>Ga0080064_1001822_pt1 | contig 40009 bp, 41 predicted proteins | sample Subgrocontami54m_FD_69260 | JGI IMG/M metagenome (GOLD analysis project Ga0080064, IMG submission 69260) | Subsurface groundwater microbial communities from S. Glens Falls, New York, USA - GMW46 contaminated, 5.4 m (SPADES assembly) (version 2) ...
CTCCTAGAATGGCGCCCCTTCTGTCCAACCTGGAGGCCTTTGTCCATGAAGGAATCCAAGCCTGATGCCATCCGCAATGTTGCCGTTCTCTCGTACGGTGGATCCGGAAAGACGACGCTGATCGAGGCGCTGCTGTGCGCCAGCGGGAATCTTCCCCAAATGGGGTCCGTCGCGGCCGGTACGACAGCGATGGATTTCGAGCCTGAGGAGCATCACCGGAAGCACTCCCTCCAGACCAGCCTCTGCCAGATCGCATGGAACGAGGCGTCACTCAATCTGCTCGATAATCCGGGCACGTCGAGCTTCCAGGCCGAAGCCAGACAGGCCGCCCATGTAGCGGATGCCGCCCTCTGGGTCTTCAATGCCGGCGTCGGCGTGAAGACGGAACTGGAAAAGCTGTGGGAGTATGCGGCGACGCGCCCCCTGCCGAGCCTGCTGTTCATCAGCGCGCTCGACAAGGAGGGGACCTCATGGGAAAAGGTGGTCGATGAAATTGAAAAGACGTTGGAGATCAAGACCGTCCCGCTCAGTATCCCGATCGGGCAGGGCGCGTCTCTTGAAGGGGTCGTAGATCTGGTGAACGGGGAGGCGTTTCGGTATGCTGCGGACGGAACAGGCAAACGGCAGAAGATCGAGATTCCGGCGGCGCTGAGCGGGGCCGTCGAGGCGGCACGCAAAAAGCTGATGGAGGGCGTGGCAGAGGCGGACGATCAATTGCTGGAGAAGTACCTCAGCGAAGGGGCCTTGACGGCAGCCGAGATCCTGAAGGGACTGAAAGCAGGCGTTGCGAGCCGGGGGCTGTTCCCGGTTCTGTGCGGCTCTGGAGCAAAGAACATTGGCGCGACGGAGCTGCTGAACGCCATTGTCTTGGTCTTGCCCTCTCCGGTGGAGTCGGCGAAAGCCTGTCCAATACAGGCTCTCAAGGGCGACGGCAAGGAGCCGGTGGCGCTGCCGGTCGACGGCGCGGCGCCCTTCGCCGCCTACGTGTTCAAAACGCTTATCGATCCGTTCATGGGCCGGCTGAATTACATGCGAGTCTACTCGGGGTCCCTGGCGGCGGACGCCGGCTTCCTAAACGCCACCCGCAGCACCAAGGAGAAGGCCGGACGGCTATTCCACGGCGTCGGGAAAAAATACACCCCGGTTGAGAAGGCCGTGGCGGGGGACATCGTGGCCATCGCCAAGCTCAAGGACACGCAAACCGGCGACACGCTGACCGGCGAGCATACGGCGTTCCACATTCCCAAGCCGCCGTTGACCCGCCCCCTCATGTCGTTCGCCCTGGACCCCAAGTCCAAGGAAGACATCGAGAAGGTGAGCTTGGGCCTCCATAAACTGGTCGAGGAAGATCCTTCCCTCGTGTTCGTCCGCAATGCCGAGACGCACGAAATGATTCTCAGCGCCATGGGACAGTTGCACGTGGACGTGGCGTTCGAAAAGCTGAAGCGCAAGTACGGCATCGAGGTCAATGTCCACACGCCGAAAGTGCCGTATCGGGAGACCATCAGGAAGGCCTCCAGCGCACAAGGCAAATATAAAAAGCAGACCGGGGGGCATGGCCAGTACGGGGACACGTGGCTGAAGCTGGAACCCTTAAAACATGGAGGCGGCTTCGAGTTTGTGAATGCGATCGTCGGGGGCGCCATTCCCCGGAACTTTATTCCGGCCGTCGAGAAGGGGGTCGTGGAGGCCATGCACGAAGGCTTTCTTGGCGGGTTCCCCGTCGTGGATATCCGGGTCACGCTCTATGACGGCTCGTATCACGACGTGGATTCGTCCGAAATGTCCTTCAAGGTCGCCGCGTCCATGGGCTTCAAGAAGGCCATGGAGCAGGCGTCGCCGGTGCTGCTCGAGCCGATCATGACGGTGGAAGTCAGCACGCCGGATGAGTTTATGGGGGCGGTGATCGGAGATCTGAACGGCCGGCGGGGACGCATCCAGGACACGCTCCCGAAAGCTCACGGAACCGTCATCAAGGCGGCGGTCCCGCTGGCGGAAATGCTGAAGTATGCGCCTGTCCTCAACTCACTGACAGGCGGGCGGGCGACTTACTCCATGGACTTTTTGACCCACGAGGAAGTGCCTCGCGAGTTGGTGGCCAAGGTTCTCGAGGAGCATAACAAGACCACCAAAGCCACCCCTGCTCACTGATGCGGCTCTTCCCGCGCTACTTTTCCTTGGGGCTCAGCACGGAGTAGAACGCGCGATTCTCACGGACCACGCGCAGGAGGACGGACTCTCCTTTTTTCGCCTGGGCGACCGCGGACTTGAACTCTTCCGACGAGGCGACGGCCTGGCGGTTGACCTCCTTGATCAGATCACCTTCGCGTAAGCCTTGTTCCTGCGCGACGCTGCCGGGGTCCACCTTGTTCACCAGCACCCCCTTCTGATCCTTGATCTTGAACTTATCGGCCAGTTCCGGTGTGAGATCCTGCACGCTAAGGCCGAGCTTGACCTCCGGCTGCGGGGGAGGGGAGGGAATCGACGCAACGACGGCGTCCTCCTTGCGCTCGCCCAAATCGACGGTGATAGTGCGGCGCTCGCCGCTCCGTATGACATCGAGTTCAATCTTGGTTCCAGGCGTCAGCCCGGCCACGGCGCGCGACAATCCCGCCGGGGTCTCCACCCGGCGCCCATCCACCTTGGCGATGATGTCGCCGGGCTTCAGGCCGGCCTGCGCGGCCGGTTCGTTCTCAAACACATCGTTGACCAGCACGCCGTCGTTCTCCTTGATGCCGAATTTCCCGGCCAGTTCGGCCGTCACTTCCTGGATCCCGACTCCCAGCCAGCCACGGGTTACCTTGCCGCGGACGCGCAGTTGCTCCACGACCTGCTGCACCATGTTGGAGGGGATCGCGAATCCGATGCCCTGCGCATAGTTGATGATGGCGGTATTGATGCCGATTACTTCGCCTTTGATGTTGAACAGCGGGCCGCCGCTGTTGCCGGGATTGATCGAGGCATCGGTCTGGATGAAGGCTTCGTACCGGGACAGCCGGACGGCGTCGCGCTCCAGGCCGCTCACAACGCCCAACGTCACGGTCCGGTCAAGAGAAAACGGATTGCCGACGGCCATGGCCCACTGGCCGACGCGGACTTTCGAGGAGTCGCCGAATGGAACCGTGGGAAGCTCACCGGTTGGGGTGATCTTCACGATGGCGATGTCGGTGTCGGGATCGCGGCCGATCACCTGGCCGATGAATTTAGATTTGTCGGACAGACGGACTTCCACTTCCTTTGCATCGCCGACGACGTGATTATTGGTGACAATCAGACCCTCTTTGTCCACGATCACGCCGGAGCCGGTCCCCGGGTTGTTCGGGCCGCGATCGCGGGGGGTCTCGCCTGATTTGACCGAAGCTGACACGGGTGCGATGTTCACCACCGCAGGCTTGACCCGATCGGCGAGGGTGACGAGGACGTTCTGAATTTCCTCGAGCAGGCGGAGGCCGGACAGTTCTTCCGCGGCCGGGGAGATGCCGAGAAAAGGTTCGAACAGCAGGAGGCTTGCCAGCACCGCCCAGCCCAATAGCCGCTGACGCATGTGGGGGTTCCGAACCTTCATGGTATGCTCCTTTGCAAGGTGAGACGACACGTGCATTATCCCCTTTGAGCCAGGCACGGATCCCCCGCGCTCCCTGTTATCCTAACAAAGGGCTTTGGAAAAATACAACTTGAGCCGCCATGGCGATTACGCGAGGAGCGATTGAATGGCGCCGGGAAGCGCGGACCGATTTCCAATGACGGTGACCTGGTCGCCGGCCCGTAAAACCATCTGGTCGGAGGGGAACAGGAGGGAGTCGTTCCGCCGGACCAGGACGATGCGGACGCTCTCAGGGAGAGCCACCTCGCTGAGCGGTTTGCCGTCGGCCTGGGCGCTCGGGACAATAGTGACGCGCTCAATGGTGCCGCCGCCTGCCTGCAGATCCTCCTGGAGGTGGATCAGGGGGAGGATGAGAACGTCATCATACCGTGACGCCAAGCGGTCCCGGATTTCTTGAAGAGCGCGCTGCTCGGCGCAAATGTCTTCGCAGAGGGGAAGGGAATCATCAACCTTTGCCGTTTCCGGTGAATGTGTGGCATGGGCGGCATACAGGTGCTGTCCCAGGGATTCATAGGCCTGCCGGAGGCGTGCTTCAGCATCTTCGGCCTGGAGCTGCAGTTTCGTGACCTGGACCCTGCTGGCCACACGCTCCGCGACAGCCATTACGGCCTCTTTTGCACCGTCCAAACTGATTGAAAGTGTGCGCAAGAAGGACTGGAAGATGCTCATGTGATATGTCGGATAAGATCGATTATGTTAACTTATATTTCATGGTGAAATGGTGATGCCCTGAGTGGATGGCTGTTGCCCAAATTTCGGCTCAGTCCCCGCTCGCAGCCGACTGATGTTCTCGCGGTGCCGGTACACAATCAAAATAATGATACCCGTCGCGAATGCTGCCATGGGCACAGTAGCATGAAACAGCCACACCCAAAGCGGCAGGCTTCCAAACGCGATCAAGGCCGACAAGGAAGACATCCGCCAGAAGGCGGCTGCGGTCAGCCATGCCGCCACCAGGCACCCGCCGATGGCCGGTTCCGCCGTCAGCATCACACCCAGCGCGGTGGCGACGCCTTTACCCCCCTTGAACCGCAAAAAGACCGGGAACATATGACCCAGGATGGCCGCACCGCCGGATGCCAATAGTGAATCGCCGGCGGAAGGCCCCAACAGTACACGCGCAAGATAGACCGCCAATGCGCCTTTCCCTATATCGCCGATCAGCGTGACAATCCCTGCCGCTTTTCCGGCAACTCTGAGGACGTTGGTGAACCCGATATTTCGGCTGCCGGCTTCGCGGGGATCGATGCCGGCAAACGCTCGACCGGCAAAGATGCCGATCGGGATTGCGCCCAGGAGATAACCGAGAACAAGAGAACCTGCCAGGTCCGCAGCCATCAGGGACCGCCTGTGCCGGAGCCACCTCGCGGAAGCATATGGAAGACGAACTGCCGAACGTATTGCGCGGCGGAGATCAAGGAGAGCGCCAGGGAGACCCAAAGGATGATTGTGCCCCAATAGTGCAAGCTCAACGAAGCCGGCACGGCCTCGTCAAGAATCAGGAAGAGTATGGCCACCACCTGAGCCGCCATCTTTACTTTGCCTGTGGTTTCCGGGGTCAAATCGATTCCTTCGCGGGCGGCCACTCCCCGCAAGCCGGTGACGACCAACTCGCGGCCGGCCAACACGATGGCGACCCAGGCGTCCACCCGGTCGAAGTCCACGAGGAGAAAGAGCGCGGTCAGGACCAGCAGCTTGTCGGCGATCGGGTCGAGGATCTTCCCCAGCCTGGTGACCTGTCCCCACCGTCTGGCGACGTAGCCGTCTACGGCATCGGTCAGAGCCGCCAGCCCGAAGACGGCTGCTGCCACGATGGAGCGATAGGGCGTCGGCTTCAAAAAGAACAGCACGAAGACGGGAATCAGCAGGATGCGGCTGACCGTGATGGCATTCGGCAAATGCGCGAGCATGCCGGCCTGCGCGCGCACGGGGGGGTGTTCGTGACTTTGAGTGGAAGGGGTGATCACGCAGGAATACGCCCGATCGCCGCTGCCACGCGCACGATCTGCTCCAGCAGGTCGCGCACCTCGGCCAGCGGGACCATGTTGGGCCCGTCCGACAGGGCCTTGTCGGGATTCGGATGGACTTCCATGAACAACCCCTCGCAGCCGACCGCGACGGCGCCGCGGGCGAGCGGCGCGATGAACTCCCGCTGCCCGGATGAGCGCGTGCCCGCCCCGCCCGGCAGTTGAACGCTGTGGGTCGCGTCGAAAATGACCGGATAGCCGAGGCGCCGCATGATCGGGAGCGCGCGAAAGTCCGTGACGAGGTTGTTGTAGCCGAAGGAGGCGCCCCGCTCGGTCAGCAGTATCCGCCGGTTGCCCGCCTCCTCGATTTTCTGGACGACGTTGGCCATGTCCCAGGGGGCCAGAAACTGGCCTTTCTTGACGTTGACGACCTTGCCCGTCCGTGCGGCCGCGACGAGGAGGTCGGTTTGGCGGCACAGAAAAGCCGGGATCTGGAGCACGTCCAGAATCTTGCCCGCTGCCATCGCCTCCTCGACCGAATGGACGTCTGACAAAATAGGCACGCCCACCTGGTCGCGCACGCGGTTCAGGATGCGAAGCCCTTCCGTGATCCCCGGTCCGCGAAACGATTGGCCCGAACTCCGGTTGGCCTTGTCATAGGAAGATTTAAAGATAAAGTTAAGCTTTAACTCTCCGGTGATACGCTTCAGTTCTTTGGCCGTTTCCATAACCAGGCCGGCGTCCTCAATCACGCAGGGCCCGGCGATGACGAGGTGCGGTTGCCCCTCCCCGACCTTGAACCCGGCGATGTTGACCGTCTGCATGGGCTGAGTCACCCCCCGACCTTGTGTCGGAGCGCGGCCTGGATGAACCCCTTGAACAGGGGATGCGGCCGGCGTGGGCGTGAATTGAACTCGGGATGGAACTGCGTGGCCAGGAACCAGGGATGTTGCTGCAGCTCCACGATCTCCACGAGCCGGCCGTCCGGCGAGAGTCCGCTGAGAACCAACCCGTGCTTGGTCAGTTGGTCCCGATAGGCGTTGTTGAACTCGTAGCGGTGGCGATGGCGTTCCGGGATCTCCGTGGCACCGTAGACCTCGTGCGCCCGCGATCCCTTCTCCAGCACGCAGGGATAGGAGCCCAGCCGCATGGTGCCGCCCTTGTCCTCCACCGTCCGCTGGTCGGACATGAGGTCAATGACGGAGGTCGGCCCTTCCGGAACGAATTCAGAACTATTGGCGTCCTTCAATCCGGCGACGTTCCGGGCGAACTCGATGACGGCGCACTGCATGCCGAGGCAGAGGCCCAGGAACGGCACCTGTTTTTCCCGTGCGTGGCGGATGGCCCGGATCTTTCCTTCGATCCCCCGGTTGCCGAAGCCGCCCGGCACGATGATGCCGTCCACGCCGGCCAGCACGCGATCGGGCCCCCGTCGTTCGATGTCATCGGACTCGACCCACTGGATGTTCGGCCGCGTCTCGGAGTCGATGCCCCCGTGTACGAGGGCTTCGGTCAGGCTCTTATACGATTCCTTCAGGCCGATGTACTTGCCGACCAGGGCGATCGTGACCTCATGCTGGGGACGCTTGATCCGCTGAACCATGCTGTCCCACTGGCGGAGATCGGGTTCCTTGAGCTGTAAGTGTAGGTGGTTCACAATCAGATCGTCCAGCCCCTCCTTATGAAACACCAGCGGTACCTCATAGATCGTGTCCACGTCCTTGGCAGTCACGACCTCGCCCTTCTGCAGATTGCTGAAGAGCGCGATTTTCTCCTTCACCTCCGGGGACAGATACCGATCGGTCCGGCATAGGAGGATGTTGGGCTGAATCCCGATCTCGCGCAGCTTGTTGACGCTGTGCTGCGTGGGCTTCGTCTTCAACTCGCCGGCAGTGGCGATATACGGCACCAGGGTCACGTGGATGTACAGGACGTTCTCGCGCCCGACGTCATAAGGAATCTGGCGAACGGCCTCCAGGAACGGCAGGCTTTCGATGTCGCCGACGGTCCCTCCGATCTCGGTAATGACCACATCCGCTTCCTCCCCCATGGCGCGGATATTCTGCTTGATCTCATCGGTGATATGTGGCACTACCTGGATCGTCCCGCCGAGGTAGTCGCCTCGGCGTTCCTTCATGATGACGTCGTAGTAGATGCGCCCCGTCGTGAAATTATTGCGGCGTCCCATGGTCACGGAGGTGAAGCGTTCGTAGTGCCCGAGGTCCAGGTCCGTTTCGGCCCCGTCTTCCGTGACATAGACCTCGCCGTGCTGGTAGGGGTTCATCGTGCCGGGATCCACGTTGATGTAGGGATCCAGCTTCAGGAAGGTAACGCGGGCGCCTCGGCTTTCCAGGAGGTTGCCTATGGAAGCCGAGGCCAGCCCCTTCCCTAGTGACGACATGACACCGCCGGTCACAAAGATGAATTTCGCCATGCAGGCTTCCCTCCTGTGAGAATCTGGTCGGCTCTCTCAAGGTCGGCTGGAGTATCCACCCGCAGAGAGGCATGTTTGGTTTCCCAGGTCCGTATCCGGATTCCGGCTTCCAGCAGCCGGAGCTGTTCCAATTGCTCGGTGACCTCCAGGGTCCCGGACGGCAGCTTGGCGAAGCGGGCCAACGCCGCGGCGCGGTAGATATAGATGCCGAGATGCTTCCAGTGCAGGCCCGGCACGAGGCCGCTGTCTCCGGCGCGCCGGTCCCTGAGGTAGGGAATGGGACTGCGAGAAAAGTACAGCGCGTCCCCGTTTCGATCCGTGACGACCTTGACGACGTTTGGGTTCAGCAACTCGCTCTCTTCCGTAATGGCCTGCTTGAGGGTCCCGACGGCGGCGTCTGATTGGACGAACGGCAGGATCAGGTCTTCCAGCAGCCCGGAGTCCATGGGAATTTCATCGCCTTGCAGGTTGACATAGACGTCCGCGGGGATCTCGCGCGCGATGGCCGCCACGCGGTCCGAGCCGGACCGGAGGGCGTTCCCTGTGATGATCGCCTCACCGCCGAATCCGGTGACGCAATCGCGAATGCGCGCGTCGTCCGTGGCCACGACGACGCGGCTCACGCCGCGCGCCGCGCGGACCCGATCGTAGACCTGCTGAATCATGGGTTGGCCGCCCAGCCGGGCCAACGGCTTGCCAGGAAACCGGGTGGAGGCGTAGCGGGCCGGGATCACCACGGCCACGGTGGCGCAGGCGTGCCTGGCGGCCTCAGCCATGAAGGAGCGCCTCGTCAAGCTGAGCGGCCGTGACCGTGCCCGTCCCCACCATCCCGACGACGATGCCGGCGGCTTGATTGGCGAGAATCGCGGCTTGGCGCATGGATGCGCCGGCGGACAGGGCCAGCGCCAGCGCGGCGACCACGGTGTCCCCCGCGCCGGTGACGTCGAAGACCTGTCTCGCGACGGTCGGGATATGCGTCACCTTCCCGACGCCTTCGACGAGGCTCATGCCCCGCTCGCCCCGCGTGATCAGGACCGCCTGGCAGTTCAGCCGCTGGTGCAACTGGCGCCCGGCTTCGAGAAGAGTCGCCTCGTCGTCGCCGTGCATGCCCGCGGCCTGAACGGCTTCGAGGTGGTTCGGCGTCATGACCGTGACGCCCTTGTACCGGCCGATATGCGCGACCTTGGGGTCAACGATGACCGGAATGCCGTGACGATGGGCCAGGTCTGTGAGGTCGGCCATGACCCGCGGGGTCACCACGCCCTTGGCGTAGTCCGAGACGACGAGCGCCGAGGCCGAGCGGATACAGGCCGCCACGTAGCGGCAGATCCGTGCTTCCAGGACGCCGCTGATCGCCTCGGCCTTTTCGGTGTCGAACCGGACCAGTTGCTGGTTGTGCGCCACGACCCGTGCCTTTCTTGTGGTAGGGCGATTCTGATCGGTGAGGATGCCGTCGCACCCGATGCCCTGGCTTTCCAGGATTTTCAGGAATTGCCGGCCACCCTCGTCCGTGCCGATGACCCCGCACAGGTCGACCCGTCCGCCGAGCGAGCGGATATTATTCGACACGTTGGCCGCGCCGCCCAGCTGGATCGTCTCCGACGACACGGTCACCACAGGAACGGGGGCTTCGGGAGAGATCCGGCTGACCTGGCCCCAGATGTACTGATCCAGGATGAGGTCGCCCACGACCAGGATTTTCCCGTTCCGGAATTTCTTGATATAGGACCGAAGAGCTTCAGCCTTCATCGGATGGCCTTTCCGAGGCGCTCCCACCGCACCCAGTTGACGAACGACCCCTGCCCGTTCCATGACCAGTAGATGAGGAACGCCTTGCCCTTGATCTTCGGCAGCTTGACGAAGCCCCAGAAGCGGCTGTCCAGGCTCTGGTCGCGGTTGTCCCCCATCACGAAGTAGGACTCCGGCGGGATGGTCAGGGGGCCAAGGTTGTCCCGAGGCTGGATATAGTGCGGGAGGATATTCGGGTCCATGTGCTGTGTGTAGGGTTCCGGTAGGAGTTCCTGATTGATCCAGACGCGCTTGTTGCGGATCTCCACCTTGTCGCCGGGCAGGCCGACCACGCGTTTGATGAAGTCCTTGCTCTCGTCCTCCGGGAATTTGAAGACGATGATATCTCCCCGCTGCGGCTCCGAAAAGCGGACGACGATCGTATCCCAGAACGGCATTTTGATGTTGTACAGGAATTTCGTCACCAGGATGTGGTCGCCGATCGTGAGCGTGGGGATCATGGAGCCCGAGGGGATCTTGAACGCCTGCACGACGAACGTCCGGATGAACAGGGCGAGAATGATGGCGATGACGATCGCTTCGGCATACTCCCGCCAGAGCGGCTTGCTTCGGGCGGACGCGTCCGTCTCCCCTTCCGGGGCCGCCGTGAGAAGCGGGGCCGGCTCGCTCAAAGGGACGGCTAGTCCGTCACTTTCAAGAGAGCCAGAAAGGCCTCCTGGGGCACTTCCACCCGGCCGACCTGCTTCATCCTTTTCTTGCCTTCCTTCTGCTTCTCCCATAGCTTCCTTTTACGGCTGATGTCGCCGCCGTAGCACTTCGCGGTCACGTTTTTCTTCATGGCACCGACGGTTTCCCGGGCGATGATCTTGCTGCCGATGGCCGCCTGGATTGCCACCTCGAACATCTGGCGCGGAATGAACTCCTTCATCTTCTCCGCCACCTGGCGGCCGCGGGTGATGGCTTTGTCTCGGTGGACGATGAACGAGAGCGCGTCCACGCTCTCCCCGTTCAGCAGGATGTCCACTTTGACCAGCTCCGACGGCTGGTAGCCGATGATCTCATAGTCCAGCGAGGCATAGCCCTGCGTCTTGGACTTCAGGCGGTCGTAAAAATCCAGCACGATCTCGTTCAGCGGCATCTCGTAGACCAGCATGACCCTGGTGGGGCTCAGGTATGTCAGGCTCTTCTGCGTGCCCCGGCGTTCCTGACAGAGCGCCAGGAGATTGCCGACGTAGGCCTCCGGCGTAATGATCGTGGCCTTGATGAACGGCTCCTCGAACAGTTCGATGTGGTTGGGCTCCGGCAGCTTGGCCGGATTGTCGATGTAGAGCACGTCACCTTTGGTCGTGGTCACCCGGTAGACGGCGGTAGGCGTGGTGCTGATCAGGTCGAGCGCGTATTCCCGTTCCAGCCGCTCCTGGATGATTTCCATGTGGAGCAGCCCCAAAAATCCGCACCGAAAGCCGAAGCCCAGCGCCAGCGAGGTTTCGGGTTCATAGACGAAGCTGGAATCGTTCAGCCGCAGTTTTTCCAGCGCGTCCCGCAGGTCTTCGAACAGATCGCTGTCCGTTGGATACAGGCCGCAGAAGACCATGGGCTTGGCTTCCTTGTACCCTGGGTACGGGGTCACCGTCGGCCGGTCGGCTTCGGTGATCGTGTCGCCGATGCGCGTGTCGCCGATGCGCCTGATGCCGGCCACGACGTACCCGACTTCACCTGTTTCAAGACGGTCCTGCTTGAGCCGCTTCGGGTTGAAGATCCCGACCTCCAGAACTTCGAACACTTGAGCGGTGCCCATCATGCGGACTTTCATCCCTGGGGTAATCGCGCCGTCCCCGACCCTCGCCAGGACCGTCACGCCCTGGTAGTTGTCAAACCAGGTATCGAAAACCAGCGCTTTGAGCGGCCCCTGCGGGTTGCCCGCCGGAGGAGGAATGCGATGCACGATCGCTTCGAGGATGTCCTTCGTGCCGACGCCGGCCTTGGCGCTCGTCGCAATGGCGTCATGCGCGTCCAGTCCGATCACGTCTTCGATCTGTCGCTTGGTGCCCTCGACGTCGGCGCTGGCCAGGTCCACCTTGTTGACGACCGGGATGATGGTGAGATTGTTGTCGACTGCCAGGTGCGCGTTCGCAATGGTCTGGGCCTCGACTCCCTGCGAGGCGTCCACCAAGAGCAGCGCCCCTTCGCAGGCAGCCAGGCTGCGCGAGACCTCATAGGTGAAGTCCACATGGCCCGGCGTGTCGATCAGGTTCAGCAAGTACTCGTTCCCGTCCTCGGCCTTGTAGCGGATCGTGACCGTGTGGGCCTTGATGGTGATCCCTCGCTCACGTTCCAGGTCCATCGCATCCAGGATCTGCTCGCGCGATTCCCGGGGGGTGATGGCACCGGTGTATTCGAGCAACCGATCTGCGAGAGTCGACTTCCCGTGGTCTATGTGCGCGATGATGGAAAAGTTGCGGATATGTGCCTGCAAAATGGGGATTCCTTGAACGCCTAAGCTCGCTGATTATAATAATTTTTCCTCCGATTGTCAAAGCGGATTCCCCTCCCTATAATGGCCTATCCTTCATGTCTCGCAAGACTCACACCCAGACGCTTCAGGCCGAGGATCGCCGATACCTCTGGCATCCCTTCACCCAGCAGCGCGACTGGGTCAAGACCGCTCCCCTGATCATTGAACGAGGCCAGGGGGTGTATCTCTATGACAGTGACGGCCGGCGGTACCTGGACGGCGTCTCCTCGATCTGGGTCAATCTTCACGGCCATCGCAAGGGAGCGCTGGATCGGGCCCTGACGGCTCAATTGAAGCGTATCGCGCACTCGACGCTGCTTGGTCTCTCGAGTGTCCCGGCCATCGAGTTGGCAAAGCGGCTGGTGGGCATCGCGCCGCATGGGCTTACGCGGGTGTTTTATTCGGACAACGGCTCGACCGCCGTCGAGATCGCGCTCAAAATGGCCTTTCAGTATTGGCGGTTGCGGGGTGGCTCTAATAAGTCCAAGACGAAATTCCTGCATCTTGGCCAAGCCTACCATGGTGACACGCTCGGCGCAGTCGGCGTGGGCGGCATCCCGATCTTCCACGAGCGCTTCAAGCCGCTGCTGCGCCCGTCGTACGAGGCGCACGCGCCCTATTGCTACCGCTGCCCGCTGGGGCTGACGTTCCCGCAATGCAAGACAGCTTGCGCTGATTCGGTCGAGGATGTGCTCAAGCGGCACCATGGCGAAATCGCAGCCCTTATTGTCGAGCCGATGCTGCTGGCGGCCGGCGGCATGATCACAATGCCGCCCGGCTACCTGACCCGCCTGCGAAAACTCTGCACGCGCTATCGCGTGCTCCTGATCGCCGACGAGGTAGCAACGGGCTTCGGCCGGACCGGCCGGATGTTCGCCTGCGAGCACGAGCGGGTCACGCCGGACCTCATGGCCGTCAGTAAGGGACTCACCGGCGGGTATTTGCCGCTGGCCGCCACCCTGACGACCGAGCAGATCTATCGCGCGTTCCTGGGGCGCTATGAGGAGTTCAAGACTTTCTTTCACGGGCACAGCTACACCGGCAATCCCTTGGGCTGCGCGGTCGCTCTGGCGAACCTGGACGTCTTCGAGAAGGAGGACACGCTCGAGCGGCTCCAGCCGAAAATCGCGGCGCTCCGTCGCCTGCTGGAGCCGCTCCGAGACCATTCTCATGTCGGGGACATCCGACAGATCGGATTGATTGCGGGGATCGAGCTGGTGAAAAATCGCGCGACGAAGGCGCCCTACCCGCTTGCCGAGCGCGTCGGCCTACGTGTTGCCGATGAGGCAAGAAGGCTAGGGCTGCTCATTCGCCCGCTCGGCAACGTCATCGTCCTCATGCCGCCGCTAAGCACGACGCTGCCGGAACTGCGGAAGATGGTTGGGCTCGCGACAAAGGCGATCCGGGCAGTTATTTGAGCAGGTGCTCCTGCATGAACAGGATCGTCGCGTAAAACAGGAAGTCCGCATTTTTCTTTTTAGCGAAGCCGTGGCCCTCGTCCGTAGCCATCAGATACCAAACTGGCGTGCCGTTTCTCCTGGCGGTTGCGACCATCTGCTCCGCCTCGCTCAAGGGCACGCGCGGGTCGTTCTTCCCCTGGACGACAAACAGCGGCTTCTTCAGCTTGTCCGCGTTGTTCACGGGCGCGATGCGCTCCAGAAAGGCGCGCATGGATGGATCGCGCTCGTCCCCGTACTCCATGCGGCGAAGGCTCTGCCGGTAGGCTTCGGTGTTCTGTAAGAAGGTCACGATATTGGAAATGCCGACGATGTCCAACAGACAGCGAATCCGATCGGCATAGCGCGTGCCCACCGCGAGCGCCATGTGCCCGCCATAGCTTGTTCCGAACACCATCACGCGGCCGGCGTCCAGTTCCGGTCTGGTCCCGATCCAGTCGAACAGTGCGCCGATGTCCTTATAGGCGTCCTCACGGAGCAGGCCGTTGTCGAGCTTGAGGAACGTCTTGCCGTAGCCGGCCGAGCCGCGGACGTTCGGGTACAGGAGAGCCACGCCGAGCTCGTTTAGCCAGTAGTTATGTCGCGCCAGGAATTGCGGGCGGGCCTGGCTTTCCGGACCGCCGTGGATGCTCATGGCGACGGGTCGTTTGCCGGTGAAGCGAGAGGGCGGCAGGTAGAGGAAGCCGGAGAGCGTCCGCCCGTCGAAGCTTTTCCACCGGACCAGTTCGGGTTCCGGAAAGCTGTCGCTGTTGAGCCCGCCTGTTTCGCTGTGGGTCCAGCGCTCGACCTTTCCCGTGGCGATGTTGAAGGAGTACGCGTCCGCCGGCGAACGGACGGACTCGACGGTCAATCCGAGGTCGGTCCCGTTGGCGTGCCACTGGAGGCCTGAGATGATGCCGACGGGGAACTTCGGCACAGCCTGCAGTTGGCCGGTCGCGACGTCCATGATATGCAGGGCCCCGACGCCGTCTTCATTGGTCACGAAGGCCAGCCGTGTGCCGTCCCGCGAGAGGTCAAAGTCCTCGACGCCCCACTTGATGGCGTCCGTGAGATAGGTATGGCGCATTGTGGCGAGGTCGATGTGCGCGAGCCGGTGGAACTCCGAATCCCGGTCCGTCGTGACGTACAGGCCCTTCCCGTCTTTGCTGAACCGTCCTCCGCCGTAGGACACCGTCTCCGGGCTGTCCTTGGGCGTGAGCAGGGTTTTCTCTCCGGTGGCGGCATCGAGCCGCCACAGATAGCTCTCGTTGATCGAGATGAACTCAAGCACAAGCAGCGTGCGGTCATCCGGTGACCAGTCCAGCACTCTCCACCCACTGCCTTCAAGTTTGGCGAGGAGCCGGTCGCTTGGGGGATCGGCGGGGTTGAGGACGTAGAGGTCCGTGTCCTTTCCGTTCCGCCGGGTCGAGCTGTAAACCGGCCGGTTGCCATTGTTCGACCAGACGGCATTGCTGTTCCGCGAATTCCCGTCGGTCAGGAGTGTGCTCGCGCCGCTGGCGAGATCGTACCGATAGAGCTGGTAGAACTCGTTGCCGGCGCTGTCCTTGACGAAGATGAACCAATCCCCGCCTTTCGGTGGGTACGCGGCGCCGCGGGTCGCGTCGGTGAAAAAAGTCAGTTGGGCGCGGGCACCGCCGGGTGCCTGCACACGGTGGATTTGCGGCGTCTCGGCGAAGCGCGTGCGGATGAGCATTTCACGTTTGGTCGGGTGCCAGCTCAGGAACGCCGCGCGGCGGAATTCAGTGTAGCGGCCCACCGTCTCCACCAGCGACGCCGGCACCGCCGGAATGCCCTCGACGACGAGGTTCTCGCCGGGGGCAATCGTGTTTTCGACGGCGAAAACCGGCGGTGCGAATAGAAGGAAAAGAAAAAGGGGTATATACGAAGCGAAGGGCGATGATGGATTCATTTTCATGAGAAACTATATCAGCCCACCACCATGGCCGCAAGAAAACCGACTGCCCGAAATCCAAAGTTCCAGGAACCGCGTAGTGCGGGGTAAAGGAGGGCTGAGTCATGAAGACACGGTATTTCTCATGGGTGCTTGTAGCAGGTATTGCGCTCGCCGCGGCGGGATGCGGCACGATGGAAACCACCGGCGGCAAAAGCATGGAGCCGTCGCTCTATGATCGGCTGGGGGGAAAGCCGGCGATCACTGCGGTGGTGGACGACTTCGTCGGGCGCGTGGCGGCGGACAACCGGATCAACGGGAAGTTCGCTACGGCCAATATCCCCAGGCTGAAAATGATGCTGGTGGACCAGATCTGCGCGGCCTCCGGTGGTCCCTGCACCTATACCGGCCGCGATATGAGATCCGCGCATGCCGGCATGGGGATATCCGGAGCCGAGTTTGACGCGTTGGTGGGGGATCTCGTCGCGACGCTGAATAAGTTCAAAGTCCCCGAGCGCGAGAAAAACGAGCTGTTGGGGGCGCTGGGGCCGATGAAGAAAGACATCGTTGAGAAGACCATGTCGCAAGCAGGGTACTGATCACATCGGCACTCGGGGGCGGCCGAGGGCGGCCGCCCCTCATGCCTTCAGATGCGCCCGGATGCGCGTGACTCGCTCACGTAGCTCTTCCGTGGTGAGCCGTTTCGGTTCATGCCGGACGGTCCACACGGCTTCGCGTGGGGCGGGATCGCCCGTCAGTCTCGGAATGATGTGCCAGTGGATGTGCGGAAGCTGGTTGCCGAGCAGTTCGTAGTTGATCTTCATGGGCTCGAACGCCATGGTGAGCGCCAGCGCAACCTCGGATACTTCCTCGATGAGTAGGCTGCGTTCATCCTTGGTCAGGTCGAACAGTTCGGTCGCATGGCGTTTGAGTACCAGCACCGTCCAGCCGGGGAAAAACTGGTCGTCAAACAGATAGGCCTGCGAGAGCCCGAAGTCGGCGATCCAGTGATCCTTTCGCGGCCACTCCCCTGCGCAGACCTTACAGGTCACGAGAGACGGCATTTCGTGGCCTGGACGCTGGCGAGCAGTGAGTGCTGCGGATCCATGGACCACACATTGTGAAACCGTTTTCTCACGAGTCGGAATGTGACTCCAAGTGAAATTTGTGCATCAGCCGATGGGCCACGGGCGCCAGGATAATTCCCGCAGTAGTGATGAAGGCCAACCCGCTGAACAGCGCATAGAGTCCGGCAAAGAGCTTTCCGGAGTCCGTCTGAAGCGGACCGAAGGGTCCCATGCCCGACAGAATCATGGATGCGTTCGCGAAGGCGTCGATCCAGGACATGCTCTCGAAATAGTGGTACCCGAGCATCCCGATGCCCAGACAGAGCAGGATGATGAGGACGCCGACACCGGCGTGGAGGGCGACCCGGGCAAGAAACGCCCGCCAGGGCAACAGCGGCGATTTGCGATGCTCATACATCACCGTGATTCACGCCACAGCATGATCGCCAGGCCGCCGGCGATAATGACCCCCAGCACACTCACCCACATGGGAATGACGCTCCCCTGAATCGTGACTTCCCAGCCGAAGGCCAGTCTGAGAACATGCAGCAGGGCCACAAGGGCAAAAACGCCAACAGCGATAGTGGTAAAGAGCTTTTTCACTTCGGTACCCGGACTTCGACCCGCTCGCCCATTTTGGCTTTGGCGAGTTTGTCGGCGCGGCCTTGGTTGCAGAAGAGCTCCAGCCAGCCGTCGCTGTTGACGAGCGCGGCGAGCTTCTTGGGCTTCGCGTCCGCGTAGCACCGCTGAAGCCCCTTCACCCTGGCCGCCCGAACCTTCACCTGCAAGCCCAGCCAGTTGTCCATGTCCGTCAGGTCCCGCAGCTCGGCATAGCCGATATTGGTGATCAAATTTCCGAACCGGTCGATGTGTTGCACTTCGCCGACGAGCCGGCCCTTGTCCATCACCGGACGTCGGATCTCAAACCGCACCGCGTCCTTGATCCTTGGCCCGAAGGCGTCCAGCGGCTCGCCCTGCGCGAGCCATGCCGCCACCGGCGCGAACAGGTCGCGCCCGTGAAAGGTCGGCCCGAGGGCGGCGAGAAAATATTTCTGCGAGGTCAGCTCACGGATTTCGGCGTCCGGCTCTTCGGCGAGAACGTAACTCAGCAGCCCGTTGTCGGGGGCAAGGAAGTGCTGCGTGGAGGTGGAGACCAGTAGGGGCCGTCTCGCGCTGCCCACGCCCGGATCCACCACTGCCACGTGGATGGTGCCGGGAGGGAAATAGCGCGTGGCCGTTTGGAGGAGATACGCGCCGGAGCGGATATTGTGAACGGGCACCTCATGGGTGAGGTCCACGATCCGCGCCTCGGGATTGATCCCCAGGATGGCGCCCTTCATGCTGCCGACAAAGGTATCGGCCGTGCCGAAATCGGTCAGGAGCGTGATCAGCGGGATGGCCGATGCGGCCGCCATCGGTTCGCCTTAGGATTCCTCGAAACAGATGTTGAGCACTTCATACTCCATCACCTTCGCCGGCGTCTTGACCTCGAAGGTGTCCCCGACCCGCTTGCCGATAAGGGCGCGCCCCACCGGCGACTGGACCGAAAGCCGGCCGTTTTTCAAGTCCCCTTCGTCCTGGCCGACCAGCGTGTAGCGCTGCTCCTTCTCGGCCTGGGTGTCCTTGACCGTCACAGTCGCGCCGAAGAGCACCTTCTCGTTGGAAAAATTCGACGTGTCGATGATCTGGGCCTCCGCCAGCTTGTGCTCCAGATCGCGGATGCGCACGGCGATGTGGCTCTGCCGCTCTTTCGCGGCGTGGTACTCCGCGTTCTCCTTGAGGTCGCCGTGGCCGCGGGCCTCCTCGATGTCCTTGATGTTCTTGGGACGCTCGACCTTCTTGTAGCGCTCGAGCTCCGCCTGCAGCGCGGCATATCCCTTCTTGGTGATCGGTATCTTGGCCATCGGTCCTCGATCCTTATGGGTTAGGCGTAATATTCCTGGAGTGGTTTGACGGTCGGCTTGCGCTTGAGCCCGGCCTCGATCGCCATCAGCGTCGCGCGGGCGCCGGCCAGCGTGGTCTGATACGGCACGTTCTGCACCAGCGCGGCGCGGCGAAGCGACGCGGAGTCCAACTGGGAGACCTTGTCGCCCACCGTGTTGATGACGAGGTGGACCTCCCCGTTCTTGATGTGGTCCACGATATGCGGGCGGCCTTCCATGACTTTGTTCGCGACGTCCACGACGACCCCGTGCTGGGCCAGATAACCGGCTGTGCCGCGCGTCGCCTCGACGGTGAAGCCCAACTCCAGGAAGCGCCGGACCAGCGCCACGGTCGCCATTTTGTCCTTGTCCTTCACGCTGAGAAAGACCCGGCCGGTCATCGGCAGGGGGCCGCCCGCGCCGGCCTGCGACTTGAGGAACGCCGAGCCGAAGTCGTCGGCGATGCCCATGACCTCGCCGGTGGAGCGCATTTCCGGGCCCAGCAGCACGTCGGTATCGGGAAACTTGTTGAAGGGAAAGACCGCTTCTTTCACGGAGACATGGGCCGGCGTCCGCTCCGTCGTGAAGCCGATCTGCGCCAGCGTTCGCCCCATCATCACCTGCATGGCGAGCTTGGCCAGCGGCACCCCGATCGCCTTGCTGACGAACGGCACGGTCCGGGACGCCCGAGGATTCACCTCCAGGACGTAGACGATCCCGTCGCGGATGGCGAACTGGATGTTCATCAGGCCGATCACGTGAAGCTCCTGGGCCAGGGCGACCGCCTGCCGGCGGATCTCCTCCACGAGCGCGGGCGAGAGCGAGTACGGCGGCAGCGAGCAGGCTGAGTCCCCCGAATGGACGCCCGCCTCCTCGATGTGCTCCATGATGCCGCCGATGACCACCTGCGTTCCGTCCGACAGGGCGTCCACGTCGATCTCGATGGCGTCCTCCAGGTACTTGTCGATCAGGACCGGACGCTTCACCGAGGCCTTGATGGCCCGGCCGATGTAGGTCTGAAGGTTCTTTTCGTCGTAGATGATTTCCATGGCCCGGCCACCCAGGACGTAGGACGGGCGCACCATCACGGGATAGGTGATCGCCGCTGCAATGGCGGTGGCCTCCTTGACAGACCGGGCGGTGCCGCTGGCCGGCTGCTTCAGGTCTAATTTCTCAAGCAACGCTTTAAACCGTTCCCGGTCCTCCGCGCGGTCGATCGCCTCCGGCGAGGTGCCGAGGATGGGCACGCCGGCTTTTTCCAGGGGCAGGGCCAGCTTGAGCGGCGTCTGCCCGCCGAACTGCACCACGACGCCGAGCAACTCGCCCGCCCGGCGTTCGGTCTCCACGATGCTCAGCACGTCCTCCTCCGTGAGCGGCTCGAAGTACAACCGGTCGGAGGTGTCGTAGTCGGTGCTGACCGTCTCCGGATTGCAGTTGACCATGATGGTCTCGTAGCCCATGTCGCGCAGCGCCAGCGCGGCATGCACGCAGCAGTAGTCGAACTCGATCCCCTGCCCGATGCGGTTCGGGCCGCCGCCGAGGATCATGACCTTGCGCGTCTCCTGCGGCCGGCTTTCGCACTCGGTTTCATAGGTGGAGTAGAGGTACGGCGTGAGCGCCTGGAACTCGGCGCCGCAGGTGTCCACCCGCTTGAAGGTCGGCGTCACCCCTGCCTTCAGCCGCTGTTTGCGGATCTCCGCTTCAGACACCTGCAGCAACTCGCCGAGCCGCCGGTCCGAAAATCCCAGCGCCTTCGCCTCACGAAGCCGCTCGGGAGTCAGCGGGTGCTTCTCGCGCGCAAGCTGATCCTCGACCGTCAGGAGGTCCTTTATCTGGTTCAAAAACCAGGGGTCGATCCTTGTCAGCCCGTGCAATTCCTCGACGGAGATGCCCATCCGCAGGCCGTCAGCCACGTGCCACAGGCGTTCGGCGTCCGGGTGGCGGATGCGCTCGCGGATCTGCGCGACGGTCTCTTCCGGGTCGCCTTCCTCCAGCGATGGATGCGGGTCGAACCCATACCGGTCGACTTCCAGGGACCGGATGGCCTTCTGGAGCGATTCCTTGAACGTGCGCCCGATCGCCATCACCTCCCCCACCGATTTCATCTGCGTCGTCAGGGTGGGGTCCGCCTGGGGGAACTTCTCGAAGGCGAAACGCGGAATTTTGACCACCACGTAGTCGATGCTGGGTTCGAAGGACGCCTTTGTCACGCGGGTGATGTCGTTCGGGATCTCGTCGAGCGTGTAGCCGACGGCGAGCTTGGCGGCGATCTTCGCAATCGGGAAGCCGGTGGCCTTCGAGGCCAGGGCGGAGCTGCGGGACACACGGGGATTCATTTCGATGACGACCAGGTCCCCGTCCGCCGGGTTCACGCCGAACTGGATGTTGGACCCGCCGGTGTCCACGCCGATCTCCCGCATGATCCGCAGCGACGCGTCGCGCATCACCTGGTATTCCTTGTCGGTCAGGGTCTGTGCGGGCGCCACCGTGATGCTGTCGCCGGTGTGGATGCCCATGGGATCGAAGTTCTCGATGGAGCAGACGATGACGACGTTGTCCTTCGTGTCGCGCATCACCTCCAGTTCAAATTCCTTCCACCCGATGATCGAGCGCTCGATCAGGATCTCGCCGACGGGGCTCGCGCTCAGGCCCCATTCAGTGAACGACTCGAACTCCTCGCAGTTGTACGCAATGTTTCCGCCCGTGCCGCCCAGCGTGAAGGACGGCCGGATGATGGCGGGGAAGCCGATCTCGTCCATCGCCCGCAGCGCGTCCTCCCGCGAGCGCGCGACCGCGCTGGCCGGCGTGCGCAGCCCGATGCGCGCCATCGCCCGCTTGAACTCCTCGCGGTTCTCGGCCTTGCGAATCGCCTCGTAGCTCGCGCCGATGAGCTGCACGCCGTATTTCTTCAGGATGCCCTGCTCCGTCAGCGCGACGGCCGCGTTGAGCGCGGTCTGCCCGCCCATGGTCGGCAGCAGGGCGTCCGGCTGCTCGCGCTGGATGATCTGCTCGATGATGTCGGTGGTGATGGGCTCGATGTACGTGCGGTCGGCCAGCTCCGGATCGGTCATGATGGTCGCCGGGTTGCTGTTGATCAGGACGATCCGGTAGCCCTCCTCGCGCAGGGCCTTACAGGCCTGGGTGCCCGAGTAGTCAAACTCGCAGGCCTGCCCGATCACGATCGGGCCCGAGCCGATCAGCAGGATGGTGTGGATGTCGGTGCGTTTGGGCACGGTCGAGGCTCAGCCCGTGGCCCGAGGGGTATAGTACTGCATCATTTGCGGAGCCCACTTTTCGAGGTTTTTGATCCGGGTTTCTTCCGAGGGGTGCGTGCTGAAAAACTCCGGAACGGCCGCACCGGCGCGGAAGCAGATCTTGCCGATGTACTCCCGGGGGCACCCGCTCATGCGTTCCCAAAAGGCGACCGCCTCACGGGGATCGTACCCGGCCTGGGCCATCAGCTTCAGGCCGATGAAATCCGCTTCGGTTTCCTGTGTGCGGTTGAACGGCAGAGAGACACCGACCCCGTAGGCGGACAGGACACCCTGGAGCACGGCCGGGTTCACTTTACCGGTGACTGCGCCCGCGAGTGCGCCGGCCTGCGCAATCATTTCGAGATAGCTGCGGCTGATCCGCTCGACCCCATGCCGGTAGAGAGCGTGCGTGACCTCGTGGCCCATCACCGTGGCGACGCCGGTTTCGGTCTGCGTATGCTTGAGAATGCCGGTGAAAAAGGCCACCTTCCCGCCCGGCAGGCAGAAGGCATTGGCGATCTTATCGTCCTTGATCACGGCGAACTCCCACTCGAAGCTCGGCTTGTTGGCGGCATCGGCGATCCGCTCACCGACCCGGCGGATCATCGCGTTGATCTCCGGATCCGTGCTGAGCGGGTAGTTCCGCAAGACGTCGCGGTAGGCCTCGATGCCGAGCTCGCGTTCCCGCTCCTCTGTAAAATTCGGCAGGATGAACTGGTCGCGTCCGGTCACGGGCGCGCGGGTGCATCCCGACAGGACGTCCAGCAGGCCGCCGGTCAGGCACGCTCCGCCGATGCCTGCCGTGAGCCGGAGGACCTTGGCGAGCGCTTCGCGTCTTCCGATCATGGCATCCATAGATAAAGGAACTGGGGAGTGCCGCCACGGACCAGGCCCATGACATCCAGATTGGCGAGCGACTCCAGCGTGCTCGGGCCGGATGAGTTCGAGTAGATGTTGTGTTTGTAGGCGCCGGGGCGCGCATAGATCACGACCCGCGCGTCGGCGACGCCGGCCAGTTGCTTGGCCGCCGCGATGCCATCGTCCAGGTAGCCGGTCTGATCCGCCAGCCCCAACTGCACGGCCTGGGGGCCTGTCAGGACGCGGCCGTCTGCAATGAGCTTGAGCCGCTCCGGGGTCAGCCCGCTGCGGCTTTTCGTCACGACCTCAAGGAAACGCGCCTGGAACCCGTTGATCATGGTCTGGAAAATCTCGCGCTCCTCCTCGCTCATCGGACGGAACGGCGATCCGATGTCCTTTTTCGCGCCGGATTTGATCGCGCCGGCCTCCACCCCGATCTTCTGGAGCAGTCCCTCCGCATTGACCCGCAGCATGATGACACCCACGCTGCCGGTCACGCTCGTCGGGTGCGTGACGATCCGGTCCGCCGAGGACGCGACGTAGTAGCCGCCGGAGGCGCCCACGTCCATGATGACGGCGACGATGGGGATCTTGCGCCTGGTTTTGAAGGCCGTCAGCTCATGATAGATGACGTCCGACGCGGTGACGGTGCCGCCCGGGCTGTTGATCCGCAGCAGCAGCGCCTTGATCTGCCCATCCTCGGCGGCCATGGTCAGCTCTTCCTTGATCCGTGCGACGATGTCCTCCGAAGCGCCGAAGGCCCTTCCGTCCCCCGGATTCTCAGCGATGATTCCCGAGACGTCGATCATCAGGATTTTCTCTGCCGCCGTACCCTGTACCGTTTTCTCCTGCAGGGGCTGGGGCTGCGGGAACAGGGAGATGGAGATGCAGCCGGCGGTGACCAGCGCGAGTGTTGCCGTTAGCAGGACCCTGCCGAGACGAGTGAACATGGTTTGTTACGCCTTCCCTTTTGCCATCAAGTCGGTGAATCGGTGGAAGAGATAGCCCGCGTCGTGCGGGCCCGGAGACGCTTCCGGGTGGTACTGCACGGAATAGGCCGGAAGGTCCAGGCAGCGCATGCCTTCGACCGCGTCGTCGTTGAGACTCGTGTGGGTAAGCTGGACGCGACCATAGGACGTGGTCCACGGCGACGCCTGTGACGCGGCGGCGGAGTCTCCTCCCCGCACGGCGAAATTATGGTTCTGCGAGGTGATCTCGACTTTTTGGGTGTCCAGGTCCATGACGGGATGATTCGCTCCGTGATGTCCGAACTTCAACTTGTACGTCTGCAAGCCAAGCGCCAGCCCCATGATCTGGTGCCCGAGGCAAATGCCGAACAGTGGTTTCCTGCCAAGCAAGGCGCGGACGGCGGTGATCGCGTAAGGAACGGCTTCCGGGTCGCCCGGCCCGTTGGAAAGAAACACGCCGTCGGGATTCAACGCCAGCGCCTCTTCGGCCGTTGTCGAGGCCGGGACGATCGTCACGTCGTAGCCTTCGTCTACGAGCCGCCGTAAAATATTGTACTTGATCCCGAAGTCGAAGGCTACGACCTTGAAGGGACCATTTTGACGGGAGGGGGCCCCATCTGCTGATGCCCCTCCCGCACCCACTTTCCACCGACCGGAGTCTTCTGTCCATTTATATGCTTTGACACAAGTCACTTCCCGGACCAGGTCGCGGCCGATGATGCCGGGCGCTTCCCGCGCCTTCCGAATCACCCGCGCAGGGTCGAGGTCGCGGTGCGAGATCATGCCCTGCTGTGAGCCGTGGTCGCGGAGGTGCGTGGTGAGGGCGCGCGTATCGATGCCCTGGATGCCCACGATGCCATGCGCGGCGAGGTACTCGCCAAGGGACTGCCGGCTCCGCCAGTTGCTGGGATAGGGGCAGGCTTCCTTCACGATGAAGCCGGCCAGCCACGGCTGTTTGGACTCGATGTCTTCGGGATTGATCCCGTAGTTGCCGATGTGCGGGTACGTCATCATGACCATCTGGCCCCGGTACGAGGGGTCCGTGAGGATCTCCTGGTATCCCGACAGCGCGGTGTTGAAAACCACCTCGCCGGCGGTCTCGCCGGAAGCGCCCAGGGCCGTCCCCTTGAAGACGGTCCCGTCCGCCAACGCCAGGATGGCCGGTTTCACCGCACCCATTTTTTCACCTTCACACAGAGCAACGTAATGCCTAGTCCAAGATTGATGATGTAGAGAGAGCGCGCCACTCGATGGTACGCGAAAAAGTTGTCGTATGCGATTCGTTTGGCGTCTTCCTTCGCCCCGAACGCGATCCCCTGGAGACGGGCCGTCTCCGGCGTCAACCAGCACGCAAGGACTGTCGCGATGACGACCATCGTCGCCAGCAAAGCGAGTTCGGCCGTTCCGATCTGTTGTTGCCACGGCCCGGCGGCGTAGACCCGCACCAGCGTTCCGACGAGGATGAACCCGGCTGCAACCAGCGCCAGGCGATCGTAGCCTTGAAACATCCTTGTGAGCATACGGCCCCCCGTCTCCATTCCGATCGTGCTGAAGACCGCGGGAATCACGGCCGCGACGATGGACACCAACCCCCCGACCCAGACCGCCAGCGCGAGCGTCTCCATGCAGTGGCACGCTACGACGACCTTACGGATAGACGACCCTCCCGCCGACGAGCGTGGAAACGACCCGCCCTTTCAACTTCCATCCCGCGAAGGGCGTGTTGCGCCCTTTGGATTTAAACTGCTCAGGATCCACGACCCATTGGGCCTCGGGGTCCACGATCGTCACGTCGGCGTCCGCTCCGACGGCCAGCGTGCCTTTGGCCAGCCCGAACGCGCGGGCCGGCTGGATGGTCAGCGCCGACACCACCTGCTCGACCGTGAGCACGCCTTCCTCGGCAAGCACCAGGGCGAGCCCCCAGGCGGTCTCCAGGCCTACGATCCCGAACGGCGCGTAGTCGAACTCCCGCTCTTTTTCGAAGGCCGCATGCGGAGCATGGTCCGTGGCGATCACGTCGATGGTGCCGTCCTTCAGCCCCGCCTTGACGGCCTCCACGTCCTTCCGGCTCCGCAGGGGGGGATTCATCTTGGCGTTCGTGTTGAACTCGCGCACGGCTTCCTCGGTCAGTAGGAAGTGGTGCGGGCAGGCTTCGGCGGTGACTCTGATCCCGCGCGCCTTGGCCTCCCGGACCATCCGGACCGAGCCGGCCGTGCTCAGATGGGCCAGGTGCAGGCGCCCGCCGGTCAGTTCCGCCAGGGCCAGATTCCTGGCCACCATCACGTCCTCCGACGCCGAGGGAATGCCGTGCAGGCCCATCTCGGTGGCGACCTGGCCCTCATGCATGCACCCGCCTTCCGAGAGATGCGTGCACTCGCAATGGTCCACAACCGGCAGGTCGAAGGCTCTTGCGTATTCGAGCGCGCGGCGCATGACCATGCCGTTCATCACCGGCTTGCCGTCATCGGAGACGGCGACACAGCCGGCCGCCCTGAGATCGCCGAACTCCGCCAGTTCCTTCCCCTCGGAGCCCTTCGTGATCGCGCCGATGGGGAAGACGTTGGCAAGGCCCGCGGCTTTGGCCTTGTCCAGGATGAACTCCGTCACCGACTGATTGTCGTTGACCGGCTGGGTGTTGGGCATGCAGCAGACGGACGTGAAGCCGCCGGCCACCGCGGCCGCCGCGCCGGTCGCGATCGTCTCCTTGTACTCGAACCCCGGTTCCCGGAAATGCACATGCAGGTCCACGAACCCAGGCAGGACCCACTTGCCGGTCGCGTCGATCACGGTCGCGCCGGCCGGGGCCTTCAGCCCGGAACCGACCGCGGCGATCGTCCCGTTTTCGATGAGCACGTCGGCGAGGCCGTTGATCCGCCCCGGATCGATGACACGGCCGTTTTTGATGATGACGCTCATTTGCCCCCCGATAGCAAGTACAGCACCGCCATGCGCACGGCGACGCCGTTGGTCACCTGATCGAGGATCACCGACGACACGCTGTCCGCCACCTCGGGCGCGATCTCGACGCCCCGATTGATCGGCCCTGGGTGCATGACCAGGGCGTCCGGTGCGGCCAGTTTGACACGCTCCGGCGTCAGGCAGTAGAGCTTCGAGTACTCGCGGATGCTGGGGAAGAGGGCGATCCCCTGCCGCTCCAATTGAAGCCGCAGCATCATGATGACATCCACGCCGCGCAGGCCCTCGTCCAGGTCGTAAAAGACTTTTACTCCCAGCCGTTCGACCTCCAGGGGCATCATCGTGGGAGGCCCGATAACCCGCACCTCCGCGCCCATCTTCGTAAGGGCGTAGATGTTGGATCGGGCCACGCGGCTGTGCGCGATGTCCCCCACGATCGCCAGGCGGAGACCCTTGAACTCCCGCTTCTTCTCGCGGAGCGTGTAGAGGTCCAGGAGGGCCTGGGTCGGATGCTCGTGCCCCCCGTCCCCGGCGTTCACGACCGAGGCCCGCAGCAGTTTGGCGAGAATGTTCGGCGAGCCGGCCATCGGGTGGCGCAGCACGATGAAGTCGGCCTGCATGGCTTCGATGTTACGGGCCGTGTCCAGCAGTGTCTCCCCTTTGGAGACGCTGCTGGCCGACACCGCAAAGTTGATCACGTCGGCGCTGAGACGTTTCGCGGCCAGCTCGAAGGACGTGCGGGTCCGCGTGCTGGGCTCGAAGAAGAGGTTGACGACGGTCTTGCCGCGGAGCGTGGGCACCTTCTTGATATCGCGGCCGGACACTTCCTTGAACGACTCGGCAGTCGCGAGGACCAGGTTGATCTCCTCGACCGACAGGTCCTGGATGCCCAGCAGGTCTTTGCGCTTGAGGCTCATGACAGGATCGCCACGCGATCAGGCCCCCCCGTTTCCTCGAGAAAAACTTCAACTGTTTCTTCAAGTGCCGTGGGCAAGTTCTTGCCGACATAGGTGGCTTTGATCGGGAGCTGCCGGTGCCCGCGGTCCACCAGCACGGCCAGTTGGATCTCAGCCGGCCGCCCCAGGTCCATCAGCCCGTCCATGGCGGCCCGGATGGTCCGCCCCGTGAACAGGACGTCGTCCACCAGGATGATCTTCAGGTCGGTGATGTCGAACGGGATCTCGGTCTTGCGGAGCACCGGCTGTTCCTTCCGGGCGTTCAGGTCGTCCCGGTACAGCGTGATGTCCAATGTCCCGACGGGCACAACCATGCCTTCGATCTCCTTGAGCCGGGCAACCAGTCGATTGGCGAGATGCACACCCCCGCTCCGGATGCCTACCAGCGCCACGTTTGCCACGCCGCGGCTCCGCTCGCTGATCTCATGCGCAACGCGCGTGAGGGCCCTGGCGATCTCCTGAGCGTCCATGACCGTGCGCTCGGCTTTTTTCACATCCATCGGTCGGCTCGCGTGGGCATAAAAAAACCTTCCGTGGAGAATCCGCCGGAAGGCGTCAGGCTCGCAGGTTGTAGGTGCGCGCTGGTCTGCGCAGAGTGCATGCCGTGCTCCTTGCCAGCCTCGCGGGACTGGCGTTAAAGGTGAGTGTATTTTACCCCCGCGTCGGCCGGCTGTCAAGCCGGGGGCAGGCGGTTGCTTTCGGCAGGGCATCCTCCGTATGCTTTCCCTATGAAAATTTCCGACATGACGCCGGATGAGCTGCGGGAACTGGTCAAGGGTATTGTGGATGACCGCCTGCGGGAGCTGATGGGTGATCCTGATTTAGGTATGGAACTGGGCGAAGCGGTTCGATCGCGGTTGAAGGCGTCGTTGGCCTCGACCCAACGGCTGACCGGAGACGAGGTGGCTGAGAAGCTCGGTCTGAAATGGTAAGGGCCTAGAAGATGGCTTGGTATCGTGTCGTCTATCGGCCCGAGGTGGTCACCGACCTGGCAACGGTTGAGAAGGCCATCGCGCAACGGATTCTCGACAAGACCAAGTGGCTGGCCTCCAATGTCGAGAACCTCCGGCATGAGTCCGCCTCGCCGGGCCTGCCCGGCTTGTCCAAGTACGCCGTCGGCGAATGGCGGATCTTCTATTCGATCGACCGGAACGAGCACCTGCTCGACGTACACATGATCGCGAATCAAAAGGAGCTTTGCCGATGATCACGCAGAAGTATCCGCGCAGTCCGAAGGTGTTGCTGGGCGGAATGGCCCATCTGGCCCGGTTCATCGACAAAATCCGCATGCGCCACGCCGGGCTGATCCCAGATTACAACTACATCACGACCGGATTCGACAAGTACCTGCTGGATTTCCTTCAGCTCAAGGGCGAAGACTTTGAACAGCGCGTACGGCAAGGCGGGACGGATGAGGAGATCCTTGCGTGGGTCAAGGCGCAGACAAGGCCGCTCTCGGACCAGGACCTGCGCGAATGGAACGACAGGATCGTAAACGGCGGACCCAAGGACGACGGTGCGCGCCGGCGCTTTCAGGTCCGGTTGGCCGACGTGGCCGCCAAACGCGGCGTGCCCGTCGAGAAGCTTCCTCCCGCCTCTACCTGGGTGGACATCATCGAGCTGGACGAGGAACGTCTGTAGCGGCGGTGATGAAGTCCAGGAGCCGGTTCTCGGCCCAGTACCGGTCCCCCTCCGTGCAATCACGCTGGATAAACCCGCAATGCCCGCCGTGCACGGGCGCCTCGAACCGGATCATGGAATTCATCCGGACAGCCGGGATGTCGAAAATCCAATAGGGAATGAACGGATCGTCCTGGGCCGTGAGGATGAGCGTGGGCACCGCGATGGAGCCGAGCACGTGCCGCGAACCGGCCTGTTCATAGTAGTCGGCGGCGTTCCGATAGCCCCCGTCCGGCGCGGTGTAGGCTTCGTCGAAGTCCAGAAGGGTCCGGATTCCGGCTAAGGGGGCTGGGTCGAACCTGTCTGGAAACAGCCGGGCTTTTCTTCGCAGGCGGGCCTTGAGGCTCCGGACGAAGTGCAAATTGTAGATCCAGTTTCGCGGCTGGATGAGGGCGGCCGTACAGACTGCCGGGTCGATGTTGGGGCAGACCGCGACGACCCCTTTCAACGCGGGGTTCGATCCGCCCATCTCCCCTGCGGCCTTCAGCACCAAATTGCCGCCCATGGAATAACCCCCCAGCCAGATGGAGCCGAGTCCATCGCAGGCGGCCAACTCCACGAGAACCGTCCGGACATCCCCGCTCATCCCGTTATTATATAAGGTGGGCGTGAGGTGCTCGGTCCCGCCGCAGTTCCGCTGGTTCAACCGGACGATGTTGAATCCCCTCCGCCAGGCCTTGTCCGTCATCCCCAGCATGTAGTGCGACTCGCTGCAGCCCTCCAGCCCATGGACGAGAATCAAAGTGGGGCATCGCTTGGGGGCAGACTGCCAATGGCAGTAGGCGAGGAGTTGCGCTTCGGGGGTGACCGTGAAAATCCGCGCTTCGATGGGGATGTCGGGTGGCAATCCCGGACGGGCCCAGAATCGTGGGAACAACGTCATCAGGTGAGGATTCCTGAGCAAAGGATGGGGAACGAAGGGACGCATCAGGAGAGGGAATCTACGGGATGCGGAGCGAAACTGCAAGCCGATGCGCCTTGATTTCGGGGTGTGAACTTGGTACAAGAGTGGGCCTTCGCGAGGTGCCGAGGTAGCTCAGTTGGCAGAGCACAGCCCTGAAAAGGCTGGTGTCGACAGTTCAATTCTGTCCCTCGGCACCACACTTCACTTGCCAGCGGTTTTTCTTAAAGAGGCGGGTTACTTGTGCGCGAGGCTCGCGTCGTGCAGCGTCGCCGGGGCCTTCTCACTCGCCGCTTTCTTCTCCGAGCGTCCCCATGTCCACCCACTGCCGGGCCATCGTGTGATGATGGCCTCCACACGTGCGGACACGCCGTCAAGGCGTTCACAGCCGCCGAACGGCCGAGTTCACTTGAACAATCAGCCATATATGGAACCGGAAGGTGCGCCGAAACCTCCCGATCGGCGGCTTGACAACCTCGACAACGATGGTGTTTAGTGAACGTGACGCAGGCGAGACGCTTATGGATGCCGGTTCCCTCATCACCGCCGTGGAGCAATTAATAGGCCCTGTCAGGGATTCCTATAGTCAGCAAGCCGCTGCCCGTTCCCACAATCTCAAGCCGTCATCGGTGGCGGTCCGGCAGTATGAATCCGCCGTCTATGCCTTTCGTGACCAGCGCCTGCCGGGCGCAATCAAAGGTGTCAGCGCGCTGCTGGTCGAATCCCTGGACGCGTTCGAGGCGGGGCGCATCCTGGAAGCGGCCCGATGCGTGATGCAGGCGATCGAGCAGTTCGAAGCGGCCGGCAAGGAGGCTCCCGTGACGATTGCGGAGGAGCAATCCGCCACGCTCGGCCAGTTCCGGACGGTACTCTTTAAACTGATCAACCCAGGCCCCGAGCTCAACCAGCAGGAAATCACAAAAAAGCGCACGGCGGCCCAGAGCCAGTGGTAAGCCTGGTCCGATCGAAAGGGATGTGATGGCGCAGAAGCTTGAATTCGTCGGGACCGTCCAGTTCTGGCCGAACGGCGTGCGGGGCAATCCTGTTGCCCTCTTCATGGAAAAGACAGAGAGCGGAGAATGCCGCATCAGCGCGAGGCTGCCGGACTGGCGGCATGTCGTGGGAATCGGCGCAACCGTCAACAAGGCCGCCGGCAATTACGAGCTGAACCTGAAAGCAGCCGCGAGCGCCGCAGACGCCTATGAGGGGCCCTATTGGAATGCCGGCATCAAGGCCGAAAAACCGGCTCCGCCGAAGCCCGCCGCCGCAGATCCAACCGCCTCTCCCTCCGCACCCACTGGCACCGCACCGGTGCCCGCGCCTCCCTCTTCATGAATGACACGCTTCACATAACCTGTCCCCACTGTGCCAGTATGAACCCGCAGGAGGCTCGTTACTGCAACAAGTGCGGGGAGCAGCTCTCCGTTGCTGTCGCTCCTGCCCCGTCCCTCATCGCCGATCTGGCGCTCTGGCGGCAATTCATCGGCCCCCGGGCCGACTCGTACCTGGAACAGTTCCGCATTTTTCGCGAAGGGACGCAGGAGCGGTTCGCCCCCACCTGGCACTGGCCGGCCTTCGCCGTGGGGTGGCTCTGGTACCTCTACCGCAAGATGTATCTCCATGCCGCCATTTTTCTTTTGGGGGGGCTGTTGCCCATGGTTCTCGGCGCGGGACTGGTGGGAGTCGTCATCTGGAACCTGTTCGCCGCCGTGGCCGCTAAGTACCTGTATTACATGCACATCAAACTGTCCCTGGCTATGATCGACCGGCGGGCCGGACTTGATCAGGACGTGCGCGATCATCTCATTCACGATGCCGGCGGCATTCAGCCCTACGTCTGGTGGCTGGGGGTCGGTCTGATGGCACTCGCGATCGGCGCGGGGATCATGGAAGCGCCGGCGCCCATCGTGCCACCATCGGCCGGCGACCCCGCCTAGCATTTACCTTCGGCTGTCATTCTGCGCGAAGCGAAGAATCTGCGCCCCTGCTGTGCTACAATAGTCGTTGAAAGTCTATGCCCCCTTCGATACATCCGGTTCACCTCATCACGGTCCTGCGGCAGAAATCGCTGACGCCCGTCATCGTTTTTCTGACCTCGCGCCGGTCCTGCGACGAGGCGTTTCAGGCCTTCGAGTCCACCACCGAGACCCTGCCGCAAGCCCGGCAGGACGTCATCACGAACGTCCTGGCTGAGCTGACGGCCGCCTATCCGAGCATCCAGGACCATCCGCTGCGCCAGATGGTCACCGCGCACGGCGTGGCCGCCCATCATGCCGGACATCTGCCCTCCTGGAAAATCGCCGTCGAGGAACTCATGCGGCGCGGCTGTCTCGACGCCGTGTTCGCCACCACGACGCTGGCGGCGGGCGTGGACTTTCCCGCCCGCACTGTCGTGCTCACACAGTCCGGTGTCCGGCGGGATCAGGACTTCTCCGACCTGACGGTGGCGGAGGTCTCCCAGATTTCAGGGCGGGCCGGGCGCCGCAGCAAGGACAGCGTGGGGTTCGCCATCGTCACCCCTTCTCCCTATATGGATCTGGGCGTCCTGACGCGCGGCCTGACGGGCCGTCCCGAGCCGGTGGACAGCCAGTTCATCATCAGCTACCCCATGGTGCTGAATCTGCTCAAGGCTCATCCCGTGGACCATATCCAGTCGATTCTTGCGAAAAGCTTCGCGCAGTATCAGATGAACGCCCAGGCCGAGACCCTGGAACATCGCATCGATAAGCTCCAGGCCAAGCTGGAATCGCACCAGCCGCGCGAGTGCTCCGACTGGCTGACGCAGTGGAGCGCCTACGACCAGGCCACGCGGCAGGCGACCCAGAAGCTCCAGGCCCGGCGCCACCATCCGCCGGAAGTCCGCGCCCGCCTGCCGTTCCTGACGCCTGGGCGCGTGGTGGCCTTTCCCCGTTTCCGCGGCGTGGTCCTCCGGCGCTATCGCAGCAAGGGGCAGCACCATGAGATGGTGACGGTCCTCCGCAACGGCGGGACCATGGCGGAATGTCCGGTTGCAGACATCACCGGCGTGGTTGACCGCACGCTTGATTTCGCGCCGGCGCCCGCATTTCCCTGGGCGGCGCCGGAGGCCCTGTCCTGGCTGGGGCAGGAGCTCGGCGAGATGCCCAAGCAGGTACCCGCGATCACGCTCCCTCCGCCGGCCTCGGATGAGGGCACAAGCGAACTGGCAAAGAGTCTCGGCGATCTCTTCCCCTGCCCCACGTGCCTCTGCCGGCCCACCTGCGCCAAGGAGTTCAAGGCCGCGAGCACGGTCAAGCAGGAATGGCTGCATCACACCCGGACCGTCCAGTCGCTTCGCACCGGGCTCTGGCACAAGTTCCAGGAGCGCGCCGATACACTGCACGATTTGGGCTATCTGGACCATGCGTACAAACTGACGGACGACGGCGAATGGGCCCGGCTGATCCGGATTGATTTCTCGCTCCTCATCATCGAAATGATCCGCGCTCACGCCTTCCAGGCAATCACCCCTGAGGCGTTGGCGGGAATCATGGCCTGCATTTCCTATGAAAATGATCGGCCCGGGTCGTTCCCTCGCATCAGTTCCGCAATGGCCGGTCTCATCACCGCGACGCGCCGCATGGCAACTTCGCTGGCGCCGCACGACGATCCGCCGCTCTTGCGGGCTGATGTGGGCGGTCTTGCTGAACGGTGGGTCGGCGATACGACCGTGACCTGGGCGCAGCTCTGCCGGTCCACGTCGATGGCCGAGGGCGACATCTACCGGCTGCTGTCCCGCACCCTTGAGTACCTCTCCCAGGTCCACCAATTGCGCGCCACGCACCCCGATCTGGCGTCCATCGCGGCCGAAGCGTTAAGCCGCATCCGCCGCGGCGTGCTGGAGGAATTGCCGTGACGCGGGACGAACTCGAACGCGCGCTGGCCGAACTTCCCTTCCGGCTGCTGCGCCGCCTGGCCCGGACGATCGCCGGCCCTCCGGCCATGCGGATGGGCAAGCGGCGCATCATTCACACGATTATGGCGGAGGCTGAGACCAATCAGGAGCGCATCGAGGCGGCGATCCGGACTCACCAGGCGGAGCAACAGGCCGTCGCCGCCATTCCTGTCGCGCCGGTGGACGCGGCGTCCGACCCCAAGGCCAGGAAACCGGCCGACCTCGGCTCCTTCCTGGAGGGGATCGGCGTGCCGGAGCGCGGGCCCTTTGTGCCGGATGACTGGCAGGCGGAGGCGGTGGAAGCGCTGGAGCGCGGTGATGTGATCGTGAGCGTTCCCACCGGCAGCGGCAAGACGTATGTGGCGGTGGAAGCGACCAGGCGCGCCATGCGCGAAGATCGCACCGTCGTCTATACGTCGCCGCTGAAAGCCCTGTCGAACACGAAGTTCACCGAGTTCTCAAAAATTTTCGGCCCGGAGCTCGTCGGCATCATCACCGGCGACCGGCGGGACAACCCGAACGCCCCGATTCTGATCATGACGACGGAGATCCTCCGCAACCTGCTGTACGACGCGGCGGGAGGCGAGATTGACGTCCGCCTGGACACGCTCGGCCTGGTTATTCTCGACGAGAGCCAGTTCCTGGGCGATCCGGAGCGTGGAGTCGTGTGGGAGGAGACAATCATCTTCTGCCCGTCCCAGGCACGGATGCTCCTGCTATCGGCGTCCATCGGCAATCCGCAGGAGTTGGCCGCGTGGCTGACCAGCATCCGCCCGAATCCCTGCCACCTCATCCGACACCAGCGCCGGTCGGTGCCGCTCCGTGCCGGCTATCTCCACCCGAACGGCAAGCTGACGCCGCTGTTCCGGACGGTCGCCATGCCACCGTCGCCCTCGCAGGCCGTCCTCCATCCGGAGGCCAAACGGCTGTTTACCATGTACGAAGAAGACACCCCTTACGGCAGGCGCTCCGGATGACACGCCGGCAACTCTTCGCCGTCTGCTTCTTTGCGGTCCTACTGGTCCTGCTCTATCAGATCGGCGTCATCTTCAAGCCGTTTCTCCTTCCCGTCCTGTGGGCGGCGATTCTCGCGCATGTCACATGCCCGCTGCACGTGCGACTGACGGCCTTGCTGAAAGGACGCGAGACGGTCTCGGCCGGGTTGCTGACGCTGGGCATCATGGCGCTTGTGGTCGTGCCGGTGGTCTTTCTCGCCTTGTTGTTCATTCAGGAAGCCGGCAGCGCCTACGACGCCGTCCATGCGTGGGTGCAGTCCGGCGGAGTCAAACGGCTGCCCGCCCTGCTCGCCTCGCTCCCCTTCGCCGGGCGCCTGCAGGAAGTGATCGCCCGGTATGTGACCTCCTCGGGAGACCTTGAATCATTTCTCCTCCAGAGCAGCAAGGCCCTGAGCGGGTTCGTCATGGAGCAGCTCACGGGGTTCGCCAAGAACGTGTTCCTTCTGGGCGCGAACTTCCTGGTGGTGATCGTCACGTTGTTTTTCTTTTTCAAAGACGGGAAGCGCCTGCTCGCCGGCCTTTACCGGATCATTCCGCTGGAGGACGCGCATAAGGAAAAGATTTTCTCGCGCCTGGACCTGACGATCACGGCGGTGGTCAAGGGAATGGTGATCACGGCGATCGTGCAGGGATTGCTGGCGGGGCTTGCCTACGCCGTGCTCGATGTGCCGGTGCCGGTGTTCCTGATGGCCCTCACCATCTTACTGGCGCCGCTCCCTTTCGGGGGTACCGTGCTGATTTGGGGGCCGGTGACGGCCTATCTGTTCTGGACGGGGCCGATATGGAAGGGCATCGCGATGCTGGCTTGGGGCACGGGGGTGGTGACGACGGTGGACAACGTGCTGAGGCCGATGCTCATCGGCCAGGGGGCCAAGCTGCCGGTGCTCTTCATCTTTTTCAGTATCCTTGGGGGCCTCGGCGCCTACGGACTGATCGGCCTCTTCCTTGGTCCGATCCTGCTGGCCATCCTCCTCACCACCATCCAGATCTATCGCGAGGAATACCTGAGCGAGCCACCGCCTCCGGCTTAGGGCTTTGGGCAGGCAGCCGGTGCTGGAGCAGTATCGGATGGCGGGTCGCCGAAAATGTGCTCGGCGAGGCTCTTGGCCAGAGCGGACGAGACTTCCTGCTGGAGGGATTTGAGGGCGCGGCCGGCGGCTTCGGGAATATTGAGATGCCCTTCCCGGCCGGAGCGAGCCACGCTGCCGAGCACCAGCTGGTTTTGCTGGTTTACGATGACGAAGTCGGCGCACCATCGGACGTAGCGGAAGTGTGGGTCAGGCAGGTCAGCCGGCCAGAGACGCGCTTCTCCCTTCACGAGCAGGTCCGCAGTCGCCGCGTCTCCCGACGCGTTACGCGCCGTCACGGGAAGCCCCTCGCGGGCCAGCCCTTCCATCACTGCCTGCCGGACCGCCTCGGCCTGATCCCCCTTCACCTCAACGGCGACGACAATGCTCTCGTTCAGCAGTTTCTCAAGTTCGCCGGTCAGCCCCGCCACGGAATAGTCGGCGACGACGCCCCGCCCGCCGGTGACCACCCGCAGATCGCTGTTGTAGGTGTCTCTGGTGATCAGTGTCCTGATCGCACGCCGCAGCCCGCGCACCTTGAGATATTTATCCTGCGCCCCTCGCGCCTCTTTCACGTCGCGCCCGACTGCCTCATCCAGTTCCACGATCTTGCTCCTGAATGCCGCTTGCGCCGCCGCGCGGCTCATCACTGCGAGCGCTGAATGCAGACTGGTTTGGGGATTGCGCCAGGTTTCGGCGATCTTCACGTTCTCCAACACCTTATCGGTGGAGACTTTTGTGACGGAGTCCAGCGTCAGTCGCCGTTCGGTCTGGACGTTTCCACGCTTTTCCAGCGTTAGATATGTCTCCCAATCCTTCGCCTGGCTCGTCACTTCAGCCTTGAATATCCGGGACACTGCCGCATAGGCCCGCTCCTCCGCCACAGGCTTGGAGTCCGCTTGCCCGACGCCGATCAGAAATTGCTCGTCGGGATAGGCCGTCGCCTTCGTCCCTTCGACCCAGTCCGGAACCTTGGGAGAGGTGGCGCAGGCGGCAAGAACTAAGAACAGCAGAAACGGTGTCTGACACCGTTTCCCCGTCATTGCAGCACCCGCGTGCTGACGAAGCGCTTGCCCCGTTCGGTGATGGTGACGCCCCGCATCACCTGTGTCTCCACGACGCCCCCGAATGTGCCGACGTGACGGAGTTCCACGTCATACGTTCCAGGCGGGACCCTGAGGCGGCCGACGTAGATCCGATCCGGCAGGGTCGCCCAGCTGCGTGTATCTGCCTTCTCCGTCTCGACGGCGATGAAGTGCGCCACCGCGCCGGCGATGGCGCCGGCGACCATGCCGGCATCCTGTTCCTTGAATGAACCGCGCACCCCGACCCGCACGGCCTCTGCCATGGCGTACTTCCACGCCGCGCGCGCCACCGCTTTCACCATCGTTCGCAGGAGGCGTTCCTCGAGGTCTTTAACGGCGATCGCCGTGATGTCCTCCATCACGACGGAGCGGCTTGTGTATCTTGGTTCGCCACCGGCGACAACCGCCTCGGTATAGGCGATCCGGGACCGGCGCGGCACAAACTGAGGCATCGCCAGTCTGACGATTCGCCCATTCAGCCCGTAGAGGATGCTCTCGGCCGCGCGCTGGTCGCCGGAATCGCGCCGGTCATAGCGTTTTGCGGCCAGGACGAGACTGAGGGCGTCGGCGCTGAACGGGATATCCACGAAGATATCGCGCTTGACGGGCGCGCGTCCGGCATAGGTGATAAAGATGATCTCACCAGTGCCCTGCGCGGCGGATTCCGATTGCCAGGTGACGCCTTGAAAGGCCAGCTTGTATTCCTCGTGCTCCTGTGCCAGGCCCAGGGCTTCAGACACGCGCAGGAGGTCCTGGCGCAGGAGGTCCGGTGTCGAGGTGCCGTAAGACTTTCGGTACTGTTCGAAGGCATCAAACGCCAGCCGGTACGCGACGAACGCGTTGCTGAGATCTCCGGCGGCTTCGTAAAGGACCCCGCTCAGATATCGGGCCAGCGCGTCCTTGCTGTAGGTCATGCGCTTCTGGTTCCGGTCGCTCAGCATCGTGAGCTTGTGGTCTACCTTGCGTGCCTCGACCAGCGCGTCGTCCCAGAGTCCCAACTGGGCATAGTTCACGGCCATGAGGACGTTGAGCAGGACTTTCTCGAACTCCTCGCCATCGTACGGCAGCGCGTTATCCGATGTGAGAAAGGCCTCGATCTCCGACCGGATGCGGCTGGTGTAGAGCTCCTCCGTAAGCGCCTCAGCCTTCGACAACGATTGGATACTGTCGGTGTAGTGACCGGCCAGGTGCTGGATCATTCCCTTATCCATCAGGTAGAGCGCTTCGCTCCGGCTCCCATAGACGCCCTGCGCCTTTTCCAGGATGGCGACCCCCTCCGCGGGGTTGCCGTCCAGGAGCGCGCGATCGATGCGCGCGTAGGGCATCACGGTGGACGAACAGGCGGAGGTCGAAGCGAGAACGAGCAGGGAAAACAGAATTGGGTGTCTGGACAAGCCGAACAGCCGCGTCAAAAGATGACGCGCTTCCGTTCCACGACTTTCTTGATCTTCTTCTGGCCGTACCAGGATTTGACGTTGTTGGAGATGTCCACCATCTCGAGGTCCACCTGGTAGAAGATCGCCTTCGTGCCCTCGGCCTCGTCCTCGATCGTGCTGATCGAGCCCCGCAGGAGATAGTCGGCGCCGATCTCCTTCCCGGGAGGTTTCTGCGTGGATTCGAGCGCGTTGGCAGCCTGCTCGCGGCGCTCCTCGCGGATCTCCTCCCGCTGGCCCTTGGCCGCCACGAACGTGACCCGGCCAGAATTGGTCAGTTCCCGTTCCAGGTCGCTGACGAAGGTCTGCACGTTGATGTGCTCGTGGCTTCGATTGGTCACCGTCCCCACGACGACCACGGGCTGGCGCCTGTTGGCGCTGGTGTAATTCTCGAGCCAGGGCCGGGAGAGGGCTTCCTGGATCATCGCCTCGGCGACCATCCGCGAGTCGGTGTCGTTCCAGTGCCCGCTCAGGTCGGTGACGGTCGCCGCGTCCACGCGCGAGACCGAGGTGGAGGCGCAGCCGCCTGCAAACGCGAGTGCCGCAACCAGCGCGGCCCCGATGCATGCCCTGGCGCTACCGGCTAGTGCCACGTTTCTCTTCTTCCTGCTGCAGTCGCTCGAAGGCCTGCTCGGCGTTCTTCCGCACAAAGTCCCGCGCCGCCGCGTTGAGCTCCTTCAACTGGCCCACCTGCTCCTTGAAGGTGACGAGATCCATCTTGGCCAAGGAATAGATGGTCTTGCCGTTCTTGTCTTCCTTTTCCCAGCGATCCACGACCGCAACGCCGGCGAGATTGGTGCTCACAAAAGTCTTGAGGGCGCGCTCGACGTTCTGTTCTTCGCTGGATTTCGTGAAATCGCCGGCCGTGGTGGACGCGGCATAGTCCCGCATCAGATAGGCCGTGTAAGTATCGACAAATTTGGCGAGGTCTGCTCTGGCCCGGTTGTCGGCCGCTTCCTTCGCCAGGGGCTCGTTTTTGACGCCGCTGACTCCGCCCACGCCGTAAAAGGCCTTGCTGTTCTTCTCGTTCATGTACCCGCCGCCCTTTTCCACCCACTTGGGCGTGCTCGAACAGGCGGCCAGCAACAGGGTTACCATCATCAGTCCGATCAATTTTATGGCGTCACGGAACCTCATAGCAGGTCCTCCTCCATCACTTTAAAAAAGGCTAACATGCTGCCCCCCCACTGTCAAGAAAACCGGGCCGTCTGCACGGCTCTTTATAGTCGGTTAGACACGGCAGAGAGTAAAAGGTAAAATGGGCTCTTACGCTGCGGAAATTAAACCCGGATTACTCCGGGTGAGGGAAGGGATGCCATGGACCAGGCAAAAGAGATCAGGAGCGAAGACGGCACT
>Ga0080064_1001823_pt1 | contig 39983 bp, 29 predicted proteins | sample Subgrocontami54m_FD_69260 | JGI IMG/M metagenome (GOLD analysis project Ga0080064, IMG submission 69260) | Subsurface groundwater microbial communities from S. Glens Falls, New York, USA - GMW46 contaminated, 5.4 m (SPADES assembly) (version 2) ...
GAAGTAGTCCCCCGGATTGGGAATCTGGCTGTCGTGCCCGACAAACAGCCACGAGCGCGCGAACACCCGCTCCTGCTCCTCGGCGTAAATCTCCTCGTTGACGAAAATCTCGCGGCTGATCCGCCCCGAAGCCAAATCGACCAGCCCCGGGTGATACCCGCATGCCCTCGCTGTCGCCATGACGTCACCCGTTCCGCAGCAGTAGAAGGATACTGGACCTGCTCCCGCGACATGGCGATCTTGCGCCGGGTGGCGTTGGCTGTCCACCAGGCCCCAGGGAGTGCACTCGCGGTGTGCTGTCGACGCCGATTTGACAGGGCTCGGAGCGCGGCTGAAACTGCCGCGTGGTGCCGGTTGGGCGATGGGGGTGGGGCCGAGAGCGATGGATGATGTCAGCGGTCCCGGCCAATCCACCGGGAAACAGCAACCCGACCCGGTATTCGAGGCCGGCCGGCCATTGCCAGCGGCGCTATTGTACCGTCGCTGCAACCCCGCCGATCTGCCGTTCGACCTGTGCAGCGAATTGCCCGATACGCCCGGGCTGATCGGTCAGGAGCGCGCGGCCGAGGCGGTCCGTTTCGCCGTCCGCATGCGGCGCAAGGGGTACAACATCTATGCCCTCGGCGCCGGCGGCACCGGCCGGCACAGTCTGGTCGACGAGTTGTTGCGGGCGCAGGCGCAGGGCGAGCCGGTCCCACCCGATTGGTGCTACGTCAACAATTTCGTCGACCCGCAGAAGCCGCGTTATCTGTCATTGCCGCCCGGGAGGGGCGCCGGGTTCGCCGCCGCGATGAAGCAGCTGATCGAGGAGTTTCGCGCGTCGTTGCCGGCGGCGTTCGAGCGCGACGAGTTCCGCGCCCGGCGCGAGGTGATCGACCAGCAGTTCAAGCAGCGCAACGAGCAGGCGTTCGGGGCATTGCAACAGCGCGCCGAGAGCCACGGCATCGCGCTGATCCGCACTCCGATGGGGCTTGCCTTGGCGCCCAAGCGCGACGGCAAGGTGGTCGACCCGGAGGCGTTCGAGGCCTTGCCCGAGGATGAACGCAACGCGGTCCAGCGCGAGATCGAGGCGATCCAGGCCGAGCTCGAAGCGGTCATGCGCCAGGTGCCGCAATGGGAACGCGAGCACCGCGACGCCACCCGCGAACTGCAACGCGAGACCACTGGTTTTGCCATCGGCCAGCTGATGGGCGACTTGCGCGCCGAGTACGCGGACCTGTCGGCGGTCATCGACTACCTCGACGCGGTCGAGCGCAACATCAAGGAAAACGCCGACGACTTCCTGACCCCGGCGACGCCGCCCACCTCCGATGTCCCGATGCCGGCGGCGGTCGCGGCGGCGATGGAGGATTCCCGGTTCCGCCGCTACCAAGTCAACGTGATTGTCGACAACGGCAGCAAGGGCGGCGGGCAACAAGGCGCGCCAATCATCTTCGAAGACAATCCGACGCACCAGACCCTGGTCGGGCGGGTCGAGCATATCGCCCGCTTCGGCGCCCTGGTGACCGATTTCAACCTGTTGACCCCGGGGGCGTTGCATCGCGCCAATGGCGGCTATCTGATCGTCGAAGCGCAGAAATTGCTGACCGGCAGCTTCGGCTGGGCCTCGCTGAAGCGCGCGCTGATCGCCGAGGAGATTCGCATCGAGACCCTGGAGCAGGCGTTGAGCATGGCGAGCACGGTCTCGCTCGAGCCGCAGCCGATCCCGCTCAACGTAAAGATCGTGCTGATCGGGGCGCCGCAGCTCTATTACATGCTAAGCGCCTACGACGACGAATTCGCGGAATTGTTCAAGATCGCGGCCGATTTCGAAGATCGCGTCGAGCGCAATTCGGACACCACCCTGCTCTATGCCAGGGTGGTCGCGACGATGGCGCGGCAGCGGAAATTGCGCTGCTTCGACCATGCCGCGGTCGCCCGGATCATCGAGCAGGCGGCGCGGACCGCCGGTGACGCCGCCCGGCTGTCGACCAGCATGCGGGCGATCGTCGATCTGTTGCAGGAAGCCGACCAGCTCGCCGCCGACGCCGGCAAGGATATCATCGGCCTAACTGAAGTGCAGGCCGCGCTCGACGCGCAATTCCGCCGCAGCGACCGCATCTATCGCCGGCTCCAGGAAGAGATCGGCCGGCGCACGATCCGGGTCGAGACATCGGGCGAGGTGGTCGGGCAGATCAACGGGCTGTCGGTGATGACCCTCGGTACGGTCGCGTTCGGCAACCCCAGCCGGATCACCGCGCAGGTACGGCTGGGCCGCGGCGAATTCGTCGATATCGAGCGCGAGGTCGAACTCGGCGGGCCGCTCCATTCAAAGGGGGTGTTGATCCTCGCCGGCTTTCTCGGCGGAAGGTTCGGCGCCGCCAGGCCATTGTCGCTGAACGCGAGCCTGGTGTTCGAGCAATCCTACGGCGGGGTCGACGGCGACAGCGCCTCGGCGGCGGAGTTGTTCGCGCTGCTGTCCGCGTTGGGCGAGGCGCCGATCAAGCAATGCTTCGCGGTCACCGGCTCGGTCGACCAGCATGGCCAGATCCAGGCGATCGGTGGGGTCAACGAAAAGATCGAGGGGTTTTTCGACATCTGCCGGCTGACCGGCTTCAGCGGCCAGCAGGGTGTGCTGATCCCGGCGAGCAACGTCAAGCACCTGATGCTGCGGCACGACATCGTCGCCGCTGCCGAGGCGGGCACGTTCGCGATCCTGCCGATGGAGACGGTCGACCAGGGGTTTGAGCTTCTGACTGGAGTGCCCGCCGGCCAACCCGATGCGAGCGGACAGTATCCGCCCGGAACCCTCAACCATCGCATCGCCGCGCGGCTTGACGCGTTCGCGGCGAAGGCGGCGGCGCTATTGCGCCCGCCGGGTCCTGGAGGATCGTGATGACCGGGGCGATGGCCGGGCCGATCGAGCGCGTCGTCGTCCCGCTCGACGCCGCATCCGACAACCGCAACGCGATCGATACCGCCGCGCGGCTCGCGTTGCGCTGGAAGGTCCGCCTGCATGGCGTTTTCGTCGAGGACGAGGATCTGCTGCGCCTCGCCCGATTGCCCTTTGCCCATGTGGTCAGCCTGGGTCGCGGCATCGAGAGATTGACCGCCGAACACGCCGAGGGCCAGCTGCGGGTGTTCGCCGACGCGGCCCAGCGCGACCTTGCCGCGGCGGCCCGGCGTTACGGCGTCGAGTGGTCGTTCGAAGTGTTGCACGGTCAACCCGAGGTCGAACCGTTCGCTGCTTCAGGTCGCGATTTTCTGGTCGCCGCGACGATCACCCGGCCGATCGGCGCGCACTACCGCGTCGAATGCCGTTGGTGGCATACGGTCGAGACGGTCTCGGCGTCGTGCCTGCTGGTGCGCGGCGAATGGGGCACGGCCGGCCCGGTGGTGATTCGGGTGCACGATCGCGCCGAGGGATCGGCCCGCGCGCTCGATGTCGCGGCCCGCTGCGCCGAGGCGGCCGGAGGCCTGCTCGCGGTCATGTGCGCGCCCGAACTGGCCGAATCGGCCGGATTCAACGAATGGCTGGCGGAGCGGCTCGCGCCTTATGCGGCGCGGGCGCAGATCGAATTGATGCCCGGCGACGCCGCTTCCCTATTGCGGCGCTGCGTCGAGCTCGAATGCCAACTCCTGGTACTGGAACCCGATTCGGCGCAGCCGCAAAGCGAGCGCTTGCGCGAGATGGCCGCGGGGATCAGCTGCGATTTTCTCGTGGTGCGGTGATTAAAGCCGCAACCGCTTGAATTACATCGAGCTCGGCCACGTCACGTCGAGGCCTATCCCTGAGGCTGCGGCACGACCGGCTGCCATGGAACCGAACATTGCGGCACATAGGGGTAATAGCCCGCCGGACTGGCGCAATAGTACCAGTACCCGCCCGCCGGCGCCGGTGCCGCGGCCTCTGGCGGAACATAGGGGTTGGGGTACGGATAGACCGGAGCGCCAAAGGAATACCAGCCGAGTCCCGGCGCGATCCACCACCAGCTATAGGCTCCATTGTGCCAACCGCGGTGCCAGCGGCCGCCGTACCAGCCGTGGAAGCCGCCGTGACGGTGCCCACCTCCCTGCCATTGGCCACCCCCGCCCTGCCAACCGCGTTGATGGCCGCTGCCGTGATGCCCGCTGCCGTGTTGGCTGCGCTGGGCGAAGGCGGCCCCGGGCAATGCCAGAGCGAGAACCATCGCGGCACCGAGCACTGTCATCAGCCGCACCACCGGTCGGCCCGTCTCGAGGCTCGCGCGCCGGCGCGACGATCGTCTCGCGATATGCCGCTGCATGACTTGAACTTCCCTGTTACCTGGTGGGGAACCGCGCTGTTTCCTTAGCTGGCAATTGACCGGTTCGTCGACAATACCTGGTCCCGCCATGCAGGGTACCGGTGCGGGCCTCGACGCCCCCGGCCCACGACCGTGCAACGCGCCCCGGCGGTTTCTCTCCTGCATCGCGGCCGAATTCGTATATTGATCACCAGAATCGCGAGTGTGCGGTAACCACGTGCCCGAGCGCCATCCTTCCTCCCCACCAGTGCCGGCCGGCAGATTAGGGCCGGTCGCGATCTGCCTCATGGTGGCCGCGATTTACGTCGCGACCGGCAGGCTGGGGCTGGTCCTGGCGGTGCCGCCAGGCTTCGCGACGGCGATTTTCCCGCCCGCGGGCATCGCGGTCGCGGCGTTGCTGATGCGTGGACCGGTCAGTTTGCCCGGCATCTATCTTGGCTCGTTTCTGCTCAACAGCTGGATCGGTTACGGGGTGACCAGCGGCAATCCGCTGCTGGTCATGGTGGCGGCTGGGGTCATCGCCGCGGCCTCGACCCTGCAGGCGGCGGTCGCGGTGGCCGCGTTGCGACGCGCGATCGGCTACCCGATGGCGCTCGACACCGGTCAGGACCTGCTGTGCTTTCTGCTGCTGTCGCCGGTTTGCTGTCTGACCAGCGCGACCCTGTCATTGGCTGGGCTGTGGGCGCTCGATGTGGTGCCGGATTCGGCGCTGCTGTCGAACTGGGTGACCTGGTGGGTCGGCGACACGCTGGGCGTCCTCGTCGTGCTGCCGCTGATGCTGGTGCTCGCCGGCGAGCCGAGGCCGCTGTGGCGCAGTCGCCGCCGCCCGGTGGCGTTGCCGATGCTGCTGTTTTTCGGGTTTTTCGTCGCCGTGTTTATCCGCGTCAGCGCCTGGGAGAACGAGCAGTCCCTGCTTGAATTCCGCTTGCGGTCTCAGGAAACCGTCGACCGGATCCGCACCCGCCTCGAGGAAGCGGAGGTCTTTCTCGAACAGCTCGAACGCTCGTTCAGCGGCGATACGGCGTTGTCGCGGACCGATTTTTCCACCTTGGTGCGAAGCGCGCTGTACCGGTTTTCGACGGTCAGCGCGGTCGAGTGGGCGCCGCGCGTCAAGGAAGCCGACCGCGCCAGCTTCGAGGCGGCGCAACAGGCGCAAATCCCGAGCTTTGTGATCCGCGACATCCAGCCCGACGCCGCGCCACGCCGCGCCGGCACGCGGGTCGAGTATTACCCGGTGACCTATATCGAGCCGCGCGGCGTCAACGATCAAGCATTTGGGGTCGATCTTCTCGCCAACCGGGACCGCGCCGCGACAATCGCCACCGCGATCGATACCGGCGCGGTGACCACGGGCGGCCTCGCCCGCCCGATTGGAAAGCCCGAATTGCAGAATGTCGTGCTGCTGATGCTCGCCGTGCCCGGCGGCAGCAACGGCAGCGGCCTGTTGGTCGTCGTGTTGCGGGTCGGCGATTTCGTCAAGGGGTTGCTGTCGACGGTCAACGAAAGCCTCGATCTACGCCTGGTCGATCTCGCCGGCGGCCAGGTATTGTACGATAATTTCGCGACGAGCCCCGGCAGGTCGGCGTATACGCAGACTTTCGCGTTCGGCCAGCGCCGCTACGAGGTTCAGACTATTCCCACGGCCTCGTACCTCAAGCAGCATCGCGGGTGGCAAAGCTGGGCGCTGCTGGCGGTCGGGGTGCTCGGCACCGGGCTGCTGGGCGCGCTGCTGATGCTGGGCACCGGCTATACCAACCGTATCGAGCGCCAGGTCGAGGAGCGGACCGGCGATCTCGCGGCGGCGAACCGGCAGCTCCGCATCGAGATCGATCAGCGCCGCGATGCCGAGGCCGCTCTGCGCCATGCCCAGAGAATGGAGGCGATCGGCCAGCTCACCGGCGGCATCGCCCACGATTTCAACAATCTGTTGACCGTGATCAGCGCCAATGCCGAGCTGATCCGCAACGACGCCAAGGACGAGGCGGGGCTGCGCCGCTCCGGCGGCATCCTGCGGGCAACCGAGCGCGGTGAGCGCCTGACCCGCCAATTGCTGGCGTTTTCGCGCCGTCAGATGCTGCGGCCAGAGGTGGTCGATCTGCGCCAGCGCGCCACCGAGATGGCCGAGATGCTGTCGCGCTCCACGCGGGCCGATATCGAGGTCGTGGTCGATTTGCCGGAAGGCCTGTGGCCGGTGGCGATCGACCCCGCCGAATTTGAGTTGGCGATACTCAACATCGCGGTCAACGCGCGTGACGCGATGCCAAGGGGCGGCCGGTTTCATGTCGGCGCGGCGAATGCCACGATCCGGCCGGAGCAGTCGCTGGCCGAGGGCATCACCGGCGAATTCGTCGCGCTGACCTTGTCCGACACCGGTGACGGCATGGCGCCCGATGTGCTGGCTCGCGCCTTCGAGCCCTATTTCACGACCAAGGATGTCGGCGCCGGATCGGGGCTCGGGCTGTCGCAGGTCTACGGTTTCGCGACGCAGAGCGGTGGCGATGCCACGATCGCCAGCCGCCCTGGCGAGGGCACCATGGTCACGCTGTTCCTGCCCCGCGCCGTCGCCGCCCTGGCGATCGTCAAGCCCGAGGCGCCGCCCCCGGTCCCCGCGCCGCCGGTCAAGATCCTCGTCGTCGAGGACGAGGCCGAGATCGCCGAGCTGACCGTGGCGATGCTGCGCGAGCTCGGTTACGAGGCGATCCATGTACAGGACGCCGCCGGCGCGCTCGCGGTCCTCGCCAGCGACCCGGCGATCGGGTTGGTGGTTACTGACATCGTCATGCCTGGCGCGACCAGCGGCCTCGAACTGGCGCTCGGCCTGCGCGAGCAGCGTCCGCATCTGCCGGTATTGCTGGTGACCGGGTACAGTCAATATGGCCGAGAAATGCTCGGCACCGAGTTAGAATTGCTGGAAAAACCCTATCGTCGCGAAACCCTGGCCGAGGCGGTGCGGGCGGCGATCGGGGGTCACGCGCGCTCTTCCGCCCTTTCGCGACCGGGCTAGGGCCAATTTATCCGCCCCACTGCAACGCGCCCATCGATTGGTTGAATTTGCCGGATTCCTCCGATAATCTACGATCGCGTACCATTAATCAGGGAAAGATCAGAATAGTTTCCGCAGTTGGTGTGATTGTGGCGATTAATACTGCAACAGGAATAATAACTTTGACTGAAAACTCGATTGCAGAAAATGCGACTATAACCTGGATTAACATTTAGTAGGATCTCCAAACGAAAGAGTGACGGGTGTTGGGGCGGCCGATGGTCGCGCGAGCGCGAAGATTGCCGATGGATGTTTCTGGCGCTTGTGGGTTGAACCAATGATGTTAATCGCCACGAGATTGTCATCAATGCCGGCCGAACCGCATTGCCGCGAGCGCTGTCGATCGGCCTCGCGGCAACCTCGCTCCTGGCCTTGCCGGCCTGGGGCGTGTAATGAAGAGGGAGTCGCGCGCGGCCAGCCGTCACCAAATTCTCACGTCACGCAATTGAGTTCGCCCCAGTGCCAATGAGTGACGGATTGATCGCGATCGTCGGAGCTTCTTGCCGCTTCCCGGGGGCCACGGGGCTCGACGCGTTCTGGCATCTGCTGAGCTCCGGCATCGACGCGGTGTCCGAGGTGGACTCGCGGCGCTGGTCGACCCGATTCTTCTATCACCCGACCCGCGGCGAGCCGGGCAAGAGCTACACTTGGTCGGCTGGGTTGTTGAGCGGAGTCGACCTGTTCGAGCCGGCGTTTTTCGGTATCTCGCCGCGTGAAGCCGTGCAGATGGACCCACAGCAACGGCTGCTGCTGGAGTTGGCGTGGCACGCGGCCGAAGACGCCGGCATTCCGACCAACCGTTTGGCGGGCAGCGCGACCGGCGTCTATATCGGCGCCTCATCGACCGATTACCGCGATCTGAGGCTGGGCGACCCGGCCAACGGTGACACCTACGCCATGACCGGCGGGACTCTCAGCATTCTGGCCAATCGCATCTCTTATGTGTTCGACCTGCGCGGTCCCAGCTTTACCGTCGACACCGCCTGCTCGTCGTCGCTGGTGGCATTGCACGAAGCTTGCGAGGCGTTGCGTGGCGGGCGGATCGAAAGCGCGCTGGTCGGCGGGATCAATCTGCTGCTCTCACCCTATCCGTTCATCGGCTTCTGTCGCGCCGCGATGCTGTCCCAGCGCGGTCGCTGTTTCGCCTTCGATGAGCGCGCCGACGGGTATGTGCGCGGCGAGGGCGGCGGCATCATCATCCTGAAGCCGCTGGCGCGGGCGCTGGCGGACGGTGATCGCGTCCGCGCCGTGATCCTCGGCACCGGGGTCAACTCCGACGGGCGGACGATCGGGCTGTCCCTACCCAGCGAGGCCGCGCAGGCCGACCTGCTGCGCTCGGTCTACCAGCGCGCCGAGGTCGCCCCGGATGATCTGGCGTTTTTCGAGATGCATGGCACCGGCACTCCCGCGGGTGATCCGATCGAGGCGGCGGCGGTCGGTCGTGCGCTCGGCCAGAGGCGGCGCGCGAAATTGCCGATCGGCTCGGTCAAGAGCAATATCGGGCATCTCGAACCGGCTTCGGGCATGGCCGGGCTGATCAAGGCGATGCTGGCGGTCGATCACGGCGTGGTCCCGCCGACTCTGCACATCGAGAACCCCAATCCGAACATTCCATTCGACTCGCTGAATTTGCGCCTGCTGCGGCGTCCCGAGCCGTTGACGCCAGGGATGAGAAATTGCGTCGGGGTCAATTCGTTCGGCTTTGGCGGCACCAACGGCCACGCGATACTGGCGCCGCCGCCGTCTCGCGCCGAGCCGGAGCCGGAAGCCGCGGAGGCGTTGCCGCCGCTGGTGGTCTCGGCCCGCACCGAGGTGGCATTGCGGATTTTGGCGCAGGACTGGCGCGAGATGCTGACTTCCGCTGCGGCGGCGCAGGTGCCCGCACGGTTACGGGCGGCGGCCCGGCGGCGCGACCAGCACTCGCATCGGCTGGTGGCGTTTGGCTGCGATGCGGGATCGATGGCCGACGCCCTGAGCGATTTCCTCGCGGACCAGCCGAGCGCCTCGGTGGTCAGCGGCACCGCCGTGCGCGACGGCAAGCTCGCCTTCGTATTCTCCGGCAACGGCGCGCAGTGGCCCGGCATGGGCAGCCATGCCTACCGGGCCAGCGCTCTATTCCGCGACGCGGTTGCCGAAGCGGACGGGCTGCTCCGGCCGTCGCTCGGTTGGTCGGTCGCCGAGATGATCAAGACTGGCGCCGATTCCGAGCAGTTGGTGCGTGCCGATATCGCCCAGCCGCTGCTATTCGCGATCCAGGTCGGGATCGTTACGGTGTTGCGCCGGCTCGGGATCGAGGCGTCGGGCCATATAGGGCACAGCGTCGGCGAGATCGCCGCGGCGTGGGGCGCCGGCGCGCTGTCCCTGGCAGATGCCGCTTATGTCGTCGTCGCGCGCAGTCGCAACCAAGAACAGACCCGCGGCGTCGGCCGCATGGCGGCGCTGCAACTGGGCGGCGCGGCGGCCCGCGACTTGCTCGCCGAGATGGGCAGCCCGCTCGAAGTGGGCGCGATCAACGCGACGCAATCGGTGACGGTTTCGGGGCCGGACGCGGCGATTGACCGGCTCGGAGCCGAAGCGCGCCGGCGCGGCGTCGCGTTCCGCGCGCTCGATCTCGACTTCGCCTTTCACTCGGCGGCGATGGATCCGATCCGCGACGGTCTGTTGGCCGATCTGCGCGGTCTGACCTCGCGCGAGCCGGATTCGCTGCTGATCTCGACCGTCACCGGCGAACCGATTCGCGCTGGCATGCTCGGCGCCGAGTACTGGTGGCACAACGTGCGCAATCCAGTCCGGTTCGTCGAGGCGATGGCCGCGCTGATCGCCACCGACCATCGCGTCTTCATCGAAATCGGCCCGAACCCGGTATTGCTGTCCTATTTGCATGACGGGCTGCGCGCCGGCGAGGCGCAGGGGCGCGTGCTCGCCACGTTGAGCCGCAAGGATGCCGATTCCGATCCTTTCCCGACGATCGCGGCGCAGTGCCATGTCGCCGGCCACGACCTCGCGGCCGCGGGGTGGTTCGACGGCGCCGCCAATCCGCGCGGGTTGCCGCTCTATCCCTGGCAGCGCGAGCGCTTCTGGTTTGAGCGCACGGTCGAGGGGCCCGACCTCACCAATCCGCAATTCGTCCACCCGCTGCTCGGGTTCTTGCAGGCGGGACCGGTGCCTTCGTGGGTCAACCATCTCGATCAGGAGATCGTACCCTGGCTCGCCGATCACGCGATCGAGGGCGTGCCAGTGTTTCCCGCCGCCGCGGTGCTCGAAATGGCCCTCGCCGCGGCGAGGGTGCGACGGCCCGAGGCGCGCGCGCTCGAAGTCATTGATGCCGAATTGCGCCGGCCGCTGCCGTTCGACAAGGGGCGGGCACGCGAGTTGCGCGCGACGCTCGCCTCCGAAGACGGGGATTGGGAACTCGCCAGCCGTCCGCGCCTGTCGGATGACCCGCCGACCCTGCATGCCGTCGCGCGGCTCGCCGCCGCCGCCGAAGGACATACGGCATCGCGCGCGATGCCGCGTGGGGCGCCGCTGCGCGAGGTCGACGCCGACACGCTCTACCGCCTCGCCGCCCGCCTCGGCCTCCACTACGGGAAAACGTTTCGCACGGTGGCGCGGATCGCGGTGTTCGCCCCGGACGAGGCAGTCGCTGAGCTCGACCCGTCGGTGATCGACGACGCGCTCGACCTTTACCTGATTCATCCGGCCTTGCTCGATGGGGCATTGCAGGGACTGTTGGCGTTACTCGCCGAGGGTCAGCCGCAATTGCAGGGCGTCAGCTTTCTGCCGTGGCGGTTTGGCCGGGTGCGGGTCGCGGCACCGTTCGGGCGGGCGCCGCGGCGCGCCTGGCTGCGAGTTACCCGCCTCGGCACCAGGTCGGCTTCCTCTGATATCGTGCTGTTTGACGAGGCCGGCGCGATCGTCGCCGAATTGACCGATTGCTGGTTCCGGCGAGTCGAACTGACCCGCGGCGCGTCGATCGACGACCGCGCGCTGCACATCGCGCTGGTGCCCGCACCGCTCGCCGAGATTGGAGTGCCGGCCGGGCTCGATCGGATCGGCGCGAAACTGGCGCGGCTGGCCGCCAAACGTGGCGATGACCGCGGGCGCGGGATCGAACAGGCGCTGTTGCTGGACGCGCTGATCGCGGCGGTCGCCGATCGGGCGATCCGCGAGGTGATTGATCCCGAGGTTGAATTCACGGTCGAGTCGCTAATCAAGATCGGCCGCGTCGCCCCGGAAGCGGCCGCGCTGCTCGACGGCCAGTTGTGCTTGTTGGCGCGGTTCGGCGCCGCGACCGCGTTCGGTGAAACGTGGCGGCTGGTCACCCCCAACGACTTGCCCGCGATCGGTGACGTGTGGCGACTGTTGCTCGCCGAGGCGCCGACCCTGGTCGCGGAGTTGGCCCTGGTCGCGCTCGCTTCCGATGAATTGCCGCGCATCCTGGTCGAGGGCCCGCGGCAGCCGGAGATGTCGCCGCTGCCGATGGTCGAGCAACTTTTGCATGCCTCGCCGGTCAGTGCCGCCGGCATCGGTTTTGTCTGCGACGCGCTCGAGCGCATCGCCGCGAAATGGCCAAAAGGCCGCACGCTGCGCGTACTTGAACTCGGCGCCTCCGACGGCGCGACTCGCCGGGTGCTCGATCGGCTAGCGCAGAGTGGCGTCGCGCTTGACTATGTTGCGACCAGCCCCGACCAAGATCAGGCGACGCGGCTCGGCTTTGTGGTCGCTCCGGTCACCGGCGCCGCGGCGCGGCGTTGGTCGCCGCGCGAGGAAGACGATGAATTCGCCGGTACCCGCTTTGACGTCGTGCTGTCGTTGAGTGCCGGCGCGCGGCTGCAACTCGATCCGGCCGGGCTGTCGCGGCTGCGCGAGCTGCTGGCCACCGGCGGCGTGTTCCTGGCCGTCGAGCCGGAGCCCAACCCGCTGTGGGAATTGGTGTTCGGCCGTTATGCGTGGTGGTGGCGGCGCGGCGGCGGATCGATTGATATTTCGGCGTTGCGATCGCGCGAGGAATGGTGTGGCGAGCTGGCCGGCGCGGGGTTCAAATCGCCCGGCACCGCGCCGATCGCGAGCGGCCCGTGGCCGAGCATGGCGCTGTGGGGCATCGCGCCGGCGACGGCCGAGTCGGTTGCGGCGAAATCCCCGGCGGCGCTGTCGATCGCCGTGATCGCCGGTGACACGTCAGTCGGCGTCGCGCTACGGGCCGATCTCGCCGACGTGGGGTACCTTGTCGCCGATCTCGACGCGGCGGCTTTCGTCGCCTCCGCGACCGAAGTCGCGGCCGAGGGTCAGGGCGTCATCGTCATCGTAGTGGTCGACGAGGATCGCGACGCCGACCCGGTCGAGCAAACGGCACAGGCGATCGCGCGCTTGGCGCGGGTGGCGGTGGCGGCGGCCGAGCGCCGCATGCCGCTGTGGGTGGTCACCGCCGGGGCGCAGCAGGCAATCGCCGGGTCGCATGCCGGGCTGGTGGGGGCGGCAGTCTGGGGTTTCGGGCGAGTACTCGTCAACGAGACGATGCCGCGCCTCGATCTGCACCTTGTGGATCTGGAGCCCAATCTGGCGACTGCCGAGGCGGCGAGGATCGTCGCGGCCGAGCTGACGGCGGCGACGGCGGAGACTGAGATCGTCTGGACCGATGCCGGGCGCCACGTATTGCGGCTGCGCCGGGGTCTGCCGCCCCACTGGGCTGGCAGCCGGGATACAGTGGCGTTGGCGAGCGACCAGCCAGGTGGACTCGACGCACTCGGCTGGAAGCGGCACGCGCCGCCGCCGGCCGGGGTGGGCGAGGTCGAGATCGACGTGCACGCGGCCGGGCTCAACTTTCGCGACATGATGTGGGCGATGGGTCTGTTGCCGGAGGAGGCGCTGATCGATGGGTTCGCTGGGCCGACCTTCGGTCTCGAATGCGCCGGAGTGGTCCGCGCCGTGGGACCCGGGGTCAAGGAGATCGCGGTCGGCGACCGGGTCGCTGGGTTCGCACCGGCATCATTGAGCTCGCGGGTTACTACCGCTTCCCACGCGATCATGTCGATTCCGCCAGAAATCACCTTTGCCGAGGCGGCGACCGTGCCGGTCGCCTTCGTCACCGTGATCTACGCGCTCGGCACCCTGGGCAAGCTTGAGCCGGGCGAGCATGTGCTGGTCCACGCGGCCGCCGGCGGCGTCGGGCTCGCGGCGATCCAGTTCGCCAAGCATCGCGGCGCGATTGTCTTCGCCACCGCGGGATCCGAGATCAAGCGCGCCTTTCTGCGGCTCGCCGGCGCCGATCACGTACTCGACTCGCGCGATCTCGGCTTCGCCGACGCGGTGCGCGCGATCACCGCCGGGGCCGGGGTTGATGTCGTGCTGAACTCGCTCAGCGGCGAGGCGATGGAAAACAGCATCGCCGTGCTCAAGCCGTTCGGCCGCTTTCTCGAACTCGGCAAGCGCGATTTCTATCTGAACCGGCGCATCCATCTGCGGCCGTTGCGGCAGAACATTTCGTATTTCGCGATCGACGTCGACCAATTGCCGGTCCAGCGCCCCGATCTCGCGCGGGCCCTGCTCGCCGAACTGTCCGCGGCATTAGCATCCGGCGCGATCCGGCCGCTGGCCCACCGGACTTTCCCGTTCGCCGAGATCGACGACGCGTTTCGCCTGATGCAGGCCTCGGGTCACATCGGCAAGCTGGTGCTGGTGCCGCGAGAAAACGCCGCGGTCCGGCTGCGCCAGCCGCCCGAGTTCACGATACGGGCCAAGGGCACTTATCTGGTCACCGGCGGTCTTAGCGGCTTCGGGTTCGAGGCCGCGCGCTGGCTGGTGCAGCGCGGCGCCCGGTCGATCGCGTTGGTCGGACGGCGCGGGATCGAAACGCCCGGCGCGGCGGAGCGGGTCGCCGAATTAGCCGCCGCCGGCGCTGAAATCCACGTCTATGCCGGCGACGTCGCCGATCGTGCCTCATTGCGCGCGGTGCTGCGCGAGGTTCGCGCGCAGCTGCCGCCGCTGCGCGGCGTGATCCACGCGGCGTCGGCGATCGGCGACGGGCTTGCCAGCGAGGTCGACGCGGCGGCGGCGGTGCCGATCCTGCGGCCCAAGCTCGCCGGCGCGATCGCGCTCGACGAATTGACGCGCGACGACCCGATCGAATTGTTCCTGCTGTTTTCGTCGGCGACCACCCTGCTCGGCGCACCCGGCCAGGGCCTCTACGTCGCCGCCAACCTGGCGCTAGAGGCATTGGCGCGCCGCCGCCGCGCCGAAGGTCGGCCCGGTCTCGCGGTGGCCTGGGGGCCGATCGAGGATGCCGGCTATCTCGCCGACCGACCCGAGACGCGCGACGCATTGGCGCGCCGGCTCGGCGCCAAGCCGATCCCGGCGGCGCAGGCATTGTCGGGCCTCGCCGCGATAGCGGCGAGCCGGCTCCCGGTGGTCGCCTTCGCCGAAACCAGTTGGACGGAGGCGCGGCGTTTCCTGCCGATCCTGGCGACGCCGCTGTTCGCCGAGATCCGCGCCGACGCGTCTTCGCTCCCGTCGGACGATTCGCTGATCGAGCGGCTGGTGGCGCTGAACGCCGACGATGCGCTCGTGCTGCTCAAGAGCGTGGTAGCCGAAGAGGCCGCGAACATCCTGCGGCTCCCCGCCGCCGGCATCGATCCGCTGCGGCCGCTGTCGGAGCTGGGGATGGATTCGCTGATGGCGGTCGAGCTTCGCCTCGCGCTCGAAACCCGGCTGCGCATCGACCTGCCTCTGGTATCGCTGGCCGAGGGCACCAGCGTCGCCTCGATCGCCGGCCGCCTCGCCGGTGCGGTGTCGGCGCGGCCGCAAGCCGGCGAGCTGCTCGGCCTCGCTGCCCGCTACGAGGCGGCCGAGGATGCGGAATTGGCCGCCGCGCTCGCCGCTCCGGATAGCTTCGATCCGGTCGCGGAAAAATCGGCCGCCGCCGAGTGACGAGCTGATTTCGCGCTACGTTCGGGCCGCATTGCGTTCCCCGCCCGGATTCCGGCTTTCGCGGGAATGACGATCCAATATGATCGAATACTCATCCAGGACTGACGCGTTCAAGATCGGAGTCGGGCGAAATTGGAGTCGGGCCGCAATCTGTTTGGATTGACCGCGCAGGCCAAGGCGCGGTTGCTTGAAAAGCTGTCTTCCGCGACGCAGGCGCGCCCGGCCGGGCGGCGGGCGGATGCCCTCCCGGGGAAGGACGGCTCCGCCCGGCTCGACGTTTCCGAGCTCGCCGGCTATCGCGATCTCAACGTGATCGAGGAGGTTGGCGGCTATCTCGGCATCTCTAACCCGTTCTTTCGCATGCACGAGGGGATCGCCGGCGCCGAGACCGTTATCGGCAACCAGACGTATCTCAATTTCGCCACCTACAATTATGTCGGACTTAACGGCGATCCGCGCATCGTTGCCGCGGCCAAGGCTGCGCTCGATCGCTATGGCACATCGGTCTCGGCCAGCCGCCCGGTCTCGGGCGAGCGCCCGGTCCACCGCGAATTGGAACAGGCGCTGGCCCGCATCCACGGCGCCGAGGACAGTATCGTGCTGGTCGGCGGCCACTCGACCAACGTGACCGTGATCGGGCATCTGCTCGACCGCAATGACGTCATCGTTCACGATTCGCTGATCCACAACAGCATCGTGCAGGGGTCGCTGCTGTCGGGCGCGCGACGAGTGCCGTTTGCGCATCTCGATCACGCCGCCGCCGACAAATTGCTCGGTCAGATACGGGCGCGCCACACCCATGCGCTGCTGGTGATCGAGGGACATTACAGCATGGACGGCGATGTTCCCGACCTCGCCGCGTTCGTCGCGGTGGCGCGCAAGCACCGCGCCTGGCTGATGGTCGACGACGCGCACGCGCTCGGCGTGCTCGGGCCGCGTGGATTCGGCTCGGCCGAACAGGCCGGAATCGATCCCAACGAAGTCGACATCTGGATGGGCACCTTGAGCAAGAGCCTGGTGTCGTGCGGCGGCTACATCGCCGGCCGCCGCGATCTGATCGACTATCTGAAGCACATGGCGCCCGGCTTCGTGTTTTCGGTGGGCATGGCTCCGTCCGCCTCGGCGGCGGCGCTCGCCGCGATCGAGATCCTCGAGCAGGAGCCGGAACGGGTGCAGCTGCTCAACCAGCGCGCCGCGTTGTTCCTGCGATTGGCCCGGGACGGCGGGCTCGATGTCGGCGGGTCGGTCGGCGCGGCCATCGTGCCGATCATCACTGGCAGTTCGATCAGCGCCGGGCGGCTCGCGCATGCGCTGTTCGAGCGCGGCATCAACGTGCAGCCGATCCTCTATCCCGCGGTGCCCGAGCGGTCGGCGCGGTTGCGCTTTTTCCTGACCGCGTCGCATAGCGAGGAACAGATCCGCGACACGGTCCGCATTGTGATCGAGGAATTTCGCGCGATCGAAAAGCACCCGATCGATCTCAGCGCGGTAGCGCGCCATCTCGGTCGCCGCCTCGCCCCGTCGGAGTAGCGGCCTACCCCGCCCAGGCGGCGGTTTGCGCGATCAGAGCACCGACATCGGCGAAATGCGCGTCCCAGGTGGAGGGACGCCAGCGGGCGAGGCGCCCGAGTTGCGCCGTGCGCCGCGGCGAGTCGGGCGCCGCGTAATCGATCACGGCCTGACGCCAGCCGAGCCCGTCGAGCGGGTCGAAATATTCGGGCACATCGCCGCCGGTCTCGCGCAAGGCCGAGATGCCGCTGCACAACGCCGGCACACCCAGCGCGAACGCCTCGACCAGCGGAAACCCGAACCCTTCGGCAAACGATGGCAGCAATAACGCCCGCGCGCCGCGTAACAGCCGCACCATCGCCGCGTCGGGCAGGCCGGCATGCTCGATTACGTTGCCGCGCAGCCCGGGGCAGCGTTCCAGCATGTCGACGACATTCTCGGTCTCCCAGCCGCGCTGCCCGATCAACACGAGAGCGGGGGCGTCGTCGCCCAGTTCCTCGACGAGGCTGCGCCACAGATTGAGCAGCAGCAGATGGTTCTTGCGCGCCTCGATCGTGCTGACATAGACGAAATAGGGCCGGCCGAGCGGTGCCGCCGAGTCTACGGGTACTGAAGGCAATTCGACGCCGAACGGCGCGACCAGAACCGGCGGCTTGCGGCCAGCGCGGTCGAGATGCGGCAGCAGCGCGTCCCGGGTGACCGCGGAATTGACGATTAGTGCATCCGCCAGCGCGGCCGCGGTTTCGATCCGGCGGAGATGCTGGTGGTTCTGGCCGGGCTTGGCGTATTCGGGGTACTCGATCGGAATGAGATCGTGGATCAGGCACACGAACCGCGCGCCGGCGCGCTGTTTGAGCCGGGCGATCAGCCGCCGCCGCTCGAGGTGGTGGTGCGAGACGAGCAGATAGACCGGCGCCTTGGCGGTCTCTTTGAGCCGCGCGGTGAGCGCGCGTTCGCCGCCGGCGATGGGTGCGAACCGCAGCCGGCGCGATAATTGTTTGAGCCGGCGATTGGCGGCGTGTGCCCCCGCTTCGCCGCGCCAGGAGGCCGCCGTCGCGATGACGAAGGCTTCGGCTTTGTTCTGCGGCAACAGCCCGATCGTGCCGAGCGTCGTCATCGCAGCGAAGCACAGGGGCGCCCCCGCCGGTAGCAGATGCTCGGCATAGGCGAGCTCGACCCGGTCGATCCCGGTGGCTGTCTCCCGCCCGGCACGCAACAGCAGGCGCGACAGATCGAGCGCAATGGTGCCGGTGGACTGCATCAATCGGAAACGCGAGACCTGCTCTCGACCCAGATCCGCGTCTAGGGGGCCGAGTTCCTTACGACGATGCCGGTGATGACCGGACCGGTCAATGTATTCAACAGGGTGAAGAACTTTTGCAATTCGTTCAAATTGGCGTTCGCGACGTAGATGATGTCCTTGTCCATGACCGGAAAGCGCTGGGCGAGGAAATACGCCTTCGCGTCGCTCATATCGAGCCTGTAGACGACCGGCGAGGTGCCGTTGGGACCGGTGCGCAACTGCGGCCGGCCGAGCACGTTGACCACCTCCGGCGGCTCATATCGGAACAGGAACACGCCCGCCGGGTCCGACCGCTGATCCTGTAGGCCGCCAGCCTTGGCCAAGGCTTCGACCAAAGTCACCCTTTCCGCGGGGAACGGCACTTGCGCGTTCGTCCCGGTCGCCCCGAACACGGTAAAAGTTTGCGGCTGGCGCACCAGGGTCAGCACGTCGCCCGGCTGGGCGTAGATGTTCTCGGCCGGGTTGGCGACCAGCGATTCCATCGGGATCGTCGCGGTGACCCCGTCGCGCGATAGGCGCACGAAGGTTTCGTAGACCGGCGCCTTGGCGCCGCCGACCCCCGCGATCAGGTCGATCAGGCGGTCTCCCTTCAGCGACAGCGGCACGCGCGCGCCGGCGACCACCTCGCCGCCGACGGTCACGGTATTGGTCTGGCTCTTCGAGATCGTGACGATGACCTGCGGCTCGATCGCCTTGTCAGCGAGCCGCTGCTCGATCGTGCGCTGCACATCGACCGGCAATCTCCCGGAGACCGGAATCCGCCCGGCGAACGGCACGGTGATCGCGCCGTCGCGCCCGACCACCTGTTCCGGGATTGTCACGGTACGCGAACCGGCCGTCACATGCTCGGTTTGCGACGCGCTGAACAAGCCGCCCCCAGCGGCTTCCCAGATCGAGACGATGACGCTGTCGCCAATGCCGATCTTCGGCTCCGGCGGTCTGCCAAATTTCTTGAAGCGAGCGCGAAAGCTCTCGCGTGGCCCGGCCAACAGGGCGGCGACGACGTTGTCGTTGACGTCGACAAGGTCAAAGCGGATTTGGTTGCCCTGGACCTCCTGGCTGAGGACGTCGCCGACGGTCGGGCCGGAGGTCGGCAGACTCGAACAGCCGGCGGCAAACCAGCCGACCGCGAATAGGGTGAGCAACGAGACCAGTTTCATCATGCCGGGTGGGGTTTCACGCGCTGCCGCTTCCGATCGTTCGTTCCGTCCCCGTTGCATACGCGATCCTTAGCTCGGCAGCCATGCCATGACTTCGCCGACCGCGTCGCCTGGGGCGAAGCAGTCGCCGCTACCGTGCAGGATTGCAGGTTGTCGGTCAAACGACCTGTAAAGCCGTCGCGATCATGCGCGAGGCATAGATGCCCGTCCACCCCGCCGGATCGAGCCAGCCCTTTTCGTTGCGCGGCGGCTGGATCGCGCGGATATGCGCGTCGGTGATCTCGGAGAGGTCGCCAATCACTCGCGGCGGATCGAACTCGGTCGACCAAAAAAACCGGGCTATGTCACCGACCTCGTGCTTGGCCACCAGGCAGTTCGGCGCCCCACCACCCTCGGAATTGTAGAGACCGACGGCAGAGTAATTGTCCTGATGGCTAACGATCATCACGCCTTCGGTGCCCGGAAATGCGTATTTCATCGCCGAGAACCAGCGGCACAACGCCGCCAGTTCAGCCTCGGTGAATTCGTATTTGCTCGGCGTCGCATACGACCCCGCCGTTACCGTTCTAACTGCGCTCCGCACCGCCGGTGGAAACGCGACGACGTTGGTTTTCTCGGACACTTCGGCCACTCTGCCCCCAATGGTCGAGCCCCGCATTGCTGCGGGCGCGCTCCCGCCCCTCTGCTCATCGAAAACCCCGATGAGTGTTCTCGTCGCGCGCCGCCACTGTCATTCAGCAAACCGAAAAGGCGAGTTATTGCCGACTACTTTTCGAATGCCGGTGGATACAGTACCTCTGCGAAGCACGGTATGAAGAATACAATCAAGCGCCGATTCCGAGTCAATTGAGCCTGCGACTTGCGCTTGGCTTTTTGTGCCAATTGTGGTGTTTAAGCAACAGTGGCAAAAAGGCGACAAGATTTGCAACCCCTGGTTTGAGCGGCCTCGGGCTGACCATTACGAACGCCCGTGATGTCGGCGAGGCCGCCACGACATGTGCGTCACGCCTGCTCGGCCGCCGGCGCCGCAGGGGAAAGACCACGAGGTGGGCACCGCGCGGGATCGACAGATCGGTTAGCTTTGTTGTGAGAGGGGGTTCGGGGCTCCCCTGGGGGCACCGGCGGCGGTATTGCCTTAATCGTTAGCGGCGGTCGCCACCATCGCCACCGGTTCGACGCTGACCGGGACGATCCCGGCGCGCTTCATGTCGAGTTTATCGGCCGCGCTGGGCGACAGGTCGATCAACAGGCTGTGGCTGGCAGGGCCGCGGTCGGTGACGATGACGATGACCGAGCGGCCGTTGTCGAGATTGGTGACCCGGGCCAGCGAGTTCAGCGGCAGCGAGCGATGCGCGGCGGTGGCGCGGATCGCGTCGAGCCGATCGCCGCTGGCGGTCCGCCGGCCGAGATGGCGGCCTCCGTACCACGCCGCAGTCCCGACTTCGCGGGCACCGATCGCTCGCACCGGTCCGGCATAGCGCCGCTCGGCGGCGCGGCGCGCGGCATGCAGATGCCTCTGCGCTTGGAGGCGCGCCGCCGCGCGAGCGGCCGCGCTGACGGGTGCGCGATTGCGGTGCGCGGTGGCTTTCACCGCCTTCGCCTTGGCTTCGGCGACAGGTTTCTTCTCTCCCCGGGTCTGCTCGTTGGAGGCGGGCGATGTCGATTTGGCCATCGCGCCGCTCGACATCACCAACAGAACGAGTGACAACCCAAGGGTTTGCCGCAACCTCATCGGCACGCGTCTCCATGGTTTGGGCAACTGCGCACGCCCAATCACGGGCGCACGCCATCTCACACAGGACGGAGGGACAATTGCCGGCGGCTGTCTTTCCCGGATCGTTGGGGGCGTCCGGGTGGGACGGGGGAACTGAGGCTGTAACCCTAGTTGCCGCGGCCACAGATTGTCAACCCGATACCGCATGAACTGTCCATCCGTGGACAAATCAGCCGGACACTTGATACCCATGACGTGAATACTTTTAGCTATAGATAAAGCAAATAAATCTGCGGTTTTGTTCTTTGAGCGAACGACAGCCCTTAGTTTAACGAGAGCCGTTTTTCAGAAATACATCAAGAGACGGGGATTGCGCCGTGCCACTATGACAATTTCTTGAGCAGTTACGGCGGTCGGCAGTCGGATATCGCGGCATCTCGCCGGAGATTCCGCCGGTGCCGCCAATATAATGGCACCAAAAGCGTCATCGGGTGTCGGCGCATGTGCCGGTTTGGTGCTGGCGGGAAGCGTTGCTTTCGCGCGATAAGAGGGGATGTGGCTCGGTCGGGCCGTAACGAGGCACGGGGAGGCGGCGATGGCGGTAAATGAACGTGCGTTGATCGTTGGCGCTGGGGCGGGGCTCAGCGCGGCGATAGCCCGCCATTGCGCGCGGGACGGCATGCAGGTCTTTCTCGCTGCGCGCGACGTGCAAAAGCTCGCCGCCCTCGCGCATGAGACCAAGGCCACCGCGATCGCCTGCGACGCGACCAGCGCCACCGATGTCGAACGCCTGTTCGCCCAGATCGACGCCGGCGGAGACCGGATCGATCTCGTCGTCTACAACGCCAGCGGCCGGGCGCGCGGGCCGATCATCGAGCTCGACCCGGCGGCGGTCGAGCAGGCGGTCAAGGTCACCGCGCTCGGCGGTTTTCTCGTTGCCCAGCAGGCCGCCCGGCGCATGGTCAAGCAGGGCAGCGGCACGATCCTGTTCACCGGTGCGAGCGCCAGCGTCAAGGGCTATCCCCGCTCGTCATCGTTCGCGATGGGCAAGTTCGCGCTGCGCGGCCTGGCCCAAAGCCTCGCGCGCGAGTTGCAGCCGCAAAACGTCCATGTCGCCCATATCGTCATCGATGGCGGCATCGCCAAACCCGGCGACTCGCGCCAAAACGAGCGCGGCCCCGACGGACTACTCGACCCGGCCGCGATCGCCGAGACCTATCTGTCGCTGCATCGCCAGCCGCGCAGCGCTTGGGCCTGGGAAATCGAACTGCGGCCCTGGGTCGAGAATTTCTGAATGCGCCGCCGTCACCAGACCGATAGCCGGCAAGTAGGGTCGGCTCCCGCCGGCACGGACCCAACCTAGATCGCCGACATCGCCGATTTCATGCCGAGGCGGGCGTGAGATCATCCGGGCAGCCGATTTGACCCGCTGTGGCGCCTCTGCTACAAGAGGATGGTGACGAGAGCGCGTAACGAGCTGCGACTTACGATCTTGGCGTCCTGACGACGCCGGTTCTCGCTCGTCCCGGTTCCCGCTGGGGAACCTATCTCGCTCTCGGTGCCGCCATGTTTTCGATGTTTTGGATAGGTCGCCCGTCGGCGCGCGTTATCGCGATCGCGGCGGATCGGGGTCGGCGACTTATGACCGGCCGGCAAGACTGAGCCTGCCGGCCCGTCGTCAGCCGACCCTATTTCGCGGCCGCGAACCCGGCCGCATCCGACCGCCAGGAGTTTCCGATGCCCGATTCAGCTCCCTCGATGCCGATCCACAAATACCGCCCGTTCACGCCAATCAATCTGCCCGACCGCAAATGGCCCTCGCGGGTCATCGACAAGGCGCCGATCTGGTGCAGCGTCGACCTGCGCGACGGCAACCAGGCCTTGGTCGAGCCGATGGGGCCCGAGCGCAAGCGCCGTATGTTCGATCTTTTGGTCAAGCTCGGCTTCAAGGAGATCGAGGTCGGCTTCCCCGCGGCGTCCGAAACCGATTTTACCTTCGTGCGCGAGTTGATCGAAAAGGAGCTGATCCCAGACGATGTGACAATCCAGGTGCTGACCCAGGCGCGCGGCGAATTGATCGAGCGCAGCTTTGAATCGATCCGCGGCGCGCGCCGGGCGATCATGCACCTCTATAATTCGACCTCGACCCTGCAGCGTCGCGTCGTCTTCGGCCTCGACAAGGCGGGCATCACGGATATCGCGGTCGCTGGCGCGAAGCTGATCCGCGACCTCGCCGCCGCGATGCCGGAAACGGACGTGATCTATCAGTACTCGCCGGAGAGCTTTACCGGCACCGAGCTCGAATACGCCGTCGAGATCTGTGAGGCGGTGATGGATGTGTGGCAGCCGACGCCGCGGAAGAAGGTGATCCTGAACCTGCCGGCGACGGTCGAGATGGCTACCCCCAACATCTACGCCGACCAGATCGAGTGGTTCGATCGCAATATCCGCGACCGCGACTGCATCATCCTGAGCCTGCATCCGCACAACGACCGCGGCACCGGCGTCGCCGCCGCCGAATTGGGGGTGATGGCCGGCGCCGACCGGGTCGAGGGCACCTTGTTCGGCAATGGCGAACGCACCGGCAATGTCGATGTGATGAATTTGGCGCTGAACCTGTACAGCCAGGGCGTCGATCCGCGCCTCACCGTCAACGATATCGACGATGTCGTGCGTACGGTCGAATACTGCAACCAATTGCCGGTGCATCCCCGCCATCCTTACGCCGGCGAACTGGTCTACACGGCGTTTTCCGGCTCTCACCAGGACGCGATCAAGAAGGGCTTCGACGATCTCGCCCGCCGCAACGACGATCTGTTCGAGGTACCCTACCTGCCGATCGACCCCAAGGATCTCGGCCGTACCTACGAGGCGGTGATCCGGGTCAACAGCCAGTCCGGCAAAGGCGGCGTCGCCTATCTGCTGAAGGAGGATCACGGGCTCGACCTGCCGCGCAATCTGCAGATCGAGTTCAGCCGGATCGTCCAGGAGGTCACCGACCGCACCGGCAAGGAGATGACCAGCGCCGATATCTGGGCGTTGTTTGGCGAGACCTATTTGCAAGGGGCGATCGGCCTCGTCGACTACACCTTGTTGCCCGAGCCGCGCCCCTCCGAGCGGCGCATCGCCGCCACCGTGACGATCGATGGCGCCGAGCGGCAGATCGAAGGCATCGGCAACGGCCCGATCGCGGCGTTCGTCGATGCATTGAAGCGCGATTGCGGCATCGAGTTGACTGTGCTCGATTATCGCGAGCACGCGGTCAGCGGCGGGTCCGATGCGCTCGCCGCGGCCTATGTGCAGATCCGCTGCACCGGCGACGAGACGCTGCACGGCGTCGGTGTCGACGGCAATATTGTCACCGCCTCGCTGAAGGCGGTGGCGAGCGCCGCCAACCGGGCCGCTGGGCGCGCCTAGGCTGTGAGCGGAACCGTCCCCCAAAAATACGCGTTGCCCCCGGGCGTGTCCCGGGGGTCCACGGGTATCCTTCGATGTTTCGTGGATGGCCGGGACAGGCCCGGCCAATACGGGAAAAGGGGGCGATGCGAAATCTCGAGGCCTTGGGCAGCAATGCGAGAGGCGGTGGTAGCGTCTGTTCTGATCGCTCTCGCCCTGACGGGTGTCTGGTCGGTCGAGGCCGCGTCGGTGCAGGGGACCGCCTATGACCGTCTCGACCTGTCGTCACCCGCGGCGGCGGTCGATGCCTTCCTGGGTGCCTACAAAAAGGGTGACTATGTCGCTGCCTTCTGGGTGTTCTCGTTGCCGGCGCAACGGAGCTGGCGGGAGCATGTCAACCGGCTCGATTTCTCGAGGATCGTTCGCGGCGATTTCGCCAAATTGCGGTCGCTCGACCTGTTCGACGAGATGGTGCCCGAACCCGACGGGTACGAACAGGAAGACATCAGCTTTCTGTTCGCCCATATGATGAACATCGCCGCGGCGCACGCCCTGCTGCCGCTCGACGTGACCGGGTGGGTGGACGACCCGCCGGCCGGTGACAAGCCGCCCGCCGGTGCCGGTGCCTTTCCGCCTGGCACCGCCGCCGACATCCTGGTGCGGCTTAAGGCATACCCGGAGTCGGTCCAGTTCAAGCTGGAAATTTCGCCCCTCGGCAAATGGCGTATTCGCCAGATCATCCTTCCTGGCGGCAACGACAAGACGCTGCCCTGGGGGCTTCCATAGGGGCGCCGAGTGGCGGGCCAAGGGTTGGTATACCGGTCCGCACGACTCCGCCTAAGCCAGCCGCCAATCGCCAGCGGCCAGAGGTATCGCCGCGAGCGCGGTAACCCGCATGCCGCCCCCCATTCAGCTGCGGGACTCGGTCGATACCTGGGGCGGGGACCGCGACCGCGACCTGTCAGCGTTTCACCTGTTCTCGCGCAACACCACTCCGGCGAGGTGGAGCGAGCCGCAGATCAGCACGCGCGCCGCCTCGCCGGCACCGGCGATGTCGCGCAATGCCGCCTCGACTGACGTGGCCTCGCCGGCGGCGATGCCGACCGCTCGGGCGGAGGCGGCGAGCTCTGCGGCAGGGTGTGGGTTTTCCTCGCCGGGGATCGTCACCGCGGCGAGCGAACGCGCATGCGGCGCGAGCGGCGTCAGAAACCCGGTGGCGTCCTTGGTGTTCAACATGCCGACGACGAGATGGAGCGGCCGGTCGTGCCAGCCCGCGACGACCGCGCCGAGCATCTCGCCGGCGGCCGGGTTGTGGCCGCCGTCGAGCCACAATTCGCTGCCCGGCGGCAGCGATGCGGCCAACGGGCCGCGGGTCAGGCGCTGCAGCCGTGCCGGCCACTCGATTCGGCGCAGGCCGGCGGCGATCGCGTCGGCGCCGACGTCGAGCCCGGGCAATCGCTCGAGACAGGCGATCGCGATGCCGGCATTGGCGATTTGATGCGCGCCGAGCAGCGCCGGCGGCGGCAAATCGAGGCGCCAGCGCGTGCCCTCGTAGCGCATGCCGTCGCCGCTCGGCCGGCACTGCCATTCGTGTTGCCAGCGGAACAGCGGCGCGGCGAGCGCGGCGGCACGCGCCGCGATGACCGAAGCGGCCTCCGCCGGCTGCGGCCCGATCACCGCCGGCACGCCCGGCTTGATGATCCCCGCCTTTTCGCCGGCGATCGCCGCGATCGTGTCGCCGAGAAACGCCTGATGGTCGAGCGAGATCGGGGTGATCGCGGTGACCGCCGGATGTTGCACGACATTGGTCGTGTCGAGCCGTCCGCCGAGCCCGACCTCAAGCAACACCGCGTCGGCCGGATCGCGGGCAAAGGCGAGCAATGCGGCGGCGGTGGTGATCTCGAAATAGGTGATTGGCATGCCGCGATTGGCGTGCTCGCATTCCTCCAGCAGCGCGGCCAGCGCGTCCTCCTCGATCAGCCTGCCGGCGAGGCGGATGCGTTCGTGAAAGCGCACCAGATGCGGCGAGGTATAGGCATGCACCCGGTAGCCGGCGGCTTCGAGGCAGGCGCGCAATGTCGCCACGGTCGAGCCCTTGCCATTGGTGCCGGCGACGTGGATCACCGGGGCAAGCCGGTCCTGCGGGTTGCCAAGCGTGGCCAGCAGAGCCTCGATGCGGACCAGTGACAGATCGATCTTTCGCGGGTGCAGCCGGGTCAGCCGTTCGAGTACCCGGTCGCTCGCCGGACCGTTGGGGATCACCTAGCCTCCGCACCGTTTCGGCCGGGTGGCGGCGGCAAGGCCGGCATCACGCGGACCGGGTCCTGCAACAGCGACAGGATGCGCCCTATCATCGCCGGCAGTTCGGCGCGCGGCGCGACGATGTCGACCATGCCGTGGTCGTAGAGGTATTCGGCGCGCTGAAACCCCTCGGGGAGCTTTTCGCGGATGGTTTCCTCGATGACCCGCGCGCCGGCGAAGCCGATCACCGCGCCCGGCTCGGCCAGCGCGATGTCGCCGACCATCGCGAACGAGGCCGACACCCCGCCAGTGGTCGGGTCGGTCAGCACTACGATGTAGGGAAGGCCTGCTTCCTTGACCAGATCAGCCGCGAGGATCGTGCGCGGCATCTGCATCAATGACAGAATCCCCTCCTGCATGCGGGCGCCGCCCGACGAAGGAATGACGATCAACCCCGCCCGCCGCGCCACCGCCAGCCGCGCGGCCGTGAGGAACCCCTCGCCGACCGCGACTCCCATCGACCCGCCCATGAAATCGAAGTCGAAGGCGGCGATAACCGCGGCATTCCCGCCGATCTTCCCCGATGCGACGGCGGCCGCGTCGCTGCCGGGGCCGAGCATGGCCTGCCCCTCCTTGAGCCGATCGGTGTAGCGCTTGCGGTCGCGAAAGCGCAGGGGGTCGACCGGCACTCTGGGTAATTCGGCCCGCTCGAAGGCGCCGTCGTCGAACAATTGCTTGAACCGGATGGCGCTGCCGATTCGAAAATGATGGCCGCAATTGCGGCAAACCTCGAGATTCGCGGTCAGTTCCCGGTGGAACAGCATCTGCTCGCAGCCCGGACATTTCTTCCACAGATTATCCGGCACCTCCTTTCGCGCGACGACCGCGCGGATTTTTGGCAACACAAAATTGGTCAGCCAGTTCATCGGCCTGGAATACCGGTTCGCCCGCGCGTTTTCCAGCCCGACGACCGCCGATCGGGGTTGAGCATTATCGGTTCGCGAGTGTTTTAGGGATTTTCGTACAGAAGCGGTTTGCCAAGCGGGAGCCCCGATAACTACTTTATGTTGAGCAAAATAAGCTGGCCGATCCCGAATAACATTCGACGCCGCCGAAAGGCCGCGCCCCTCCCGCCATGGATGTACGACGCTGACGAAAATCGGAAAATGCGGAAGTAACGCCCGTCGACCTGGGTCCACGGCGCAAACCGGCGGGTTGCGCCGGCCGCCCGGCTTTGGCCGTTCCCGCCAACCCGAGCCCCCGACCGGCGAGGCTCGGGTGTGACCGAGACATTTGTCCCGCGATCAAACGCTGACACCCTGGTCCTTGTGGTCGAGGACCATGTTCTCACCATGAAATTATTCAGGGCGCTGATCGGAGCGCGAGGCTACGGCACGTTGCAGGCCCCGGACGGGGCGACGGGCCTCGCCTTGGCGCGCGAGCATCAGCCCGATTTGATCATCATGGATGTCGCATTGCCCGATGTCTCGGGACTCGATCTCACCCGTGAGCTCAAGGATGACGAGCGGACGCGGGCGATCCCGATCATCGTAACCACTGGAGCCCCCATGCGCGCGGAGGACGCGGAAGTCTGGGAGAGCGGCTGCGACGCGTTTCTCGCGAAGCCGATAGCGATATCGGATCTGTTCGACGTCATCGATAAATGCCTCGCGGTGCCCGCCGAATGACGCGGATCGCCTGCCGGGGCTGGTCGGTTGATCAACCTTTCCTTGCGCCACGCACGCCTGTCGCCAGTGCTCTGATGTCGCCGAGCACCGCTTCGACGAGGCCGGGCTTGGCGCTGCCGTCGGCGTCGAGGTTTTGCGCGACCCGGTCGACCAATGCCGAGCCGACCACTGCGGCGTCGGCGGCTTTGGCGACTTCCGCGGCCTGATCAGGGGTCCTGATGCCGAAACCGACCGCGACCGGCAAGTCGGTAAAGCGCCGCAATCGTGCCACCGCGTCGCGCACGCTCGTAGCGTTGGCCGAGCGGGTGCCGGTGATGCCGGCGATCGCGACGTAATAGATGAACCCGCTGGCATGGGTGGTGATGATCGGCAGGCGGCGCTCGTCGCTGGTCGGGGTGGCGAGGCGCACCAGGTCGAGCCCCGCCGACCGCGCCGGACCCGCCAGCTCGACATCCTCCTCGGGCGGCAGATCGACGATGATCGCGCCGTCGACCCCGGCGGCGACCGCGTCGCGGGCGAACGCCTCGACGCCGTAGCGGTAGATCGGGTTGTAGTACCCCATTAATACAATTGGCGTCGCCGGATCGCGCTGGCGCAGTTTACGGACCATCGCCAAAGTGCGACGCAGGGTCATGCCGCGCTTTAATGCCCGCTGCCCGGCCGCCTGGATCGCCGGGCCGTCGGCCATCGGGTCCGAAAACGGCATGCCGATCTCGATCACATCGGCCCCGGCCGCCGCGGCACCCGAGAACAACGCCAGCGACGTGTCGGGGTCGGGATCGCCGGCGGTCAGATAGGCGACGAGCCCGGCCCGCCCTTCGGCCTTGAGCGCCGCGAAGCGGGCCTCGATCCGACTCACAAGGTGACCCCGAAATGGTCGGCGACGGCGAAGACGTCCTTGTCGCCGCGGCCGCACATGTTCATCACCAGCAGGTGGTCATGCGGCAGCGCGGGCGCGATCTTGGCGACATGGGCGAGCGCGTGGGCCGGCTCCAGCGCCGGGATGATCCCCTCCTGCCGGCTGCACAGCGCGAACGCATCCAACGCCTCATGGTCGGTGATCGACACGTATTGCACCCGGCCGAGATCGTTGAGCCAGGAATGCTCGGGACCGATGCCGGGATAGTCGAGCCCGGCCGAGATCGAATGCGCGTCCTTGATCTGCCCGTCATCGTCCTGCAGCAGGTAGGTGCGGTTGCCGTGCAATACGCCCGGCAGGCCGCCGTTGAGCGAGGCAGCGTGCAGCCCGGTCTCGATGCCGTGGCCTCCGGCCTCGACCCCGATCATCGCGACCGAGGGGTCGTCGAGGAACGGGTGGAACAGCCCCATCGCGTTCGACCCGCCGCCGATGCAGGCGACCAGCGTGTCGGGCAACCGTCCCTCCGCCTTGTGGAGCTGGGCGCGGGTCTCGTTGCCGATCACGCATTGAAAGTCGCGCACCATCGCCGGATAGGGGTGCGGCCCGGCGACGGTGCCGATCACGTAGAACGTGTCGTCGACATGGGCGACCCAGTCGCGCAGCGCGTCGTTCATCGCATCCTTCAAGGTCGCGGTGCCCGAATAGACCGGCACCACCTCGGCGCCGAGCAGTTTCATGCGGAAGACATTGGGTTTTTGCCGCTCGATATCGGTGGCGCCCATATAGACGACGCACGGAATGTCGAATAGCGCGCAAGCCGTGGCGGTGGCGACCCCGTGCTGGCCGGCGCCGGTCTCGGCGATAATGCGGCGCTTGCCCATCCGCCGCGCCAGCAGGGTCTGGCCGAGCACGTTGTTGATCTTGTGCGCGCCGGTGTGGTTCAGCTCATCGCGCTTGAGGTAGATCTTCGCCCCGCCGAAATGGCGGGTCAGCCGCTCGGCGAAATAGAGCGGGCTCGGCCGCCCGACATAATGTTCGAGGTAATAGTCGAGCTCGGTCTGGAAGGTCGGGTCATTGCGCGCCGAATCGTACGCCGCCTCGACCGCCAGGACCAGCGGCATCAAGGTCTCGGCGACATAGCGCCCGCCATAGAGGCCGAAATGGCCGCGCTCGTCCGGGCCGCCGCGATAGGTGTTTTGCGCCTGCATCATCGTCCTTAATGCACCACGTAGGCGCGGAGGTCACGGAGAAAGGAGGTGACTCAAAGCGCGCGCGCCACCGCGAGAAACGCGCGGATCTTGTCCGGGTCCTTGTCCCCCGGGCGGCGCTCGACCCCGGACGAGACGTCGACCATCGCGGCGCCGGAAACGCGCACCGCCTCCGGCAGCATCTCGGCGGTCAGTCCGCCCGACAGCATCCACGGCAGCCCCCATCGATGCCCGGCGATCAGGTGCCAGTCGAAAGCCAGGCCGTTGCCGCCGGGCAGTGCATCGGGCCGGCGCGGTGGCTTAGCGTCGAACAGCAGCAGATCGGCGGCGCCTTCATAGATCGACGCGGCCCGCACGTCGCCGGGACCGGCCACCGCGATCGCCTTCATCACCGGCAGGCCGAACCGGCGCCTCGCATCGGCCACCCGCGCGGGCGATTCACGGCCGTGGAATTGCAGGATGTCGAGCGGCGCGACCGCGAGCGTGGCGTCGATCGCCGGATCGTCGGCATCGACGAACAGCCCGACACGGCGCACGCCTCGCGGCACCTGGGCGCAGAGCGCGGCCGCGCGCGCCGGGACCACCGCGCGCGGGCTCGGCGGGTAAAACACAAAGCCAACATAGGCTGCACCGCCGGCGGCGGCAGCCCCGATCGCATCCTCGCTCGACAACCCGCAAATCTTGGCCGCGACGGTCATGAGTTCAGTACGGGCATGAGTTCAGTAACGGGCATAAATAGAAGCGTGGACGAAATATGGGGTGGGACTCAGCCCAGGTCACGGGGCAAAGCGGCCGCGCGCGGCGGCGGATCGGCCAGCCGCGCTTGGGTCGCGGCAAGCTCGCGTTCGAGCGCGGCGACGCGGCGGCGGCTAATGCGCACCTCGCGCCGCCAGTGGCGCGAGGCGATCCAGGCGACCAGCTCGCCCGCGACAAACCCCAGCACCAGGGCCGCGAGGATCACGAGGTAGAGCGGCAGCTCGACCAGCGAGGGCAACGGCCACAACCCGAGCGCGACGTTTTCCCGGTTGGACACGGCGAAGACGGCGAGCGCCACCGCCACCACCAGCACGACGATCCGGGCGAGGACCCTCATGCGCGAGAGCCCCGTCCGTACGCGACCTGAACCGCTGTTGGGCCGCTCAGGCCGAATGGTTCAGCCGGTCGCGCAGTTGCTTGCCGGTCTTGAAGAACGGGATGTGCTTTTCGGCGACGTTGACACTGTCGCCGGTGCGCGGGTTGCGCCCGACTCGGGCATCGCGCCGTTTGACCGAAAAGGCGCCGAAGCCGCGAAGCTCGACCCGGTCGCCGCGCGCCAGCGCGCCGGCGATCTCGTCGAAGATCGCGGTGACGATGACCTCGACGTCGCGCTGGTACAGATGCGGATTGGCCTCAGCCAATTTTTGAACGAGCTCCGATTTCGTCATCGCGAACGTCGCTCCCCGCAAGCCCTTGGATTCGGGTGATACCGTGCCAAACCCGCCGGCCAGCGTCAAGCCGGCCGGTGCGTGGGTAAGCCTGCCGTAAGCTCGCCTCGGCCGCCTGGCCTCGCCGCCGGCTCAGCTTTTGTCCTCGGTCTCGGCCTCTCCCTCGGTTTCGCCCTGGCGCCGCCGGATCGCCGCGCCGAGAATGTCGCCGAGGCTCGCGCCGGAATCCGACGAGCCGAACTCGGCCATCGCTCGCTTTTCCTCGTCGACCTCGCGCGCCTTGATGGACATCGTGACCTTGCGCGTGGAGCGGTCGATCGCAGTCACCTTGGCGTCGATGCGCTCGCCAACGGCAAAGCGGTCGGGGCGCTGCTCGCTGCGATCGCGCGACAATTCGGCCTTGCGGATGAAGCCGGGGACGCCGTCGGCGAGCGTGACCTCGATGCCGTTGTCGGTGATCCCCGAGATCGTACCGGTGACGACCGCGCCCTTGGCCAGTTTGGTCATCCCCTGCTCGAACGGATCGGCCTCGAGCTGCTTGATGCCGAGGCTGATGCGCTCCTTCTCGATGTCGACGTCGAGCACCTTGACCTTGACCTCCTGGCCCTTGCGGTAGTCCTGCACCGCTTCTTCGCCGGAGCGCGCCCAATCGATGTCGGACAGGTGGACCATGCCGTCGATGTCGCCGGGCAGACCGACGAACAGCCCGAACTCGGTGATGTTGCGGACCTCGCCGTCGATTACGCTGCCGACCGGGTGCTCCTCGACGAACGCGTCCCACGGATTGGCGAGGGTCTGTTTGAGGCCGAGGCTGATGCGGCGCTTTTGCGGGTCGACATCGAGCACCATCACCTCGACCTCTTGGCTGGTCGAAACAATCTTGCCGGGATGCACGTTCTTTTTGGTCCAGCTCATCTCGGAGACGTGGACCAGCCCCTCGACGCCCGGCTCCAATTCGACAAAGGCGCCGTAGTCGGTGATGTTGGTGACGCGGCCCTTGAATTTGGCCGCGGCCGGGTATTTGAGTTCGACACCCTCCCACGGATCGGCTTCGAGCTGCTTCATGCCGAGCGAGATGCGCTGGGTCTCGGGGTTGAAGCGGATCACCTGGACCTTGACGTTCTGGCCGATATTGAGCGCCTCGGACGGGTGGTTGATGCGCCGCCAGGCGATATCGGTGACGTGCAACAGGCCGTCGACGCCGCCGAGATCGACGAACGCGCCGTAATCGGTGATGTTCTTGACCACGCCGGCCAGGATTTGGCCTTCCTTGAGGCTGGCGACCAGCTCGGACCGCTGCTCGGCGCGGCTCTCTTCGAGCACGGCGCGGCGCGACACGACGATGTTGCCGCGCGAGCGGTCCATCTTGAGGATCTGGAACGGCTGCGGCGAACCGAGCAGCGGGGTGATGTCGCGCACCGGGCGGATGTCGACCTGGCTGCCCGGCAGAAACGCAACCGCGCCGGAAAGATCGACGGTGAACCCGCCCTTGACCCGACCAAAGATAACCCCGGTGACGCGTTCATTGGCTTGGAAATTTTTTTCCAGCAGGGTCCAGGCTTCCTCGCGCCGCGCCTTCTCGCGCGACAGCGACGCCTCGCCGTTCTTGTCTTCCATGCGTTCGAGGAAAACCTCGACGATATCGCCGACATGGATCTCGGGTTCTCCGCCGCCGGCGGCGAACTCCTTGAGTGGCACCCTTCCCTCGGATTTCAGCCCGACATCGATCAACGCGGCGTCGTTCTCGACCGCGATCACCCTGCCCTTGACGACGGTGCCCTCGAGCCCGCCTTGGTCGCCCATCGACTCATTCAGCAGGGCCGCGAAACTTTCCTTCACAAAGGTGGCGTCGGATTGCGTTGCTAAAGCCATTCCTGGTCCTCGATCCCCGAATAGCGAAAGCGGCGCCGCCGGGATCGGAGCGGAGCGGGCAGCCGCCATTGGGATCGGGCGCGGCCGCATTGACCCGGCCCCGCGGTGCAGAAGACCCCGACACGCACCTCAGTACGGGCCGGCAAGCGCGCGCGTGACGAGTTGGGAAGCCTGCTCGAGCACCGCGTCGGGATCGAGCGCCGTGGTATCGAGGATGTGAGCATCGGGCGCCGCCGCGAGCGGTGCGACCCGACGCAAGCTGTCGCGCGCGTCGCGTTCCTTCATGTCCTGCAGGACGGCGTCGTATATAGCCGTCGCGCCGCCCGGCCGCAACTCCTTGGCCCGCCGACGCGCGCGTTCCTCGGCGCTGGCGGTGACAAACAGCTTCACCGCCGCGTCGGGGCAGACCACGGTGCCGATATCGCGGCCGTCGAGCACCGCGCCCTTGGCCGCGACACCCAGTGCCAAATCCGGCGGATGCGCGGCGAAATCGCGCTGCCAGGTGATCAGCGCTTCGCGCACCGCCGGAATCGCCGCGACGATCGAGGAGACATGGCCGACCGCCTCGTCGCGCAGGCGGGGATCGGCCAGCAACGCGACCTCGACCCGGCGTGCCGCGGCGACCGCGACCGCCGGGTCGGCCGGGTCGCCGCCGCGATCGAGCACCAGCGCGGCGGCGGCGCGGTAAAGCCCGCCGGTGTCGAGATGGGCGAACCCGAACCGTTCGGCGAGCCGGCGCGCCAAGGTGCCCTTGCCGGACGCGGCCGGACCGTCGATCGCGACGACAAACGACACAGGGAGACCCATCCCCCTTCCCTGATCAGCCTACTGGAGCGAATTCGGCGCCGAGCCCTTTCATCAGCGCGGCGAAATCGGGAAAGCTGCTGGCGATCGTGCGCGCGTCGTCGATCGTCACCGGCCGGTTGGCGGCGAGCCCCAGCACCAGGAACGCCATCGCGATGCGGTGGTCGAGCCGAGCCGCGATCGTCGCGCCGCCGGCGGGAAGATTGCCGGCGCCGTCGACGATCAGATCGTCGCCCGCGACCGTCACCCGCACCCCGCACGCCGCCAGCCCGGTCGCCACCGCGCTCAGCCGGTCGCTTTCCTTGACCCTGAGCTCGGCGAGACCGCGCATCACCGTGCGTCCCTTGGCGCAGGACGCGGCGACTGCGAGGATCGGGTATTCGTCGATCATCGTCGGCGCCCGCTCCGGGGGGATGTCGGCGCCCGTCAGCGTGCCGGCGCGCACCCGCAAATCGGCGACCGGCTCGCCGCCCTCGACGCGCTGATTGAGCAGCGTTATGTCGGCGCCCATCTCGGCGAGGCTCGCCAGCAGCCCGGTGCGCGACGGGTTGAGGCCGACCCCGTTTATCGTGATGTCCGATCCCGGGACGATCAGCGCGGCGACCAGCGGGAACGCGGCCGAGGAAATGTCGCCCGGCACCGCGATCGGCGCCGCGGTCAATTCCGGCTGGCCGACGATCGTGATCCGCTTGCCGCCCGCCTCGTGCGGCGCGACCCTGACCGTCGCGCCGAAATGACCGAGCATGCGTTCGGTATGGTCGCGCGTCGTCTCCGGCTCGATCACGGTGGTTTCGCCCGGCGTGTTGAGCCCGGCGAGCAGGACCGCGGATTTGACCTGGGCCGACGGCACCGGCAGGGTGTAGACCTGCGGTATCGGGTCGGCGGCGCCGGTGACCGCGAGCGGCAATCGGCCGCCCTCGCGGGTCACGAAACGCGCGCCGAAACGCGACAGCGGGTCGATCACCCGGCGCATCGGCCGCCCCCTAAGCGACGCATCGCCGGTGACGAAGGCAGTGATCGGGTGGGTCGCGAGGACCCCGAGCAATAGCCGCGCGGCGGTGCCCGAATTGCCGAGATCGAGCAGATTGTCCGGCTCGCAGAGGCCGCCGAGCCCGACCCCGTCGACCAGCCAAACCCCGTCTTTCCGCCGCTCTACCCCGGCGCCGAGCGCGCGCATCGCCGTCCCCGTCGCGAGCACGTCCTCGCCTTCGAGGAGGCCGCTGATCTCGGTGCGCCCGACCGCGAGCGCGCCCAGCATCAACGCGCGATGCGAGATCGATTTGTCGCCGGGAACTCGCGCTGAACCGCGCAACGGCGCGGCCGGGCGCCCTGCCGACAGCGAAGGGGAAAGGGGGGAACCATGATCGTCGGGCATCGTCGTCAGCTCGAAAGAGGGCGATGCCGTCGGGCACGCTCTTGCCGGGATGGCTCCGGCGGGCCATATGCCGCTGCCGAACGCGCGGGCGGCGACGCGTTTGCTTTTGACAGGCCGCGGCCGCTGTGGCAATGCCGCATCGGCGGTACGGCGTGCGCGCCCGCCACGAACCCGATTGCGCGTACCCGACTTTGCGAACCCGGCCTGACGAGTCCATCAAGGAGTGAACGGTGGCCAAACCCGAATGGGGCACCAAGCGGATTTGCCCGAGCTGCGGCGCCCGCTATTATGATCTGTTGCACGACCCGGTCATCTGCCCCAAATGCAGCACGCCGTTCGACCCGGAGGCGTTCCTGAAGGCGCGCCGGGCACGTCCCGCCACGCCAGTGGAGAAGGAGCTGGAGCCGGTCGGCGCCGGGGAGCTCGACGCCGATGTCGAAACTGAGGAGGTCGACGCCGACGAAGAGGATGGCGCCGTCCCGCTCGAAGAGGGCGAGGAGGAAGACGAGGAGTTGATCGAGGACGCCTCCGAACTCGGCGAGGACGAGGACGACATGGCCGAAGTCATCGACAATGTCGAAGAGGAGGAGGGATGAGCCCGGCTCCCGGGGCCAATTTTTCGGGTGCGATTTTTCCCTTGCCGGGGCGACCGGGCATTCCTAAGTTCCGGCGCCGCGACGGATACAAAACGGGGCCATAGCTCAGCTGGGAGAGCGCTACAATGGCATTGTAGAGGTCATGAGTTCGATCCTCATTGGCTCCACCAAATAAAACAGAGGCTTAGATGGAAACAGCTAGGCCTCTGCGCATTAGGGGGAACCACCAGGGAACCACGCGGTGGGAATTCGAGGCAATCAGGCCCGTTACGGTTCGCGATCACACCATCCCTTCGCCAACTGTCAGCGCCGCTAAGACCATGATCAAGCGCGCCCACGACGACCGCTTCGACCTGTGGCCGCAGCGATTGATCGCCGACACCGGCTATGGCTCGGCCCGAGATGCTGGCTGGTCCATGAGCGTGGGATCGAGCCGCACATCCCGTTGTTCGACAAGTCCAAGCGCACCGACGGCACCTTCTCGCGCGAGGACTTCGCCTACGACCACAACAGCGACACCTACCGCTGCCCCGCCGGAAAGATCCTCCGAGGAGAAAGCGGGCGTACGGGCGTGGCGGTGGGAACCAGCGAATTTGCCCCAAATGCGTCATTCGAGAGCACGCCGCTCAACCGCCGGGTCGGTTGAAAGCCGACCATCCCAAATCACCGTACCCCCGTGGCACGGATAGTTGGGGCCTAATCTCAGAGCTCGATTTGGCTGCCGAGTTCGACCACTCGCCCCGGCGGCAGCCGAAAATACTCGGTCGTTGAGCCGGCAAGCCTCACCATCCCGGCAAACAGTTTCTCCTGCCACAATGGCATGGCGGGCCTCGCTGCCGGGACCATGATCTGGCGCCCGAGTACGTAGCTGGTGCGCATCTCCTCTTCCGCCCATCCCGCCGGCAGCATTGCCAGGGCAGCCGGTACATCGGGCCGGTCGAGAAAGCCGAATATGAGCGTGGCGCGGGCCGCTCCTGGTGCCAGTTCTTCGAACGTCAATCTCGATTCTCTCGGAATATGCGGTGACAGTGCCGTCTCGATGGTCAGAAGCAGGACCCGCTCGTGCATGACGTGATGGTGCTTGAGGCTGTGCAGGAGGGCGGTGGGAACGGCTGCCGCGTCCCGCGTAAAGTAGATCGCAAGGCCTGGAACGCGCGGCACATCGGTCGTGGTGCTCAGGAATGCGTCAGTGGGCAGCGCCTGTCGCGCGAGGCGCGCGGTAAGCAGTCTCCGGCCGCGGGCCCACGTGGCGAACAGCAGCATGATGATGGCTGCGATGACCAGCGGCAGCCACGCGCCGTCAAGGATTTTTGTTGCGGAAGCCCCGAACAGCGCCAGATCAGCGGCGAGCAGCACGACGTAAAGAGGAACTGCCCAGAACAGGCGCCAGCGCCAGATGCGAAAGATTACAAACCCCATGATCAGCGTCGTCAGCACCATCGTGGAGGTCACCGCGAAGCCGAACGCCGCCGCCAATGCCGTTGACGAGCGGAAGCCGAGGACAAGACCGATCACGGTCACACACAGCAAGGCATTGACCGCGGGTACGAAGATCTGCCCGCGCTCCGCGGCTGATGTGTGACGGATGGTCAGGCGCGGAAGGTAGCCGAGCTGGATCGCCTGCATTGTGATGGAAAACGCGCCGGTGATCGCGGACTGGCTGGCAATCACTGTGGCGGCGGTCGCCAGGGCAAGCAGCGGCCAGAGGGCCCAGCCGGGCGCCAGCCGGAAAAACGCCTGCTCCATGGCGACGGGGTTTTCGAGGACGAGCGCGGCCTGTCCGGCATAACAGAAAAACAGGGACGGCAGCACGATCACTATCCAGGCGCGCGAGATCGGACGCCGCCCGAAATGTCCCATATCGGCATAGAGCGCCTCGGCGCCGGTGATGGTCAGCACCACGGTGCCGAGGGTCAGGAAGGCGCGGAGCGGGTCCGCGGTAATCAGGGTGAATGCGAGGGTGGGGCTTACCGCTTCGAGCACATCCGGACGCCCGGCGATATTGGTTGCTCCGAGCACGGCGATGGTCGCAAACCACACCAGCATCACCGGGCCGAAGAAGCGGCCCATCGTGCCGGTACCGCGATGCTGTATCGCGAACAGCGCCACTGTAATCGCCAATGTGAGAGGGACTACCGCAACTCCGAAACGCTCGTCTGCCAGCGCGAGACCCTCGACGGCCGACAGGATTGAAATCGCCGGCGTGATGACCGCATCTCCATAAAACAGCGCTGTAGCGAGCAGTGCGCCAAACGAGATCACCGGTAGTACGCGTGAACGTGGAGCCACGCGCCGGATCAGCGCCAGCAGCGCGAACGAGCCGCCTTCACCGCGATTGCCGGCCCTCATCGTGATCACGACGTATTTGACGGTGACGACAAGGATCAGTGCCCAGAGGATCAGGGAGAGCACCCCGAGCACATGTACCCGGTCGATGGGCAGCCGATGGGTGCCGATGAAGCTTTCCCGAAAGGCGTAAAGCGGGCTCGTGCCGATATCGCCGAAGACGACACCAAGCGCGCCGAGCGCGAGGCGCAGATCGGTGCGGTTGGCCGGCGTCGACTGTCCGACTGGTCCGAGCATTCTTGCCTATGCCTCCGTATTTTCTCGGTCACCAACCACTCTCGAATTCATATGGGGGAATGGTCTTTTATCGGGCGTCGTAGAAACGATACGAGCGCTGTCATGTCGGACTTTGCTCCTCATCCGGTGCGGATGTCTTACGATTTTGGCATCGCGCGAAACGATCTGGGCCATTGGACCGTGCGCGAACGACACGCTCTTTCTGGTGGTGTCTTTCTGACACGGAAAGATGCACTGCGCTTCGCCCTGTCGGAGACCGGGTGGGACGCTTCGCATGTCCATGCCACGCGCGGCGCCCCGATAAAGCGAAGAGGCCGGTAATGCCAGCGGTCACTGCGTTGAAAACCGGACGGTCTTCATTGGCAGGCGGCCACCGCCGCATCGTGCTGAAGTGTGACGGGTCTGGTGCCTGTACCCTCTTCAGTGATCCGTCGCGCCGGTTCTCCGATGCTGAGGCAGCGCTCGACTATGCGCGCCGCTTTAATGGCGCGGAAATGGCGACAATCGAAGTCTGGCAGGGGGATCAATACATCTGCTGCATCTCGCAGTCCGCAAGGCTCAGACCCGAGTTATCGGTTTCCAACCCCGCACCGGCCCCCAACCCGCCGCAACATTGTCTTCTGGAGGCTGCCGAGCGGTATGCAAACCGCGCCAGATTTTTCCTTGTTCCGGCCGGGGCTTTGTTCTGGTTGGTGCTCTTGTTCTGCGTCCTCGCGGCAAGTCTGGGATGGTACATTCTGTAACGCAGGTAGGGTTATGTGAACACCGGCCACGAGTGGCCGCTTAGGGGGACAGCAAGATGAGGAAGACGATCATTTTCGGCGCGGCGCTGGGCTGGGCGGGAGCGAGCATCGGCGCGCTGCCAGCACTGGCCGACGAGCCGGCACCGGGAGCCGCGCCCGCCGGGACCGACGGCGATGACGACGCCGCCGCTGACCGGGCCGCTCGTCGCCAACCCGAACCCGATGAAGTTCGAGATCCCACAGCTCGGCACGATTTACGCGACCGGCCAGCTGACCG
>Ga0080064_1001824_pt1 | contig 39975 bp, 38 predicted proteins | sample Subgrocontami54m_FD_69260 | JGI IMG/M metagenome (GOLD analysis project Ga0080064, IMG submission 69260) | Subsurface groundwater microbial communities from S. Glens Falls, New York, USA - GMW46 contaminated, 5.4 m (SPADES assembly) (version 2) ...
CGCCGGTGCGGGCAGAATTCCTCGACCAGGCCGATACGGCCGGCGGTGTCGCGAAAGGCGACCAAATCCTCGCCCAAGAGCCGCACCCGCGCCGGCGGCCCGTCGGGCTCGGCGATCTCGCGCGCGAGCAAGGCCGGCACCCAGTACATCCGCATCGTGCGGCCCATCGGGGTGCCCGGAGCGACCCGGGTCAGAAGCTCGTTTTCCTCACGTGCCAGCATCGCCGCGTCTCCTTGGTTCGGCGCCCTGGGGCGGTGGCGTCAGCCTACCTCCGGTGCCGACGGCGCGAAAGACCGGCGTGCCGGCTACAGCGCCTGTTTCCGCCCGGTCTCGGAGGCGCGCGCGATCGCGTCGATCAGGCGGTGGCGGGTGACCGCCGCGTCGAAGCCGGGGCTGGCAGGCTCGCCGTCGCGGATGCGCTCGGCCAGTTTCGCATAGAGCTGGGCGACATTGTAGGCCGAGCCAGCCGGCACCGCTTGCGGGACAAACCGGTATTTCGCCGGCACCGGCAGATCGGCGAGCTTGGCGCCCTTTCCCTGCGCTCCCTGCAACGACAATTCCTGACGCTGCATCGAGCCGCCAGTGGTGGCGCCGAGAATCAGATCGCCCTCGCTGCCGTGAATTTCGAACAGGAATTCGGTGCCGCGCGCCATGCCGCCGCGGATCTGGAACGACACCACCGCGCCGCCGCCGAGAACGCCGCTGACCGCGAGCTGGTCGGGCGAGGTCAGCGGGATCATCGCCTTGCTGTCCTCGGCGAAGATTTGCGCCCGTTGGCTGACCGCGAACGCGGCCACCTCGCGGAACTCGCCGAGGCAATGGCACAGCGCGTCGATCTGATGCCCGCCGGTGATCGTCATCAGATTGGCGCCGTTGGCAAAGTCGGCCTGATAGGCGCGGTCCAGGGTGGCGCCCCAGTTCGGCGCGCAGCCGATCATCGTCGCGGTCAGCACCTTGCCGACATAGCCCTCGGCGACCAAATCCTTGACATAGTTGATGGTCGGCGAGCGCTGGCCCTGCAAGCCGACCGCGTGGCGCACGCCCTTGGCTTCCGCCGCATCGCGCATGCGCGATGCCTCGGCGGTATCGCGGCCGAGCGGCCACTCGCAATAGACATGCTTGCCCGCGTCGAGCGCGGCCATCACCGGCTGGTAATGATCGGGCACCTTGACCGTGACCGTGACCAGATCGATGTCCGGATGCCGGGCGAGCTTTTCGGGATCGGCGAAAGCCAGCGGAATGCCGAAATGCCGGGCGGTCGCGTCGGCCGATTCCTGGCGGGTGGTGCATACCGCGGCGATCTCGTATTCGGGCAGCGCCTTCAACGCGGGGAGGTGGGCGATCGAGGCGAACCCCCGGTTCGGGCTTAGCCCGACGATCCCGACGCGGATTTTGCTGGTGCTGGCCATCAGGGCTTCCTCCTCATCGCGGGCCGGTTATTGCCGGCCGGGCGCTCGGCGGTGATTATGCCGGTCCCGGCCCGCTTCGACGAAGGAGTTATCGGCATGCCCTCGATCATCGGCACCTGGCGCCTCGTCGCCGCCACCGCGAAGGACGAAAACGGGCGGCCATTGCCGGCGCCCTATGGCGGCAGCGGCATGGGCCGGGTCACGTTCAGCGCCGAGGGGCGGATGATGTCGGTCGTGTGCGACGGACGAAAGGAGCTGCCGCCCGGCACCAGCCGCGACTACTCGTCGTATTGCGGCACCTACACCTTCGACGGCGCGCGGCTGGTGACGCGGGTGGACGCGGCATCCGATCCCGCGCGGATCGGCACCGACCAGGTGCGCGAGGTCGGCTACGACGGCGACCGCGTCGTCTTGCGGCCGCCGCCGCGGCAATCGGCCGCCGGCGTCGAGCAGCGCGAATTGACCTGGGAGCGCATCGCCGGCGAATAGCTGGGACGACGCCTGGCCGTTCGCCGATGCCGACCGTTCGCCGATGTTGACCGTGGTCCATCTGATCACCGGGCTGGAGACCGGCGGCGCCGAGCGGATGCTGACCCGCCTCGTCACCGGGATCGACCGCGCCCGGTTTCGCTCGGTCGTTGTCAGCATGACCGGTCCCGGCATGATGGGGCCGGCGATCGCCGATGCCGGGATCGCGCTGCGCACCCTCGCGCTCCGTCGCGGCCTGCCGGACCCGCGCGCGGTGCTCCGCCTGCGCCGCATCCTGCGCGAGTTTCGCCCCGACATATTGCAGACCTGGCTTTACCACGCCGATCTGCTCGGCCTGCTGGCCCGGCCGTTCGCGCGAACCCCGCGGCTGATCTGGAACCTGCGCGCGACCGAGTCGATCGGCAGCACGGTCGTGCGCAAGCTGCTCGGCTGGGCCTCCGCCTGCCCCGACGCGGTGATCGTCAATTCGCTCGCCGGCCGGCGCTATCACGAGGCGCTCGGCTACCGTCCGCGGCACTGGATCCACCTGCCGAACGGGTTCGACACCGCCGCGCTGCGCTCCGATCCGGCGGCGCGGCCGGGCTTGCGCGCGCGGCTGGGCATCGCCGCGGACGCAGTCGCGATCCTGCTGCCGGCGCGCTACCACCCGGTCAAGGACCACGCGAATTTTCTCGCCGCCGCGGCGATATTGGCGGCGCGCCGGCCGGAGGCGCGGTTCGCGCTGGTCGGGGCCGGGATCGGACCGGAAAACCCGCCGCTCGCCGCCGCGATCGCCGCGCGCGGGCTGGACGACCGGGTGTTGCTGCTGGGCGAGCGCCGCGACCTCGATCGGCTCTACCCCGCCTTCGACATCGTCACCCTGTCGTCGGCATTGGGCGAAGGCTTCCCCAACGTACTCGGCGAGGCGATGTGCTGCGGCGTTCCCTGCGTCGCCACCGACAGCGGCGACGCGGCGCCGATAATCGGCGATACCGGCGCGATCGTCGCCCCGCGCGACCCGGCGGCATTGGCGGCGGCGTGGGATCGCCTGATCGGGCTCGGCGAGGCGGGCCGCCGCGAACTCGGCCTCAAGGCGCGCGCCCGCATCGTCGAGCATTATGAGCTGGCGGCGGTCATCGCCCGCTACGCGGCAGTCTACGAGGCGATCGCGGCGGGCCAGCCGGTTATGTCCCCATCGGCGCGCCCGCATTGATTTGACGCCGGTTTCGCGGTGACATAGGGAAAATGAGCGGAACCGGCGGCCGGCCGCGCGCGTGGGAGGCTCGATGTCGAGGATGATCGCGTTCGCCGCGGTGCGGGGAATACCCGCCGCCGGCCGCCGATCGATCGCCCGCCTCGGCGGCGCCGTGGCGCTGCTCGCGCTGTCGCTAGGCATGCCGGGCGGGGCCGACGCCGCCGACAAGCTGGTATTGCAACTGCACGGGCCGGCGCAGTTCGAGTTCGCCGGCTATTACGCCGCGTTGTGGAAGAATTTCTACGCCGATTCCGGGTTGAACGTCGAAATCCGGCCGGGCGCGGCACGCGGACAGACCCCGATTGACCCGGTCAAGGAGGTCACCGAGGGGCGCGCGCAATTCGGCACCGGCGATACCCAATTGGTGATCCGCACCGGACAGGGCCTGCCCTTGCTGCTGCTGGCGCCGATCTTCCAGGAAAGCGGCGCGGCGGTGTATTACCGCGCCGAGGGCGACTTCGCCTCGCCGGGGGCATTGCTCAAGGCTCGGCTCGGGCGCCTGCCCGCCAGCGACATCCTCGACATCGAGCTCGCGACCGCGTTGCGCGGCGAGGGGATCGACCCGGCCAAGATCAAATCGGTGCCGCTCGCGCCGGGCCAGACCGTCAGCGCGCTCGCCGAGCGCACCGTCGATGCCGCGATCGGCTCGGCGTGGGATACGCCGTTTCTGGCGCGCGAGCGGCGCCTGGCGCTCAAATCGTTCAACCCGGCCGATTACCGGGTCGAATTCTATGGCGACGCGCTATTTGCCCTGCGGCGGTTCGAACGCACCGAGCCCGCGACGGTGCGGCGATTTCGCGACGCCTCGCTGAAGGGCTGGGCCTACGCGCTCGACCACCCCGACGAGATCATCGGCCGCCTGGTCGCCGAAAAACCGCCGGCCGGCATCACCGACCCGGCCGGGTTCGCCCGCTATCAGGCCGAAATTGCGCGTCGGCTGTCGCGCTATCCCGACATTCCGCTCGGCCATTCGAGCCCGGATCGCTGGAGCCGGATCGAGGCTAGCATGGTCGATGCCGGGGCATTGGTCCGCACCGCCGACCCCGACAGCTTTCTCTACGATCCCGATGGCGAAAGCCGCGGCCGCGCGGACCGGCGCACCGAGATCATCCTCAGCATGACCGGGGCGGCGATCGTCGCGATCACCGGGCTGATGCTGTGGCTGGGGCATCGGCGACGGGGCGCCGCCGCGGCATCGCCCGCCCCCGCCGTGGCGACCGCCGCACCCCCGCCGGCGCCTCTACCGCCACCCCTGCCGACGCCGGCCGCGGTGCTGACCGAGATCGCCGGCGCCGCGCCTGCTCCACCCCCGGCGGCGACCGATCTCAACGCGATGCTGACCGCGCTCGAACCCTCGATCCGCCAGCGGGCGCCGGCGCCGATCACCGTGCGCCTGTCGCTGCTGCCCGAATTGTGGCGGTGCCGGGCCGAGCGGGAATTGGTGGCGGGGCTGGTGCTCGACCTCGTCGGCGCGGCGGTCGCCGATCTGAGGGGCGGCGCCGACCTGATCGTCGGCACGCGCAACTACGCCTTCGACAGCCGCGCCGCCGCCGATCTGCCCGGCGCGCGGGTCGGCGAGTTCGCCCGGATCACGGTCAGGGATAGCGGTCCGGGCCTGTCGGATACGGCGCTGGAGCGGATTTTCGACCCGACCGTCACCGCCCGCCCGACCGTCGCGGCGGCGTGGCCGGTATTGCGCCAGCTCGGCGGGTTCGCCCGGGTCGAGAGCGCCGAGGGCATCGGCACCGCCGTCCATCTCTATTTCCCGCGCGAGATCGGCGAGGACGCGCCGGGTGACGCCACGCCCGCCGACACCGTCGGCGCCGCGATCCCGGCCGGGCGACGCTACAGGGCGAGCGGGTCGAGAGCGACCCAGCGGCGCTCACGGTCGCTGCGATAGCACGCATCGGCGAGCTGCACGCTCTTCGCGCCTTCGAGCAAGGGCGAGGGAAACGGCCCATCCTCGACGACGTGGCGCAGAAACAATTCCCAGCCGGCGCGGTAGGAATTCTGGAACGGCTCGATCTCCGGCATCGCCTGCCACTGGTCGTCGAAATTCACGGCCTGGGGCCGTTCGGCGTCGAAGAACGGGCGCGGCGTCGCGATCTGCGGCTGGACGTGGCAGCGGTGCAGCCCGCACACCGCCGAGCCGGCGGTGCCGTCGACCTGGATCTGCAGCAGGTCGTCGCGCTTGACCCGGTTGGCCCAGGACGAGCTGATCTGCGCCAAGGCTCCGCCTTCGAGCTCGAATATCGCGAAGGCGTGGTCCTCGACATCGACCCGGTAGGGCCGGCCGGCCTCGTCGATGCGCTCGGGCAGCGCGGTCATGTGCCGGCACGACACCGCCGTGATCGGGCCGAGCAGCCGGTCGAAGATGTAGCGCCAATGCGCGAACATATCGAGGATCAGCCCGCCGCCGGTCGCCTTCTTGTAGTTCCAGCTCGGCCGCTGGGCCGGATACAGCGTGCCGTCGAACACCCACCAGCCGAAATCGAGCCGCACCGACAGCACCCGGCCGAAGAATTCCGCCTCGTAGAGTTTGCGAAGTTTCTTGAGGCCGGGCAGGAACAATTTGTCCTGCACCACCCCGTTCTTGATGCCGGCACGGGCGGCGGCGCGGGCGAGACCGAGCGCGTCGTCCAAGGTCTCGGCTAGCGGTTTTTCGGTGTAGACATGCTTGCCGGCTTCGATCGCCGCCGCGATGCGGGCGGGACGGCCGCCGGTCGCGGTGGCGTCGAAATAGATCGCGATCGCCGGGTCGGCGAGGCAGGAATCGCGATCGGTGCTCCAGCGCAGCCCGCCGCTGGGTGCCGCCAGAGCCTGCAATCTCTCGCGATTGCGCCCGAGCAATAGCGGTTCGGGCAGCAGCCGATCGCCGTTCTTGAGCGGCAACCCGCCCTCGTCGCGGATCGCCAATAACGCCTTCAGATGCTGGGTCGTGCCGAGCCGCCCGGTCGCGCCCTCGATGACGATGCCGATGGTGCGAACGGACATTTGCGTGGCTCCTCGGCAAAGCCCCCCTCCCGCGAGCGGGACGTTGTACAAAAACTCTCGTCATTCCGGGGCGGCCCGAAGGGGTGAACCCGGAACCCATATTCCAGAGGCCGGTGTTCATGGGTCCCGGGTCTGCGCCTACAGCGCATCCCGGAATGACGATTTACGGCGCAAGCTCCTCGCGGGAGAGAGTTTTTCGAGCGCGGTTCGCCGAAGCGCGTGACGCTACGCCGCCGCGGCGATGATCGAGTCGCGCACGACCGTCACGATGCGGTCGATGGTTTCTTCCGGGGTCATCAGCGGCGGCGCCAGGCAGATCGTGTCGCCGATCGCCGGGTCCGTGCCGCCGGCGCGCACCCGCAACAACACGCCGCGCGCCATCGCCTCGCGCGCGACCCTGGGCCCGAGCCCGATCGCTGGCGCCTTGGTGCCCTTGTCGGTCACCAGTTCGAGCCCGCACATCATGCCGAGCCCGCGCACCTCGCCGACCTGCGGCAATTCCGCCAGCGGCTGAAGCCCGGCGAGCAGCCGCTTGCCGACCACCGCGGCGCGCTCTACCAGGCCGTCGTTTTCGATGATGCCGACATTGACGAATCCGACCGCGCAGCAGACCGGGTGGCCGCTATAGGTCGCCGCGTGCATGAACTTGCGGTCGGCTGGCGCCGACAATAGCGCGTCGTGCACCCGCTTCGACACGATGACCCCGCCCAACGGCAGATAGCCGCTCGTCACCCCCTTGGCGAACGAGACCAGGTCCGGCTCGACCCCCCAATGGCCGAGCGCGAACCAGCGCCCGGTGCGGCCGAACCCGGTGATGACCTCGTCGGCGATCAGCAACACGCCATAGCGGTCGCAGATCTCGCGCAGTTTGGGGAAATAGCTCGGCGGCGGCACGATCACGCCGCCGGCGCCCATCACCGGCTCGGCGATCACCGCGGCGACGGTGTCCGGACCTTCGGCGAGGATCGCCTTCTCGACCGCCTCGGCGGCGCCGACACCCGGCTCCTCGTTGCCCTGCCAGCGATAGGCATAGGGCGGCTGGACCTGGATAAAGCCGGGGATCAGCGGGCCGAACATCTTGTGATACGCGGCCATACCGGTCGCGCTCATCGCCGCCATGGTCACGCCGTGATAGGCGTGAATGCGCGAGATGATCTTGGTTTTGTTGGGCTGGTCCTGGATCTTCCAGTAATAGCGCGCGAACTTGAACGCGGATTCGTTCGATTCGGCGCCGGCGGTGGTGAAATACACCGCCGAGCTGTTGCCGTAGGCGTGATTGATGATCTTTTCGCCGAGGCGGATCGCCGGCTCGTTGGTGGCGCCGACATAGGCGGAGGCGAAGCCGATCTTGCGCATCTGCGCCGCCGCCGCGTCGGCGAGCTCGCCCCTGCCGTGGCCGATATTGACGTTCCATAGCCCGGACAGGCTGTCGACGACGGCGCGGCCGTTGACGTCGTACAGCACCGCGCCCGTGCCGTGATCGACGAAGAACGGCGTCTTGTGATCGTCCGGGTGCTGCAGCGGATGAACCAGAACGCGGCGGTCGATTTCGAGCAGTTCGCTGATGCCGTCCATGTCTCTCTCCTCAGCCGGTTCCCCTCCAACTCGTCACCCCGGCGCGGGCCGGGGTCCATGTCCGCGGTGGCTGCCGGACTTCGCCGGCATGACGGGAGAGTGGGTCGCGGTGTTCCAGTCTAACCTAGGATCACCGGTTCGACAGGTCGAGCGGATAGATCGGGCGGCGCACATTCTTGAAGGTGAGCTGGCCGTAATCCGAGGTGCACACGCCGACCCCGGCGCATTCGACCACCGCCTTGGCCACGTCGCCGAGGCCGGCGCGCCAGTGGATGCGGCTTTTCAGCATCACATAGCGCTTTTGCATCGGGTCGATGCCGAGCGCGTAGAGGCAATTGAGGTCGTTGGGCTCGACATGGCGCGAGATCAGCGCGATCTCGACCTTGCCGGTATCGAGCACGACGCTCGGCCCCATGTCCGTCAAGACGCCGCGCCCCATCGGTCCCTTATTGCGGAAGCGGCCGTGCGCGATCGTCTTGACCGTGCCGGTGACGGTCAGCGGCGGGCTTGGCTCCGGGATCTGCGGCATCCCGATCTTGCCGCCGATCGACAGGGTGATGTCGGCGCCGATGCCGGCGGCGATCGCCTGCCGCACCGCCTCCGGGTCGTAGATCGCGAACGCGGCGACGTTGTCGAGCCCGGCCTTGAGGATCGCCGCCAATACCACGGTCGTGTCCATCGTGCCGCCCGAGGCGCAATTGTCGTAATGATCGAGCAAGACGATCGGCCCCTCGCCATGCGCGGGCGGCTCCAATGCCTGGGCGCGTGCAAGGGATTGGTCGAGCGGCTCGATCTCGTAGACGAAAGCCTCGCGCTCGACCCAGGCGCGGTCGAGCAGATCGTCGCGCAGCCGCTCGGCGAGCCCGCGGTCGCCGTCGGTGACGACCACGGCGCCGAGGCCGGCATTGGCGATGTCGGCGTGCGGGAACCCGGTGAACAGGCTCGCGGCCAGCGCGCCTTCTCCACCATCGGGGGCCGTCATCGCGGCGCACCGCGCCTGCAATTCCTTGTTGGGGTGGTCGTCCGAACCCTGGCGCATCACATGCGGCAGCATCGGCATGTTGCCCCACGCCATCACCGGGCTGATCTCGCCGCGCATCGTTCGCAGCAGGATTTCGCCGGCGCGCTTGGCGGTGTCGTAGGTATCGATATGCGGGTAGGTGCGGTAGCCGGTGACCACGGTCGCGTGCTCGATGATCGCATCGTACAGATTGGCGTGCATGTCGAGCGACACCGCAATCGGCGTTTTCGGATCGAGCGCGCGGATGCGGCGCAGCAATTCGCCCTCGCCGTCGTCAAGGCTCTCGGTCACCATCGCCCCGTGCAGGTCGAGCATGATGCCGTCGAACCCGCCTTTCGCCACCGCGTCGCAGATCGTCCCGGCGATATGCTCGAAAGCGGTATCGTCGACCGGCCGGCTCGGCGAGGCGCCGGCGGCGATCGGCAAGACGATCTCGGCCCCCTCGCGCGTGGCGAGGTCGAGATAGGCGCCGAGCCCCGAGCCGGTGCCGCGATAGGCCGCGATCGCCGCGTCGCCGTAGAGTGGCCCCGGCCCATGACCGAACCGTGCCAGCGGCGTCGGCACTGGCGAGAACGTGTTGGTCTCGTGCTTCATCATCGCGATCAACAGGCGCATGATCGGGGTTCCTCAGAGCGGCTTTTCCATGAAGACGCTGAGCGGGTCGGCGGCATAGCCGCCGAAGGCGCCACGTTCGCGATACCCGCACCGGCGGTAGAGGCGGATGGCATCGTGATTGTGGATGCCGGTCTCAAGCAGTAAGACGCTGATGCCCTCGTCGCGTGCGACAGTCTCTATCGCCTCGAACAGCGCCCGCCCGATGCCGTGGCCCCTTGCGGCTGGATCGACAAACATGCGTTTCACCTCCGCCCGTCCACTTTCCTGCAGCACGAGCGCACCGCACCCGACCGCTTTGCCTGCGAGCCGGGCGACAAAGAACCGGATGGAGGCGGTCGACAGTGCAGCCAGATCGGGCTGGTGTCGGCTTTCGGGCGGATAGAGGGAAGCGGAGTATCTGTCGGATCGGCGCAGCAAGGAACCGACGCCCGTGCTCCTCGGAGACTCTGTTGCGATCGACAGCATCAAGCGAACATACCGCGTTATCGTTGCGAGCGCAGCGAAGCAATCTCGCGATCGGCGGGTAGATTGTCCCACATATTATGGCTATATTGATGGCTATAATACCTGGGAAAGCTTGATGACCGAATACAGCGTCGCCGACGCGAAGAACCGGCTCCCTACTCTGATCGACAAGGCTTTGCAGGGCGAAGAGGTGGTCATCGCCCGCCGTGGTAAGCCGGTCGTCGAGCTCAAGCCGGCATCGTCCCGGCCGGAGCCGCCGATCGGTACCGACGAGTGGCTCTTCGCGCGAACGCGCTCGCGTCCCAGTGTCGGTATAAGCTCGGTCGAGTTGCTCAACCTCATCTATGAGTCGGAAGAGGATTGAGCCTTTATCTCGATGCAAGCGTGCTGGTGCCGACGCTTGTTGCGGAGGCTGCCACGGAGATTGTCCGCACCTACCTTGCCGCTGCCGGGCAGCAACGTCTAATCGGTGACTTCTCGGCGGCCGAGGTGGGATCGGCGTTATCGCGCCTGGTGCGAATGGGCTTGCTCGGCAGCGCGGAAGCATCGGCCTGGCTGACCGACTTCGATGCCTGGCGAGCCGGGACGAGTTCAGTTGTCGAAATGCATCCCGCGGACGCGCGGCTGGCGTATGCCTATGCCCGGCGGTTCGATCTTAAGCTGCGCGCTCCCGATGCGCTGCATCTCGCCATCGCGCGCCGGCTGGATGCGATGCTTGTCACATTGGACGGTCGGCTCGCAAACGCCGCGCGAGAGCTGGGGGTCGCAGTCGCCGTGCCGGGGACAGACAGCGCGGCCAATCCGGGCTAAGCTTGTGCGAAAATCGGGGAGGCCACCATGCAGCGCAGCACCGACCGAATCCTGACCACCCATGCCGGCAGCCTGCCGCGGCCGGACGATCTCGGCGCCTTGATCCGCCGGAAGGCGCAGGGCGAGGCGGTCGACGAGGCCGCATTTGCCGCGAGGGTCAAGCTGGCGGTTGCCGACATCGTCAAGGTGCAGGCCGGGTCCGGGATCGACGTGGTCGGCGACGGCGAGCAAGGACGGGTCGGGTTCATCCCCTATGTCAACGAGCGGCTCGCCGGCATCACCCCCAGCCCGGCCCCCGAGGCGGCCAATTACTGGAACCTGTCGCGCGAATACCAGGCGTTTCCGGCGTTCTACGCCTGGGCGACCTCGATCGCCGGCACCGCCGGGGTCGCCGGCCGCACCCGCTGGCTGTGCACCGGGCCGGTATCGTACAAGGGTCACGCCGCGCTGCGGGTCGACATCGACAATCTGAAATCGGCGCTGGCCGGGCAGCCGCACGTCGAGGCGTTCATGCCGGCGGTGTCGCCGTCGAACCTCGCCAACTGGAACCGCAACGAGCACTACGGCAATGACGAGGAGTACCTGATCGCGCTCGCCGACGCGTTGCGCGAGGAATACCGCGCGATCATCGATGCCGGGCTGGTATTGCAGATCGACGATCCGCTGTTGGCCTCGTACTACGTGATGCACCCCGAAATCGACCTCGCGGCCTGGCGCAACTGGGCAAGCGGCCGGGTCGAGATATTGAACCATGCGTTGCGCGGGTTGCCCGAGGACCGCATCCGCTATCACACCTGCTACAGCATCAATATCGGCCCCAGGGTGCACGATCTGGAACTCAAGCACATCGTCGACATCATGCTGCGGATCAACGCCGGCGCCTATTCGTTCGAGGCCGCCAACCCGCGCCACGAGCACGAATGGGCGGTGTGGGAAACCGTGAAGCTGCCGGCGGGCAAGAGCCTCATTCCCGGCGTGATCACCCATTCGTCGAACATCGTCGAGCACCCCGAGGCGATCGCCCAGCGCATCGGCCGCTTCGCCGGGGCGGTCGGGCGCGAGAACGTAATCGCCGGCGCCGATTGCGGCTTCGCCAGCTTCGCCTCGACCTGCGAGGTCCATCCGAGCGTGGTCTGGGTCAAGCTCGCCGCGCTCGCCGAAGGGGCGCGGATCGCGAGCAAGGCGCTGTGGCACAAGGCAGCATGAACCGCCTACGTTGCGGTTCCTTGGAACAAAGCATACCTATCACCTGATGAGTCGTCAGGGCACACAGGCATGAAACGCCGCCGCATTAGCGCTCGGATCGCCAAGACTGGGGTCGCCGCGCCGCCGCTCAGGCAACCGAATGCCGAGATGGCAGCGCGCACGCGCTCGGTTGCGAGTTCCACGCCCAATTTGTCGACGAAAGAGAAGGCCGTGCTCCGCGATATCTGGCTATACGCTTCCGGACTGGGTGCGGTGACGGCGGTCATCGGCCTTATCCTGACCGCCTTTTCGCTCCGCATTCTGGTGCCGATCGCGTTGGTTTGCGTCGTTGGCGCGGTGTTACTACACATTGCCGCGCTCGAGCGGTTTCATCGTGCCCATCGGCACGGTACGGCACCTGATACGACACGCATATTCGAGTGACCCGCCGGTGAGCCGATGACGCCGACGATCGCCGCCGTTGGCGCGGCGTACGTTCTAGGCGTCGTATCGCTCGCGCTGGCCGGCTTCTCGGGCGCGACCGATCCCGCGGCGGCACCCTTTGGCGTGGTGATCGGAATCTTTTCGGCGCTCGCCTGGGCGCTCAGCACGCTCTCCAACCCAGCGTGGAATGCCCGCCTTAACCTGTTCGCGGCTCTGTTCGCGGCCGGCGCTGTGGGCCTTTCGGCGCCGATCGAGAAAATCTGCGGTCAACACCTGCTGACATTCCTCTGCCGGTGGCCCGGCGCCGGAGCTTCTAAGGTGACCCAACCGCCGCTTTACCTTGCCGACGAACCTGGGGCGGCGCATCCTCTCGCATTCCCTCCCGGACTATCGGGGCTTCGAGTCGGCATCTCTCCCTGCGCGAAAAGATAGTGTGATGACAGGCGGCGATCTTTGGCGCGGTGCGTTCGTTCTTGCGGTAGCGCTCCTCATTCCCGGCCTTGCCGATGCCGGTCCGACCGGGCCGCGGGTGCCCGTCGCGGCGCGGGCGCTATTGGTCGCTGATGCCCAAAAGGGCGCGGCACTATTCCAAAAGCGTTGCAGTACGTGCCACACCGTGGAGGAAGGTCCGAACAAGATCGGGCCGCATCTGCATGGCCTTTTTGGCCGTCAGGCCGCCACTTTACCCGGCCACAACTATTCGGCGGATTTGCGTGCCTCGCGCATCGTGTGGAACGCGCAAACCCTGGGCAAGTATCTGGCGGACCCGCACCGGGACATGTCGGGCGGCAAAATGCCGTACCCCGGCCTGTCCAGCAAGGCGAACCGCGACGACATCATCTCGTACCTGGAGCAAGCCACGCGATAGGAGAGGAGGTCTGAATATGGATCCGGAGCCCAGGGAGGCCGCATGGATTTGAAGGCCCTGAGGGAAGCGGCGATCCAGGCCACCGCCCGCGCGCTGTTCGACCGCAACGGCGTCTCGGCCAGCGAAGACAGCGACGAGTGGGAAGAGGAATACCGCGTCCAATTCGCGGCATTGAAAGCCCGGGCCGGGAGCGGTGCGATCGTGACCCCGCCGCCGCCCTCGGCGACGGCCGCGGCCGAACGGCAATGGCCGGAACTTTCCGGCACGCCCGAGCAGAAACGCTGGGCCGCCTCGGTGCGCGAGGAACGCTTCGAGGAAATCAAGAGCGAGCCGGTGCGCGCCTTTCTGACCCACACCTGGACCCGCGCGAAGACCTGGATCGACACAAGCGACGTGCCGACCGCGGTACTGTTGCAGCGGCTCAAGCCGCAATACGACGAATACCGCAAGCAGACCGCCGAACGAGCGCGCGCTCGCGCCGCCGAAACCGCCGCGAAGACCGCCGCCGCGGCGGCCTTTCAGCAGAAATTGAAGGATGCCGGGATCACCCCGACCGGCCTCGTCGAATTGATCGACGCGAGCGAGCGCGCCGACCCGGCGCCGATCGCGGCGAAGCTCGCCGAGATCGCGGTCGACGGCAGGGCCTTGCGGGTATTCGAGACCAGCGACCCCAACCTGCTCCTGATCAAGGAAAAGAACGATCGCGGCCAGCACGATTACGGCATCGAGCGCGACGAGGGGCTGGTCGCCGACCTCAAACTGTACGGCGAGGCACCCGCCGCCTGATCGGCGAGGTCGCGCGGTTGCGGCCGATGTGACGATCGCCGGCGCGCAAGAACGCATCACGACAGCCTGCCAGCCCGCGAGGATGGACGGTTTTCGTCTTGGGCGTCGAAAACCTTTTGGGCATAGGCGTCGAGGAGGACCTCGCATCGCGTGAACTGCTTCTCGGCCTCCTCGCCGAATGAGGCGCCGTGGAAGTCGAGCTTGCGAATTTTTTCGAGCCAGGTTCGGAGCTTCTTCAAATCCTCTTCGTTTTCTTCGAGTTCCGCGTAAGTGAATTTGCCGGCCGCGGATTCCCGGGCGATTTCAGCGTCAAAGGCGGCGCATCGCTCTAAGAACTCCTGATAGGCCTCGTTCCGGTCCGTGTTGAAGCGTTTGATCAATTTTTCCTCTTGAGCGAAATCGAGCCCAATCGTCTCCAAGAGCACAGCGTCCCCCTCCATTTCGGCTATCTCGTTTTCGATCATTTTGAGCCGCCTCACATGCTCGTCGGTCTTGGGGAGAAAGCAGACGCCGTTCTGGAGATAAACCGCGCCTAGACCTTTGATTTTCCGCCAAAGTGCTATGCGCTTTTTGGCGGGTTCGGGCGGGACCTTATAGGTCAGCAGCAGCCAAGCCTTGACATCCACCATTGCAATCTTTCTGTTACAGCCGTAACATAAATAATGTGTCGATAGTAATTTCCATGATCCGGCGGGCGTCTCGAAATTAGCAGCGGTTCTGTCAACGATGGTGCCGACGGTCTACCTTGCTGTTGCATTGGCGGTGGTACCGACGCTCGTCCTCGCCGATGATAACACGGAGTATCACTTCGGCTTCACGGCAGGGACCGCCGTCGGTGAGGTCGGAGAAAAAGAAATTCAATCCCGGCTAACCGGGCGTTTCGCCAAGAGCGCGGGCCATTACGACACGCTCTCTAACAAGCTAGAGGGGGAATATGTCCCAACGCGGGACTTTCGCCTGTCGCTTGGGGCGTATGTTACCCATCACCATATCGCGGGCGTCCCCGGACTCGACGATCGTCGAAACGGGGCATTCGACGGCTTAGCGTTCGGAATGAAAATCCGGCTGCTTGATCGCAAACACGGACCGGTCGGGCTCGCGATCGAAGCCGAGCCTCAATGGCGTCGCGTGGATGAAGCGAGCGGAGCGCCGGTAGATCAAATTGGCGGCCAGTATTCGATCCTGCTCGACAAGGAACTCGTCCCCAACCGGGTCGTCTCGGCCTTCAATCTCGCTTACGAACCGGAGGCGTCACGCTCTCGTATCACCGGCGCCTGGTCTCATGGATCGACCACCGGCATCGCCACCGCGATCATGGCACAGGCGCGACCCGATTTTTTCATCGGAGCGGAGGCGAGATACCTGCGCAAATACGGGGGGCTCGCGTTCGATGCGTTCGCCGGTCACGCACTCCGCCTTGGCCCCACGGTGTCCGTCAAATTCCCGGGGGGCTACTGGCTCTTGGCGGCGTGGAATATCCAGGTCGTGGGGCGATCAGCGGGCGAACCGGGATCGCTCGACCTGACGAATTTCGAGCGCCATCAGGTCAGGCTCAAGTTCGGTTTCAATTATTGACCCTGGTGCTACGGGGTAGGACAGTGTGCGATTGCTTGTCATGCTCGGCATGCAACCCCACCCCGCGATCGCCGCAAACCGGGCCGGCGGCGTTGCCGCGCGCGGCATTTCAGTTCATGCTTCAACGGCATACACGGGATCGGACAAGGGAGTTCAGGAATGCCCGCACAGGCCCAGGCCGCGCTCAGCAACGCCCCCAAGCCGGAAGCGCTCTACGCGAAACTGGAGGAGCGGATGCTGGCTCGCGACCAGAAGGGCGCGAGCGATGTGTATTACGACCTGATCCGCCAGGGCCGCAAACTGACCGAAATCGCCGCCGAGGGGGTGCGCATCCACGCCCCCTTCACCCACGTGCCCTATCACGAGCGGATCGACGACGGCTATGTCAATTTTGTCAACAACGACCACTGTCTGCTGTCGGCGCGCGCCGCGCTGCAGCTCAGCAAGATGGTGCCGGAGGATTGCGCCGCGCTGCCCTTGGCGCAGACGGTCTGGTACATCCCGACCGGGCTCGACATCTGGAACCAGAAAATCCTGAAGGCGCCCGGCCATTACGCACGCGCGCCGGGCTGGTCGATGCCGCCGGGTCCGCCGCCGGCCCCGGAAGTGGCGTGGCCGGACCAGGAGCCGCTGGTGCTCCAAGGCCCGCTCGAGGAGCGGCTCGATCACTGGATGACCCTGGTGCATCGCGGCAACGTGCTCGACGCCTACCGGGTGTTTCTCGGCCTGATGCGGAACCCGGCCGAGCGCAAGGCGGTGCTGGCCCAGCTGTGCCACGCCGGGCTGATGGATGTTCAGGACCGCGCGCTCTACAACCGCTCCTACACGACCGGGCATAAGGCGTTTCGCGCCCGCGCCACGGTCGATCTCGGCAACGCGTTCGGCTGGGACGACGCGCACAACGTGGTCTATGCCGGTGCGCTCGACATCGCGGTCGGCCCGCGCTGGTACTCGACCTATGAGATGGCGTGCAACGTCATCAAGATCTTCCTCGAAAAGGAAACCGTGTCGGCGATCCCCTATGGCGGCGCGTCGCAGGCGGAACTGGCGATCCTCGCCGGCAACAAGATTCCGCTGTCGGAGGCGGAAGCGCGCGAGCTCGAAGACGCGTTGATCCGCCAGCCGGAACCCGGATATCTGCACGTATTGACCCGCCTGCTCGAAGCCGGCAAGAGCCCGCGCCGCATCCTCGACGCGTTCCAGATCGCCGACGCGCAGGTGATCCTGGAGACCAAGGGGGTCAACAATTTCTCGCTGCCGCAACATACCTTCGAGTACCTGAACACACTGGCCTGGTATTTCGACAATTTCGAGCACAAGCAGCAGGTCAAGTTGCTCTACCTGGCGGCGGCCTATCTGAATCGGGCCGCCGGGCACCAGCAGGGCATCGGCGACGCCGAACGGGTCGAGATCCGCGCGCCGAGCGGCGCCGACAAACTGTCGCAGGACGAGATTCTCGCCCGCATCGATGGCGCGGTCATCGCGCTGAACGGGCCGGACAGCGTCGCCTGGACCCGGGCCTATCTCGACAAATTCTCCGACCGCAAGCCGCTGGTGCAGTGCCTGGCCTTGCTGTCGTCGCGGATGGGCAACGACCCGCACAACCAGGAGATCGGCCAGGTATTGCTCGAGGATTACGGCAAGAACCAGGGCCGGGACCGCGACCGCCTGCTGCTCGCCTGCGCGCACCACACCGCGGTGCACCGCAAATACGGCAACCCGCTCGACTGCGCCAACCGCTTTGGCGCGGCGATGGGCATCGCCCGATTGCAGTAGCCGGGAATACCCTCTCGCCTCCGGCGGGAGGGTTGGGGAATACAACGAAAGACCCCCGGTCGAAAACCCGGGGCACTTTAAGGTCGACTTCATCATTCCCGGGGCCGATAAGACGCGGCTAGGACACCGCTCGACGTCCCGCCCGCAATCTGAGCCCCGGCGCCGGGCGTTCGAGCAGGACCTCGCGGCGGAACCGCACCAGCCGGGCCGGGCGGCCGCCGGTCGCCGCGCTCATCGCGCCTGTCTCCTCGACCAGCCCCTGCTGCTCGACCAGCCGGCGGAAATTCTGCTTGTGCAGCCGCACCCCCGATAGCGCCTCGACCGTGCGCTGCAACTGCAGGAGGGTGAAGGCCGGCGGCATCAATTCGAACACGACCGGCCGGTATTTGATCTTGCCGCGCAATCGGCCGATCGCGGTCGCCAATATGCGACGGTGGTCGACCGCCATCGCTACCCCGGCCGCCCCATCGTCGTCCCCGGAGGGTCGGCCGAGGTCGCGCGCCGCCTCGGCCACCAGCCCGGCCTCGTACAGCAGCTCGTAGCGTTCGAGGACCAATTCTTCGTTCCACGCCCCCGCGCGCATGCCAAAGGCCAGCCCCATGCGTTCCTCGCGCAGGCGGCGCTCGCCCTCGCCGGGCGCCGCGCCTGCCCAGCGCGCGAGCCCCGCCTCGATCGCGTCGAGCCGCGCCGGCTTGCCCCCACGCCAATCCTCCCACGGAAAATACCGGTACCAGTTCTGCCATGCCGCATCGGCCGCGCCGGACGGCCGCGCCTCGCGCACCAGTGCCAGATAGGCGACGATCAGTGCCGGCGCGTCGGGTGCCGCCTCGGCCGCGATGCGATCGCGGTCGCCAAACGTGTAAAGCTGCTCGACATAACCCAAGCGCTCGCTGGTCTGGCGCTCGACCCAGCTGCGCAGACCGATCTCCAGGGTGCGATGCTCGACCTCGAGCGGCCCGAACGGCAACGCCTCGACCGTCTCATGCGGGTCCGCCTCGCCGATCCTGCCCGCCTCGCCGATCCTGCCCGCCTCGCCAATCCTGAGCGTCAACACCCGCGGCTCGTGCACCGTCGCGGCGACGATGACCGCGGTCAGGCCGATCGATACGGACGCGCCGCTCCCGAGCCTTGGCGTCGGAACGCCGAGGCCGCGCCCCGCCGCCGCCGCTATGCCGCCGCGCATCCCGAGCATCCCGTCTGTATCGCCTCGGCCAGCACGCGGCGATTGTACCACGCGCCCCCGGTTCGCGAGGCCGCTCAAACCGGACCCGGCGGAGAAACCGGCGGAGCGGCCGGGTTCAACCCGCGGTGATGTGGCTGCGGAAGGTCAGCGGGTCCGCGATGTATCGAATCGGCTGATGCGTGGCGCCGGTGCCGCGCAACACGATGGTGCCGTAGTTGAGCAGACGTCCAGGTACCGTCTGGTCGACATTCGCCCCCTCCACCTTCGAACGATCCAATTCGATCGTGCGCCGCGAGATCAGGCCGGTCTTGAAGATCACCCGGCGGTCGGTGATCGCAAACTCGGTGGTCACGCGCTTGAGCCAGGCGAAAAACCACGTCACCAGCGCCCATAGGGCCACCAGTCCCGCGCCGATCCGCATTGTGGTGCCGAGGTCCGGGTACCAGCTATCGGCGGCGATCGCGCCGATAAACAGCGCGACGGTAACAATGGTCAGCATGATGGCCCGGAGAAAAATCAGCCAATGCAGCCGGGTTTCGTGAACCACGACTTCTCCCGGTTGCAATACCCGCTGGACATATTTCATCGCGTTTCCCGCCCCACCCTGGTCGCGCCCCCTCCTCGTCGAGCCGCCGTGTCGCGGCGCGCCCTAGCCCGCCACCAAGAACGCCCGGCCTCGCGACGATGCGAGCCTGATCTTCAACGCCTCCTGGTATTCGGGCGAATCGTACCAGCGGCGGAACGCCGCTTCGTCCGCGAATTCGAGAATGACGATCCGCTTCGGTTCCGGCCCGCCCTCGATCAATTCGACCTTGCCGCCCCGGGTCACGAATTTGCCGCCGAATTTGGCGACGGTCGCACCGGCCAGCGGCCGATAGGTTTCGAACACGGCCGGGTCGGTGATCTCGATTTCGGCAACGAAATAGGCGGGCATCGGTTCCTCCCAGGGTTGATGGAATTATCGCGCGCCTAGTGAGCCGCAACCGGGGCCGACTGGCAACCGCCATCCTGGAGCGCTTCGCCGCGGCCCTCGGCGGCGGCATCCGGCGGCCGAAACCTGGGCCTTTACAGGCGTCTTGTGCGTTGTCTGCCGCCGAGCCGTCTGTCATGCTGTCGCTATCGGCCGGGGCACCGGCTGCGGGAGCCGTCGCGGGAGAGCGTCGATGGAGATCAGGTCGGGCGAAACCGAGCCGGGCGCGCAGCCGCCTCGGCAGGAATCGCGCCCGGCGTTCGACCCCGCCAGTTTGGGCCCATCGCACCAGTTTTTCGCCACCGCGTCGGTGCCCTGCCCCTATCTGACCGGGCGGGCCGAGCGCAAGCTGATCGTCGAATTGCCCGACGGCGAGGCGGCGACGTTCTACGACAACCTGTCGCGCGCCGGGTTTCGCCGCAGCCACGGCTTTGCCTACCGCCCGGCCTGCCGCGCCTGCAATTCCTGCGTTCCGGTGCGCATCGCGGTCGACCGTTTCGCCGACAGCCGCTCGACCCGCCGCATCCGCAACCTCAACCGCGCCCTGACCGGACGGATGATCGCGCCGCGCGCCACGCCGGAGCAATACCGGCTGTTCGCCGCCTATCAGCGCTCGCGCCACCACGACAGCGACATGGCGGCGATGACCTATGCCGATTACCGCGCGATGGTCGAGGACACCCCGGTGCGCACCGCGATCGTCGAGTTCCGCGACGATTCCGGCACGCTGGTCGCGGCGTCGTTGATCGACCGCCTCGATGACGGCATGTCGGCGGTCTACAGCTATTACGATCCGGCATGCGACAGGCGCAGCCTGGGCACCTGGAGCATCCTGTGGCTGATCGGCGAGTGCCGAGCGCAGGGGCTGCCGTATGTCTATCTCGGCTACTGGATCGCCGAGGCGCCCAAGATGGCCTACAAGACCCGGTTTCCGGCACTCGAACGGCTGACGGCCGGCGGCTGGGCCGCTGCCGGGATCTCCCGCGCCTGCTAAACGGCGTTGCGCGCGCGGTCCGCCGAACGGCGCTCGTCATTGCGAGCGCAGCAAGGCAATCTCGTCCCGATGGAGGCTCCTCCCACCGAGATTGCCGCGTCGCCCGCCGCTCCTCGCAATGGCGGGAAATGAGGCATGTCATTGCGAGCGCAGCGACGCAATCTCGCGACGACGGAGATTCCTCTGATCAAGATTGCCGCGTCACTTCGGACCCCCGCGATGACATTGGCCAATTGAGGTGACCGGCGATGACGATCGGCATGCTGCAATCGACCCTGTTCGGCGACATGTTCGGCACCGCGGCGATGCGCGCGGTGTTCGGCGAGCCGGCATTCCTGCAGCGCTGCATCGAGGTCGAGGCGGCCTTGGCCCGGGCGCAGGCGCGGCTCGGCATCGTCCCCGCCGACGCCGCCACGGCGATCTCGCTCGCCGCCGCCGAGTTGGCGAGCCGTCCCGAGCGGCTCGATCTCGCGCGGTTGCGGCGCGAGACGGCCAATGTCGGCTACCCGATCCTGCCGCTGGTGCGGCAGCTCGCCGAGCATTCGGGCGAATCCGGCCGCTACCTGCATTGGGGTGCCACCACCCAGGACATCATGGACACGGCGGTCGTGTTGCAGATCCGCGCCGGGCTGGAACTGATCGAGGCGGATTTGTCGGCGACCCGCGAGCATCTGGCCGCACTGGCCCGGCGCCACCGCGACGCGCCGATGGCGGGGCGCACCCATCTGCAGCACGCGTTGCCGGTCACGTTCGGGTACAAGGCCGCGGTGTGGCTTTCCGGGCTCGACCGCCACGCCGCGCGCCTCGGCGAGTTGCGGCCGCGGGTCCAGATCGTGCAGTTCGGCGGCGCCGCCGGCACCCTCGCCTCGCTCGGCACCGGCGCGGCGGCGCTGGGATCGTGCACCGAACTGGCCCGCGAGCTCGATCTCGGCGATCCGCCGATCCCCTGGCACGTGGCGCGCGATACGATCGCGGAGACTGTGCAGTTCCTCGCCTTGCTCGGCGGCAGCCTCGGCAAGATCGCGTATGACGTGATGCTGATGTCGTCGACCGAGTTCGGCGAGGCGGCCGAGCCATTCGTCGCCGGCCGCGGCTCCAGCTCGACGATGCCGCAAAAGCGCAACCCGATCTCGTGCGAGTTGATCCTCGCCGCCGCCAAGGCGCTGCGGCAGCAGGCCGGGCTCGTGCTCGACGCCTTGGTCAGCGATTTCGAGCGCGCCACCGGCCCCTGGCATGTCGAATGGATCGCGGTGCCCGAAAGCTTCGGCTATGCCGCCGGCGCGTTGCATCAGAGCGAATTCATGCTCGGCGGATTGATCGTCGATGCCGGACGCATGGCCAAGAACCTCGACATGACCCACGGTCTGATCGTCGCCGAAGCAGTAATGATGGGCCTCGCCCCGGTGATCGGGCGCAACGAGGCGCACGATCTGGTCTACGATGCCTGCCGCGCGGCGATCGAGAGCGACCGGCCGCTGGTCGACCTGCTGCTGGAGACCCCGGAAGTAGCCGGGCCGCTCGGCGCCGACCGGGTGCGCGCCTTGACCGACCCGGCCAACTACCTCGGCGCGGCGCAGGCGATGGTCGACCGGGTATTGGCGGAGCGCGAGGGGGGTTAAGATGAATGACAACCCCTCGCTGACCCCGCTATGGGCCGATCCCAATCGGGTCAATGATCCGTGGCTGCAGAGCCGGATCGGGCGGGTGACAATGACCCCGGCCGGGCCGTCTACCGCCGGCGACTACGCCGAGCTGACCCTCGTGTACACCGCCGGGTATTTCGGCATCGACGATACCGGCGCGGTAAGGGTGGTGACGCGCTTCGCCACGGACATGGGGCGGCCGCAATTCTCCGACCCGGCAGCGCCCAATTACGTCTCGGTCGAGGCCAGCAACGGCGCCCAACTCGAATTGCGCTTCGACATGAAGGGGCATGTGCGGCCGTGGGACCGCACGATCGGCATTCGCGTGTTGCAGGGGTTCATGCGCGAAGGCGACACCCTGACGATCCGCCTCGGCGACCGCCGCGAGGGCTCGCCGGGGATGCGCATGCAAACGTTCTCCGAGCCTGATTTCCGGCTCAAACTGTTTGTCGACCCGATCGCCACCGGCATCTTCACCGAGGTGCCGAGCTCGCCGCGGGTCGACATCGCGGCGGGGCCGCCGGCGGTGTGGAAGGCGATCGTGCCGACCGGATTGCGGCCGGGCGACCCGTTTCGCCTGTCGTTGAAGGCCGAGGACCGCTGGGGCAACCCGGCGCCGGCGCCGGCGCGAGTTTTGGGTCTTGCCGCTTCGGCCGCGATCGGCGGCTTGCCCGACACGATCGCCTGGCCCGATGGCGAGCCGACCCTGGTCGTCGACGGCCTGACCGCGAGCGCGCCCGGCGACCTGACCGTCACGCTCGCCGACGAAGCCGGCGAGATACTGGCCGAGTCCAACCCGCTGAGGGTCCAGCCGGCGCCGCCGCTATTGCCCTATTGGGGCGATCTGCACGGCCAGAGCGAGGAGACGATCGGCACCAGCTCGGCCTTGACCTATTTCCGCTTCGCCCGCGACCGCGCTTTCCTCGACGTGGTCGGCCACCAGGGCAACGATTTCCAGATCACCCGCGAGTTCTACGACGAGCTCAACCGGCTGACCCGCGAGTTCCACGCGCCCGGCCGCTTCATCACCCTGCCCGGCTATGAATGGTCGGGCAATACCGGGCTCGGCGGCGACCGCAACGTCTATTTCGCCGACGAGAACCGGGCGATCCACCGCTCGTCGCATGCGCTCGTCACCGACCAGCGCGACCTCGACAGCGACTGCAACTCGGCCGCCGAATTGTTCCGCCGGCTCGCGGCCCACGACGCCGTGGTCAACGCCCATGTCGGCGGCCGGTACGCCGACGTGACGATCGCGCATGACGGGCGGATCGAGCGTTCGATGGAGATCCATTCCGCCTGGGGCACGTTTGAGTGGCTGCTCCATGACGCGCTCGACATGGGCTACCGCGTCGGCGTGGTGTGCAACAGCGACGACCACAAGGGCCGGCCCGGCGCCAGCTATCCCGGCGCCTCGACCTTTGGCGCCTATGGCGGGCTGACCTGCCTCTTATTGCCCGAGCTGACCCGTGCCGCGGCGATCGACTGTCTGCGCCGGCGGCATCATTACGGCACCACCGGCAACCGCATGGTCTTGGACGTGCGGGCGCGTTTCGACCGCTCGGCCGAGTTGTTCGACGAGGACCCGGCGCTCGGGCCGACCGGCTCGCGAATGGTCACCGAGACGATGATGGGCGACATCGTCCGCTGTCCCGGCGGCGCCGTCACCCTCGCGGTGCGCGCGCTGGGCTCGGCGCCGATCGAGCGGGTCGAGCTGCGCCGCGGCCGCGAGGTGCTGGAAACCTATCGCCCCTATGCCGCGCCGCGCGACAGCCGGCGCGTGCGCGTGATCTGGGAGGGCGCCGAGTATCGCGGCCGCGGCCGCCAGACGATCTGGGATGGCACCGCCGCGGTCCACGGCAACGACATCGTCTCAATGCGCGAGATCAATTTCTGGAATCCCGACAAGAGCATCGCGCGCGACGGCGACAATCTCGTCTGGCAGGCGCTGACGACCGGCAATTTCGGCGGCTTCGACCTTGTCCTGCGCGACCCGGCGGCGGGGCGGATCGCGGTCGCGACCGGGCACGCGACGCTGAATCTGGCGATCGCCGAGATCGGCGCCGAGCCGGTCGTATGCGACGCCGGCGGCCTCGCCCGGCGGCTATCGGCGGTGCGCCTGCCCGAACAGCTCGACCGGCGCGCGGTCGAGTTCGAGCGGGTCGTGCCGCGCGCCCTCACCGGCGACTCGGCGTTCTATGTCGCAATCGTCCAGGAAGACGGCTACCAGGCCTGGTCGAGCCCGATCTACGTGATTCCGTAAACCGGGATCGGATAAACCAGTATCGTCATCCCGCGAAAGCGGGAATCCACGGCTCACGCCGTGCCGGTTGCCCCCTGGACCCCTGCTTTCGCCGGAGCGACGAATAGGGAGGAATTCTCGGCTGAAGCCATTCAATCGAACGTCGCGCGGGTCACGTCGCGGTCGCGGTCGTAGCGGATCGTGATCTTCTCGACCTCGCACAGATTGATGTCGCTCCAGATCGCGCTCGAATCGTCGTCGGTGTACACCACCTTCAGGTCCCATTTGCAGGTCTTGGTCTGGGCCTTGAAGTGAACCCGCACCGATTGGCCGTCCTCCAGCGTATCGCGGCCGAGCACGTCTTCCTGCCAATCCGACGCCTTGTTGGGCGACACATAGAGTTCCTTCAGCTCATAGCCGGTACGGTTGACCAGCGTGAAGTCCTGCCTGGCCTCGGCGGCGAGAGCCGGTCCCGCGAGCGCCATCACGGCCAGCGATGCAGCAACAAGGAAGGTTCGCATGGGTTACCTGCCTGGGGTTAAGCGACACTGGGCGGAAGGGATTTTCGCGCCGCACGGTTGATACGTAATCCATGCCGGCTCCGTTCCTCCAGCGAATTTACCACGCGGCAATCATGCTGCAAATTGGCCGCGGCAGGCCTCCTTCCGAGCGGCGGTCGCCAGGGAGACGATGATGAGCGAGCCCAACCCCAAATTGGTGCGAACCGTGGCGGCGCTGCGGCGGGAAGTCGCCCGGTGGCGGGCCCGCCGCGAACGGGTCGGCCTGGTGCCGACGATGGGCGCGTTGCATGACGGGCATCGCGCGCTGATGCGCGCCTCGCGGCGGCAATGCGCGCGCACGATCGTGTCGCTGTTCGTCAATCCCAAGCAGTTCGGGCCGCGCGAGGATTTTGCCTCGTACCCGCGACCCGAGGCAGCCGACCTCGCCGTGATGGGAGCCGAAGGGATCGATCTCGCCTTTCTGCCGGGGGGCGACGAAATCTATCCGCCGGGTTTCGCCACCGCTGTCGCGGTCGCCGGCATCACCGAGGGGCTGTGCGGCGCGCGCCGGCCGGGCCATTTCGACGGGGTCGCGACGGTGGTGACAAAGCTGCTGCTGCAGGCATCGCCCGACGCCGCGTATTTCGGCGAGAAGGATTTTCAGCAGCTCACCGTGGTCAAGCGGCTGGCGCTCGACCTCGACATCCCGGTCGAGATCGTCGGCGTGCCGACCGTGCGCGAGGCGGACGGGCTCGCGCTGTCGTCGCGCAACGTCTACCTTTCGTCCGACGAACGCCGCATCGCGCCGGCGCTCTATCGGGTGCTGCGCGAGACCGCCGCCGCGATCGTCGGACAGCCAGGAGCCTCGGCAGCTTCGTTAGCGCGTGAGCCAAGCAAATCGGACCCCCTTCTCGTCACCCCCGCGAAAGCGGGGGGCCAGGGCGATCGCGCTCCGCGTTCCTCCCCGGCCTTGATTCGGGGATCACGCGGGAATGACGATTCAATGCAAACGGACACTGCTCTAGCACGCGGGGCGGCGGCGCTCGGCCAGGCCGGGTTCGTCGTTGAATATCTCGAATTGCGCGACGCCGAGACCTTGGCGCCAGTCGCCGGCCCGCTCGTCCGCCCCGCCCGGCTGTTGGCCGGGGTGCATCTCGGCCGCACCCGGCTGATCGACAATATCGCCGTGCCGCCGCCATAGGCGTCGTGGCATTCGCGGCGCTATTGCCGCGTCAGCACCGATTTGGATTTCTGCTCCAGATTGTTCGGCGAGGTAAAGAACCCGTCCAGGCGGTTGCCGGAGAGCGCATAGCTGACGATCCCGCTGCCTTCGCTGCTGCCCTCGCGGAACTTGTACGTACCGACCAGGTTCCTGCCGTCGAACGTCGCCGTCACCTTTCCCGCCAGCGACTCGTGCCCCTTGCGGCCGGTGTAATCCCAACTCACCGCGGCGCCGTCCTGGACGACCTTCAGGACCCGGCCGTCATCGGTGACCCAGGCGCCGTTCAGATTGGCCGGCGTCGGAACGGCCGGAACAGCCGATACGAGCGTCGCGGCCGCCGCGGCCGGCTGATGCCGGGTCAGCGAAGCCTTGTACTTCTGGTCTGGTTTGCCCGAGAGCGAGTAGAACCCGTCGAGGCGATTGCCGTCGAGCGTATAGCTGACGATCCCGCTCCCCTCGCTGCTGCCCTCGCGGAACTTGAACGTACCGACCAGGTTCCTGCCGTCGAACGTCGCCGTCACCTTTCCCGCCATCGATTCGTGCCCCTTGCGGCCGGTGTAATCCCAACTCACCGCGGCGCCGTCTTGGACGACCTGCAAAACGCGACCGTCATCGGTGACCCAGGCGCCGCTGAGATTGCCGCTCGCGGGCGCGGCGGTCGCCGCGGCGACCGCCGCCGGCGCGCCCGGACCGGTGATCGGGCCGATGCGGTCGGCGGTCAATTCCACCTGCTGGCCGACATGCAGCAAAACGGGCTGCAATGCGGTATTCTTCGGTTCGACCAATACCGCGCTTTCCTGGACGCTAACCGTGGTCACGCCAGTCCGCTTGTCGTGACGAACCCTGAATTCGGTCCCCCGGGAGCTGGTCGTGGCCATCGGCGTTCCCACCTTGAATTCGGTCTTAAACTCCTTATTCCGATTCATCTTGGCCGCGAGTTCGCCGAGCTTCAGCTGCACTTGCATGTTCATTCTGCTTTCCCGCACCGCCAGCTCATCGACGAGGATTTGCGTCATCTCGTTGATCCGCACGACGCTGCCGTCCGGGCACCGCACTTTCGCCTGGGCGTCGACCCCGGTGTTGATCTGGTCGCCCTTGCGCAGGTGATGGCCACTCCTGATCTTCCGCTCCGGGCCACCATTCGAGATGACCGTGACCTCCCCGCTGAGCTCGATCACCGTGGAAATCGCCGCCGGCTGCGGCGGCGCCTTTGGCGGAGCGCGGCGTGCCGGCGGCGGATCGGCGTAGGGGGTGTCGAAGATCCCCGGCGATGGCGAAGAACCGATGTTGGGCACATAACCCGGCGTCGCCGGCGGGACATAGGCCGGCGGCGCCTGCTGGGGCTCCGAATACGGCGGCTGATAGGGCGGTGGCGCCTGTTGCGGTTGGGTCAGGATGCCGCCGAGCAGCCCCCCGATCGCCCCGCCGAGCGCCCCCGTCTGGCCGGGCGTGAGGCCGCCCCCGCCACCACCGCGGCCGCCGCCACCCATTGGGCCGTCGACCAGGACGGCGAACCCGGCCGACGCCGGGAGCGGACCCGGTTTGGGCGCCGCATAGGCCGGCGCCGCCAATGCCGCGAGCGCCACCGAGATAATCCCAACGCGCCGAGCGTATCCCATCGCGCCCTCCACCCTGGTCTTCGCTAGATCATAGGAATGGCGAAACCTCTGATCAACCGATGCGTGCACCCTGGGGATGCCGGTCGGCAAGCCGGCTATGGCATCCGGAAAATTGCCATAATCGCACGGTACGGTTCCTCCGATCGTCGCGTCGACGATCGTCGGCCATCGAATACTTGTTAAAGGTGCATCCGGCTTGAGTAGTCTCCTCATTCGTCATGGCCGGGCTCGCCCGTCAAGCCCGGTGATGACGCCTTTAACAGGTGATGCGGCAGGGGCGGAGCCTGATAAAAGCCTGATAAAAACAGGCATAACAGGCACGAGGCGCGACAATCGGCGGCGCTACCCGGCGAAGCTCGACCGCGCCGCGACCGCCCAGACCCCGTCGCGGCGGGTGACGATCCACAGCGAGCGGAAATGACCGATGACCGACCCGTCGACACGGTAGCGGGTGAACTGCACGTCGAGATGCACCTTCGCCGGGCCAGCGGCGACGACCCGGCGGAAATCCCACAGGCTGTGGTGCCAGTCGGCCCCGGCCCGGCCGAGGAAATCGCCGAGATACGGGCCCGGCTCCGGCCATACCCGCATCGCCCCGCCGGCGAGCCGGTAGTGCGGGAAATGCAGGGTCGCGAGCATCCCCGCCTCGTCGCGCGCGTTGAGCGCCGCCATGAAGCGGTCGAGCACCGCCATCGCCGCCGCGACCGCGGCGGCGTCGGGCTCGGCCTGGGTCTGGTCGATCACGCCGCCGCCCGTCCCCACAGCCGGTCGCTGGCGATGCTGGCGCCCTCGGCCAGCGCCGCGAGCTTCGCCCAGGCGATCGAGGGCACCACCGCGTTCTGCTGGGCGGCGAAGGTGGCGAAGCCGCAATCGGTGCCGGCGACCACGCGCTCGCGGCCGACGATGTTGGCGACGTTGCAGATGCGCTGCGCGATCAGCCGCGGGTGCTCGACGAAATTGGTCGTCGAGTCGACGCAGCCGGGCATGAAGACCTTGTCGTCGGGGATCTTGCGGCCCCTCAGATCCTCCCACTCATGCGCGTGGCGCGGGTTGGCCGCCTCGAACAGGAACCCAGACGGGCGCGCCCGCATGCAGGTGTCGAGCACCCGGGCGAGGGGGATGTCGTGGGTATGCGGCCCCTCGTAATTGCCCCAGCAGATGTGCAGCCGCATCGCCTCGGGCGGGATGTTGGCGGTGGCGTGGTTGACCGCCGCGATATTGCGGTCGGCGATGCGCAGGAACTCGTCGTCGGAGAGGTGCTGGTACTGATTGTGCCGGGCCGAGCCAAGATCGGGCGCGTCGATCTGCAAGATGAAGCCGGCGCGGTGGATCGCCTCGTATTCCTCCTTCAAGGCGTCGGCGAGGGCGGCGACATAGGCGTCTTCGTCATGGTAGAACCGGTCGGGGACGAATTTGGTCAGTACCCCGGGCGAGGCCGCGTTCATGAATGCCTCGCCCGGCTTCGCGGCGACGACGGCGGCGGCGAGGTTTTTGAGGTCGGTTTCGAGCGGTTCGCGGTCGCCGTAGCTGACCGGGCCGGTGCAGCATGGCACCGCCGCGCTGGCGAACCACGAGGTGCCGCCGCGCGCGCGATGCAATCGCTCCATGTAGTCCGGATGATCGAGGATGTCGCGATGCGCCCCGGTCTGCGGCGGCTTATCGATGTCGACGCCGCCGGACGCGCCGATCCCGGCGAGGCGGTGGCGCACATAGAACGTGTAGGAGATCTTGCTCTGCTCGCCGTCGCAGACGCTGTCGATGCCGCATGCGACCTGCTGGGTAACGATCTCGCGCACCGCGTCGGCCAGCCGCGCCTCGTACACGGCATGATCGAAATCGCGCCCAGCCTCGCGCGCATCGAGAAAGGCGAGCAGATCATGCGGCCGCGGCAGGCTGCCGACATGGGTGGTCAGAATCCGGTCGGTGCTGAGTTTCATCGCTGCGTTCCTCCCTCTCGTATGAACAGCATAGCCCACTTCGCGCACGCATCTGGTCAGCCATTGCGTTCGGGTTATAACGACTAGATAGTTGGTCAGGAGAAGCCGATGCGTAGTGTCAGCCTCGCCGACGCGAAGGCGCATTTAAGCGAGTTGGTCGAAGCAGCAGCAGGGAGCCCGGTCTGTATTACCCGCCGCGGCAAGGCCGTCGCGCAGATCATTGCCATCGACCGCCCGCGCAAGCAGATCAACCCGGCGACGCTGCGCGCGCCATCACCGACACCATGCCCGCTCAGCCGGAGTCAGCCGGCGAATTCACTCGCCGGATGCGGGACGAAGATCGCTATTGATGCTTTATCTCGACACGTCATTGCCAGTCGCGGCCCTGATCAATGAAGCGAAAACCGAGCATGTGCAAACCTGGCTCGGTGAACAGGCACGGAGAGCCTCACGATAAGCGACTGGGCGGCCACAGAGTTCTCGGCCGCGCTGTCGATTAAATTGCGGACCGGAGTGCTCCAAATGGGTCATCGCGCCGATGCGCTGGCGGCATTCGCACGGCTGTGCACGGAATGCGTTGGCGTTGTGCCGGTATCGCGCTCGCAGTTTCGGACCGCAGCCCGGTACGCAGACCAATATGCGTCGGGATTGCGTGCTGGCGATGCGCTGCATCTCGCAATCTGCGCCGATCACGGTTCGACCCTGTGCACGCTCGACCGTCGTCTTGCCGATACCGCTTCGGCGCTGGGCGTGGCGGTAACGCTCCTTTGATCGCGATTTCCGGCGGGCCATTCGCGATCAGGATTGGTGTCCGGAATAGCTGGTCAGGTCGATGAATTCCAGCACGGTCCCGTCGGGGTCGAGGAAATAGGCGCGGGGGCCGTTGACGACGCCGCCCTGGCGGTCCTCTTCGAAGGTGATCTCGACGCCGTGCGCGCGCAGGTGGTCGAGCGCCGCGGGATAGGCATCGTGGGCGATGCCGAACGAGTGGTGGACGCCGCCGTGCCCATCCGGGACCGGATTGATCGGCCTGTCGCGCCTGACCAGGATAACGCAGATTCCGGCGGCGTCGAGAAAGGCCATGGTGCCCTGGCCCACGGTCGCCAGATGGCGGCAGCCGACGATCTCGGTATAAAAGCGCGTGCTGGCCGCGACGTCGCTGACGGGGATGCTGAAATGTACCACTCCGGTGAGCGCGACCATGCGTGCCTCCTTCGGTCGCGTCAGCCGCGGACCCGCTGTTGCGGCGGGGTGACCGGTATCTTGTATAGGTTGGCGGCGTTTTCGAAGACCAAGCGGTTCAGCGCCGCCTTTCCGAGAGCCGCCTCGACCGGGACATGTCCTTCCGATTTCGAGTGCGGCCAGGGGCTATCCAGCCCCGGAAAGTCACTAGCCCACAGGAAATTGCCGAGACCGATCTCGGGCACGCGGCGAAAACCTCCCTGTTCCTCGACCTCGAAGGTGAAGAAGACTTGGCGTTTCACAAACTCGGTCGGCTTATCGGACAGCTCGATGTCGGGTCGAAAGACCCGGGTCGACGGCCCGCCGAAATCGTATTCGCGGTCGAAGCGCCAGAACAGGAACGGGACCCACCCGACCCCGGCCTCTTCGAGCACAAAGCGCACTCCGGGGTGCCGATCGCAGATGCCCGAAAATACGACCGCGCTCATCAGTTCCGCCATCATCCCCATCGGAAAGTTGGCGACGGTCATCAGCGACTGGTTGCGCGGCTCCAGCCCCGCGACCCCGACCCCGATCTGGCGCGACCCGCCGCGCGGGTTCGCGTGCAGATTGACCGGCAGACCGGCTTCCGCCGCCGCCGCCCACACCGGCTCCCACGTCTGGTGCAATACCGGCTCGGGCGCGCCGACCCAGTCGAAGATGACCCCGGTCGGCAGGCCAAACTCGGCCACGCGCATCAGCTCGGCCACGGCCTCCTCGGGCGTCTGGCACGGCAGCGGCAGCAACATGATGAAGCGGCCGTTCGACTCCTCGTACAATTCCCGCGCCCAGTCGTTGACCGCGCAAACGCAGGCGGCACGCAATTGCGGGTCCTTGATCGCCGAGATCTGCTCGTAGGGACCATTCACCAGTTCGGCATCGACCCCGTCCCGGTCCATGTCCTCGCAGCGATACTGGGCGTTCGCCGCTCGAAAGATACCCGGTTCGGGTTCTTCCGCGATGCCGGCCCGGGTATAGCAGTTGACCGGACCGCGGCCGACGCCGCTCCAGCCGACGCCGCTCCACGGACGACCCTCGACGACCCATTGGCGGGTGCCGTCGGATCCGCGCACCACGCGCGGCCCGTCGTCCTGGAATTTTCGCGCGAGACGCTTGGTCCACAGGTCAAAAGGAAGATGCATCAACCGACAATGCCCATCCGCAGAGATCACGCCGAACTTCTTCTCCATTGCGCGGTCCTCCTGTGGTGGATTGACGGGTCACCCTCGCTGGCACGAATGGCGCCGATGGTAAGCCTCCGGCCCCGACCCGTCCATCGTCGGATGCAGGCGTCGCAGGCGGGCAGACGGACCCTGAGACGAGCGCTGCGGACGGCCGATCGGCGCTAGCGGCGTCGCCCGCTCATTCCGCCGCGGCAACTTGGCGGCGGCCGAGGTGTTTGAGGCAGCGGTCGATCCACAGTTTGGTCAGCTTTTCCTGGGCGCCGTTCTGGCTGAGGCGGCGGCGCAGCGCTGGGAAATCGACTCGGTCGAGGTCCTGGTCCTGGTTGGCGCAGGAAAACACGATCGTCTCGGTGCCGGTCGCCGGGTCGAAGTGCCGCTGCAGGCACTGCGCGCAGATCTCCTTCATCATGCACTGCATCGGCGAGTTGATCGACGCGATCGCGCGGTGACCCGGCCGGAAATACGGGGCGAGCGCGGCCCGGCGCGCCTCGGCAACCGCCTTCATCATGCCGTCCGAGCCGATCGCGATGATGCGGTCGATGGTTTCGAGCGGGATCGCCGCCTGTCCCAGCGCGCCGGAGCCATAGGCCTCGATCGCGGCGACGATGTTGCCGACAAAGGCGCGGTCTTGCGGACGGCCGGGGGTAAAGCCGGGTGCCTCGTCGCAGCACCACACCACGGTATCGGCGGCGGCCTCGATATCGCCGATCTTGTAACGATCCTCGATCGTCTTGTAGCCGGCGAAATACAACACAGTCGAACCCTGGGCCCTGAACGCCGCGCCGATCGAAAACAACACCGCGTTGCCGAGCCCGCCGCCGACCAGCAATACGGTTTCGCCGGCCGGGGTTTCGGTCGGCGTGCCGGTCGGCCCCATCAGGATCACCGGCTCGCCCGGTTCGAGCAACGCGCACAGATCGGACGAGCCGCCCATCTCCAAGACGATCGTCGACAGCAGCCCCTGGTCGCGGTCGATCCAGGCGCCGGTCAGGGCCAAGCCTTCCATCGCCAGGGTCGTGCCGTCGACCCGCGCGGCGAAGGTCTCGTAGTTCTGCAACCGGTAGAACTGGCCGGGCTGGAACGCGCGCGCCGCCATCGGCGCTCGCACCACGACCTCGACGATCTTTGGCGTTAGCCGCTCGACCACATGCACCCGAGCGCGCATTTCGTCGTCGAGGCAGGATTTCAGCCGCGCCGGTTCCGGCAATGACGGCGCGCGCCGCGCGAGGACGCGGCTGACCACCGGGTAGCCCTGCTTGGCCCCGCCCATCGCCTTGACCACGTTGCCGGCGAAGCTGGGATGAAGGTCGCCGAAGAAACTGACCGCGCGGCCGTCATCCATCAGGCTCATCAGCACTCTCACCTCGGCGGGCTTGGCGACACGTTCGGGGGTCGCCTTGTGCCCGTCTTCGTCGAGCGCCTGGAAAAAGCGGCCGTCGAGGGCGACATGCACCGGGTCTTCGCGCGCCAATACCGTGTTGGGCTGGGTTCCCGCCGCGACCAGGATCGTGCGCGCCGGCAGCAGCACTTCGTCGGGCGGCGCCGCGCCCCCGGCGGGGTGGCCGCGGACCAGGCGCAAACCCGTCGCGCGATCGAAGGCATCGACCTCGACCGCGATCGGGGTCAGTTCCTCGGCGAAGCGGATACCCTCCTCCATCGCCTTCGCCACCTCCTCGTGGTTGAGGGTGTAGCTCGGGGCGTCGATCAGACGCCGGCGATAGGCGATCGAGACCCCGCCCCATGCCTCGATCAATCCGGCAAAGCGCGGCGCGCGGTCCTCGGCGCGCGCCGCTTCGCGCTCGGTTCGCAACTCACGCGCGTGGGCGATGAACTCGTCGGCGGCCTCGCTCTCGGGCGCGCTCCACTCGCCCCGCACCGCGGCGGCGCCGCGCTCGGCCGCGAGAATCTCGTAGCGGGCGAGAAACTTCTCGACCTGCACCGGATAATAGGCCAACGCCTCGGTCGCGGTGTCGATCGCAGTCAACCCGCCGCCGATCACCACCACCGGCAGGCGCACAGTCAGATTGGCGATATTGTCGGGCTTGGCCGCGCCGGTCAGCTGCAACGCCATCAGGAAGTCCGACGCCTGGCGCACTCCGAGCGCGAGCCCGTTCTTCATCGGGATCACGGTCGGTCGGCCGGCGCCAGCGCATAGCGCGATATGGTCAAAGCCGAGGGCAAAGGCATCGGGGATCGTCACCGTGCCGCCAAACCGCACCCCGCCATACATCGCGAACTGGGCGCGGCGCTCGAGCAACAGCCGCACCAGCTTGAGGAAATTCTTGTCCCAACGCACGGTGATGCCGTATTCGGCGACGCCCCCGAACCCGGCCATCGTGCGCTGATCGAGCTGCTCGTAAAGCTCGGCGATGTCGGCTATCGGTTCGAACGGGCAGCGCTCGCCTGTGCTGGTGACGCCGGAGAGCGGCGCCGGCAACGGCTCGATCTTGAGCCCGTCGATCGCGGCGACGAAATGCCCGTCATTGACCAGATGATGGGCCAAGGTGAACCCGGCCGGACCGAGCCCCACGACCAGCACCTTGTAGCCCGATGGCGGCTTCGGCAACGGCCGACGCAGATCGAGCGGGTTCCACCGGGTCAGCAGGCTGTAGATCTCGAATCCCCACGGCAATTCCAGCACGTCCTTCAACGTGCGGGTCTCGATCTGCGGGATGTCGACCGGGTCCTGGCGCTGATAGATACACGCCTTCATGCAATCGTTGCAGATGCGGTGGCCGGTCGCGGCGCAGATCGGGTTGTCGACCGTGATCAGGGCAAGCGCGCCGACGCTGTAGCCGCGCGATTTGACCAGGTTCATCTCCGAGATCTTTTCGTCGAGCGGGCAACCGGCGATGGTGACGCCGAACACGCTCTTTTTGAAACTGCCGTCCTTTTCGTGCAGACCGGAGCGGCAGCTATCCTTGCCCTGGTTGTGGCACCAGATGCAGTAATTCGCCTGGTCGAGCGCCCCGGCGAGATCGGTGCCGGCATCGGTCAAGGCGAACCCTTGGCGTAACCGCCAATGCTCCTCGGGCAGGCGCCGCATCGTCACGCCATCGCGCTCGATCGTCTCGACCGGCACCAGATGCTGCATGTCGAGCCGTTGCGGCACCTGGAACAACAGCCCGCGCCGGTGCCGCTCGCGCCCGGCCGGCACCAAGGTAGCCCAGGCGGCATATCTGGCCGCCGCCATGATCGCCGCCGCGTTGGCGGTCTCGTCGTCGAGCCAAGTCGACACCCGCTCGGCAAAGCGCGTCTCCCAGGCGATCGCGTCGGCGCGGGTGTCAAGCCCGCGCGCCACCCCGCCAACCAGGGCCTCGATCTCGGCCGCCAGCGCGGCGCCGTCGAGCGCGGCGGCATCGGCCTCCTTGATCTCCTTGACCGCGCGGCGCTGCACGAACAGCCGCTTGACCGAGAACAAGGGCGCCAGCGCATCCTGGCGCGCCTGCGACGCGCGCATGGCGGCGCCGATGCCGAACAACGCGCCGAGGAAATCCTCGACATGGGGCGCCAGATCGACCAGCAGGTCGGATTCGGCCTTGTGGTCGAGCGCCTCGGGATCGGCCCGCCCGGCCATCAGCCGGTCATGCAACGCCCCATCCCCGGCGGCGAGGTGCGCGACGAACTCGCGGTCCAGTCGGATCAGCCCGTCGCGGTCGTAGAGATCGGCAAAGGAAAGCCCGTATTCGAGGGCGAGTTTGCTCATGCCTGCTAATTAGGTGATGAAGGCCGGAGAACCAACGGTCAAATCGCCGCGACAGCATCGCAAGCCCGCGCGTGGCCGCGATAGCAACAAATGGCGCGACTAGGTTGCTCCCCCGTCGGCGGCTTCCAGCATCGCGTTCAGCAATACGTTGCAGCCGGCGGTCAGATCGGCGGGTTTGGCGTCTTCGATCTCGTTGTGACTGATGCCGCCGACACACGGCACGAAGATCATCGCCGTCGGCGCCACCCGCGCGACATAGACCGCGTCATGTCCGGCGCCGCTGATGATGTCCTGGTGCGGATAATCCTGCGCCGCGGCGGCCTCTCGCACCGCACCCACCAGCCGCGGATCGAACGGGGTCGGCGGGAAATACCAGAACTCGCCAACCTCGGCCGTGAGGTTCTGGGTTGCCGCGGCGGCGGTACAGGCCGCGCGCAATTCCCGATCCATCGCGGTCAACACCGCATCATCAGGATGGCGGAAATCGACCGTGAAAAACACGCGGCCCGGGATCGTGTTGCGCGAGTTGGGGCTGACCCGCACCGACCCGACCGTGGCGCAGGCATAAGGAGCGTGGGCATGGCCGATGCGGTTGACCGCGTCGATCATCCGCGCCGCGCCGACCAGGGCATCGCGACGACGCGGCATCGGTGTCGGCCCGGCATGCGCCTCCTGCCCGGTCACGGTGATCTCGTACCAGCGCTGGCCCTGGGCGCCGGTGACGATGCCGATCGGCAACCGGGCTGCTTCGAGGATAGGCCCCTGCTCGATATGCGCCTCGAAATAGGCGCCGACCGGATGCATGCCGACCGGCTCGGGACCGGCGAAGCCGATGCGCTCGAGTTCGCCGCCGAGGGTCAGGCCGGGGGCGTAATTGTCGCGGGTCGCCATCGCATCGGCGAGATCGAACACGCCGGCGAACACGCCCGAGCCGACCATCGCCGGCGAAAACCGTGACCCTTCCTCGTTGGTCCAGGCGACGATCTCGATCGGAGCCTCGGTCTCGTAGCCGGCATCGTTGAGGCTGCGCACCACTTCGAGCGCGGCCATCACGCCGTAGGCGCCGTCGAACCTTCCGCCGGTCGGCTGGGTGTCGAGATGGCTGCCGGACATCACAGGCAGCAGTGCCGGGTTTCGGCCGGGTCGGCGCGCGAAAATATTGCCGATGCGGTCGACGGTCACGCCGCAGCCGGCCTCCTCGCACCAGCGGATGAACAGACGCCGCGCCTCCGCGTCGAGATCGCTGGCGGCAAGCCGGCACACCCCGCCCTTTTCGGTCGCGCCGATGCGCGCCAATTCCATCAGGCTGGCCCACAGCCGTTCGCCGTTCACCTTGAGATTGCGCATCCCAGCTCCTCGCCCCACCTCCACCAACTCTATCTCATCGCCGCCGATCGCGGCTAATATCGCTACGGGCGTCGAGAGAGCGGAGCCGAGCATGCAGGCCTGGTACCATTGCGAGAACGTCTATCCGTTCGTGCCGAATGAGGTGCTCGACGGCGCCGAATCGGTGCGCGCCAGCCTGCCGAACCGGTATTGCGACCCAAAGATCGCCGCCGATCTGTTCGAGGAGGCGCTCGACGAGCATCTGCTGTGCGACGAGCTCGGCATCAACATCGTCTCGATCGAGCATCATTCCGGGATCAACAGCCTCTATGGCGCCAGCCCGATGATCCTCGGCATCGCCGCGCGCCAGACCAAGAACGTGCGCATCCTGTCGCTCGGCACGTTGATCTCGGTGCGCGCCGACCCGGTGCGGATCGCCGAGGAATACGCCACCGCCGACGTGATCTCCAAGGGAAGGATCGAGATCGGCTTCGTCAAATCCGGCGACAGCGAGATGATGTCGGGCAACGCCAACCCGGTCGGGTTCGTCGACCGCTTCTGGGAGGCGATCGACGTCATCAAACTGGCGCTGACATCGCATGACGGGCCGGTGAGCTGGGAGGGCAAGCACTACACCCACCGCCACATCAACATCTGGCCGGGCCCGTATCAGCGCCCGCACCCGCAATTCTGGGCCGCCACCGGCGACCCGGCGACCTCGGCCGAGATCGGCCGGCGCGGCTATGTCAACGCGCTGGTGTTGCGCGGGCCCGAGGCCAGCAAGCGGGCGTTCGACGCGTATAAGACCGCGCGACGCGAGGCCGGGTTGCCCGAGGCCGGGACCGACCGGTTCGCGTACGCGATCCTGTGCTATGTCGGCGACACCGACGAGGAGGGGTTGAGGGTCGGCAGCAAGACTCTGTGGTTTCTCAACACCAGCCTCAAGCAAGCACCGCAGATGTCGAAATTCCTGCCCGGACGCAATCCGCCCGAACTGGCGCCGAACATCTGGCGCACCGCAGGCGCGCGCGGCCGGCCGGCCGACGGGCTGATCGGCATCAACGCCGAGCAGGCGATCGCCCGCGGCATCCTGTGCGCCGGCAATCCCGACACGGTCTACAGACAGATCATGGACATCTACGAAAAAGTCGGCGGGTTTGGCCATTTGATCTTTATCGGCCGCTCCGGCTTTCTGACCCATCGCGAGGCCGAGAAAGGCATTCGTTTGATGGCCAAGGAAGTATTGCCGCGCCTGCCCGCCGCCACCACGACACCGGCCGCTGTGCTTCAAGCGGCGAAGTAGACAGGAGAACCGCCATGAACGACGCATCGCCCTGGATCGACCCCGAACTGATCGCCGCCGGCAAATTGTTGCAGGATAAGGGGCTCGTCGTCCCCGACCGCACCGTCGCGGATTTGACCCAGGTGCGTGCCGCGCAGGATCGGGTCGGCGCGTTTCTCGGCGAAGGCTCGGTGCCACTGAAGATCGAGCACGACCTGATGCTGCCGGGACCGCACGGTCAGGTGCCGTGCCGGCTGTACCTGCCGGACGATGTGACGCGGCCGGGCTGCCTGATCTATGCCCATGGCGGCGGGTTTATGCAGGGCAGCGTCCCGAGCTGGGACCATTTCCTGCGCGATCTGGTGCGGCAAAGCGGCGTCGCGGCGCTGTCGGTCGACTATAAACTATCGCCCGAGCACCGCTTTCCGCTCGCTTTCGACGAGATGGTGGCGATGGTGCGGTTGGCGGCGAGCGAGGGCGCGGGGCTCGGCATCGACCCGACCCGGCTCGCGACCGGCGGCGATTCCGCCGGCGGCAATCTCGCGCTCGCCGCCGCGCTGGCCGCGCGCGATTCGGGGATCCGCGCGGTGCGCTTCATGCTGCTGGTCTACGGCGTGTTTTCCACCGATACCGACAGCCCGTCCTGGCAGCGCTTTGGCCAGGGCGCCGGGTTGTCGCAAACGCAGATGCGCTGGATCTGGGAGACCTATCTCGCCAACCCGGCGCAACAGAGCGACTGGCGCGCCGCGCCGCTGCTCGCCGATCTCAAGGGATTGCCGCCGGCGCATCTGGTCGTCGGCAGCCTCGACCCGCTGCAGGACGACAGCGTCAACCTCAACGCGAAATTGAGGGCGGGAGGAGTGCCTAGCACCTTGGCCGTGTACCAGGGCATCAATCACGGCTTCATCCGGTATGGCAGGCTGATCGGCATCTCACGGCGCGCGATCGCCGATTGCGCGGCGGCGCTTAAAAGCGCGCTAAGTTAGCCGACAACAGCGGCGAGGGGCTGGAGTGCTTCCCTCCGGCGAGGTGTCCGTTAGGAACCGTTCCATTCCGCCACTAGTCCTCGACGCCCATTCGACGCTGGGCTGGGGGAGAAATCATGCCGATCACCCCCGAGTTCAGTATCGGCCAGCTCCTTGTTGCCGTGTTCGCGGCAGGCAGGATGACTGATCCCGAATTGTACAAGCGCTGGATCGCGATGTCGTTTCGATTGGGCGGCTTGCTCCCGGATTCACTGCTTTCCGTATCGGTGCAGAGGGCCGGTGAAGTTGATCTTGTCTGTCGCGCGTTGGAGCGCGAACTTGTTGAACAGCCTGTATCTGCGATTGAAATGGATTTCCGCGATAACTATTTATTTGTGCTTTCAGAATGGTGGATCGGTTCCGTTTATTCGGTATGTTACACACTCAGCAGCCGCAAATTTTTCACTGATGTGAATTTTCGCACCCTAGCGGATGATCTCCGCATGGTGCGGGTGCAAATTGAGAAATACGAATTGCCGTCCGACCGGGACCTTAGAGCCTGACTGAAAAAGAGTTGAGTGATCTCAATAGGTTGTGATTCCATCGTTGTTGCGACACAAACGGTGGGGTTCACGATGGCCTGGACTGAGATCACTCGCCGACACTATCGGCGCGACGGGTTGCGCTACGCAAGCGATACGACCGATGCCGAGTGGGGTTTGATCGCGCCCTTGA
>Ga0080064_1001828_pt1 | contig 39897 bp, 37 predicted proteins | sample Subgrocontami54m_FD_69260 | JGI IMG/M metagenome (GOLD analysis project Ga0080064, IMG submission 69260) | Subsurface groundwater microbial communities from S. Glens Falls, New York, USA - GMW46 contaminated, 5.4 m (SPADES assembly) (version 2) ...
GGCGGGCTACGAAAGTTCCTCTGACTCATCCGCTTGTTCTTTGGCGGCGGGGAAGGCTGCAAACGCCTTCAACTGCTTGGAATATTCTTTCAGGCGGCGCTCTACCAGACCATTCACGGAAGAAGGGGGATATTGACCGGCTTGGTCCCTTTGCCCGGCCGGGACGTCGGTAAGCACTTCGATGCCTTCCTCGATCGTGCTCACCGCATAGATGTGAAATTTTCCCTGCTGGACCGCCTCAACCACGTCGTGGCGCAACATGAGATTGCGTAAATTGGCCCGGGGCACGAGAACCCCCTGCTGTCCGGTCAGCCCTTTCAACCGGCAAACATCGAAGAAGCCTTCGATCTTCCAATTAATTCCTCCGATGGGCTGAACCTCGCCGTTTTGATTCACCGAGCCGGTGACGGCGATCCCCTGTTTCAGGGGAATGCCGGAAAGGCTGGAAAGGATGGCATAGAGTTCCGTGGAAGAGGCGCTATCGCCGTCGATCCCCTCATAGGACTGTTCGAAGCAAAGGCTGGTGGAAAGAGAGAGGGGATTTTCTTGGGCGTACTTGCCGCCGAAATAGCCGCTCAGGATCAGGACCCCTTTGTCGTGGGTTTTTCCGCTGAGCTTCGCCTCTCTCTCGATGTTCACGATCCCGCTCCGTCCCATAAAGGTCTTCGCGGTAATCCGGGAGGGCTTGCCAAAATTGAAATCCCCCATCTGATAGACGGCCAATCCGTTCACCTGGCCTACGACCGATCCCTCCACGTCCACAAACAACGTGCCTTCGGCGATCAGCTCCTGGATTCTTTTTTCCACCAGGTTGAGGCGAAAGATTTTTTCCTCCAGCGCCCTCTCCACGTGCTCCCCGCCGACAAGATCGCTCCCGGCCTTCTCCGCCCAGTAGTTGGACTCGATCAGAAGATCGGCGATGTCGCTGAAGCGGGTGGAGAGTTTTCCTTGATCCTCGACCAATCTCGCGCCGTGCTCGATGACCCCGGCCACTCCCTTGGAATCGAAGTGGCGCAGCCCCTCGCGTCGGCAATAGGCGCTGATGAAGCAGGCGTAGGCGAGAACATTCTCTTTCGTCCGATCGATTTCAAAATCAAAGTCGGCCTTGACCTTGAAAGTCTCACGGAAATCGGGATCCCACATCGACAAGGCATGGTAGAACATCGGATCGCCGATCATGATCATCTTGGTATCCGTGGGGATCGGCTCGGGCCTCAGTCCTTGCGGGGGAAGCCAGCCGAAAAAGGTGGCCGGCTCCTCGAGGCGAAGCTCGCGGTTTTTGATCGCCCGCTTGAGGGCCTCCCACACCCCCGGGTTGGCCATGACGTCGCGATCGTAGAGGACGAGATAACCGCCGTTCGCGCGGCTGACCGAACCGGCCTTGATCTGGGTGAAGTCGGTGACAAATCCGCCCATAAAAGGCCGCTTCTCCACGACGCCGAAGAGGTTGTGGTAGGTAGGATTGGTCTCGATGAGAATGGGCGGACCCTGGGTGTCGCTGTTGTCGACGAAGACGTTGACCCGATAGGGCAAAAACGGATCGGCGGGAGGCTCGCTCGGTTGGAGGATGGCCAGCGGCCCTGCGGCCGGAGCCCCCTCGGCCCCCCTGATAAACTGGTGGAGATTCCTCAGGACATGATCCCGGACCGCGTCAAGATACTTGAGGACCTTGGGATAGGCCTCATACTTTTCTTTCAACTCCGATAAGGGAATGCGCACCAGGTATTCTCCCGCTTGCTGCTCCAGGCTCTCCAACCGGGCGGCGATCTCCCGTTCCAATTTCCTGCCCTCCCGAAGCGCTTCCTCCGCCCTTTTCTCGATCTCGCTCCGTTTTTCCTCCAAGCGCTTTCTCTCTTCCGACGGGAGAGAGAGGTAGTCTGGCTCCTTCATGGGCTTTCCCTCTTTCAGGGGAATCAGCGCCATACCGGAAGGAGAGAACCTCAGCATAAAGCCGGTCATTCTCGCCTCCTCCGCCAGCTCTTCCATGAGCTCCTGTTGCTTTTTCTGCATCTGCTCGATCGTGGCTTGGCGCTGGCGGGCAAAGTCCTCGCTCTCGAAAGTTTTTTTGGCTTCCCTTTGGATAGTCTGGACCAGGGCCTCCATATCGCGCTTCAGAATCTTCCCCGAGCCGCGGCGGACATTCAACGCTTGCGGCCGATCCGGATCATTGAAATTGTAGACGTAACACCAGTCCTCCGGAAAACGGGCGTCCTCCTCCGGCAGCCTTTTTTGATCGGTGATCTTCTTCAAAAATGCCTTAATGATGGTTGTCTTGCCGGTGCCGGTAAGACCGGTGACAAAGATGTTGAAGCCGGGCTTGTTGACTCCCAAACCGAACTCAATTGCGCGCATCGCCCTTTCCTGGCCGACAAAGTCTTCGAGAGGAGTCATGTCCGCCGTGCAATCAAATGGCAGGAGCGATGTTTCACAGCGCCATCTGAGCTTGTCCGGTGGCAGTTCAAAGAGAGAGACCATATTTTCCTCCTAAAGGTGACGAGCCCGACTCTATCGGTTCCTTCCACATTCTTAAAGCATAAAATCCCGACACCCGCTAATTCTTACCCAACCGGGATAGCGATCCCCGGAAAGAGACGCTGCACCGCCAGGCCGATGAGATACCCCGCCCCGGCGGCCCCCACGGCGATCAAAAAAAACTCCATGCCCGACCGGAAGGGAGATCGAGCAGCCAGATACCCTTTGAAGAGGCCCACGGAAAAAAGAGTGGCCGCCGCCAAAGCAACAGAAAGATAAAGAGCGGCTGCGCCGGACAAGAATATATAAGGAAGCATGGGGATAGAAGCGCCGACAATAAAGGAAAGCCCCATGACACAAGCGGCCTGAAGAGGTCGATTGATCTCGGCCGATCCGAGCCCGAAGACCTTCTCCTGAAAGGTCCGCAAAAAGACCTTCTCCTCTTGAATCAGGAGCTTGACGATGCGGTAACCCTGTTCGCGCTTGAGCCCTTCCCGGCTGAGGGCCTTGAGCAGCCCCTCGGCGGCCAGGTAGGGCTCCTTCTCCGCCAAAACTTCCGCCTCCCGCAGCTCCTTATCGAAGATCTCTTTCTCGGCGCTCGACGAAAGATAGGAACCGGCCGCCATGGAAATGGCGCCGGCAAACATCGAGGTCAAACCCGCGATGATAACGACCGAGGTGTTCTCCGTCGCTCCCTGAATCCCGGCGAGCAAGCCCACGGTGCTGATGAGACCATCCTGAATCCCAAAGACGAACTCGCGAATCCGAGCCCGGCTCTCGATCACCTCTTTTTTCTTCTCTATGGTTTCCAGAGCCATCTCAATCGCCTTGGTCGAGCGCGGCTATCCTAGCCGTCTGGCCTGGGGGTTTCTCGAAGGGCCGATGCGTCCGACTGAGAAGCTTCAAGCGTGTTCCAGTCGAGCGTAGCAGGGGTCTATCGCATCGGACCGGAGAGAGACCTTCAGGCCGGCCTGTGGTGCCTCATTAGTATTTGAGCCCGACATCGCCCGTCCCCTCCCCCGGCTTCCAGCCCGACGGGCAGAGCCGCCCGGTGCGCAGCGCCTTGAGGACGCGGAGGGTTTCCTCGACGCTTCGCCCAACGTTCATGTCGCTCACCACCAGATATTGCACCTCTCCGTTCGGGTTCATGATCAGCGTCGCCCGCAAGCTGACCCCCGCGTTTTCCTCCAATACGCCATAGGCGCGGCTGACCTCCTTGTCTGCATCGCTCAGGAGCGGATAGTTGACACCGCCTAGCTCCTCGATCCATTCCCGATGCGTCTCCAAGGAGTCCACGCTCACTCCCAGGACCTCCGCCCCCTCGGCGCGAAATTCTTCCACCATCCGGCTGAAGCCGGTCACCTCGGTGGGACAGATGAAAGTGAAATCGGCGGGATAAAAGAAGAGAACCAACCATCGCCCTCGATAAAGCTTCAGCGAATAGCCTCCGATTTGTCCCCGATCAATCCCTTTCAGGGTAAATTCTGGAGCGCTCGCTCCAAGGCGAACCATAACCTTCTACCTCCTTTCCGCCCCTCTATCCAGGATTTTTCCTTCAGTGGGAGCGTCTTCCTTTGGCCAAGGAACGGAACATACGCGCCTTTTCCCTTACTTCCCCTCCTGAAAAATCTGCCTCATCAATGCCGAGAGCTCCTCATTCCGTTCTACTCCGAAGTCCTCCGTGCCCCCCATGAGAAAGTGGTCTCCGTCCGTATAGCGCTCGTCAGGTGGCAAGTAATCCTGTGGAATATCTTTCCTGACGGAGATTCCATTTTGCTTTGGGGCATAAACGCTCTGGCCCTCTTTCGTGAAAAACCACTGGAGAAATAGCTTCGCGGCGTTCGGGTGCGAAGGATTCGCGACCAGCATGACCCCCTGCGCGGCCAGGTGCGACCCTTCTTTGGGATGACGGTACCGGGCCGGCGCGCCCTGTTGAACCAGCTCACGGCCGCGGGCCACCGAGGCCGAGATCCCCACGCCGTACTGGCCGCGCGCGACGGCATCGGGGACGTCGTTGGTGTTGGCCACCAGAGCCACCTGCTTCACGAGCGCCCTCATATAGTCGAGGCCCAATTTCTTGTAAGTCGCCCGGAACCATCCGGAGCCTGTTCCGCCGAGCGGGGGGCTTTGAAGCACGATCTTTCCCTTCCACTTGGGCAGAAGCAAATCCTGATAGCTCTTCGGCTCGTCCCCGGGCGGCACGAGCTTGGTATTGATGAAAAAACCCGGGGTGAGCGACATGAAGATGTAGAGCCAATCCCGCTCTTTGGGCATGGCCGCGGCCGGGTCAAGCCGCCACACGCCTTTTTCCATCGCGGAGGGCGCCAGGATCGGCGCCAAATATCCTCTCGGCTTCAACTGCACATAGACTCCGGCAATTCCCGACATGGCGATGTCTGCTATCGGCTGCTGGAGCCGCTGCTCCGTCGAGATCCGGGGCGCCATCTCCGATCCGCGCGAAGCCACCCATTCGATGTTGATGCCGTATTTCTTCTCGAAGAGCTGACCGATCGCCTCTTGAGCTTCCGGAGTGGCATGTCCCGGAGCAGAATAGATGACGAGTTTCCCCTCTTGCTTCGCCGCCGCTTCGATCCGACTCATCGGCTCCCAAGCCTTGGGCTCTGACGCAGCTTCTCCTTCTCCTAAGGAGACGCCGAGACTGGCCAAGAGCCAGAAAAGGAAGGCCCCCAGGGAGCCTTGAAAAACCTTTCCTACAGTTCCCGGAAGGATTGGATCGTTGATGGGCTCGGAAGTCATTAAAAAATCCTCCTTGGCTATCTCGCCGGCGGCAGCGGCCCCGCCGCGATGATCTGAGTATAGATCTCCTTGATCCGCGGGTCCTTCGGCAACTGCCGGAGCACCTCTTCAATCTCCTCACCGGTCATGGGATCGGCCGGCTCTCCCGTGGTGGTCGAATACTCCTTGATGAACTGCGGATCTTTCCAGACTCGCTCAAAGGCCTCTTTCAAAGCCTTCAGCGCGGGCTCCGGGATTCCTTTCGGCACGAAGTACGGCGCGCTCGTCGGACGGCTCGCATTATGGAAGCGAAGGACGGATCGCTTGAGCTCCGTGTCGGCATACTTCTCCAGCGCCGGGAGATTTTGCGGAAACTGCGGCGCCGTCTCCAAGCCGCGGCCCTGGGCATTCTTCATCACGAACGGAAAGATGTAGTCGCCGCCCATCCAATGGGATGACTCCTTGAGAATCGTGTGGACGTTATTGCTCTGCGCGTCCGCTTCCCCCTTGGACATCGCCAGGTCGAGCTCGCCCTCATTGTAACCGAGCACCCATCGGGGCTCCTTCAACTCCAGGGTATAGGCATACATCCGATCGAGGATGTACATCGTATGGCCGACCGACCTTTGGGCGAAGCGGAGTCCCTGATAGGCTTTTAATTTCTCGACCGTATTGAAGCCGAGGGAGGCGCGGGTAATCAAGGTGTAGGGGCCGCCCGAAGAGGCCGATCCCAAGTAGATGAAGTCATCGAGCTTGTAGCGGACGCCTGCCGTTCCCATGACCGCATTGGTGAACATGCTCGATCCGATGTTGCCCATCACCAACCCATCCCGCTTAGCCACGCTCGCCATGTGATTCGCCGCGGCCGTGCCGCCCCCGCCGCTCATGTGCTGGTAGACGATCGCGGGATTTCCGGGCAGGTACTTCTGAAAATACTTTACCACCGCCTGCACCCGCAGACTGCCGGTCCCGCCTGGAGACCGCCCTTCAACGATGGTCAGGGTCTTTCCCTGATAATAAGGGCTTTCCGCGGCCCCGGAGAGCCGGGAGGGACCCACCAAGAAAACCAAGCCGAGGAACAGACTCAATATACTGAAGCTTCTCCACTTAGACATGTTTCTAGTCTCCTTTTATCCAGGAATCCGTTTTTCACCTTGCTCTTTTCTCAGGATTTCCCCTGGACGGCAAGGGCCGTGCTGATGATTGTGGTGGCCGCGGCCTATGGCTTCTCCGTACAGCCCCGATGATTGCTGCCCATGGCGCAGGGAGCGCCTGGCAACTTTCGCCAACGCATTCTTCCATGGATCGGAGTCTTGCGCTTATCCTACTGTCCTTTCCGAATCTCCTCCAGCAGGGCATTGATAGGTTTAAAGTCCATCCAGTCCGGCCGGTTGATCCAGACATACTCCCTGTCTTTCCGCCTTCGCGCCAGTTCCGGCAGGATCTCCGGCGGGAGATCTTCCCTCAAGGATCCCACTCGCAGCTCGTCGGTGTTGGCCTGGCGGAAGGCGATCTGCCCCTCGCGCGACAGATACCAGTTGAGAAAAACCTTCGCGGCATGGGGATGGGGATGGCGATTCATCAATACCAGAGCCCCAGAGCCGGATCCGATCCCCGGCATCTCCTTGACCGAATAAGGGTTCAGCTCCGTTACCGGAAGCCCCTGCAGGGCCGCGCGATCGATCCTCCGGCAGAGGAAGCAGAGAGGGAACTTCCCCTGAGCCAGCCAGTCGGTGGATTGACGGAAGTCGCGGAAAGGCGTCGGCTCCATATCGCGGTAGATCCGCTCGATCAATTTCGGCCCAAGCTCGGGGTGATAGTAAACGTAGGTGAGCGCCGTAGATCCCTCGCCGGCGCCTACGCGAAGGGCCGCGTACTTCCCTTTCCATTTGGGTTGGACGAGATCCCAGACCGATCGGATCTCTTTCTCGTTGATGAGCTTGGTGTTGAAGGAAATCGGCGCCCCGTAAAGAACGCTCTCGTACATAAAGATATACTGGCCGTCCGGATCGATGTAGTGGTGCTTGCCCATCCACCATTTGGAGAGGTCCGCCACTCCGGGATGGACCAACACCGGCGCCACGGGCTCGATCACTTTCGCCCGATAGAGGTTGAGATAGATCCCGGACGGCGAACCCAGGAAGACATCGGCGAGGTATTTGCCCGCCCGGCGCTCGGCAAAGATCTTCGGGAACAGATCGCTTCCCCGGCCCATCGAGGCCCCGGTTAGTTTGATCTTCGGGTAACGCTTCTGAAAGGCGCCCCAGATCACCTGGAGGTTGCCGACCGAGTCGCTCGCGTACACGGCGACCTGGCCCTCTTCCTCGGCCTGCTTGACGATCTTTTCCCATTCCTGCGCGGTGGACAGTTTCACCTCAGCCGCCGGCGCGAGGCCGGGAATCAGGAAGATCCCCAGAGAAACCCAGAAAAAGCGTCGTTGTCTCGATCCGGCTTCCATATGTCCCCCTTTCTCGTCTCCGTCACTTCGCCTCGGGCAGCCTGCCCTAAATACTGAGTGGAGAATATCCGATCCCAAGTTGCCGGGTCAACCGAGGCAGCGCGCACTTGAAAACCACAATCGACTTGGATATCGTTTCGAACCGGAGGCAGACTTTGGACCATTGTGCCGATCCATGGATGCCTCGGCTGGAAAGCTTCAGGCACACAGCAGAACCCTCCGGATAAAGGGGGAAAAGATGGCGCTCGTCGATGGTTTCAGTCATCTCGTGGTCCAGGTCACGGACCTCGACCGCTCGGAAAAATTCTACCAGGAGATCTTCGGGCTGGACCTCGTCGGGAGAAATCTCGCGAACGAGGAAGGACCGAATTCCCTGTTAAAGATGAACACCGGGCAGATGGTCCTTCTGGTTCAAGTCCCTAAAGTCGAGCCTTTCCGCCCCAACTCGAACAGCATCCACCACGCCTGGCTTCTCACGGTGGAGCAGTACCGGCGCGCGCAGGAAAGATTGAAGGCGCGGGGGTACGACATCGAGGATAGCCGGGAGGAGTTCCGGGCTCTGGGGGAAAGAAGTATGGACGTCTTTGACCCCGACGGCCACCGTTATCAGGTCCAGGCGCATGGCCCCGAGGCGACGCAGATCATCAGGCCCAGCGCCGGTAAAGTAGACTGCGGCAAGATGGATGACTATGAGGTGGGCTCGGTGACCCCGTTTAGCAAGGGGATGTTCTTCCTGCTGCGCCTCCCGGAAGGCTTCCTGGCCCTTTCCCGCTGGTGCACTCACCGGAACGGCCAGGTCAACTGGGAAAAAGAGCACTGGCGATTCTATTGCCCGTTCCACAGCGCCACTTATAGCCGGAGAGGGGAGTTCACCGGCCACCAGGCGAATGTCGGCCCTCTGAGACTCCATCCAGTAACGATCTCCGAGGACGGCAGCGTCGTCGTAGACACTTCGGTGGTTCTGGTCCGGAAAGGCCACAGTTCCGATCAGGTCGTGCCCCCGGTCTGCGGAGCGGAGTTCTGCGCCGCGGACGTACAGGCGGTTTAGCCACGGAGAAGAATTTATGGCAGAAATTGAAAGTCTCAGTCATAGCGCCATTTGCGTTCATGATCTCCGGGAAGCGGAGGATTTTTACTGCAATGTTTTGGGGGCGCAACTCGGAGGCCGCGTCAACTTCAAGACGGACGATGCGATCCGGGGCAGGTCCGTGCACGGCTCCGTGATGCTGGAGGATTACCTTCTGGCGCTGATCGTGCCCGGCGATTTCATGCCGGCACCGCCTTCGGATCAACACCGCGGGGCGCACGGTTTTCGCCACGCCTTCCGCGTCTCGCGCAGCCGGTTCGACAAAATCACCGAGGAGCTGAAGCGCCGGCAGGTCCCCTTCGAAGGCCCCGCGGATCACCCGGAGAAGGGTCCCTTTGGACAGTCGATCTACTTCAAGGACCCGAGCGGGAACTTTCTCGAGATCCTCTGGCGGCGGGATGAAGAGATGAATTATCCCAAGCCCTACATCACGGGCGTCGGGTAATGCGCGACATCACCACCGCCGGCCTGGAAATTTCTCTTCGGTCCGATGCAATACGCGCTTACTACGCTTCAAACGAAGAAACGCTCGATAGCCCTCAATCGAGTGCATCGGCCCTTCGAGAAACCCCCAGGCCGGCCGGTCTATGAAGCTCTCAAAACCTTGCGAGCCATTTATGGAAGGCATCAGCCACATCGCCATCGAAGTCTCCGACCTGAAGCGGGGAGAAGAGTTTTATCGCGATCTCCTTGGCTTTGAATCCTTGGGTGGGGATCTTGTGCCCGGCTGCGGCCGCAGCGTTTCGCTCCGAGCTTCTTCAGGGCAATGGCTCGTTCTCTGCGAGAGCTCGGAGCCCCGGTCACTCACCGAAACCGGCGTCCACCAGGCCTATCGAGTCGCGGCTGCTCATCGTGAGGCGATCGGGAAAAAGCTGGCCTCTCGCGACATCCAGGCCCACACTTACAAAGAGGACCGGCCGGCGGAAGAAGGAGACAACTTTTATTTTTACGACCCGGACGGTAACCGCATCCAGTTAGTCATCTCCAAAACCCAAGCCGGCGCGGGCGGCAGAATCCTCGGCATCGACCATGCGGCCATGGAGTGTCACGATCTCGAATGGGCGGAAGATTTCTACGGAAAGACCCTGGGCCTGAGCGTCGACCATCGGGTGGGCTGGAGCACAAAAGATTATGTCCGCGCGAAGCTCTGGGGCGAGGGCAAGGAAGAGATGGCGCCGGGAACGAGACGTTGGGACCAACGCTACACTGTCATGGAGCAAAAGAGACGGCTCCCCCGGCCCAACACGCAGCTCTTTTTGCACGTGGGCGATGATGTCCTGGGCGTTTATCTCGCCACTCAGCACCGGCAAGAGCCGCCCGAGGACCAGATCGTCGGGACGCCCAGGATCGGCTTTCGTACGAGCCGCAGGACCCTGGACAAAAGCGTGAAGCTTCTCAAAGAGCGCCGCTCTCCCCTTCACGGCCCGATCGAACATCCCGCCTCGATACCGATTGCGGTCTCGATCTATTTTAAAGATCCTGGGGGAAACTTCCTGGAGCTGAGCGTACCGAGGTGAACGAAACGTGGCTCGTGCTCGTTGTTCGTGTTCGTGAAGAGCAGGGGCACGCCGACTGGAGGTCTTTATGTCTGAACTTTACCCCTATCCCCGTTTTTCTTTAGCCGAGCGGGACCGGCGCTGGAAGGCTGTGCGCGAGCTGATGCGCCAAGAGCGGCTGGACGTCATCGTTACCCCCAACAATACCGGCCACTCGACCGACTTCCAGTCCAACACGCGCTATCTCACCCACTGCGGCGGAGGCGGGGACGCGGACATCGCGGCGGTCTTTCCTTTAGAAGGAGAAGTCACCGCGATCGCCACCACCGCTCAGGCACGCTGGCCGACCGTTCAGGAGTGGACCTGGGACGTTCGAGAGGCGCGGCGAAACTACGGGCGCGTGATTGTGGAGCGGCTCAAGGAACTGAAGGTCGACCGCGGGCGCATCGGCATCACCGGCCTGGGCGAAGTCGAAGGCACGCGCACGCCGGAAGGAACCATTACTTACGGCACCTGGAAACAGATCCGCGAGGCATTTCCCAACGCCGAATTGGTGGACGCCACCCCGATTCTAGCCGAAGTACGCTACGTCAAGAGCCCGGAGGAGATTGAGGTCCTGACCAGATCCATGGAGATTGTCGAGTTCGCCTACCAGGCCGAAATCAAGGCGGCCCGAGCGGGGGTAAAAGATTGGGAGGTCTGGGCGGAGACTCAAGCGGCCCTCCTGCGGAACGGCTCCGAGATGCCGGTCCACTGCAACTGGCTCTCCGGAAAAAATCCTCAGCGGACGCTGACTCGGCCCAGCATGCGCATCCTGGAACGGGGCGATCTCATCATCAACGAGGTCGAGGCCTCCTGGATCGGCTACCGGTCGCAGGGAGTTCAGCCGGTCTTCGTCGAAGTCGCCGATCCGGTGCATCAGGAGCTGATCAAGGTGCAGCGAGAAGTTTTCAATCGGGTGATGGAGAGTCTCAAGCCCGGGATTACAGTAGGCGAGCTTGCGGAGTTGACGAAAAGCACAGCCGAGAGGGTAGCTCCACAATCCGGGCCGGCCGCCGGCGCCACGGCTCAGCTGACCATGCATGGTCGCGGGGCCGGGGATGACGGACCGATCATCACTTCCAGCGCGCGCAGCCCGCGCCAGCTCGCGGTGGCGCTAAAAGAGAATATGGTTTTTATCTGCAAGCCCTCCGCGAGATCGGCCGACGGATCGATCTCAACCTGGGGCGATACGGTGGTGGTCACTTCGAAGGGCGGCCGGAGATTGGGAAAGAGGCCGCACGACCTCGCGATATCCGGTAAGTAGAAAAGGCTGGATCTATTTTTATGGTGGTCGCAGCAGGACTTGAACCTGCGACCTCTCGCATGTGAGGCGAGCGCTCTAACCAGCTGAGCTATGCGACCACCGGTAACGAACTTTTAGCACCCTAACTCCATCCCTTCAAGGCCTTACTTCTTCGCCGTTTCTTCAATAATCCGCCACTGCTCGTCCGTCACGGGCATGATCGAGAGACGCGGCAAGCGCAGGAGAACAAACCCGGCCAGCTTGGAATTGGACCTCATCTCGGAAAGCGTCACCGGGCGAGGCAAAGGCTTCACCGCCTCGATGCCCATTACCAAGAGCTTGGGATCTTTTTTCGCCGGGTCCGCGTAAGACCCGCTGAGCGCCTGGGCGACCCCCACTGCAGCCTTTTCATTACCCGTGTGATAGATCAGGATCCAATCGCCTTTTTTGATTCCAGAAAGGTTCTTTAAGGCCAGATTGTTCTTGACCCCGTCCCACACGGTCTGCTTGTCTTTTTCCAATTGTTGGAACGAATACGCGCTCGGCTCGGTTTTAAACAGCCAACGGTTGGCCATGGTTCAATCCTCCTCCCCCGAGTGAGGTCTTATAGTCTCATCGGATAGGGCGATGTCAACCCTGTTTGCCCGCTCAAAATTAAATTGACTGGCGCAGACGGTCCATGTTATAGGTTTCCGCCTATACAAGAAAGCTCCACCCAGAAGGATTCTGGATTCCTCAAAGAGTTTCGGCCCAAAGGCAAGTGATACAACTTGAAAGGAGAGCACCGTGATACGCGAAGCCTCTAGAACATTAATTCTTCTTCTTTTGCTTTTCCTCGGATGGATGCCCGGCATGGCTTTAGCTGGAAACGAGGTCTTTGTATCGAGCAGTATTACCGACTCAGAGGCCACCTATGTGGTGAAATTCGAAACTGCTACTGCGGGAACAATCAACCGGGTAGTAATCGTCTTCTCAGATAACGGCGTCAATACCGCCACCGGACTTGGAAGAGTGATGATCGACAATACGGCGGCCACGAATCCAACGATTACCGTAAGTACCCCAAATACCGTAACCGTCGATTTCACCAATTCAACGAGCCTTCCAGTCGGCACTGACTTTCGCATTGAACTCTTTAAGCTGACCAATCCCACCGCAGCCACACCCTCAGCTACGGTTACGACGAAGAATGGCAGCACCACAATCGAGACCCTTTCAGCGATAAATTTCGCCATGAAGGAAAAGGGCGATATCACAGCGGTGATCGCCGGATCGGGCCTTAGTGGCGGCGGAACGAGCGGGGATGTGACCCTCAATGTGGATACCAATTATGTTCAAAGACGGGTGACTGCGACTTGTCCAGCAGAGAGCGCGATGCGGGTAATTGACGTTACGGGCGGGGCAGTGACCTGTGAGCCCGTTGGGGATATTACGGCAGTGAACACTCCTGCTGGGTCAGGCCTCAGTGGGGGGGCTACAAGCGGGGCTGTGACGCTAAGTGTCGCCACCGGCGGGATCACCAGTGCCATGATCGCGGACGGCGCGATTGCAGCGGTGGATGTGAACTCGGCTCAGATACAGAAGCGGGTAACTGGCAATTGTGCTGCAGGAAGTAGCATCCGCGCTATTGCCGAGGATGGCACGACGGTGACCTGCGAACCAGATGACGTTGGCGTTGGCGGCAGCGGCACGGTCAATTATATCTCCAAATTCACAGCCTCTACGACCATCGGGAATTCTTCTATTTTTGAGTCCGGCGGCAACGTCGGCATCGGAACGACGAGTCCTGTCGGATTATTGAACGTCGGCACAGGACAAGATTCTCAGGTCTTCATCGGCGCAACTGCCGACCCTGGTTGGGCCCGTCCTGCCGTACATATGGGCATAGCTGGAAGCGCCGGGGGATCGGTTTATTCTGATCCTACTGGAGGGGCGAGTATTGCTACATCGAGTGTCTATAACAATGGAACGAATGATATAAGAAGCGGGACAGATACGGTAGGAAAGATCCAAGTCACTGGCGATGATATATTTATCCAAACAGCTGGGGGCGGCATAATTGGTGCGACGATTTCATGGACCACTATTGCGACTTTTAGGCCGAGCGGCAACGTCGGCATCGGGACGACAACTCCAACCAGTCGTCTCGATGTCAATGGCACCCTCACTGCCACCACTAAGAACTTCAAGATCGATCATCCCTTAGAGCCTGACAAGAAGCTTCTCGTTCACTCGGCTCTAGAGGGTCCGGAAGTGGCCGTTTACTACCGTGGCGAGGCGCAGCTGGAGAACGGTGATATTGTCATTACCTTACCTTCCTACTTCGAGGCGTTAACGCGTAAGGAGCAGCGCACGGTCCAACTGACTCCCATCAAAGGGTGGGCACCGCTGTATGTCGCTGATGAGACCCAAGATGGCCGGTTCAGTGTGAAGACCGCCAACGGCGGCAATCCGACCCAACGCTTCTACTGGGAAGTTAAGGCCGTTCGAGCGGATGTGGATCCTCTCGTCGTGGAGAAGCTCAAGGGGGATATGAAGGTAGCAGTGCATCAGGAAGGTGCTCGATAGGCCTGGAATTGACGGTTTAGAGGAGGAAGAGAGCTTTTGAACGAAGTTGTTGAGGCTCTACTGGATATCGTAGAAACGAACGCGCTACCGGCTGCGGACACGAGCTCACACTGGCAGCGCTATGGGCGGGAGACTATCGTTGAGCGGCAAGATAATGGGGTTATTTTGCGCGGGGCCGGGTTTGGAGTGGTGCAGACCACGGGCCTTTACTGGCGCCTCGTACATATGGTGGAGCGCTGGACGTATCGACACACAACGGCCGGCTTGAAAAGTTACAGGTCCGTATGGCGTACCGCGATAACCCTCGCAAGCGATCTGTCGTTTGACCTGACCTTCGATATCTGGAAGCAAGCGGTCGCTCTTGCACTGCTGACGGACCATTGGGAGGCGAATAACCTCTCGCCCAGAACCTTCGCTCTCATCGGAGACGGCTATGGTTTTCTAGGCGCGTTGATCCGCCGGCGCATCCGCGAAACCAGAATTTACTGCATAGATTTGCCCAAAATGCTCGTCTTCCAAGCACACACACACGAGCTGGCCGATCCGTCGGCTAAGATGTCTTTGCTCCGGCGAAGTGAGAGCGGAGGGCCGGACGTTGTCTTTGCCCTACCCCAGGATATTGAAATAATTTCTGACCCGATTGATTGCGCGATCAACATGGCCAGTATGCAGGAAATGAAACCGTCAAGTATCCAGGCCTACTTCGCTTTTCTTCGCAGGAGGAGTGGGCCGGAGTCTCGATTCTATTGCGTGAATCGCCTCCGCAAGGAACTGCCGGGAGGCGAGGTTGCCGATTTCTACGGCTATCCCTGGCGGGAGGACGATGAAGTTTTCATCGACGAGCCGTGCCCCTATTATCGTTATTTTCTTTCCCCTTCCACTTTGCACAAAGGACTCTGGTTTGTACGGGTGCGCATTCCCTTCGCGAACGTGAACTACTTTGATGGAATAACCATGCACCGCCTGGCTCATCTGGCCCCACTATCGTGATGAAAACTATCGACGAGCGATTCAACCTCTGCACTCAGGTGACTTTGGGACAGAAAAAGGGGACAGGCTCACTGCTGTCCTAGACGCGCTAGCCCGGAAGGAGCAGCGCACGGTCCAACTGACTCCCATCAAAGGGTGGGCACCGCTGTATGTCGCTGATGAGATCCAAGATGGCCGATTCAGTGTGAAGACCGCCAACGGCAGCAACCTAACCCAGCGCTTTTATTGGGAAGTCAAAGCGGTGCGGGCCGATGTGGCACCGCTGGTTGTAGAAAAAGATAAAGTTCCGGAGAACATCAATGTGGCGAGCCGGAGCGCCCAATAGCAGCCAGAGTATCCCATTTCTCCATTGAGCCAGGGGTTATCAGAGCTCGCGTACCAGAGCTCTCCCCCTGGCTCTATGGGGCTTTAGCTGTGTGACTAACTCTTTGTCAGATCTACTTCTGAAGTGACGCCGGTTGCGACATTTTCGACGATCAGCTTGCCCGCATCCCGGTCGCGCAATTGTTCGTTGGCATTTAACAGTTCAATGCCGTATATCGTCCCATCGGGGGCAATATCGATATGGAGTGACTCACCCACACAGATTGTTTCAACTTGGGCCGTTTTATCCTGCAACTTCAGGTAAGCTATATTGTGTCTTGGATCATAGGTTAATTTCATCGTAACCCCTCTCTGATCTAAACGCTCGCTAGCACGAAGAGCCGGCGCGGCAGCTCCGGGCATTACGCTGCCCGCTGTTTCTCTTCAAGTTCTACTTTGAGCCTGGCCCCAAGGGCATGCGCGACTTTTTCTAGAGTCTTTAAAGAATAGTTTCGGTAGTTTGGATTCTCAAGGCGTGATATCCCAGCTTGGGTCGTTCCGACCTTGCGGGCTAATTCCGCTTGCGTGAGACCGCTTTTTTCTCTCAACTCCGCGATCCTATGGGCAAGCCTTAGCCGGGTAAGCTCATCATAGTAGGTCTTCCTGAACCTCGGACTCTCCGTCTCGACATTGAACTTATAGGGAGCGGTTTTTCTAGTCTTCATTTTTTACTTCCTCCATTCGTTTTTGGGCGATCTCAAGCTCTCTTTGAGGGGTTTTCTGACTCTTCTTGCTGAAGGGGTGGAGAAGCACAATGATCCCCTCTGCTTTAAAGCAATAAAAGATCCGGCTCGATTTTATCCGCAACTCAAATAACCCCTTTCCTAAGCTTTTGGAGTGCGGCTCCCTTGCCTGATTGCCGACTTCTCCCAGGAAGGCAATCCTCGCTCTTAACAACGCCCGCTCCTGCTCGGGTAGGGCCGTGATAAACTCCTCGACTAAGTTTTTTCCTCTCCGATCGAGATAATACCTGAGTTTCCACGCCATCTAGCCGATATTACAAACTTGTAATGTCCCCGTCAACGGCTTAGGACAATTTACAGTACGCACTGCGGCAAGCGGTGATCCTGCGCAGCGCTTCTACTGGGAGGTCAAAGCCGTTCGAGCGGATGTAGATCCGCTCGTCGTTGAGAAGTCAAAGACAGTAGCGAACATGAACCTGGCAAAACAAAATATTCAATAGGCTACAATCTGTCCGGGAGGCATGGTAGAAACAACCTACTATGTCTTCTTTCGCTGATTTTTGCGCCGACTTTTTCAAGAAATATTTCGAGCTTCGCCCGACCGAAGCCATTTATTACGGCATCGAGGACTACGATCACCGGCTCAAGGACTACAGCGATGAAACCTATGGGGAAGAAAGGGCTTTTTTCCGGGAGTCCCTTAAACAGCTCCACCAGCTATCCGCCAAAGGGCTGAATCGGGACGAGGTGATCGACTACGCGCTACTGGAAGGGCGCCTCACGATTGAAAATTATGAATTCCAGAAAGAGGATTACCGCCTCAAGTGGCCCGACTTTCCCCTCCCCACTTCTCACATCTATATCCTGACGGTGCGGCCCACCCAGGATATCATTGGAAATATCACGAGCCGGCTGGAAGAAACCCCCAAGGTGATCCGCCAGGGGATCACGCATCTGGGCAAACCGGAAGCCAATCCTCCGCGGCTCTGGACCGAGATGGCGATCGCAGCGGCGAAAGGAGGAATGGAATTTCTCGATAAACTCCCGGATCATCCAAAGGTCGCAGAGGCCCTAAAAGAGCCGCGCCGTTTTCAAGAAGCGATCGAGAAAGCCAAAGGGGCGATCAACGACTTCCGCGCATTTCTGGAGCGGGATCTGCTCCCGAAAAGCTGCGGCGTTTATGCCGTCGGCGCGGAGCATTATCACCTGCTGCTCAAAAAACGCCACTTCCTGAGCCTGGATGCGCAAGGGCTCCTCGCCCTGGGAGAGAGCCTTTTCGATAAGACCAAAAAAGAGCTGGCGGCGCTCACGGAGGAGATCGCCCCGGGAAAAAGCATCGAAGCGCTGGCCCTGAAAATCCAGGAGGATCATCCCCCGGCGGAAGGTCTTCTTGCGGCCTATCAAAAAGCGATGGAGGCGGCGCGCGAATTTGTCAGGGAAAAAAAACTGGTCTCTTTTCCTCCGCGCGACACCCTCCGTGTCGTCCCGACGCCGGAATTCCAGCGCCACGAGATCCCCTTCGCCGCGTATCTCCCGCCTTCTCCGAAAGATCCGGAACAGGCGGGCTATTACTACGTCACGCCGGTGACCGAGGACGACCTTCTGAGAGAACACAACTGGACCGGGTTGGAAAACACCTCTGTCCACGAAAGTTATCCCGGCCATCACCTCCAGTTTACCATCGCCAACTCGATCCCACAGGCGGCCACTCTTCCGCGCTTGATGAACGAATCTTCGGTTTTCTACGAAGGCTGGGCACTCTATTGCGAGCAGCTCATGCAGGAAGAGGAATTTTTGAAGACGAAAGAGCACCGCTTTGTCATGCTCAAGGACCGGCTATGGCGGGCCCTCAGGATCATCATCGACGTGAAGACTCAGACCGGAAAAATGTCCTACGACGAGGCGGCCGACCTCATGGTACGCGAGCTTCACTTCCCGCGCGCCCAAGCCCAGGCGGACCTGAACTGGTACAGCCAGTCTCCTTCGACCCCCATGGGATACGCCCTGGGCTGGTCGATCATCAACCGGCTGCGCGAACGGGAAAGAGAGCGGCTGGGGACGCGATTCAGCCTCTGCGAGTTTCACGACCGTCTCCTCAGCGCGGGCAGTATCTCGCTGCCGCTCGTCGAAAAGAGGCATTTCTCCGAATAGTTTTTAGTCTTCAATTTTGAATTTTTAATTTAAAACTCAAAACTAAAAACTGCCGATACACCATCCAAGATGAAAGAGACTACAAAAGGGAAATCCGGGCCACTATTGGGCGCCCACATGTCGATTGCCGGGGGTGTCGATAAAGCGCTCCTGGAGGGGAAAAAGGTCGCCTGTGACGTCATCCAGATCTTCACCAAGTCCTCGCGCCAGTGGGCGGCCCATCCTTACGGCCAAGAAGAGATCCAGAATTTTCTCACCAATCAAAAAGAGACGGGGATCGTCACCGTGGTGGCGCACGATTCCTACCTGCTCAATCTGGGCTCTCCGGACGGCGTTTTAAGAAAGCGGTCCATCCAGGGATTCATCGACGAGATGGGGCGTTGCGAAACTCTGTCGATCCCTTATCTCATCGCCCATCCCGGCGCCCACACGGGCTCGGGGGAAGAGGAAGGGATAAAAACCATCGCCTGTTCCCTGGACGACGTCCACGCCGCTTGCCCGGGGTATAAAGTCAAAATCGCACTGGAGATCACGGCCGGGCAGGGGAGCAATCTCGGCTACCGCTTCGAGCAGATCCGAAACATGATCGACGCGACGAAAGAAAACGACCGCATCAGGGTCTGCTTCGATACGGAGCATGCCTTTGCCGCAGGCTACGATATCCGCACCAAAGAAGGGTACGAGCGGACCTTCAGCGAGTTCGACGAGGCGATCGGCCTGAAATTATTGGCCGCTTTCCATCTCAACGACTCGAAAAAGGAATTTCATTCGAGAGTGGATCGCCACGAGCACATCGGCAAGGGGCACATCGGCGTCGAGGCTTTCCGGTTCCTCATGAACGACCCGCGCTTCTGGGGCATTCCCATGTGCCTGGAGACTCCCAAGGGACCCGACCTGAAAGAGGACGTGGAGAATCTGACACTGCTCAGAAGTCTAATTGGAAAAACTCATGCCTAGCTTGACGGTGGGAAACCAGAGTTATACAATTTTCCCAAAAGTTTAACGGAGGTTTTATGCTCGAAGCTAAGATACTAGGAAAGGGGCAATTAGTGATCCCGGCCACAATTCGCAAAAAGCTCGGTCTCAAACCAGGCGACTCCGTCAAGGTCTTTGACTACGAAGGGGCTATACACCTGATACCTTCAGCCCGCAATCCAGTCAAACAAGCCACGGGCATCCTGCCCTCGCGTCCCTCGCTATCGAAAAAGCTCTTGAAGGATCGGGCGAGGGAGTGATGCCTTGCCCTTAAGAATCTACGATAGCTTTGCCATCCTTAAACTCTTTCAGAAGGAAAAGAACTACCACAAAGTCGCACGGCTTTTAGAACAAGATCTCAGGAGGAAAGAAGCTCCGCTTCTGCAAATTATCAATTTTGGCGAGATCATTTACCGAACTAAGAAGGACTTCGGGGAAGAAGCGAAGCTTCACGCGATCCGCAATGTCATTTCCCTGGGGCTCAGGATTATTCCCGTCTCCGATAGCCTGGTTTATGCTGCGGCAGAGCTCAAAGGGAGTTACGCCATCTCCTATGCAGACGCCTTTCTTCTCGCAACTGCGCTAAGAGAAAAGGCCACAATCGTCACGGGCGACCCGGAATTCAAAAAGGTGCAGTCTCTTTCTCCCATCGAATGGATTTGAAACGACTTCTTTACAACCTAATTGAAAAATCTCTTTAACCCGGGAGTCGTTGCGCTGATATTCCCAAGGCTGAAGAAGTCAAGTTGATCCCACAGGACGGCTCGCCCCGGGAGTTCTTAGGGCAGATTCTGCCAGAGAGAAAAGGTTTCTTTGTCGGTCTCGGGAGAGGACGAGGTAAACCAGGCCTCCTGGGCTGCGCCCCCTTTGAGGATGCCGAAAAAATAAATCCTCAGCATCCGATCGATCAACTCCGGAAGGGGCAGATCCCGCTTGGGATGGTACCAGGTGTAGATCCAGTTCATCATGCCGAAAAGGGAAAAGGTGACCGCCCTCAGATCGATTCCCTTGCCTCCCTCCGTGCCCCGCAATTGAGCGACGAGATCCATCAAGATCTTCACATAGCGGCGCTTTAAGACCAGAATCTTTTCCTGAAACTCGCCCGTGAGCGATTCATCTTCGCGGGCCATGACCTTCATCTCGACCATGTTGTGGAGAAAGAAGCCGAGGTGATTCTCCGCAAAGACACGGATTTTCACCCGGACATCGCCTCGCGAGTCCGCGATCTTTTCCCACCTCTCCAGCAGCGTCACGAAGCAGCGTTCCTGGATTAAATAGAGAAGCTCTTCCTTGGTGCGGAAGTAATAGTAGAGGCCTGCCAGGCTCATTCCCGTCGCCCGCGCGATATCCCGGATCGACGTGCGATGGAAGCCTTTTGCGGCAAAGATCTTAGCGGAAGTTTTTAGGATCTGCTGGAGCTTCTCGTCGTAGTGGCGGGTGGAAGATTCCAAACGATGGGCCATGACCGTTCGTAGTTTCGCAAATCGACCTCCGGGTGTCAATCAGCGGAAAGTCGAAAAGACCCTTTACCATCATCCGCAGACAAGCCCGTAGCAGGTTGGAAACTGCGGCTTTTTTAGTGTATAGCTCGGTCTACCATGAGCTATGAATATATCGCGGTCGAGAAGGACGGAGCCGTCGGCATCGTCACCCTCAACCGGCCGCAGCAATTGAACGCCCTCTCTTACGGCCTCGTAAGAGAAGCCTGCCTGGCCATGGAAGCCCTCGACCAGGACGCGGAGATCCGGGCGATCATCCTCACCGGGGGTGAAAAAGTGTTCGCCGCCGGCGCCGACATCAAGGAAATGATGGACGCGATGCCCTTCGACGACCTCCTCCAGGGCCGGTTGGTCTTTCGGGACCGCATCAACAAGATCTCCAAACCGGTTATCGCCGCGGTGAGCGGGTACGCCCTGGGAGGGGGATGCGAGCTGGCCATGAGCTGCGACATCATCATCGCCTCCGAGACCGCCCTCTTCGGCCAACCCGAGGTGAATCTCAGCGTGATACCGGGAAGCGGAGGGACCCAGCGGCTCACCCGGACCGCGGGAAAATACCGCGCTATGGAAATCCTGCTCACCGGGGAATCTTTCAGCGCCGCGGATGCCCAACGCTATGGCCTGGTCAATAAGGTCGTCCCCGTGGAGCTCCTTCTGGAGGAGGCCAAGGGTCTGGCAAAAAAAATCGCTTCCAAGCCGCCGCTCGCGGTCAAGCTGATCAAAGAGGCGGTCCAAAAGGCCTTGAACAGCCCATTGGACGAAGGGTTGGACTTCGAGCGCAAATCCTTCTATCTCCTTTTCGGCTCGGAAGACCGCCGGGAGGGCATGAAGGCCTTTGTGGAAAAACGAAAACCTGAGTTCAAAGGGAAGTAAAGGACCGCGCGTGGGTTACGAGACGATCATCTACGAAAAGCAGAACGGGGTCGCCACGATCACCTTGAACCGGCCCCAGGCGCTGAACGCCTTCACGCTCCAGATGAACGCGGAGCTCCAGGACGCGCTTAAGGACGCGGATGGAGACGATAAGATTCGCTGTTTTCTGATCACGGGAGCCGGCCGCGCCTTCTGCGCCGGGCAAGACTTGAAGTCGCGCACGGCGGAGCAGCGGGGCTCGCTCGGGGCCTCGCTCAGAGAAAAATATAATCCCATCATCCTCCGACTCCGGCGCACGGAGAAGATCGTCCTCGCGGCGGTCAACGGCGTGGCCGCGGGCGCGGGCTGCAACCTGGCCCTCTCGTGCGACTTGAGAATCGCTTCCGACGACGCCAAATTCATCCAGGCCTTTGTCCGCGTCGGCCTGGCGCCGGACTCCGGCGGCAGTTTCTTCCTGCCCCGCCTCGTGGGACTCAGCAAGGCGATGGAGCTTTTTCTTCTGGGAGAGCCCGTGGACGCCGCCGAGGCGCTTCGGATCGGACTGGTCGCTCGGGTCCTGCCGCAGGCAGAGCTCGCGCAAGCGGCGCGCGCGATGGCGGTGCGATTCGCCCGCGGACCCCGGAGCATCGGCTTGATCAAGCGGGCCGTGAACCACGCCCTTTTACCTGAGCTTCAGGCCCAACTGGAATACGAGGCGTATCTCCAGGAGATCGCGGGAAAAAGCGCCGATTACGACGAAGGGGTCAAGGCCTTTTTGGAAAAACGCGCCCCGGTGTTCAAGGGAAAATAACATGGATCCTTCCGTTATCGGCGTTTTGGGCGCCGGCACGATGGGGGCCGGCATCGCGCAGGTGGCCGCGCAGGCCGGATTTGAAACTTTTCTCTACGACGTCTCGCAGGAGTTCGTCAACAAGGGCCTCAGCCGGATCCGGGACTTTATCAAACGAAGCCGGGAGCGAGGCAAGCTTACCGAAGAAGAGGAAAAAAAGATTCTGGCCCGGCTGCGCGGCTCTCTCAACCTGGAGGAGATGCGAGACGCGGGGCTAGTGATCGAGGCCGTTCCGGAAAAATTCGAGCTCAAGCGGGAGATCTTTCAAAAGCTCGATACCGTTTGCGCCGCCGATGCTCTCCTCGCCACCAACACCTCTTCCCTCTCCGTGACCGCTATCGGAGGCGTGACGCGAAAGCCCGAGCGCACTCTCGGCTTGCACTTCTTCAACCCACCTCCCCTCATGGCCCTGGTCGAAGTGATCCAAGCCGTGCATACAAGCGCTGAGACTATTCAAAAAGCGGTCGAGATCGTCCGGCGCTTCGGCAAAACGCCGGTCGTCGTCAAGGACACCCCCGGCTTTGTCGTCAACCGGATCGCCCGCCCCTTCTACAACGAGGCGCTCAGGATCTTGGGCGAAGGCCAGGCGTCCATGGAGACTATTGACCGCATCATGAAAGAGGCGGGAAAATTTCCCATGGGCCCCTTCGAGCTCATGGACCTGATCGGAAACGACGTCAACTTCGCCACAACGGAATCTCTTTACCTGTCTCTATTTCACGAGCCTGCGTTCCGCCCCAGTCCGATCCAGCACCGGATGGTCCTGGCCGGCCATCTGGGCAGGAAAACCGGCAAAGGCTTCTATAGCTATGAGCGAAAATAGTCTGGCCATCATCGGGAAAAACCGGCTGGCTGAAGAGTTACTCGATCTCAGCCGCGCCCAGGGATTCCAGGCCGCGCTTTTTGCCGACTCCAAGCAAGACTTCTCGAAAACGTCTCTCGTGATAGAAACCTTGGCCGGCGGAAACGAGAAAAGAGAACTCTTAAAAGAACTGGACGACCGTCTACCTCCGTCCTCGGTGATCCTGACTTCCTGCTTGGGTTTTGCGACGACCGAGATCGCCTCCTGGACCCGCACACCGGAAAGAGTGGCCGGCTTTGCCACCTTCTATCCTCTTAAAGAAAAAAAGGTGATAGAATTAACTGGAGGTTTGAGAACTCACGGCGAGGTCCTGGAAAGAGCGGAGGGATTTTTCCGCGCACTGGGAAAAGAAACCGCGAAGGTGAAAGACGCGGCGGGATTGGTTTTTCCCCGTGTATTGAGCCTGATCATCAACCAGGCCGCCCGGACCCTGGACGAAGGAATCGCGTCGGCGGAGGAAATCGATACCGCCATGCGGCTGGGCACCAATTATCCGCTGGGACCGCTCCGTTGGGCCGACTTGATCGGCATCGACGAAGTACTCGCAGTCCTGGAGGGGCTCGAGCGCGAAACCGGCGACGACCGCTATCGGCCCGCCCCGGTACTCAGAAAAATAGTTCAGGCGGGCTGGTTGGGCGAGTCCTCGGGCAGAGGATTTTATCTTTATCCGGCAAAGTGATGAAAGACGCCGTCATCATCGATGCGTTGCGCACCCCATTGGGCCGCTACGGCGGGATTCTAAAGGAAATCCGCGCCGACGATCTCGCCGCCCATGTGATCGCCCGTTTGCTTCGTCGGACCGGCGTCAAGGGTGAAGAGATCGAAGACGTCTACCTCGGCTGCGCGAATCAAGCCGGAGAAGACTCCCGCAATGTCGCCCGGCTCGCCTCTCTCTTGGCGGGCCTCCCCTACACGGTTCCGGGAACCACGGTCAACCGCTTGTGCGCCTCCGGGCTCGAAGCCATCAACCAGGCGGGCCGCGCCATCGCCACTTCTCACGGAGACCTCTTCATCGCGGGAGGAGTAGAAAGCATGACTCGCGCCCCATGGGTGATGCCCAAGGGAGCCGTCCCGTTCGCCCGCGGTCATCTTACCGTTTATGACAGCGTCCTGGGTTGGCGTTTTCCCAATCGCCGCTTGGGCGAGCTCTACCCGCTGATCGATCTGGGAGAGACGGCCGAGAACGTGGCCGAGAAATACCGCGTGAGCCGCGCGGACCAGGACGCCTTCGCCTTGGAAAGCCACCGTCGAGCCGTCCGGGCCAATGAGGAAGGAATCTTCAAAGACGAGATCGTCCCGGTCGAAATGGCGCAGCCAAAGGGAAGCCCCTCGGTCCATCAGAAGGACGAAGGGCCCCGGGCCGACACCTCGCTGGAAAAACTTGCGGCCTTGAAGCCCTCGTTCAAGGCGAACGGCACAGTGACCGCCGGAAACTCCTCGCCGCTCTCCGATGGCGCGGCTGCCCTTCTCCTGGCCGCGCCGGAAAAGGCCAAGGCCCTCGGCCTCAAGCCTCTGGCCCGCATCGTGGCCTCGGCAGTCGCCGGGGTCGATCCTTCTTACATGGGCATGGGACCGGTACCGGCCACGCTCAAGGCCTTGGAACGGGCCGGTCTCAAGATCGATCAGATCGATCTCATCGAGATCAACGAGGCCTTCGCTTCTCAATCGGTCGCCTGCATCCGGGAACTCGGCTTGAACGAAAGCAAGGTGAACGTCAATGGGGGCGCTATCGCGCTCGGCCATCCGCTGGGCTGCAGCGGGGCCCGCCTCATGACCACACTGGTTCACGAGATGAAAAGACGCGGGAGCCGCTACGGGCTCGCCACACTGTGCGTTGGCGTGGGGCAAGGCGTCGCGACCATCGTCGAGAGAGTCGCCTAGCAGACCGCTAAAAAAGCCGAATTCCCGTGATCGTGCTCCTTTCTCGTGCTCGTGGGGGGGAGATGGGAACGAACACGATCACGAATCACGAACACGATCATGTCCCTTACCGAAATTTATCTGGAGATCCTGCCCGCAGACATCGCCTACGTCAAATTCATTTTCGAGTCCTATGAGGGCGTGGGGATTATTCGGACCGTGGACCGGAAAAAGGCCATCATTGCCCTCTTGGCGGTCGATGATTTTATCGGCACTGCCCGCTCCGTCCTCAACTCCCTGAAAGACGAGATCCCGTTGGTGGAGATCCCTCGGCCCGCTCAAATGGGCGAGGATTGGCTCCTCCTGGAACTCGCGATCGACGGCGACGAATCGTGAAAGAAAAAATCCTCGCTTTCTTTTTTTCCAAATCGCGCCGGCACCTGACGCCCCCGGAGATCCTCAAAGGACTGGGGCTCCCGCGAGATCATCTTGCCGTAGTCACCGAAGGCCTCCGGCAGCTGGCGCGGGAAGGAAAGATCGTCCGGCTGAAAAAAAGCCGCTATGCCCTGCCGGGAGCCCAAAACTATGCGATCGGAAAGGTCCAGGCACATCGGGACGGCTTCGGCTTTCTCATCCCCGAAGAGCGGGGAAGAGAAGACATCTACTTGACCCGGCGCGAGATGCGCCGGGTCATGCATGGCGACCGGGTCATGGTCCGGATTGAAAAAACGCGGCGGAGAGACGACGAGGCCCGCATCGTTCAGATTATGGAGCGCGGCCAGAAGCGCTTGATCGGAACGTACGAGGAGTTTCAGGGAAAGGCCTACTTGATCCCCATGGACTTGAGAGTCGGGCCGGCCATTCCGCTCGAACGGGTTTCCGGCGGCCCGGCCCAGGGGACGGTCATCGCGGCGGAGATTTCCCATTATGGGACCGGCTTCTCTCCGCCCGAGGCGAAGCTCATCGAGAGTCTGGGCGATCCGGATCATCCCGACGTCCAGGCCAGGGCCATAATCTTTCGCTACGGTCTTCCCACGATTTTCACGGCCGAAGCGGAACGTGAAGCGCAAGCCTGTCCAAGGACGATCGGTTCCGAGGAGCTTCGGGCGCGAACGGATCTCCGGGAGCTTCCGATCGTTACGATCGACGGCGAGCAGGCCCGCGACTTCGATGATGCCGTTTGCGTCAAGAGAAAAAACGGCGGCTATCGACTCTACGTTTCCATTGCGGACGTCTCTTACTACGTTCCGCCAGGGTCGGCCCTCGACCAGGACGCCTATGAAAGGGGGACCAGCGTCTACTTCCCGGACCGGGCGATTCCCATGCTGCCGGAGGAGCTCTCGAACGGGATCTGCAGCCTGAACCCGCGCGAGGACCGGTTGACCAAAACGGCCCTGCTGGAGATCAGCGAGAAGGGAGAAGTCACCGGGAGCGAGTTTTTCAATTCCGTGATCCGAAGCCACGCCCGGATGACCTATACCGACGTCCGGCGCATCCTGGTCGACCGGGACCCCGAATGCGTCGAGCGCTACCGGGATCTGGTGGAAGATTTCAAGCTGATGGAGGAGCTCGCTTTGATCCTTTGGGAGAAGAGACAGGCGCGGGGAAACCTGGACTTCGATCTCCCCGAGGCTGAAATTATTCTCGACCTCCAGGGAATGCCGGAAAAGATTGTGCAGGCCGAGCGCTCGATCGCCCACCGGATCATCGAGGAGTTTATGATCGCGGCGAATGAAGCCGTCGCCCGCCACTTGAAAGAGAAGGAGATCCCTCTCCTCTACCGCGTCCATGACACGCCCGAGGAGGAAAGCCTCCGCGCCCTTTTCCCTTTGCTTCTAAGTCTGGGGCACCGTCTTCAGATTCAGAAAGGCAAGGTCAGGCCCAAAGATCTTCAACAGCTACTCGAAGCCTGCCGGGGAAAAACCGAGGAGAGGATCGTGAACCGGATCCTATTGCGCGCCATGAAGCAGGCCCGCTATGCCCCGGAAAATATCGGCCACTTCGGCCTCGCCTCCGTGTGCTATACCCACTTTACTTCCCCGATCCGCCGCTATCCCGACCTCGTGGTGCACCGGATGCTGGAAAAGGCCTTCAGCGGAAAGAAACTCGCCGTCAAGGAAAAAGATGATCTTTTCCGCACTCTCGAAGAGATCGGAAAACAGACCTCGGAGCGGGAACGCATCGCGATGGATGCCGAGCGGGAGATGGTGGATCTCAAAAAGGCCCAATTCATGATGGAGCGGATCGGACAGGAATTCACCGGCTTCATCGCCGGTCTGGCAAGCTTCGGTCTTTTTGTGGAACTGGACAGTTATTTTATCCAGGGCCTGGTTCGCCTCTCTTCCCTCCGGGACGACTCCTACCAATTCTACGAGAAAGAATATCTCATCAAAGGCCGCCGCACCGGCCGTGCTTTCCGCATGGGCGATCCCGTCCGGATCAATGTCGTGCGCGTGCACGCGTTCCGCGGGGAGATCGAGTTCGAGTTGGTTTAGGCCACGTTGACAATATGCCTATTTCAGCGACTATATTGAGCCCATGACTACCGTAAATGTAGCCACATTGAAAGAAAAGTTGAGCTATTACCTCACACTAGTAAAAAAGGGGCAAGAAGTCGTCGTGACATCACACCGGCACAAGGTTGCCCGTATCCTACCCGTGTCCGCGCCGAACGCCCAGCCCAGGGAACCTTCCCGGTCAGTGAAGGATCTGCTTAAGCTAAAAGGGATAAAGCCCAGGCGGTCCATCTCTGCTGTAAGAACGCTCTTAGAAGATCGTCTACCTTGACACCTCCGTGGTCTTGCAGGTCCTTTTCCACTCTAGCGAGAGATATATGGATTGTTCACGAGACTCTACTGATCCAGCCGCTTAATGATTCAATCCTCCAGCGAGCAAGCGAATCATTTCCGACCGTGGTAGGGACCCTGGACGCGCTTCATTTAGCTACGGCCCTCGCCATACGCGAATTTGATAAGGTGGATCTTTTTTTAACCCACGATCTCCGTCAAGGGACAGCCGCGCGTAGCCTGGGATTTGAGGTGGTCGGGATCGGCTGAAGGCCGCCGCAGCAACCACACCTTCCGCCTGGGCGATCCCGTCCGCGTCAAAGTGGCCCGGGTCCACGCGTTCCGCAGGGAGATAGAGCTGGAACTGGTTACCACCGCACGCCAGAAGACTTCCGTGCCCGATCAAAGGCCCTCACGCCGCAATTCAGCCTGTAGATCCTCCCGCAAGCTATCATTCTCGTACCGGCGAGCAAGTTCCTCAAGAGTAGCCGCAACGCTTGGGTGTGAGTTACGCAGAGCACGCGCGTGGGTACGGTACACATCAGCGAGCTTACGCTCTTGACCTCCGCCTTCGTCGTGGGCACGTGTAGTACTCCCGTGTTTGTTACTCACGCCGGTCTGAAAGCCGCGTCGCATCCGCTCGAGTTCCGGACGATCTAAAACGTCTCTCGCTGGCTCGAATGGCCATATCCCACTAGCATCCGCAGGAGCGTGAGCAAGAATCTGACCTAGTGTCGAGTCACAGACCTCCAGTCTGTCAGCCTCTCGACAGAACTCCCGGGCCTCGTCAATAAACTTGACGAACGCACCATGGTTAATAGTTCCGTCTCGCTGGGTACCCGGCTGCCGATGACAGTGATGGAGCACACGCCACGTAATCTTAGCGGCCGCTTGTGCAGCTTCAGACACAGCTTCCTCGCGCTCGCCATTCGCCGGCTTGCAGAGGATGCAAAGCAGTTCACAAAATAACTTCGGGTCGGACATTATCGCCTCGTAGAGCGACTCGGCCCGTTGTTCCCCGTCGTAGCCGAGTGCAGGAATAAGGCCAAACTCTAGCCGGATCAACCGATCTCTATCGACGACTCCTGACTTCTCGATTCGCTCGAGGGCTTCACCGATGTCCCAGGGATCCAAGAGCGGTCCGTCCGGCTCCTCACCCCTAAGCATGCGCTCGAGCATTTCGGCGAGGAGCTTGCCGTCCACATTTTCCAGATCGAGGTGACAAACTTGTAACGCTGCCCGTGGGCGGCCTGCTTCGAGCAGGCGACGTAGCGCGAACTCGAAATCAGCCACGCCGCTGCGCAACCAGAGGCTCGGTTCGGTCGTCGACCAATAGACGTTCTCGATCTCGGGGCCGCATGATGCCGCGATGTCCCAAGTTTCTCGCTCCTCACGCGCTAGCACCAGAAAACGAGCAGTTTGCCCTGCATCCCAACCCTTTTTATTGCCGCCTTCCAGCACAACATTGATCAATTTGATGGAGCGCTGGCTTTCCGATGCGCGAAGCAAGCCGCGAACCGTCATCATTAGAGGTTGATCAGACGTAAAATCGCCTCCCTTAGCGATGATCCACCTTGTGAGGTCAGCCGTTTCGAGCTCCAGCTTCGCGAGCGTGATCCCGACGGTGGGCTGAGCCACGCACGATGCGGCGAGCTGCTCCACACCTTCCATACCGAGTTCAGCATGTATTTCGCGCAACGCATCAACACGCAAGCTCTCTATTAACGCCTGACGCTTGTTATGATCCTTTTCCCGGCCGGTCGGCAGCTCTGGCCAACTCTTGGCAAAAAGCCAGCTATGACGGACTACGAGGTCCTTCGGTGAGAGCCTCTCATAGAGCTCTTCGAGGTCTCGCAGCTTATTGTTCAGCGGTTTTCCCCGGGTATTGTCGTAATTGCGATGCCAGTAGATCTTTTTTCTCAGAGCATTTCGAATAACCTTCCTATCCTCATCTGTTGCGGAGCTTTGCGTGAACTGACCTGTGAGATCGAGTGCTACCTTGACTCGTTGCGCATCGAAGATGCTGATCTTCTGAATCAGGCGCACTATACGCTCTGGCTGCCCTGCAGAGCATGCAATGAGCCGATCGTCGGCGGCTGCAAACATCATATGATGCTCAGCTACCGTGACGTTGTGCCCGGCACCGGTATCCTCATCGCGCCAACTGGGGCGCGCCGACGGGTGAGCCACATCATTGCCGGGGTACACGAGACCGTCGAGTAGATCAAAGGCGATGTCTGGCTCTTTAGCGATGAGCGTGTCGAGCACTGCGATTCGCTGATCGATGTCCGCGGCTGTCTGTGGAAGCCAGGAGCGAAAGATGTTTAATAGGCTTGCTTGGGGCGTGTTGCCCCAGTTGCCCTTAATCTCAACGCGGCTGAGTCGCGCTAGAATAAGTGTGACGCGTGCTAATCGCTCAGATGCCCATGCCAAGGTCTCGAGCGCCCAAAGTAAACCCGCGTGCCAGCATCGTCCCATGAGGCCCGAGCCGGTGGTTTCGGTAATCAGGCACGTTACAGATGAATCCTGTTTGTCCAGGCTCAGCTCGACCGCCTTGAGAAAAGCATCTGGCGCTGCCTCCGCTAAGGACGGCAAAAGTGATGAAAGCGATAGCCATCGCGTCGCATCGGCATCGTCGAGCAGCTCGCGCACGAGGCCGGCGATTCGTCCTTCGATATTAGCCGCCGAAAGGGCAGTAACTTGAGGCCCTCTCACGGCGAGTTTGATAAGTGTATCGCAGAGCGCCTCAATCAGGAGACCGGACTGGGGTCTGACCTTGCCATAAACCTGAGCAGCAAAACGATCCTTTTCAGGTAGCTCCAGTACAGGATCTGGCGCAATGAGAATCTGGTGAGCGAGTTCGAAAAACCGATTCAGCTCATCACTGGTTATCCGCTCACCGAGCAACTGAAGAAGCTCAAGGGGGGATTTAGCTTTCCAAACGTCGCCGATTGGAAGGACCGGTGCGTCGTCTAATTGCGAGAGATGACGAAGATCCTTCTCGACCTCCTCATAAGGCCGACCAGATAGACGAGACACGATGTCCTGATCCGCCGCTTTATCTGCCGACCATCCGCCAAGCAGACAAAGAGTCGATAAAACCCCGGCTTGTGGCGTACCGAGCCATGTAGGCCTGCAAATGGCCGGATTGGTTGCGTGGCGTCGCCGGAAGACGGACCAAGATCGGCCGGTAGTGCCAGCAAGTCGCTTCGCGTCGGCTTCGTCCAGCCCCAAAGATACAAGCGCCGTCTCGAATTCGTGAATCCGAGGCCTCTCAATCGTGATGTCCCGATCGCGCGCCGCCGCGCCTCTATAGTATCCTGCCATGTCGCCTGCGGCGTAGGGAATGACCACAACCAAACCATTTCGACGCGTGGGGATCTCAGCAATCTCAGGTCGTGCTGCAACAGCAATTTTTACTGACGGGTTCGTCTCCACAAATCGCCAGCCCTCCACCGACGTCACGACAACACTATGTGCCATCAGATCTGGATGAGCAATAATAGAGGCGCACGCGAACGCCGCCGCCTCGCCAACACTATCCGCTCGAACGGCGTAGAGCTCGGGCTGCCCCGTCTGGAACCGGCCTCGCAGTTCTGCAGTGAATCGCTCGCGTGCGTTCTGACGGTCGATGAAAAACGCCTCTGCTGAAATCGGGGGACCTGACTGCTGCGACCAGCCTTCCCAGTGCTTAGCTACGCTCTCAACGCCTTGGCCGATCAGACCGAGTTCTTCACCAAACTCCAGTGCAACCGCAGGACTCTGCTCGAGCCACTGCTCAAGATCATCGGCATCGTAGGCGCGAACATCAGTCCATTTCTCCGCTTGTCGTTTCGCCTTGAGCCAGCGCGTCTTCTGGCTCCATCTACGAGCCGAAACCACAATGAGTGTTGCTTTGCTGCGGATTTTTCTCGGGGTTTTCTTTGTTCGTTTATTGTAATCTTTGTTGGCTTTTTTGGTGACCTCACCTTCGCAGCTAAATTCCCAAAACGATTTACCCTTTGGAATCCATGGGCTCCCCTGCTCACTCACGAGCTCGCCATCCCATCCCGACAATCCGGTCGAATCGCCTGCCGGGAAATCAGCTTGCGTAGGACTTCCTGCCGTGTGAACGAGCCTGCGTATCAGTCTCGGCAAGGAAACCTGGGCTTTTTTTGTTTTCGCCCATTGAGCAATTTTAGTTGCTGTAATTCGCATGTTTGACTAGACCTTTTGTTTTGCGCCCTCAATAATTCAACTTTAATCCTATACCAGCAAAAAATCGGCTGAAGCTTCCTCTAACTAAGGCTTTCGCCTCCTGGCTACGTCTACCTTCGAGGCGAGCCAGCATTTGCGTGGCGGCTCTGAGACCCCGGCCTTCGACTCGCCCAAAGTGTAAATGAAGGATCTTGATGCCTTCGGCGATAAAGGGATGCTCAAGCACTTTTCGGACTTCCTCACCGGTATCGCCGTCTTTTGCACCGCCATGCGTCACCAGATAGTAAATATCGTAAGCGTCTTTGTCCTTTGGATTCTCATCGAAAGCTTGGGCTTTAAGTGCCAGGCATGCGGACAGATCCGCCACAGTAATTTCTGCATCTAAAACTTTTCCCTCCAGAGTTGACCCCGTAATCCTTCTCTTGAAAGTGAAATGATCTTGAACTTCCTGTTTGCCTCCGAGGAAATCGACAATAACGGCTCTCGTTGAGGAGACTTCACGTCGCATCCGCTGGGAAGTCAGACGGTGATAGCCTGTTGTTTCTAGCCTACTCATAATCGTCTCAAGCTCAGCCATGGGGACTAAAAATGCCAAATCAACGTCCTCTGTTCCCGCGAACCCTATATCTTCAGGGCTACGATCCGGCCGGTCTAGAAGATAGTAAACAGCCCAACCACCTATCAGATAAAATTTGTTTTCATAGCCAGCTAAAAGATAAATCAGATCACAGAGAACCTGACGGCACGCCTCAAGAGCTTCACGGCTGTACAACATATAAGTTCAAAATTGGAGCCTCGCTTTCCGAAGCTCTTCTGCCGCTTCCTGTCCCCTACCCCCCATCGCCCATAGATCAAGATACAATTGGAGATCGCTTACGACGTAAACATCTTTGACTAATCTTGACCCGATAAACTCGTTCTCTTGCTCCACAACTCTCATAAGCAGATTACCTTCTGAAGGGACAGGATCGACTTTCAGCTGTTCGAGAAATTCTTGCTTCAAAACATCTACGTACAAATGGACCACGGTCGGGTTCATGTAGGGAGAAATGAGCGAAGCTCCGCTTGCCCCACTAAGCGCATACCGAACCCCATGCTCAAGTGTGGCAACTTTGAGATCCCGCACCAATTCTTCAACAGATGCAACCTTGATAACGTATCTCGCCCACTTGGGCGCTCGCCTGTAATATTCGTCTCTCCATGCCTCCAACAAACGCGCCGGGTCCTCCAGCTTGAACGCCCTAAGATCCTTCTTCGCAAAAAGATTATTTTCCAGGCCTGTCGCAATGCGATGAATCAACCCGATACTCACGCCCGTCTCAGTCGCCAGGCCTTTAAGAGTCCATGTACGTTTTGGATCTGACAACAGACAGCGAATAACGCGAGATGATTTAGGGGAGAAAAGGCTTTGGATTTCCCTTGGCTTTTTAAACTTGTTAGGGTTGCCGGTGCGCTCGACATAAAGCCCATCAATGTTGAGTAAACAGTTCCCCGACAGATCGATATATCCCACTCCTAGTTCACGACAGATCGCCGCTCCTTCCCTGCTTATGAACGGGGCAACGATCACTGCGTAGTCATGCTTGAATTTTGTTAGACGATCTTTAAGCCAAGCTCCTGAGCGACGCAGAATGGAAGGTTCTCCGGTGGATTTGGCTTCCCCAATTACTTTGAACTTCTTTTGCCCGAGGGTTAGCAGGAAGCTAAAATCGGGATGATTAGGTATTTGTACAGCACCGATTTGTTCGATTTTGACGTTCGGCACCGTCTTAAGAGACTCAATAGCCTTAGCTATAAGATCGGCTTCTTTGACTGGATGTTTCAATATAGTAGATGTTTCACCCATTGGTGAAACACATAATATAGTGAAACATAGGGGCTGTCAAGAAAAGGGAGTTTAAGGATGTGGGTCTTTTTAGTGGCCTGGAGTTGGAATCCGCCTAACAGGCTCTGAAAAAATTGAGATTTCAGCGGTGGCTAAAGGCCGTAAAGCCGCCGCGGGTTCTCGTCGAGGATCTTGTGGATCGCCTGCTCTCCAATCTCACCCTTGAGCCTCAATCTTCTCAGCGCGTCGATCTCAGTCGCGGTGTCCGCATGACCATAATCGGAGCCGATCACGATGTTATCCTCCCCGGAATAGCGCAAAATCGAAGCGAGGTCGTCGTCGGTCTGGCATGCGACATAGAGTCTCTCCGCGCGCATGAAATCGCTTGCCAATCGCTTTCCCTTCCTTTCGAAGCGTCTCGCCAGGTCGTGAATCACATAGGGTATCCACTGGGCGCTGACCTCGATGAAACCGAAGCGAAGCATCGGGAACCTCTCCGGGACCCCGTCGTAAACGAGGGTATGAAAAGTGGATACAACGGGGAGCTTGAACTTGGCAAAACCGATCTCCTGTTCGAAGATCTCGTTCCATGCGAAGCTTCCCGTCGAGGCGTGGATGCAAACGGGCAGGTCGAGTTGCGTCGCCTCCTCGTAGAGAGGGTAAAAATAGGCGTCGCTCAACAGCCGATCCTCCATGACCCCGCGCACGTAGAGGGCGCAAGCGCCGTTTTGCTTGGCGAACCTTGCCTCCGCCAGCGCATGATCGATGCACAGCAACGGGAGAACCGCGGCCCATCTTAACCGTCCCTCTCCTTTTCGCCAGATATCCGAGAGCCAGCGATTGTAACTCCGACACAGAGCTAGCTCGACCTCAGGGCGGGCGGTCAGCGGGCGCAGGAAAATCGACGGGTACAGGACCTGCACCTCGACCTCCAATTTATCCATATGTCGCAGCCTGCTCTCGATGTCGAGCATCTCCCGGGAGGCCTCGGGCACGTCTTTGCCGATGTTTCCGTCACGAGGAACAATTTTCCCGTCAATTACCCAGAACCGTTTCCCGGAATCTGGGCCGCTCGTGGCGGTAACCGTAAGAGGTTGAAACTTCGAGTCCCGGCCCTCCATGTAATCCCAGGTCCGTTCCGTTTCAATGACGTGCGCGTCGGCATCGATCGTCATATCCGCCCTCCCGGCTCCAACGGTTTATCTTGCCATACCGGCCTGTCGGAGGAAACAAGGCCCGCTCAACGCGGGTAAAGCTTCTCTCTCAGCTCATTCAATACTTGGGGAGAAAGCTCGGTGCCTGTCGCAAGCTCTCTTAAAAGGCCCTCCGGATCCTGATAGGCTTTCTCGCTGACCTTCGCGGCCAGCACGAGAACTTGGTTCATCCTTTTTTCCATCAAATTTCCCATGATTCCGTATAAGAGCTTGGCCAAAAAGGCAACCAAGGAATTGTCGATCTTGAGGGTGGCATCGACGTTGTTCTCGACATATTCTTCCGTCTCATTGTTTTTGCGTTCGAACCCCAAAGCCACGATCGCCTTGGCCGGGACCGAGGGCAGCCACCCGGGATAATAAGCCCCGTCCAGGAAAAAGATGCGCTCGTTTTTGCTCTTATAGATGACCCGGAAATGTCCGTTCACTCCTTTTCCGTCCGTTGCCCAGTACGATCCGCCTTCGGCTTTCTTAATTTGATATTCTCCGGCCTTCAGCGCCCTGGCCGCGACCGCTGCCACGTCCGGATGATCTAAGAGGTATTCGTAAACTTCTTTCTTAGACAGAAATTTAACGGCGCCCGTGCGGCGAGACAGGGTCGGCGCATGCATGACCTCTTCCGCCGCTCGTCGATCCCCAGGAGCCAGCTGGGAAAACGGGATCGGAAAACTCTGGGAGCCGGCCGAAGAAACCCATACCAGCGAGGAGAAAAGAACGATGAGGGATGTGATCATCCAGGCGTGTTTACTCGTACCTCAAGGCCTCGATGGGGTCGAGTTGGGCTGCTTTTCGGGCGGGATAAAAACCAAAGAAGACTCCCACTCCCCCGGATACCAACAGGGCCACGGCAACGATATCCGGACGAACCAGGATCGGCCAATTCATGAGCCAGTGAATCAAGTTCGAGCTGCCGATACCGATCAGTATCCCCAGCGCTCCCCCGATGGCCGCCATGACCACGGCCTCCACGAGAAACTGGAGCATGATGTCGCGGCGGCGGGCGCCGACCGCCATGCGAATACCGATCTCGCGGGTGCGCTCGGTCACGGAGACCAGCATGATATTCATAATGCCGATGCCGCCGACCAGGAGCGAGACCGACGCAATGCTTCCCAAGAGGACCGCCATGACATTGGCCGTAGAGGAGGCGGCCTCGGCAACGTCGGAAAGATTACGGACGGTAAAGTCGTCGTCCTGATCCGGCTGGAGCCGGTGGCGGTCGCGCAGGAGGGCTGCGGTGCTCTCCTGCACCGCTTGGTTCCGCTCCGCGCTGACCGTGGACACGATAATACTGTGGACATAGGTGATGCTCAAAACCCTTTTCTGCATCGTCGTGTAGGGAATCATGACGACGTCGTCCTGGTCGGCCCCCTGGCTGCTCTGACCTTTGCCGGCCAGGACACCGACCACGCGAAATGGAATATTCCGAACCCGGATCACGGCGTCCAGCCGCTCTTCGTTGCCGAAGAGGTTCGCCGCCACGGTCTGGCCGATGAGAGCGATCTTCTCGACACGATCCACATCAGTCTGAGTAATGAATCTGCCCTCCTCCACTTCCCACTTCCGAATCTGCTGGAGCTCGGGCGCCACTCCCTGAATCGTCGTCGCCCAGTTCTGGTTGCTGGCAACGACTTGTTCATTGCGCCGCAGGGTCGGAGAAACCAGGGCCACCCCGGGCACCTCGTCCAGAATGGCCTTGGCATCTCCGTCCGTAAGAGTGCTACGGCCGCCGGCGCCGCTTCTGGCCCCGGCCTGAGTGAAGGCCCCGGGAAAAATGATCAAAACGTTGGTCCCGAGGCTCGCGATTTGCTCGCGCACCAGCGCCTTCGCCCCTTCTCCAATGGCGACCATGGCGATCACCGCCCCCACCCCGATGATAATCCCCAGCATGGTCAGGAAAGAGCGGAGCTTGTTTCGGCCCAGCGCGCGGAGGGCGATTCTGAGAGCCATCAGTCCCATAAAATAGCTCTCAGCTTTCAGCGCTCAGCCGTCAGCTGATCGCCGATAGCTGAACGCTGATTGCTTCTTTTATCCGAGGTGATGACTCCGTCCCGAAATTGGATCTGTCTGCCGGCGTACGCGGCGATATCCTGCTCATGGGTGACCAGGATGATCGTGATCCCCTCTTCTCCATTGAGGCGGCGCAAGAGCTCCATAATCTCCGCGCTCGTCTTGGAGTCCAAATTGCCGGTGGGCTCATCGGCGAGGAGCAAAGACGGACGATTCACCAGCGCGCGCGCGATCGCGACCCGCTGCTGCTGGCCGCCGGAAAGCTGGTTGGGGGTATGGTGAACCCTGTCGCCCAGGCCGACCAGGGAAAGCATTTCCAGCGCCCGCCGGCGTCGCTCCTTACCCTGCGTCCCGTTGTACATGAGCGGCAGCTCCACGTTCTCCAGGGCGGAAGTCCGGGAGAGCAGGTTGAAACCCTGAAAGACAAAGCCCATCTTGCGATTGCGGATATGGGCCCATTCCTCGGGGGAGAGAGAGCCCACTTCCTGTCCTTCAAGAAAATAAGCCCCCTCGGTAGGCCGGTCCAAACAGCCCAGGATATTCATGAAAGTGGACTTCCCCGAACCTGAAGCCCCCATAACGGCAACGAACTCGCTCCGAGAGATCTCTAAGTCGATCCCGCTGAGAGCGGGAACTTCAATGTCACCGATCGTATAAACCTTGTGGAGTCCCCGGACGCGGATAAGGTCGTTCACCGGAACCCCCCTAACCCTCGGATCCGGAATGGATTGGCGACGCTGGGCGAAGTGTTGGGCCCCGAATTATCGGACATGGCGACAATAACCCGCTCTCCTTCCTTTACTTCGCTCTCTATGACCTCTGTGATGGCGCCGTCGGTGATCCCGAGGCGCGCTCGAACCGAGACCGGCTTCTGATCTCTAAGCAGGTAAACGGTGGCCCACCGGCTCGTATCGGCGGCGCCCTGGCCTTCTTGGGTCCCCTTCCGATCGCCACTCTCTCGACCCCGCGATCCCCCCCTCCGGCCCTCTCCTGATCCTCGAGGAACCCCTCGCGCGGCCCTACTACCCTGATCGGTTCGTCTTACCTGTGATGGGGAATCTGCTTTCTCCGCCGGCAATCTGAAGCGGATCGCCAGATTAGGAACCGTCAGGACATCGCTTTTTTGGCTTACCAGAAACTGCACATTGGCGGTCATGCCGGGCTTGAGCAGCAGCTCCTTATTGTCGATCCTCACGACCGCGTTGTAGGTGACTACGTTTTGCACCACCGTCGGGGCGTTACGGACCTGGGCGACCGTCCCTCGGAAGCGCCGCGTCACGTAGGCGTCTACGGTAAAAGTAACCTCCTGTCCCTGCCATACAGTGCCGATATCGGCTTCAGCGACATTGGTGTGCACTTCCATCTTGGAAAGGTCATTGGCGATTGTAAAGAAAGTCGGCGCCTGCAGAGACGCTGCCACGGTCTGCCCGACGTCGACATTTCGCGAGATCACGATCCCGTCCACCGGGGAACGGATGACCGTATAGGAGAGATCCAACGCGGCCTGGTCCAGCCCGGCCTTGGCCTGCTCCACTCTCCCCTTGGCCACTTCAATCTGAGCCAGAGCGGCACGATTCGAGGTTTCGGCCGCGTCGAGCTCGCTCTGTGAGATCAGCTCCCGTTTCCTCAGCTCGGTGGCCCGGGCTAAAGTCCGCTCGGTATCTTCCAGCGAGACCTTGGCCTTGGCCAGATCCGCCTGGGCAGAGACGACATTGGCCCTTTCCTCTTCCACTCTGGCCTTGAACTTCCCTTGATCCAATTCGGCGATCACCTGCCCTTTCGTGACTTTACTATTGAAGTCCGCATAGAGATTGGCGATGGTCCCTGAAACCTGGCTCCCGACCTGGACCGTGACCACCGCTTGAAGCGTTCCCGTGGCCGAAACGGTCTGAGTAATCGTTCCTCGGGTGATGGCAACCGTCGTAAAGACAGCTTCTTTCGCGCTCCCGCGAAAAACCCAGAGGCCAAATCCCCCCAACCCAACCAGAATCAGTAAGACGGCGATCGTGATAGTTCGTTTCATTTCAATGGCTCCGCGCGCGTTTCCTGAAAGATCTTCTCGGTGATTTCCCGGGCCTCTCTTTTCTGAGTCTGGCTGAAAGTGACGCCGCTCAGGATAACGGCGCCGGCCTCCTGATCTTCCAGGAGCTTGTCCAACTCCACTCGGAAGAGGGACATGAAGGATGCTCCCGCCATCGACTCCCGAAGCTCGCGGCCATTCCCCTTGAGATAAAAATTCATCCCTTTATCCGTGACGACGAGCGTGATTTTTCCGGTCCTTCTCAGGTTCCTCGCCGTGGTGCTGGTCTTGCCGAGCGCCAGATCGATCCGGCGCCGGTCCTTGGCCACGACCTCGTAATAAGAGAGCACGGCGGGATGGGCCCATCCGGCTTCATCCACGGTGACGATGACGATGGCCTTGCCGGCCCGCGACGCCACGTCGCCGCCTTTGAGGTGGTTGAAAAGCTCCTCGGTCAACTCGTTTCCCAAGTGTTGTGACATGTTTATATCCTATTCTATATTTAGACGCCCGGCGACAGCGCGGCGTTTACCCGCCGATCACCAGCTCTTGTCTTTTACCGAAACTCTGCTCGTTGTCGATGTAAAAGAGCCGCTCCGGCACGACACAGTAAAATTTAACCTTGAGAAACGCCCGGCAAAAAGCGCCGCTGGCCGGGTTG
>Ga0080064_1001830_pt1 | contig 39853 bp, 31 predicted proteins | sample Subgrocontami54m_FD_69260 | JGI IMG/M metagenome (GOLD analysis project Ga0080064, IMG submission 69260) | Subsurface groundwater microbial communities from S. Glens Falls, New York, USA - GMW46 contaminated, 5.4 m (SPADES assembly) (version 2) ...
CGAAGCCGCCTCCCAGAACGCCAGCCATGCGGGCATGGGTTCGACGGTGGTGGCCGCTCTGGTCAAAGGCAGCTTCCTCTCCATCGCGCACGTGGGCGACAGCCGCATCTACCTGCTGCGCAAGGACAGCATCCAGCAGCTCACCGATGACCACTCCTTGGTGATGGAACAGGTGCGCCGCGGGCTGATCACGCCGGAGGAAGCGGAGGACTCCAGGATGCAGAACATCATCATCCGCGCGCTGGGCTCGGAGGAGACGGTGGAGGCGGATGTGGACGACATGGTGGCGCAGCCCGGCGACATCCTGCTGCTGGCCAGCGACGGGCTGACCAAGCACGTGAAGGGCAACGCCCTGCTCAAGCTGGTGAAGGGCGCTCCCACGCTGTCGCAGGCCTGTGACGCGCTGATCCAGGCCGCCCGGGATCACGGCGGCGACGACAACATCACCTGCGTCCTGGTGCGGGTGGTGGAACAGCCCTGGTATCGGAGATGGTTCGGGAAAGGAAGTCCGCAATGGCAAAACTCTATTTGAAGTTCGAGCAGGCCGTCCTCAAAGAGGTCACGGTGACGCAGGGGGGCATGGTGACCGTCGGCCGTTTGCCCGACAACATGATCCAGGTGGATAACCTGGCGGTTTCCGGCCATCACGCCAAGATCTACTGGGAGACGGACCACTACGTGATCGAGGACAACAACAGCCTGAACGGCACCTTCGTCAACAACCAGAAGGTGAGCAAGGTGACGCTGAAGGACGAAGACAACATCCTGATCGGCAAGCACACCATCACCTTCAAGGACGAGTGGCACGAGGACGAGCCGGAGCAGCGCGTGCCCACGCAGGTCATGCCCGCGGTGCCGCAGATGGACGCCACGGTTGTGCTGGACACCAAGAAAGCCAAGGAGCTGATGGCCCAGGCCAGGATGCTCAGGGAGGGCGCGCCGGCGGCCCCGGCAGCCGCGGGTCCCACGGCCTCTGGAACCATGCCGGCGGTGGTGCGCACCCCGCCGCCGCCTCCTCCCCCTCCTGCCAAGGAGCGCACCGGCCTGCTGACCGTGCTCGAAGGCAAGACGGACGAGCCGCGCTACGTGTTGAGCGGCAAACTCACCGTCATCGGGGGAGCGGCGCAGGCCACGGTCAAGCTGAAGGGCTCGATGTTCCGGCGGCCGCCGGACGTGGCCGCCATCGTGCGCAAGCAAGACAACAAGTACTTTGTCGCGTCCCAGGACCAGAAAGCGCACCTGAAGCTCAACGGCGCCGACTTGGACCATCAGCAGGAGTTGAAAGAGGGCGACACCATCGAAGTCTTTGGCGTGAAGCTGAACTTCGAGTACCAAGACTAGGGAATGGAGATCAAGAGCGTCGGCGTGGTGGGGGCAGGGACGATGGGCAACGGCATTGCCCACGTCTTCGCCAAGAGCGGATTTTCCGTCGTCCTGTGCGACGTGGAGCAGCGGTACCTCGACCGCGGCCTGGAAATCATCGGCCAGAACCTGGAACGCGAGGTCGCGAAGAACAAAATCTCCGCCGAGCAGCGCACGGCGGCGCTGGGGCGCATCCGGCCGGTAGTGGAGCGGAAGGCGCTCGCCGCCTGCGACTTCATCGTGGAAGCCGCCAGCGAGAAGCTGGAGATCAAGACCGCGCTCTTTCGCGAGCTCGACGCCCTCTGCCGTCCCGAAGTGATTCTTTCCTCCAATACCTCTTCCATCTCCATCACCAAGCTGGCGGCCCGCACCCAGCGGCCGGAGAAGGTCATCGGCATGCACTTCTTCAATCCCGTGCCCATGATGAAGCTGGTGGAGGTGATCCGCGCGCTGCAAACCTCAGACGCGACTTTCCAGGCGGTGAAGTCGCTGGCCGAAAAACTGGAGAAGACCCCGGTGGAGGTACACGATTCGCCCGGCTTCGTCTCTAATCGCGTGCTCATGCCGCTGTTGAACGAGGCCATGTACGCGGTGATGGAGGGCGTGGCCACGGCGGAGGCGGTGGACGAGGTCTTCAAGCTGGGCATGGCGCATCCCATGGGCCCGCTGACGCTGGCCGACTTTGTCGGCCTGGACGTGTGTCTCGACATCATGCGGGTGCTGCACGACGGCCTGGGCGATCCCAAGTACCGCCCCTGCCCGCTGCTCATTAGGATGGTGGACGCGGGGTGGCTGGGAAGGAAGAGCGGCCGCGGCTTCTACCAGTACTGAGCCGGATACCCTGGGCCGGCAACCAAAGCGCCCCGGTCTTCGTCAAAGGAGGTAGCGGCGGGTTCCGCGCCAGCTATCACGAAGGCGCGTGACTGCCATCACCGCCGCCTGCACCGGACAAAGGGGTATACTGTTTTGGCGATGCGCTATCTGAGGGCCATCACGCTGGCGCTGATGCTGGCCGCATGGGCGGCAAGCACGGCTGCGGCGTGCCTCTTGCCGGGCTCGCAGCTGACCGAAGAAGAGAAGGCCTGCTGCCGCGACATGGCTCCCCAGTGCGGGAAGGAGATGCAAGTCTCTCACTCCTGCTGCCCAGAATCTGTTACCCGGGACCAATCGTCGCTGGCCTCGCGCAGCCATGACCTTCACCCCGATCTTGCGGTCGCGCAACTTGGTTCCCGCGAAGGAAGCTGGGGCCTGCCCGGAGCGCTGATTCCGGCCGACTCGTTCACCAGCCCCTCCCCGCCTGGTCCCGCTCCCGGCGCCACGACCATCCTGAGAATCTAGTTTCCTCCGCAGGTTCCGCGAAGGCGCATTGGTGCGCCTCGGCAACAAGTGTCGATCCAATGGACCTCAGGAGGAAACGATGAAGTCTGCTCGCATTCTTATCTTTCTATTGCTGGCGGGCGTCGCCGCGGCGCAGGAAGCAGCACCCCCAGCGAAGGCCGCGCCCACGCCTCTGGCCATTTTGGTCGAGGAGGCGGAGGGCGCGAACCCCGAGATTGCCGCGGCCGAGCACGGCTGGCAGGCGGCGAGGCATGGGGTCCGCCAGGCCTCGGCGCTTCCCGACACCGAGATCCAGGTGCAGCAGTTCGCCGTGGGCAGCCCGCGGCCATTCGCCGGCTTCTCCAACAGCGACTTCGCTTACATCGGCATCGGCGCGGCGCAGGAGTTTCCCTTCCCGGGAAAGCGCGGCCTACGCGGGCAGGTGGCCGGACGCGAAGCCGACGCGCAGCACGAGCAGGCACAGTCGGTGCGACGCGGGGTGGTGGAAAGGCTCAAGAGCATCTATTTTCAGCTGGCGTATCTCCAGGAAGAGCGCGCCATCCTGGAGCGCGACGATCGCGTGCTCGCCGACGTGGAGGAGGTAGTGGAGGCGCGCTACCGCGTGGGCCAGGGCAACCAGCAGGACGTCCTCAAAGCGCAGCTCCAGCACACCCGCATCCTGCAGCTTCTGGCGAAGAACACGCGGGCGAGCGGCGAGTTGCAGGCGGGGCTGCGGCAGCTGCTCAACCGTCCGCCGGAGGCGCCGGAGATTCTGGCTGAACCGCTGGCCGCGCGGCCTCTCCCTTACACGCTGGCGCAGTTGCTGGAGTTCGCGCGCCGGCAGAATCCGGACGTGCGCGCGCAGGAGCAGATGCTGCGCAAGACGGAGACCCAGGTGGACTTGGCGGGCAGGGAGTCGCGCCCGGACTTCAGCCTGGGCTACATGTGGCAGCACAACGCCGACAACTTCCGCGACTATTACATGCTGACCTTCGGGCTCAGGCTGCCCAACCGCGGGCGGACCTCGGCGCTGCTGGCCGAGGCTGTGCAGAAGCGCGAGCAGGCGCGGCAGCGGCTTGCGGCGGAGGTCAACCAGCGCCTGGCCGAAGTCCAGAGCGATACCGTGGCGGCGGAGACGACCGCCGAGCAATTGCGCATCTTCCGCGAAGGACTGATTCCGCAGGCGGAGGCGACCTTCCGAGCCGGGATGGCCGCTTATGAGGCCGGGCGCCAGGACTTCGAGACCCTGTTCGCCTCCTACCTCGACCTGCTCAACCTGGAAATCGAGTACCAACAGCAACTCGCCGAACACGAGATGGCGCTGGCGCGGCTGGAAGCGCGCACCGGGGTGACACTGCCATGAACATGCAATCGCAAAAAACCGACTATCGAGCGGCCTTCCTGATCGTCCTGGCGCTGAACATTGTGCTGCTGGCGGGGATGGCGTCGGCCTTCTGGTACATGCGGCGGGCCGAGAAGCTTGTCTCCGACGCCATGACGCCGGGAACCCCGCCGGCTGGGGCGGTGCCCGCCGAGCCGCCGCTGGCGCCGATCCAGCTCACGCCGCAGCGCATGCAGAGCATCGGCGTGCGGCTGGCGCCGGCGCAGGTAAAAGAGGTGAGTGACGAGGTGCGCGTCACCGGCACGGTGGAGGTGGACGAGCGCCGCTTGTCCTACGTGCAAGTGCGTTTTCCGGGATGGATCCGCAAGGTCTGGGTGGACGCTACCTACCAGAACGTACGCCACGGGCAACCGCTGTTCACCATCTACAGCCCCGACCTGGTGACCACCGAACAGGAGTACCTGCTGGCGCGGCGCCACCGCGAGAGGTTGAGCAACAGCTCGGTGAGCGGGGTGGCCGCGGGGGCGGAGTCGCTGTTCGAGGCAGCGCGCCAGCGCTTGGAGCAGTGGCAGGTGCCGGAGAGCGAGATCCGCAAGCTCGAATCCACGGGCCGGGTGATCCAGGAGCTGACCATCGAGTCGCCGGCGGCCGGGTACGTGCTCGAACGCAACGCGCTGCCCAACCTCTACGTCCAGCCGGAAACGCGCCTGTACACGGTCGCCGACCTTTCCACGGTGTGGGTGTACGCGCAGGTCTTCCAGACCGACTTGGGGAAGATCGCAACGGGCGATCCGGCGACGGTGACGGTGGACGCCTATCCCGGCGCCGAGTTCCGCGGGCGGGTGGACCAGGTGCTGCCCCAAGTGGACATGGCCACGCGCACCACGCGGGTGCGGCTGGTGTTCGCCAACCCAGGCCTGAAGCTCAAGCCGGGGATGTTCGTGAACGTCCGCTTCCGTCCCTTCCTGGGGCGACGGTTGGTGGTGCCGGCGTCGGCAGTTTTCCACTCGGGCCTGCGCCAACTGCTCTTCGTCAGCCAGGGGGAGGGCAGGCTGGAGCCGCGCGAGATAGAACTGGGCGCGCGCGCGGGCGAGGAGTACGTGGTGCTGAAGGGGTTGAAGGAGGGCGAGACCATCGTCACCTCCGCCAACTTCCTCATCGATTCGGAGAGCCAACTGGCGGCCGCCGCGGGCACGTTCGCTCCTCCGCCGCCGGGCGCGGGCGGCGCTGGGGGCGTAGCCGCGATCCAGATCGGCAGCGCCGCGGCGCAGGCGAAGTTGGAGCTGACCACCGAGCCCTCGCCGCCGCATAAGGGCCGCAACACCTTGCGGGTGAAGCTCACGGGCACCGACAGCGCGCCCGTCACCGGGGCGCAGGTGAACGTGACCTTCTTCATGGCCGCGATGCCGGCCATGGGCATGGCCGCCATGAAGGTCAGCGTGGACCTGGCGGAGAAGGGCAACGGCTTCTACGAAGGCCAGGGCGAACTGGACTCGGGCGGGACCTGGCAGGTGACCATCACCGCGCGCAAGAACGGCCAAACGGTGGCCACGCGGCAGTTGAGCGTGAACGCCACGGGAGGGATGTGACGTGATTGGACGGACCATCGAGTGGTGCGCGCGCAATCGCTTCCTGGTGTTCACCGCGGTGCTGCTGCTGACGCTGACCGGCATCTGGTCGCTCGGTCACGTCCCGCTGGACGCGCTGCCTGACATCTCCGACGTGCAGGTGATCGTGCACACGCGCTGGGAGGGCCAGCCGCCGGCGCTGATCGAGGACCAGGTGACCTACCCCATCGTCACCACGCTGCTGGCGGCGCCGCAGGTGAAGGCGGTGCGCGCGCAGACCATGTTCGGCGACTCCTACGTGTACGTGATCTTCCAGGACGGCACCGACCTCTACTGGGCGCGCTCGCGCGTGATCGAATACTTGCAGGCCCTGGGAGCGCGGCTGCCCGCGGGCGTCAGCCCCATGATCGGACCCGATGCCACCGGAGTCGGCTGGGTCTACGAGTACGTGCTGGTGGACCGCAGCCACAAGCACAGCCTGGCCGAGCTGCGCAGCGTGCAGGATTGGTTCCTGCGCTACCAGTTGGAAACCGTGCCCGGAGTGGCCGAGGTGGCCACCATCGGCGGCTTCGTCCGCCAGTACCAGGTGCGCCTGGATCCCAACAAACTGCTGGCCTACGGCATCCCGCTTTCGACCGTGCTGGAGCGCGTGCGGGAGAGCACCAACGAGGTGGGCGGGCGGGTGCTGGAGCTGAGCGGGGCGCGCTACATGGTGCGCGGCCGGGGCTACCTGCGCTCGCTCGCGGACCTGGAGAACGTGCCCGTGGCCACCAAGAACGGCACGCCGGTGCTGATCCGCGACCTGGGTACGGTGGGCTTTGGCCCGGACATCCGCGAGGGCGTGGCCGAGTGGCAGGGAGAGGGCGAGACCGTAGGCGGCATCGTGATCATGCGCGACGGCATGAACGCCCTCAATGTGATCGACGGCATCAAGAAGAAGCTGGAGGAAATCAAAGGCTCGCTGCCCGAGGGCGTCCAGGTGGTGGCCGGCTACGACCGCTCGGGGCTGATCCGCGCGTCCATCCGGACGCTGCAGCGCGCCTTGCTGGAAGAGGCGGTGATCGTCAGCCTGGTGATCATCATCTTCCTCTTGCACTTCCGCTCGGCGCTGATTCCCATCCTCTGCCTGCCCATAGCGGTGCTGATGTCGTTCATCCCCCTGACTTACCTGCACGTGACCTCGAACGTCATGTCGCTGGGGGGGCTGGCGCTGGCCATCGGGGTGCTGGTGGATGCGGCCATCGTCATGGTGGAAAACGGCTACCGGCACCTGGCGGAGCACACGGCGGCGCACGGCGAGGCGGAGGAGAAGCAGCGGCGCCGCATCCTGATCGACGGCGCCAAGCAGGTGGGTCCGGCGCTGTTCTTCTCGCTGGTCATCATCGTGGTTTCCTTCCTGCCGGTGTTCCTGCTGGAAGCGCAGGAAGGGCGCATGTTCCGCCCGCTGGCCTGGGCCAAGACCTTCGCCGTGGGTTTTTCCTCGCTGCTGGCCATTACCCTGGTTCCGGTCTTGATGGTGCTGTTGATCCGCGGGCGGCTGCGGCCGGAATCGGAGAACCCGATCTGCCGCTTCACCCAGAAGCTCTATCTGCCGGTGCTGCGGCTGTGTCTGCGCTTCCGCAAGACCACGCTGGCCATCAACCTGTTGTTTCTGGTTGTGACCCTGCCGCTGATGTTCCAGCTGGGCAGCCGCTTCCTGCCTCCGCTGTTCGAGGGCTCATTGTTGTACATGCCCACGGCGCTGCCCGGACTGGGAATCACCCAGGCCTCGCAACTCTTGCAGGAGCAGGACCGCATCCTGCGCTCCTTTCCCGAAGTCGAGAGCGTTTTTGGCACCGTCGGCCGCTCCGACAGTCCCACCGACAACGCTCCCCTGGACATGTACGACACCACCGTCATGCTGAAGCCGCGGGAGCAGTGGCGCCCGGGGATGACCTACGAAAAGCTCATCCTGGAGATGGACGCCAAACTGCAGTTCCCCGGGATCTCGAACACCTGGACCATGCCGGTCCAGAACCGGCTGGACATGCAGCTCACCGGCATCAAGACGCCGCTGGGAATAAAGATCCAGGGGCCGAAGCTGGAGGAGATCCAGCAGATCGGGGCGCAGGTGGAGCGGCTGCTGGCGGGGCTGCCGCAGGCGCGCGCGATCTTCGCCGAGCGCGTCTCCCAGGGCTTCTACGTGAACATCGAGGTCAACCGGCCGGAGGCGGCGCGCTACGGGCTGACGGTGGCTGACGTACACCGCGCGGTGACCTCGGGCATCGGCGGACAGAACGTGGCGGAGAACGTCGAGGGCCGCGAGCGCTATCCCATCAATGTGCGCTACGAGCGCGACTTCCGCGACGACGTGGAGGCGCTGAAGCGCGTGCTCCTCGCCACCCCGTCGGGCGCGCAGGTGCCGCTGGAACAGGTGGCCAGCATCAGCTTCTCGCCCGGGCCGGCGATGATCCGCGACGAAGGCGGCGCCCTCACCGGCAACGTCTACATCGACCTGAACACCAGCGACTACGGAGGTTTCATCCAAGAGGCGACCCGGCTGCTCCAGCAGAAGCTGCGGCTGCCCCCGGGCTACACCTACCGCTGGGCGGGCGAGTACGAGTTCCAGCGGCGGGCCCGGGAGCGGCTGCAAATCATCCTCCCCGTGGTCTTCTTCGTTATTTTCATGCTCCTGTATTTGGTCTTCCGCTCGGTCGCCGAGGCGCTGGTGCTGATTCTTCCCACGCTCTACGCGCTCACCGGCGGGCTGTTGTTGCAGTGGCTGCTGGGCTACGAGTTCAGCGTGGCGGTGTGGGTGGGCTACATCGCGCTCTTCGGGATCGCAGTGGAGACCGGCGTGGTGATGGTCGTCTATCTGCACGAGGCCCTGGACCGGCGGCTGAACTCGGGTACGCCACTCAGCGAGGCCGACATCGAGCAGGCGGCCATCGAGGGCGCGGTGCAAAGGCTCCGGCCGAAGCTCATGACGGTGACGGCGGTGCTTGCCAGCCTCATCCCCATCCTGTGGTCGGCGGGCGTCGGGTCGGATGTGATGAAGCCCATCGCCGCGCCCATCGTGGGCGGCATGATCACTTCCACCATCCACGTGCTGATCCTGGTGCCGGTCTTCTTCGTGCTGATGAAGCAGCGCGCGCTGCGCCGCGGCACTCTGCGATCGAGCGCAGAGCAGGAGGTTGACTGAACCGGCCAGCACGAGATGCGCAAGAACCGAAGCGGGCGAGTGAGGTTACTTGCGTGTTACTCCCCGCTCCGCGTCCGTTCCGGCTATTCTCCTGACATGGCGGCGCGGCTCACGGTCCTGGCCAGCGGGAGCAAGGGGAACAGCGCGGTGGTGGCCAGCGCGCGCACGCGCCTGCTGGTGGACGCCGGGCTTTCCTGCCGCGAAACCTTCCGCCGCATGCGCGCCGCGGGCGAAGAGCCGGAGAAGCTGGACGCCATCCTCATCTCCCATGAGCACTCCGACCACGTGGGAGGACTGGAGGTGCTGGCGCGCAAGACCCGAGCGGCGGTCTACATGACCGCGGACACGCGCGAGGCCTGGGTGCGCGACCGGCGGCAGAGCGCGCGGGACCATCAGCCTCCCAGGCTGGAGCGCATGGAATCCTTCTCCGCCGGGCGCAGCTTCGTGGTGGGCGACATCACGGTGACGCCCTTCACCACGCCGCACGACGCCACCGATCCGGTGGCCTTCACCTTTCGCCTGGAAGGGGTGAAGCTGGGCCTGGTGACCGATCTGGGCTATCTGCCGGCCAACGTGCGCGAGCACCTGCGGGGATGCGACGGGCTGATGATCGAATCCAACCACGACCTGGAGATGCTGCGCGGAGGGCCCTATCCCTGGCAGGTGAAGCAGCGGGTGATGAGCCGCGTGGGCCACCTCTCCAACGACGCCCTCGCGGAATTCTTTACGAACGACTATGATGGAGGGGCTGCGTTCGTCGTTTTGGCGCATCTCTCCGAGCAGAACAACCATCCCGAGATCGCCCGGAGAGCGGCGGAACAGGCTCTGGGCCCGCAGCGGGATCTGACGCACAACCGGCTGCTGCTGGCATCCCAAAGCCAGGCGATGGAATCTATTCATCTGTAAACGATATGGTCCTCCGTCAACCTTGTACGGACCGCGTGGTGGGAGAGATTCTGGCGGGATGGCGGTACGACATCTCCGGGATCACTGCCGAGATGCGCGGCGATTATGAAAAGCACCTGGCGGGCTGCCCCCGCTGCCGCGCGCGGCTGCGCCTGCACCGCACCATCGATGTCGGCCTGATCGTGGTCACCACCCTCTCGGCGGGGATGTTCCTGGCAGCCTTCGGCGCCATCCGCTACCTCGATCCCAAACACGCGCTGCTGCTGCAGATCGCGGCGCTGTGCGGCTTCGCCTTCTCCAGCGTGGTGTGGATCGCCGTGGCCATCGCAACTCCAGCGCCGCTGGTGATGGTGGACGCCGCCAAGCTGGGCGCGCGCCGCATCCATGACAGCCTGCCGCAGGAGATCCGCGACCGCATCCCGGAAGAGCTCAAGGTAAAGATCAACTAACGGGGGCGCGGGCCGCTTGCTGGGCGCGAGTTACTTGGCCGGGGTTGGCCGCGGCACGAAGAAGCTCCAGTCCAGCGCCACGATCTTCCAGTCTTCGCCGCGGTTTTCCAGCACGTAGACCGACCAGAGGGTCGCCTCGACCTTCTCGCCCGACTTCCGCGTCAGCGTCATGGCTGTCTTGGTGTAGCCCCACGCCATCTTGTCCGTCACGGTGAGTTTGACGATCGCGCTGGTGGACGGCGGAGCCGGCTCCTGCATTTCGGGAACCAGGTGGTTGTCGCGGAAATCCTGCCAGCCGTCGTTCCGGTGGCCGTTCTCGAATGCCACCATGTCCGGGGCCATCAGCGGCTCAATCTTGGCCAGGTTGTGATCGGCCAGACCTTGTTCGAACTGCCGGATGACCCTACTTACCTCCGTCTCCGGCCCCCTGTCCTGTCCGTAGAGAGCCAGCCACGCCACCGCGGCCGTTGCCACAACTAGAAGCGGCTTCTTCATGTTTTGTCCTTTCTAGTGAGAATGGGGCGGCGCAGCCTGCGTCGTGACGCCGAACCGGACGACGGTTGCGTGGAGCATGTCGCCTATCTCGTGGATATCCACGACGACGCGGTCGCCGACCTTCAGGTCGGCAGCCTTGGCTGGCTTCCCGCTCTTGATGAACTTCGTGTCGGAGTCAAAGGACAGCGTCTTGGTCTCTTTGTCCGCCGTCTGTACGGTGATGGAGGCGGCGGTCACGGCTGTTACCGTGCACTTCACGTGTTCGCCCGCGCCGTGGGCGAGTGCGAGTCCGGACAAGGCGACTACCAGAGCTGCGGTCTGTGCAAACATTCTTTTCATCGTCTTTCTCCTTAATTAGCGGTGCGTTGTGGTTTCCTTCTTAGTTGGTTCTTTCTGTTGCGGCTCCTGGCCGCTCAAGAACTCCTCGGTTTCCCGTTCCTCCTCCAGCTCACTACGGCTCATGGGATTGTATTTTCCCATCTCCTGCTTTTCTTCCGGGGTGAGCTGGGCCAGGTGACGGATGAAAAGGACCAGCTTCCAACTGTCGTCGTCGGATTCCGCCTGTCCCCAGGCGGGCATGCCCGAGAGCCGTATGCCGTTGTGGATGGTGTAATAAAGCTCGCCGTCTGTGAGGTTCTGAGTGGCGGGCAAGCGCATGTCCGGCGACTTGGGATAGAGGTTCTGGCCGATGGCTGTGTTGCCGCTGCCGTCGTTGGCGTGACAAAGGGCGCAGTGATCGGAGAAGTGGACCATCGCCTCCCTCATAACTTCCGGGGTCGGAAAGAAGGGGTTCTTGGCGCTGCTGGCTGCCTTGGGGATGGCGAGCCTGCGCATGGTGGTAGCTACCTTGGCCTCAAATGCAGACGGGTTGTCGCGCGCGCTGAAGCCATGGCGGATCAACACAAGGCCATAGACGACCGCGAGGACTGTTGCTGCCAGCAAGCCGAAAAGCACAAGCGGCTTGCGCATGGCTATCTTTCCTCCCGAGCCGTCCCCATGCCCATGGGGACGTTGAGCTCGCGAACCGGGCGATCCAGATCCCCCGGCCTCGAGGGGGCTTCGAGTCCGTCGGTCAGAAGGAAGCCTTGCAAGGCAACCGAGTTGGTCCAGAGGTTTTCCAGCGCGCTGATGTAGTCGGTCTGCAGTTGAAACAGCGTCCGTTGGGCGATCAGCACCTGCGGATACGCGGCTCCCATCTCCCGGTGACGCGCGAGATACAGTTGATAAGCTTTCTCGGCCCGGGGCAGCATCGCTGTGCGGTAGCGCGCTACGGCTATCCGGGCATCCGCGTAGTTGCGAAAGAAGCCAGCGAACCGCTCGCGCAGAACCAGCGCTACTCGCAGGAGCTCCTGCTGCGACCTCTCGAGGTCCGCTTTTGCGGCCTCGACGTTTCCCTGGTTCCGGTTGAAGATGGGAATCTGGACCCCGACTTCGGCAAAGCCTTGCAGACCGACCGGCCGTCCCGTCGGTTCGATTAGTTCCCGGTTCTGTTGCAGCCCCGCTCGAAGCCGCAGGTCGGGAATGGGTTCGCGGCGTGCGCGAGAAAGGGCGAGTTCCGCCCGCGTAACTCCCGCCTGCGCGATCTTGACCGCGGGACTTTTCTGGAGAAGATCGTCCAGCAGCTTTTCCGCATCCAGCTCCGGGAGGTTTTCTTCCAGGTTTCCGGCGAGCGGCGTGAGCGGCAGTTGCGGCTTTCCCACAACCGCAGCCAGCCCCTGCCATACCTGCTGCTGCCGGTTCCGGGCCTCAATGAGCGCGAGCTCATTCTGCTCGAGTTCGACCTCGGCCTGCAGGACGTCGGGCTGGTCTGCCTGGCCGGCGTTGAAGAGCTGATGGGAGGTCTCGGCCGCATCGGCAGCCAAACGCCGGAGATTCTGGTGCAGCTCCACAGTCTGCTGCGCGGCCAGCGCCCGAAAGTACAGCAGACGCACGGCGTTGATCACGCGCAGCCGTTGTTCCTCGGATTCAGCCTCGGCTTGGACCTTCTCCTGCCCGAAGACCTTGCGGCTCAGGCCCAGCTTGCCGCCGAGGATGATGGGCTGCTCGATGAAAAAACCCTGCTGGCCGCCGCGCGACCTGCCGCCGCGGATCTCTTCTCCCATGTAGCCCACGGTCGGATTTGGCCAGAGTCCTGCCTGACGCGCGCGGCCGGAAGCGGCGCGGATTTCGGCCGAGGCCTGGCGCAGCGTCGGGTTGTTGGCCAGCGCCATTTGCTCCAGTTCTTCTAGGCTCAAAGGCGGGGCCGATGGCTTGGCTGGCGGAGGTCCCTCACGCGGCGCTGCCGGCGGCGCTTGCGGCTGGGTGTGCTGCTCGTGCTGGGCGAACAGTAGGGAATTCACCAGTTCCGGCGACACCAGCATGGCGCCGAGAACCAGGATGGCAATCTTTGTGGCTTTCATCTTCGTCCTCCGTGCTTCGCTATCCGTGATGGTGATGCATGGGTTGGGGCCCGCGCTGCTGTAGCCTGAGCGCCTGAATCTGCTTGTACTTGTCGGGCGGCAGGACGCGCAGGAGGGTCATCATGCCCATCATTCCCTGCGTCCAGCCCTTTGGCAGTCCCTCGGTTTCCGGCTTCGCGACCATGTCTTCCATGCCGGTCGCGTGCATGGCCATGAAGGCGTCCTGCGGGAAGCCCGGCACCTGGTTCGCATTCGGGCTGACTTCCAACTGCGCCATGCCGCCGTGCTGCATCCCCTGGTGCTGCATCGCCTCCTGGGCGCGGGCGGCGGAGAGAGCGGAGTTGGTGGTCAGGTTCTGGCGGTCGTTGCCGAAGCCCATGCCGCGGCCGAGACTGGGTCCGAGTTCCTCCGCCGTGCCATTGCCCTGGCGGACGATGCCCATGCCTTCTCCCATGCCGCCGCCGGCGGGCATACCGCGGCCTCCGCGGGTCATGGGTCCGACGATGGAGGACATCTGATTCATCATGTGGTGCGGCAGGTGGCAATGGACCATCCAGTCGCCGGGGTTGTTGGCGACGAATTCGACGTCCACTGCCTCTGCTACCCCGACCAGGACCGTGTTCTTCGGTCCCCACATCGTCTCCGGCTGGCGTCCTGCCTCGGAGCCGGTCACGGCAAAGGTGTGCCCGTGAACGTGGATGGGATGGTGGTCCATGCCCAGGTTCACCCAGCGCATGCGCACGCGATCGCCCAGCTTGACGATTAGGGGAGTGGTCGTCGGCGCCGACTTGCCGTTCATCGTCAACCAGTTGAACTCCATCGACATCGTGTTCGGGATGCTGCTATTCGGCAGGATGGCGTACTCCTGCAGAATGAACCCGAAGTCATGGTCCACGCGGGGCCGGTAGGCGCGCCTGGGATGCATGATGAACAGCCCGATCATGCCCAGCATCTCCTGCATGGCCATGTGCGAGTGGTAGAAGAACGTCCCTTCCTGGTGCACGGTGAACTCGTACACGTAGCGCCCGCCGGGCGGGATGGGCTGCTGGCTGATTCCAGGCATGCCGTCCTGGTCGACGGGGATCTCGAAGCCGTGCCAGTGCATGGAGGTCGGCTCGGGCAGATTGTTCTCGACGATGATGCGCACCCGATCGCCGGTCGTGACCTGAATCGTCGGACCCGGAGCGGTGCCGTTGTAGCCCCAAAGGTCGATGATTCTGCCGGGGAAAATCTCCCGCTTCACCGGTTCGGCGACGAGGTGGAAGACCTTTACGCCGCCTTCCATCTGCCACGGGAGGTCGGCGACGTCGGGCGTCACCAGGGGCACGGGGGCTCCGGCAGCTAGCCGGCTGGGTGGCCCGCCCATCTGCATTCCTGGTTCATAGTGTCCCTGATGCCGGGCGAACACGGTGGGCGCTGCCGCCAGCCCGGTGCCAACACAAAAAATACCTTTCAGGAAATTTCGCCTGTTATTCATCGCGTCCTTCCTCACTCTTGTTCGTATGACGGTGACTTTGATGGGATAGCCGGCTGCTTTCATGGGCCCATGAAGCGCAGGAAATGAAAGACCGGTCAGCCAAGAGCGGCGAAAAGGCAGACTTCTAGATACGTAGTGGGAGTTGAGTGGATGGGAGGAGACCCGCAGGTGCTCGCGCCGGGTGCATCAGGTGCGCGGCAGCAAGATCGGGGTGATATAGCGCCGGGCTGGCCGGAAGGGGGCCGGCGACAGCCACGAAGGTCAGGAGAGGCCTAAACCCGGATTGGAGCGCCGCCACCCTGGATTGGAGTTGGCACCTGGGGCCCTCCGCGACTACGAAATCGTGGCTGGAGGACGGATGCGTCGGAGCCAGCCGAGGGTGATGTTGCGGGTGCTCGCCTAACAAGGGGCTGGTCTGATGATGACCCGACGGAAGGCGCGATTCGCCTGCTCGTTCGCAGAGCCTTAAGCAATCGCCCGAGGTGACGTTGGAGGCGATCATCGCCAAGATGATGCTGGCGACCAATGTCTTGTGGGGCGGCACGTTTCGGATTCTAGTCCTCGGCCTCTTGGATGCGCAATTTGGCCTGCCGGGTGCCAGGGATCTTCAGAAAGTTCCGACCGAAGCCGCCCCCTTTCAACGTGTTCCTTGAAGGGGCTACTGTGTCTGCAAGCCGCCGATGAGGTCGGTGATCTTCTTCACGCGGTGCTCCACGCACCAGCGCTCGAGCGCGCCCGCGATCTTCTCCGTGGCGCATGGATCCCAGTAGTTGGCGGTGCCGATCTGGACGGCGGCGGCGCCGGCGAGCAGGAATTCCACCGCGTCCTCGGCGGTGCTGATGCCGCCGATGCCGATGACCGGGATGTCCACGGCGTGCGCGGCTTCGTAGACCATGCGCAGGGCGATGGGCTTGATGGCCGGCCCGGAGAGCCCGGCGGTGATGTTGGAGATGCGGGGGCGGCGGGTCTCGGCGTCAATGGCCAGGGCGACGAAAGTGTTGACCAGGGAGATGGCGTCGGCGCCGGCGTTCTCCGCCGCGTGCGCCATCCGCGGGATGCTGCTCACATTGGGTGAGAGCTTGACGATCACCGGCCGCCGCGCAACGTTCTTGCAGTTCACCACCACTTCCTCGAGCAGCACCGGGTCGGTCCCAAACTGGATGCCGCCGCGCCTGGTGTTGGGGCACGAAACGTTCAACTCATAGGCGGCGATGCCCTCGCCCTGGTTCAGGATGTGGATGGCGGCCTCGTAGTCCTCCGGCGTATAGCCGAAGACGTTGGCGATGACCACGATGTCTTTTTTCTGGTTGAGCAGCGGAAGCTTCTCGTCCACGAAGGCGCGGGCGCCGATGTTCTGCAAGCCGATGGAGTTCAGCATGCCGGCGGCGGTCTCGAAGATGCGCGGCGGCGGGTTGCCGGCCATGGGATCGCGCGAGAGTCCTTTGACCACGAAGCCGCCCAGTTTTTCCAGCGCGACGATGTCCTCGAACTCGATGCCGTAACCGAAGGTCCCGCTGGCGGCGATGACCGGATTCTTGAAGGTGATGCCGGCGAAAGTCACGCTCAGATCCACGGCGTGGCCGGCTGCGGCTGGATTCGGCCTGGAGGGCTCTGTCATCGCGGCGCCTTGCGGGGCGAGACGCTGCGCCGCTGCGGGGCGGACGAAAGCGCCTCCGTCAGCACTCGTCCCACGCTGTGCGAGGGCGGAGAGATTCCCAGCAGCGAGGCCAGAGTGGACGCCAGGTCCACCGGCTCGGAGTGGCCGCGGTACGTTCCCGGCTGGAAGGGCGAGCCGTAGAAGGCGAGCGGGACATGGGTGTCGTAGGTGTAGGGACTGGAGTGGTCGGTGCCGGAGGGATACCCGACCACATACGCCTGCGGTACCAGGATGACGTACCAGCCGCCGTAGGGCGAAGCGCTGTGGGCGTAGCGGCGCCCCGTTTCGTCCTGCGGCAGCTCGCCGCGGGCGATCTGGCTGCGGGTGAAGTAACCCAGCGCGGGGCTTTCCTTCATCAAGACTTCGCCGGCGGCGCGCTCCGCTTCGGCTTCAGAGAGTTGCGCCGAGGAGAAAGCTTCGATGTTGAGATAGGCGGTGGGCCAGTCCAGCGCCCGCACGAAGTCAGTATCCTGCCCGGGAGTGAACTTGGCGGAAAGCGCGGCGTTGGCGCGCGCTCGCACCTCCCTGGGGGTAAAACTTCCAGCCGGGAGGCGGAGCCTGGAAGCATACTTGGGCAGCGGCGCGATGCCGTGGTCGGCGGAGAGGGCGATCCACAGGTTGGCCTGGCCCACCTGCTTCCTCAGGAATTGGAAGAAGCCGGCGAGTTGCGCGTCCAGGGCCTCGACCATGGCAACGACCTGGGGGGAATCGGGGCCGGCGTCGTGGCCGAGGATGTCGGGGGCGCTGAGGCTCACGATGAGCAGGTCGGGCGCGGGGCCGCTGCCCAGCTTTTCGCCGAGCACCAGCTCGCGGGCAAACTCCAGTTGGTAGTCGTTGCCGAAGGGCGTGGCGCCCACCACCTCAAAGAAGCCTGCCGGCAAACCGTCCTTGTCCATGCGGGGCGCGGTGCTCCCCAGCGCCTTTCCCGAGGCGTCCTTCCACTCGCGGTTCCAGTACTTCCCGGCGCGCCGGCTCTGGTTGAACTGCGTCACCCAGGCCGGGAGTTCCTTCATGTAGTAGGTGGAGGTGACGAAAGCGCCGCTCTGGCGGTCGATCCAGTAGGCTGCGTCGCCCGCGTAACCGGCCGGCAAGACCGCCCCTCGGTCTTTGAGCGAGATGGCGAAGACGCGCGATTTGCCGCCGGTGGCCAGCTTCAGGACGTCGCCCAGGGTGGAAGCCAGCAGCTTGCGCGGCGAGGCGCCGGTCTTGTCCGCGCCATCCGGCAAGCCGAGAAGCTGCGTGCTCTTGTCCTCCACCGAGGTCACCAGTCGCTTTTTCTCCGGGTCCCACCACTGGTTGCCCCCGATGCCGTGGCCGTCAGGATAGGCGCCGGTCAGCAACGTGGCGTGTCCGGGGGCGGTGTGGGTGGTGGCGTAGTCGTAACGGCAGTCGGTGAAGACGGCTCCATGTTCGAGGAAAAGGTTGAAGCCGCCGGGGCCGAAGGCGCCGCGGGAGCGCTCCAGGAAGTCGCCGCGGAACTGGTCCACGATGAGGATGACGATGAGGCGGGGGCGGCCGTCGTAGGCGGAAGCGAAGGAAAGGGGAGCAAACAGCAGCGCGGCAAGCAGCGTCAGAAGAGCGCGGTGCAGGCGGGTTGCCATCAAATAATTAGTGTACGCCAGGCCGCGCCCGGCGGGAAAATCGGGGAGTGGGTCATTCTCCGAGAAGCCTGTTACTCGTCCAAGTGAGCGCCGCTTTCCGTAGGACTATACTGGCGCACACGGATGGCCCTCACCTCTGGTACGAAGCTCGGCCCATATGAAATCGCCACGCCGCTGGGAGCCGGCGGCATGGGCGAGGTGTATCGCGCCCGCGACACTCGCCTGGAGCGGCCCGTCGCGATCAAGATTCTGCCGGCACAGTTTTCTTCTGATCCGCTCCGTAAGCAGCGATTCGGGCGTGAGGCCCGGGCCATATCTGGGCTGAATCATCCCAACATCTGCCGTCTCTATGACGTAGGCGAGCAGGACGAAATCCATTATCTCGTCATGGAGCTTCTTGAAGGCGAAACACTGGGAGAGCGCCTTAGGACGGGGCCGCTGCCGGTCGCCGATTCGCTGAAGATCGGGATCCAAGTCGCAGAAGCGCTCGACACTGCGCATAGCAGTGGAGTGATCCACCGGGACTTGAAACCCGCCAATGTATTCCTGACAAGACGTGGCGAGGTCAAGATCCTGGACTTCGGTCTAGCCAAGGCGACCGGGGCGGATGGTGCAACCGAGGCAACGCTGGGCGACGGGGATGCAACCCTTACCGGAGGCGCACAACTCTCGACCCCAGGAACCGCCCTGGGAACAGTTGCCTACATGTCGCCAGAGCAGGCGCGTGGCGAGCCGGTGGACGAACGCAGCGATTTGTTCTCCTTGGGCATCGTTCTCTACGAGATGACCACCGGGGAGCAGCCTTTTGCGGGTCCGACCGCCGCCGTCCTGTTTGACTCCATCCTGCACCGCCAGGCGAAGTCTCCGAGCGCCTTGAGTCCAGCCATACCGATATCGCTGGAACGCTTGATTCAGCGCCTGATGGCGAAAGATCCCGCGGCCCGGCATGGCAAGGCGAGGGAGGTGTTGGACGAATTGCGGAACATCGAGCGGCAACAAAGCAGTTCGCATTCGAATCCTGCCGCGCAAAATGTTCCATCGATCGCCGTTTTACCGTTCGAGGATTTGAGTCCGGACCGGAGCCAACAGCCTTTTTGCGAAGGCATGGCGGCGGAGATCATTAATGCTCTCGGAGGAGTGCAAGGGCTGCGGGTTATCTCGAGAACTTCGGCGGTGCGATGCCGCGAAAAAGGGATGGATCTGGGCGAGATCGGACAGCATCTGAGCGTTGAATCGGTTCTCGAGGGCACAGTGCGGAAATCAGGTTCGCGTCTCCGGGTCACAGCGCAGCTGATCAGCACGAATGACGGCTCGCAGACCTGGTCGGAACGTTACGACCGCAACGAGGGCGATGTCTTCGACATCCAGGACGAAATCGCCGCGGCCATCGTAAAGAACCTGAAAGGCAAGCTCGTCGACTCGGCGCCAGCAGTCCGACGTGCGACCGGTAACCTAGAGGCCTACAAGATGTACCTCAAGGGCCGATATTACTGGGAACGGCGGAATCGCGCGTCTCTACAGAGCGCCATGACTTTTTTCGAGCAAGCCATCGCAGCCGACCCCGAGTATGCCCTGCCTCACTCTGGACTGGCCGACTGTTACATGATCATGGGGGTCTATACAATCAAACCGAACAAAGAAACCTACCCTAATGCTTTGATGCTGGCAAAGCGGGCCCTCGAACTCGATCCCGATCTGCCGGAAGGGCATCTGTCCCTGGGCGCGATAAGGCTACTGTTTGAATGGGATTGGACCGGTGCAGAAGCCTCGCTAACGAGAGCCCTGAAGCTGGAACCCAAGCTCGCTGTCGCCCGAGCCTACCGTGCTTTTCTCTTCACGTTTACCAAACGAGGTCCAAAGGCGAAGTCAGAGTCGATCCTTGCAATCAAGGATGAGCCTGATTCGGGGCTCATATGGTACCTAGCGGCAGCTGCACACTTCTGGGCCCACGATCTGGATACTGCCGCCGAGTTTATAGAGCGTGCGCTCGAGCTCGAACCAAAAGCTGTCTTCACACACTGGATGCGAAGCTCGATACTTTCCTTAAAGGGGCGGCCTGAAGAAGCCATTACAGAAAACCTGAAGGCGGTCCTCGCTTCCGACCACCACCCGATGCTGGTTTCGGGTCTGGGAGTCGCGTATGCCCGGGCTGGCCGGACCGCCGAAGCGGAAGAATTGATTTTGGAATTGAAGAATCGGTCTGCGCGGGAATGCATATCATCACAATGGATCGGTGAGATTTATTTGGCGCTTGACCGCTTCCCGGAAGCTCTTGATCATTTCGAGCGCGGATTCGAGGAACGAAACTCTTTTCTCGTGGCACTGGCGTCGAGTCCGCAGTATGTCCCGCTGCAAAACGAGCCCCGCTACCGGGCTCTCTTGCAAAAGATGAATCTACCTCTGGACTAGGGCTTGCGAAGCTGAGGCCGACGGCAATTGGACGACAAGTCGGCTTGTCGGAAACTGGCCCCGTAAGCAAAATCCAGCCCTGGGGTTTCTCTTCGCCCCGCTTTCCGGTAGATTAGCGGTTCCCCATGCTCGACCTGGCCTTCGTCCGCAACAATCTGCCGCTGCTGGAGGAGAAGCTGCGCCAGCGCGGCCTGGATCCCAAGCAGGCCCTGGGCGACTTTCCTTCGGTGGACGAGCAGCGCCGCAAGCTCATCACCGAGATGGAGCAGCTCAAGGCGCAGCGCAACCGCGCCTCCGAAGAGGTGGCGAAGGCGAAGAAATCCGGCGACGATGCCGCCGCGCTCATCGAGCAGACCCGGCGACTGCGGGAGAAGATCGAGCAGGGGGAGGGCGGGATTGGAAAGATCGAAGAGCAATTGAAGTCCATCCTGGCATCCCTTCCGAACCTCGCGCATGAAAGCGTTCCGGTGGGGAAGACCACGGAAGAGAACGCGGAGGTCCGCCGCTGGGGCGCGCCGCCGAAGTTCGACTTTGCCCCCAAGCCGCACTGGGAGCTGGGCGAGCAACTGGGCGTGCTCGACCTGGCGCGCGCCGCCAAGCTTTCCGGCTCGCGCTTCGCCGTCTATTGGGACCTGGGGGCGCGGATGGAGCGCGCGCTGGCGAACTTCATGCTCGATCTGCACACCCGGGAGCACGGCTACACGGAAGTCTTGCCGCCCTTCCTGGTGAATTCGGAGTCCATGTACGGCACCGGGCAGTTGCCCAAGTTCGCCGGCGACCTCTTCCAGTGCAAGGACACTGACCTGTGGCTGGTACCCACCGCGGAGGTGCCACTGACCAACCTGTATCGCGAAGAGGTTCTGGAGGAGTCGCGCCTGCCGCTCTCGCTCTGCGCCTATACGCCGTGCTTCCGCAGCGAAGCGGGCTCGTACGGCAAGGACGTGCGCGGCATCATCCGCCAGCACCAGTTCCAGAAGGTGGAGCTGGTGAAGTTCGCGCGGCCCCAGGATTCTTACGCTGAACTGGAAAAGCTGACCCACCACGCCGAGACCGTGCTGCAAAAGCTGGGACTGCACTACCGCGTGGTGGCGCTGTGCACCGGCGATTTGGGCTTCGCCGCCGCCAAGACCTACGACTTGGAAGTCTGGCTGCCGGGGCAGCAGCTCTTCCGCGAGATCTCTTCCTGCTCGAACTTCGAGGCCTTCCAGGCGCGGCGCACCAACATCCGCTGGAAACCGGCAGGCAAAGGGAAGTCGGAGTTCCTGCACACGCTGAACGGCAGCGGCCTGGCCATCGGGCGCACCTGGCTGGCCATCCTGGAGAACTATCAGCAGAAGGATGGCAGCGTGGTGATCCCGGAGGCGCTGCGCTCCTACATGAACGCCGAGCGCATCACCGCCAAGCGCTTCTGAGGCGCGCGTTGCCAAAGGCGCAGCGGGACTCTACACTGAGTTTTCGCCGACACTTTCCCACAAGACCATGAGCTGGCTGGGCCGGACAATCCGCGGATACATCCTCTGGACCTACGAGCGCGGCAGCCTGCACTACGACATCCTGGTCACGCTCATCTTGCTGTTTATCTTCCTGGCGCCGCTGCGCTTCGACTTCAAGGACAAACCCCGGGAGCGCGCGGCGCATCAAACCGGAGTGCTGGTCACGCAGGACGGGCCGGACATCCTCTATCAGGTGGACGCTACGGCGCGCGACCCGCACGGCCAGTTGATTGTGAGCGACGAGAATCCCCAGGCCGGCCTGCATCGGGTGATCGAAGAGATCGCGGGCGAAGTGGAGATCGCGCGCTACGAGCGCGTGACCGACCGCAGCGGCAAGGTCGTGGCCTACAAGGCTTGGGTAAAGCGGAGGTAAGACTTGCATCGGACGCCGGAAAAACTCGCCGAGCGCGGCCGCTTCGGGCTGCTGGTCCTGTGCCTGGCCCTGGGCGCGGCGCTCACCGCCGACGGGTTTCCCGAAGCGCCCGGCAGCGAGCCGGCGCAGGCTCCGTCGCTGGAGACGGTGCTCCAGCAGATGGATGCCGCCGCCGCAACGTTCCAGTCCGCTCAGGCGGACTTCGTTTGGGACCAGTACCAGCGCGTGGTGGATGAGACCGACACCCAGAAGGGCAAGCTCTACTTCCGGCGCGCGGGCAAAGAGATCCAGATGGCGGCCGATATTTCCGAGCCGGATAAGAAGTACATGCTCTTCGCCAACGGCAAGCTCAGCGTCTATCAGCCCAGGATCGATCAGGTGACGGAGTACGACGCCGGCAAGGACCGGGAGAGCGTCCAGACCTTCCTGGTGCTGGGCTTCGGCGGGCGCGGACACGACCTGACCAAGTCGTTCACCGTGAAGCTGGCCGGGGTGGAGACCGTGGACGGGGTGCGCACGGTCAAGCTGGAACTGGTCCCGAAATCGGCCAAGGCGCGCAGTCTCTTCGACCACGTGGTGCTGTGGGTGGACACGGAGCGCGGCGTCTCGCTGCGGCAGCAGGCCTGGGAGTCCTCCGGCGACTACCGCCTGGCCCACTACGCCAACATCCGCATCAACGAAAAGATTCCCGACGACGTCTTCCAACTGAAGACCACGAGCAAGACCAAGGTGCTGCGCCCGCAAGGATAGCTGGCGGCTTCTGTTTCAGCTTGGGAGGCGACGAGGGCGCAGCTATACTGCGGAGGCCGGCAGTCTTCCGTTGCCGGGAGAGCCGGACAGATGGCGCGAGTCTTCACCATCTCGGTGACGCCTCACCCCAAGCGCAAGAAGAAGCGCATCCCCGACGACCGCTTCCTGGAAGGCCAGCGGGTGCTGGCCGCGGCCATCAAGTACCTGAGCCAGTCCGGCCCGCGGCGGAACCGCGGCGCCATCACTTTCCTCTCCGAGCACTTCCGCACCCGCTTCCGGATGAGCGATTCGCCGTTGCGCTGAGCCGGCTCACTTCGCACTCCTGACATTGGCCGCCGCCAGAAGAAAGAGCACGGGATAACACTCCAGGGTGTAGCGCGGCTCGGGCGCGGGCAGGGTGGCCAGCAGCGCCGAGCGCAGCAGGAGCCAGCCCGCCAGCATCGCCAGGTGCTGCACGCGCCCCCGCATGGCTCCCACCACTGCCGCGGCCACCAGCGCCAGGTTCAACAGGCCCAGGGCGATGGAGATGGCGGAGTCGCGGGGATCGTTTTCGAAATCCCACCAGTGTGTGTCCAATCCAAGCAGTTCGGTGCGCGGGCGCAACCATATGCCGGCGACCCGGGCGGCGGGAAGGAAGACGTAATAGCGCAGCGGGGCGGAGCGAATGCGCTCGTCGGCCAGTTGCGCGAACCCTGCGTCTATTTCGGGAGTGATGTCTTCGGGTGCGTACTGGCTCAGCAACTCCTGGGTGCGGCGGCGCTGGTCGTCGGAATCAAAAGCCCGCGGCGGCAAGACCTCGACGCCCACCGGCTGGTCCGCCCAGTACACCTCCTCGGTGGAGGAGTAGTCGGCCATCCAGGTCTTGACCCAGCGCTCGTAGCCCAGCGGGACGAACTCGCCGGGGGGGTTGGCGTGGCGCGGCGCCAGCGGCTGGAAAACGTGGAAGACCTGCCAGTTGCGGATGGTCCAGGGAACCAGCGGGGCAAACGATACGGCGGCCATCACGACTCCCGCGAGAAAAGCCGCTCGGCGCTCGGGGCCGTGGAACCAGCGGAAGAGCAGCAGCCCTGCGATGGCCATGAGCAGGACGCCGCCGTCGGGGCGCAGCAGGATGCAGGCGGCCAGCGCGGCGCCACAGCCCGCCCACCAGCGCAGCGGATGCGGCGCATCGGATCGCAGTCCCTTGGCGGCGCAGAGCAGTGCCAGGGCGGAGAAAAAAATCTCCGGTGTCTCCGCCAGCGGCGTAGCGGCAAAGTTGGCGGTGAAGGGGCACAGAGCCGCGATCAAGAAGGCCAGGCGCGCGGCCCGTTCCGATACCAGCTCGCGCGTGAGCGCCGCCACCAGGAAGCACGCGCCCACGTCCAGGAAAATCTGCACCACCATCACGGCGGTGTAGTGCTCGATGCCGAACACGGACCACACCAGCGCCAGGAATCCGGGATATCCCGGCAGGCGGATATAGGTAGGCACGGGCCCATGGGGAGTGCTGAAGCCGAAGATGCCGCGCTGCATCCAGTTCCTGGCCAAGTCGCCGTAGGTGAACGAGTCCCCGGCGATGTAAGGGAACTGGAGGAGGAAGAGCAGCCGCAGGGCGAAGGCGGCCAGAGTGGCGGCGGAGACAAACAGACGGTTTTGGCGCAGGAACTCGCGCACCGGAAGACTATACCCCGGATGCGGCGCGGGTTTGACGCCTCTGCCGCAGCGCCTTACGATGAAGGTTTGTCGTTACCCTAATGGCTACAGCAGTCTTCTACGACCCGCGACGCAGACGCTGGAAGCATTTGCGCACGGTCTTCGACGTCACGGGCTTCAGCCTGACGCTGCTGGTCGGCTTCTTCTTTTACAGCCTGTTCCGGGGGGTGAGCCTGCCCGCCCTGCTGCAGCAGGAACAGAGGCGCGGCTACCACGCGCTGAAGGAAAAGGAGCGCCGCCGGCCAGCGCGGCGAGTGGCGCATCACAAGACCCAGGCGGCTCCCTCGCAGGTGGCGCTGAACACCGGCGAGGGCATCCGCGCCGCCTTCTACGTGCAATGGGACGCGGGCAGCTTCGCCTCCCTGCGCGAGTACTTCCCGCAGATCGATCTGCTGTTTCCGGAGTGGCTGCACGCGCTCTCCGCCGATGGACACCTCCAGGCGGTGGACGCCAAGAACAAGCTTTTTCCCGTCCTCTCCGGGGGCTCCGTGCGCCCGGTGGACGACAAGGTCATGCCCTTCCTTAAGGCGGAAAACGCGGAGTTGGAAGTGTTTCCCCTGGTCAACAACTTCGACCCGGTTCGCGACCTGTGGAGGGCCGAGATCGCCGGCATGTTCAACAGCCCCACGGCGCGCGCGGCCTTCCGCGAGGAGGTGGCCGCGTTCCTGGAGAGCGACCGCTACCGAGGGCTGACAGTCGATTTCGAGGGGTTCCCCTTTTCGGCGCAGCCGGGCTACCGCGCCCTGGTCGCCGAGCTTTTCTCCGACCTCCACGCCCGGGGGATGAAGCTGTACGTAGCGCTGCCCGCGCACAACCAGGATTACGACTACGCCTACGTCGCCGCTCACGCCGACGGCGTGATCCTGATGGACTACGACCAGCACTATCCCGGAGGCCCCGCGGGCCCGGTGGCCGCGCAGAGCTGGTTCACCGACAACCTGAGCAGCGCCCTCCAGGTGGTACCGCGGGAGAAGATCATCGTCGCGGTGGGGAACTACGGCTACGAGTGGACCAGCGACCCGAAGCATCCCGGGCGGGCCGCCAATGCGCGGACCGTAGCCGTGCAGCAGGCCTGGCTGACGGCGCGGGAGTCCGAGGCCAGCCCGCAGCTGGACGCGGACAGCCTGAACCCACACTACGCTTTCGTGGACGAAGCCATCGCCCGGCATGACGTGTGGTTCCTGGATGCGGTAACGGCGCTCAACCAGATGCGGGCGGCCCAGGGGCTGGGCGTCAACACCTTTGCGCTGTGGCGCCTGGGCTCCGAAGACCGCTCGTTGTGGGCGGTGTGGGACGCGCCGGGCGAACCGCAGGCGCCGCAGAAACTCAGCCCCGTCCCTCCCGGCCAGGACGTGGACATGGAGGGCCAGGGCGAAATCCTCAGGATCGATGCGCGTCCCAGCCCAGGCGCGCGCCAGGTCACGGCCGATCCTTCCACCGGGCTGATCACCGCGGAAACCTTCAGCGCGCTACCTGAACCCTATCGGGTGACGCAGCACGGCGCCAGGAAGAAGCAGATCGCCATCAGCTTCGACGACGGACCGGAGCCGAGCTACACGCCCAAGATCCTCGACATCCTGAAGGCGGAGCAGGTTCCAGCGACGTTCTTCCTGATCGGGGCGCAGGCGGAGCGCTACAGCGGCCTGACCCAGCGCATCTACCGCGAAGGCCACGAGATCGGCAACCACACCTTCTGGCATCCCGACATCAGCAACATCTCCCCCACTTACATGAAGGTGGAACTGAACTTGACGGAGCGCTTGTTTGGCAGCGAGTTGGGAATGAAGCCACTTTTCTTCCGCGCGCCCTATTCCATCGACCAGGAGCCGGACACCGCCGATCAGGTGCAGCCCCTGGAGATGGTGCAGGACCTGGGCTATATCACCGTGGGCTCCAAGCTCGATCCCAACGACTGGCAGAATGATCCGCGCCTGACGGCGGAAGAGATCACGGCGGCGGTGATGACCCGGATGACGGATGTATCGCAGCTGGGCTGCACGGCCGAGCCTTGCGGCAACATCGTGCTTCTGCACGACGGCGGAGGCGACCGCGACGAGACGGTGCGGGCGTTGCCCATGATCATCCACGAACTGCGCGCCCGCGGGTACACGCTGGTGCCCGTTTCCGCGCTGCTGGGCAAGACCTCCGCCGACGTCATGCCGCCGCTCGCACCCAACGAGCGCTGGGCCGCGCGCCTCGACAGCTTCGGTTTCCTGCTCTACCGGCTCTTCCAGCAGGCGCTGATCTTTGTCTTCTTCGTGGGCGACACCCTGATGACCCTACGCCTCCTTCTGGTGGGCGCGCTGGCCGTCTTCGACCGCTTCCGCGCCCGGGTGGGAGAGGCCGCCGCCGGGTATTCCCCTCCGGTTGTCATTCTGGTTCCTGCGTTCAACGAGGAGAAGGTCATCGAGCGCACGGTGCGCGCCGCGCTGGCCTCTGAGTACCCGCGCCTGCGCGTCATCGTGATCGACGACGGCTCCAGCGACGCCACGCTCGCCGTTGCCCAGCGGGCCTTTGCCCGGGAGGTGGAGACGGGGCGTGTGCTCATCCTGACGCAGGCGAATGCGGGGAAGGCGGAGGCCTTGAACCGCGGCCTGGCGCAGGTGGAAGAGGAGGTGTTCCTCGGAATCGACGCCGACACCGTGATCGCGCCTACGGCGGTGGCGCAACTGGTCCCACACTTCGCCGATCCCCGCGTGGCCGCCGTGGCCGGGAACACCAAGGTAGGGAACCGCGTGAATCTCTGGACCCGCTGGCAGGCGCTGGAGTACATCACCAGCCAGAACTTCGAGCGGCGGGCGCTGAACGTGCTGAACGCGGTGAGCGTGGTGCCGGGGGCCATCGGCGCCTGGCGGACCGCGACGGTGCGCGCCGCCGGCGGCTTCCATCCCGATACCGTCGCCGAGGACGCCGACCTTACCATGTCGCTGCTGGAAGGCGGTCACCGCGTGAACTACGACGACCGCGCCCTGGCCTACACCGAAGCCCCGACCAGCGCCGGCAGCCTGATGAGCCAGCGCTTCCGCTGGTCGTTCGGGATCCTGCAAGCGGTGTGGAAGCACCGCGGCGCCTTCGCGCGCCGGGGAGCGCTGGGCTGGATCGCGCTGCCCAACATCTTTATCTTCCAGATTCTGCTGCCGCTGACCGCGCCCTTCATCGACCTGATGTTCCTGGTGGCCGGGCTGGCCTACCTGGTGGACCGCTACTTCCATCCCGACTCCGCCAATCCCGCCAACTTCCTGCGCCTGGCGGTTTTCTTCGCGGTGTTTTTGATCGTGGATTTCCTCGCCTCGCTGCTGGCCTTCGCGCTGGAGCGGCGGGATGCCGCCTCCCAGCGGGACTTCTGGCTGCTGGCCCACGTGTGGCTGCAGCGCTTCGCCTACCGGCAGATCTTCTCCGTGGTGCTGTTCAAGACGGTGAAGCGCGCCATCGACGGGCGGCAGTTCTCCTGGGACAAGCTGGAGCGCACGGCCGCGCTTTCCCACGGGCGCTCCTGAGTTTCGGCGGAATGCTAAAATGAATGTTTGCGCAGCAACGCGCCGCGTGCTCAGGCGGCGCCGAAAGGACTCTGGAATGGCCACCCTGGAAGCTCCCACCCGTGCGCAGTCCCGCCTCCCGCAAGGAGAGTTTCGCAATGAGCCGCTGCTCGACTTCTCGCGCGACGAAGCCGCGGCCCGCGGCATGCGAGCCGCCATCGAGAAAGTGCGCTCGGAGCTGGGCCGCGAGTACGACCTGGTGATCGGCGGCCGGCGGAGCCGCACTTCCGGGAAGATCCAGTCCATCAACCCGGCGCGGCCCTCGCAGGTGGTGGGCATCCACCAGAAGGCGGGGGCGGAGCACGCCGGCCCGGCGGTGGAGGCGGCGCTGGCCGCCTTTGAAAGCTGGAAGCGGACCTCGGCCGAGGAGCGCGCCGGGCTGCTGTTGCGCGCCGGCGACCTGCTGCGCGAGCGCAAGTTCGAGTTCGAGGCCTGGCTGGTCTTCGAAGTAGGGAAAAACTGGGCGGAGGCGGATGGCGACGTGGCCGAGACCATCGACTTCTGCGAGTTCTACGCCCGCGAGGCGCTGCGCCTTTCGCGCGTGGAGACGCCGGTGCAGCTCCCCGGAGAGCGCGATGTGTTGCGCTACATCCCGCTGGGGGTGGGCGCGGTGATCCCGCCGTGGAATTTTCCAGCGGCCATCATGGCGGGCATGACGCTGGCCTCCATCGTCTGCGGCAACACCGTGGTGCTGAAGCCTTCGAGCGATTCGCCCACCATCGCCGCCAAGTTTTTTGAAGTGTTGCAGGAGGCGGGCCTGCCCGACGGCGTGGTGAACTTCTGCCCCGGCTCCGGCGCAACCTTCGGCAACGCCATCGTCGAGCATCCCAAGACGCGCTACGTGGCCTTCACCGGGTCGAAGGAAGTGGGGCTGGACATCCACGCCCGCGCTGCACAGCCGCGCCCGGGACAGATCTGGATCAAGCGCACCGTCCTGGAGATGGGCGGCAAGGACTCCATCGTGGTGGATGCCGACGCCAATCTGGACGCCGCGGTGGAGGGCGTGGCCCTGGCCGCTTTCGGATTCCAGGGACAGAAGTGCTCGGCCTGCTCGCGCGCCATCGTGGACGAGCGCATCTACGACCTGTTCCTGGAGCGCCTGAAGGCGCGCGTGGAGAAGATCTCCGTCGGCGATCCCACGGAGAACCACTTCATGGGCCCGGTGATCAACCAGGGCGCCATGAAGTCCATCCAGGAGTACATCGCGGTGGGCAAGAAGGAAGGACGCCTGGTCACCGGCGGCGGCGCGGCTCCGGCCGCGGGCGAGGGCTACTACCTGCAGCCCACGGTGATCGCCGACGTCCCTCCCGGGGCGCGGCTCTCGCAGGAGGAGGTCTTCGGGCCGGTGCTGGCCGTCATCAAGGCGAAGAACTTCGACGACGCCCTGACCATCGCCAACAACACCGAGTTCGGGCTGACGGGGGCGGTATACACGGCGTCGCCGGAGAAGATCGAGCGCGCCAAGCGCGACTTCCACGTGGGCAATCTCTACATCAACCGCAAGTGCACCGGAGCCATGGTGGGGGCGCATCCCTTCGGCGGCTTCAACATGTCGGGCACCGACTCCAAGGCCGGCGGGCCGGATTACCTCTATTTGTTCACGCAGGCCAAGTCGATCGGGGAGAAAGTCAGCTAGGATATTCGTTTAGTCCTGACCGAGCCGTGAAAGAGGTTACCATCTCGGAGTTCAAGGCCAAGTGCTCGGCGCTGCTAGAACAGGTGCGCAAGACGAAGAAGCCCATCCGGGTGACCCGCTTCGGCAAGCCGGTGGCCGAGGTAGTTCCTGCCTCACCGGCGGCAGAACCGGCAGATTGGCTGGGCTCCCTGGCGGATACGATGGAGATTGTGGGCGACATCGCGTCTCCGGTCATCGAGGAAGGTGGTTTGGCGAACCGCTGACTTGGCCAGCCGGCCCGTCCATTGGCGGGGGTCAGCTAGGGCCGAGCCGGGTTCTCGGCCGCGGTGACCGCGGCCGCGGCTTCCGCCAGGATGCGGTGGTGAATGGTGAACAACGCCAGCTCCAGCCGGTCGGAGACTCCCACCTTGTCGTACACGTTGCGCAGATAGTTTTTGATGACCTGCTCGGTGGTGCCCAGGCGGGTGGCGATCTCCTTGTTCTTGTAGCCCTGCACGATCAGGGCCACGATGCTCAGCTCGCGCGGGGTGAGCCGGTCGCGGACGCGCGCGCCTACCTGGTCGCTTTCCGAGGCCTCGGCGAGCGAGCGCACGTCCTGCACCCAGGTTTCCCCTTTGGCCACCTTGCGCACGCACTCCACCAGCGCGCTTCCGGTGACGCTGCGAAATACCACGCCCCCGACTCCGTTCTTCAGATACTTGCCGGGGTCCTCGCCGTTCTCCGCCACCAGCACCAGGCGGGTCTTCTGCTGCTTGGCGGCCGAGAGCACCTTGTCCAGGTCGGGGACCAAGGCCGGCGAGAGGATGAGCACGCTGGCGCGGAAGCGTTCCAGAGCCATCAGCATCTGCTCGGAGGTCTGCGCCTGGGCGACGATGCGCACGTCGTCCTCCACGGCCAGCACCTTGGCGGCGCCGGCGCGGAAGATAGCCTGATTGTCCGCCAGTATCACCTTCAGCATCGTGCTGCAGTCCCCAGGTTCACGGCTTGCGCACAAACCTGTACTGGTCGATGATGCAGGCCAGTCCCTTCCATTTCTGCTGCTTCTTGCGCTTCTTGGGGGCCGTCTTGGCCGCTTCGGCGCGCACCACTCGCCCGCTGCAGTGCAGCTCCACGTCTTTGCGCGTTCCCAGGGCCTGGTGGGGCAGGGTGATGGCAAACTCGATGGTGGCTCCGATCTCGAAGTCGGCGGCGGCGGAAAAATAGGCGCCGCCCGCGCTCACGTCCGAAGTGGCGCCCTTGTGCCTGCGGGAGGACTTGGATTTGCGAATGGTGATAGGCAGGCGCAACGGGAAGCGCTTGCCGGTTCTGGCCTCGGTCACGGGACTCCGCTCTCCCGGCGGTTCCCACGCTCCGCCGCGACTGAAGGGATGAAGGTGCGAACTCCGGGTTTATACCACGAAGGAGAGCGGCACACTAGCCGGGGACGCGGCTCAGAAGGCTCCGCCGCCGCCGCCGCCGAAGCCGCCGCCGGAGAAGCCGCCGCCGCTGAAGCCACCGCCGCCGGAGAATCCGGAGCCGGAAGAACTGGCCCGCGGCGCGGAGACGAAGGCCGACTGCGCCTGGCTGGTCATGCCGGTGAGATTGCTGGTGAACATGCGGGGGCTGAACAGGACGCCGTCGCTGGACTTGTACCAGTTGGGCGGCTCCTTCAAGATGCCTTCGAAGGCGTGGGCCCACTGCTGTTCCACTCCCAGGGCCATGGCGAAGGGCAGATACTTCTCGAAGGTGTCGGGCGGCATGCGCTTCAGGCGGTCGGCGTCCACCCGCTGCATGAACTCCTGGAAGCCGCGCACGGCGGTGAAGGTGCGGACGCCGTAGAAGGTCTTGCAGGTCATCTTCCGCCCGAACAGGTAGACGACGAGCCCCGCGGCCGCCACGGCGACGAAGCCGGTGGGGCCGGAGTTAAAAACCGACATCAGACCCATCCAGTGCAGGACCAGGAACAGCACAACGATGAGCGCGATGCCCCCCAGCCGATATTTCTGCGCCGCATCCGGGTCGGTGCGATACATTCCCTTGCGCTTGAGCGCATTCAAGATGTCGTGCTTGAGGATGGGGATGGCGGTATAGAACTTGTTCCTGAGAGACGACAGCGTAGTACTCTGGCCGCCACCGAAAACATTCTCCAGTATCACGCGCTCGTGCGGCGCCAGCTCCTGCCACTGGGTCGTGGGCTTCAGCAGGTAAAAGACGTAGTCCTTGCTGTGGAAGAGCGAGAGCATACTCTCGTCCTTGATCTCTTCGATCCTGACGTAGCCGCGCACCGCCAGGTCCACGAGCGTGGAGGTGATGTCGCGGGGATCGACGCTGTCATCCACCAGCGTGCCCACCTCGGCCGGCGTCATGTTCGCCGGGGGCTCGTACATGGGGGCCACCGAAATCCCGGGATCGGGGTCGCGGCCCTTGTACCACCACAGCGGGAACATCACCGCCAGCGCTCCCAGGGGCAGCAGCACGATGGAGTTGCCGGCCAGGAACCAGCCGATTCGGGTCAAGATCCCCGGGGCCTGCAGGATGCCGGGCGGGATGTAGACGTCAATGGTGAGTCCGCCGCGCATGGGCAGGGGATTGGTGGTTTCAAAATCCACGTTGGCGCCGTTGACGGTGGCCGTGGCTTCATGCGAGGTGTCACCGTAGGCTCCGGTGAAGGCCTGCGCGCGCAGCCCGCCGGCGGCCTGTCCCGGAAATGCAACGAAGGCCGAGGCGTGGTCGATGGGGACCGGCCAGTCGTTGCCGGTGACGTTCCAGTAGAACTCGTCGTGGTCGGGGAAGTGGCGAAGGGCGTTGGGGACGGCGTAGGTGATCTCCACGATGCGGGTGGTGTCATCCGCGCCCGGAACGTAGATCTTCAACTTGCGATAGCCGTCCTCGACGCGGCTCTCGTACTCGAGGGGGCGGCCTGCGCCGTCGGTGACGCGGGTGATCTTGAGCAGGAGCTTGTAGTTGGTGCCGCCCGGGCCGGGGTAGTCCACCGGGATGTCGCGGTAGATGCCGTTCCAGTGTCCGACGAAGGCCAGGGTGATGCGCTCGGTGATGACGGCGCTGGAGTCCTCGTCCACCAGCACCTGGCTGCTGAAATTGGCGATGCGCCAACTGCGCGCCGCAGCGGGCAGGGAGGCGGCGAAAACAAGCAGCAGAAGGGCGAGGCCGGATGGGAACCGGCTCCTCCGGCCCGCGACTGGCGACTTCCGGGACATCAGATCAGAACTTCACCGCCGGGGCCTCGCGCTCGGCGGCCGAATCCAGCTCGAAGAACGCCCGCGGCTGGAAGCCGAACATGCCGGCCACCAGGTTCTTGGGAAAGACCTGGATGCTGGTGTTCAGGTCGCGCACCACGGCGTTGTAGTAGCGGCGCGCGTTCTGCAGGTTGTCCTCGATCTCGGCCAGCGACTTCTGCAGGGAACTGAAATTCTCCGAGGCCCGCAGTTGCGGATAATTCTCCGCCACCGCGAACAGGCTCTTGAGCGCCATGGTCAGCTGGCCTTCGGCCTGGGCCCGCTCCGCCGGCCCCGTGGCCTGCATGGCCATGGAGCGGTACTTGGTGACGTTCTCGAAGGTGCTCTTCTCGTGGCCGGCATATCCCTTGACCGTCTCCACCAGGTTGGGGATCAGGTCGTGGCGGCGCTTGAGTTGGATGTCAATGTCGGACCAGGCGGAATCCGCCCGCACCCGCAGCCCCACCAGGCTGTTGTACATCAGCCCAACAAAGGCCAAGGCCCCTACCATCAGCAGAAGAAGAACCAGACCGAGCATTCTCTTCCTCCCCGTTCCCTTTTAGGGAAGCGGCGAACCGTATCATAATCCCTGGCCCCCGGTGCAACGAGTCTTTTTTAGCTCGAAACAGGCGCCGATTTACCGGGAACGGATACAATCTGCTGGTCAGACGATCATGGACCCAAAGCAAATCAAGGTGCAGGGGCTGCGCTACGGGCGCACCTTGCAGACCCTGTTGCGGATCGTCGCCGTGTTCTCGGTGGACCACGCCAACACCATCGGGCCCATGCAGCAGAGCTTCGAGATGCTCAATGCCCTGGTGAAGCAGACCCGCTCCTTCACCTTTGGGTTCGTGGACCAGCGGGTGATGCTGAACAACGTCCTGACCGACGATCCCAATCTGCAGAGCTTGGAGAACGAGTTCCTCAAGCGAGGCATTGGAGCGGTGAAGTTCGAAGCCGGCATCAGCCTCGCCGGCTACAAGAAGGCCATCGCCCTGCTTTGCACTCCGATCAAGACCATCGAAGAAATGGGCGGAACCAAGGTTCTGCTGGACCGGAACCCCCTGGAATTTGCGCGGATCATGTCCGCGGGAAAGAACCAGGCGCGGTCGGCAAGCGGCGACACCATCCTGGAAACCGATTCCGAGTCTTACATGGCGGCCAAGCAGTTGGGCGGGACGGGTGGCCACACCTTCGCCCTGCAGGGCCTGGAGTCGCTGCTGGAATCCGTCGGCGTGGACAAGCCGGAGTCCTTCTCCGGAGGACCTTCGGACATCATGCGCATGGTCGGCCCCACCGTGGACGCCGCCCTGACCGACGCCCAGGGGGACCCTCAGAAGTCGCATCAGGCGCTGGCCACCGTGCTGGAAAACCTTCAACCCGACCTGGTGCTATCGGCCTTCCCCGCCGAACGTCACGAAGCGATCCGCAACATGCCGTCCGATCAGATCGCGAGTGAACTGATCGAGGACCGGGCGGTGGAGTGGGCGGCCAACCGGCTGCGCTCCGCTCCTGCCGGGGATACGAGCTTGACGGTGGAGGAGGATGTCCTGCGAGTGCTGGCGCGCGGCCTCAAGGCCACGCAAGGGGCGGAGCGCATGCTGGACAAGCTGGCCAAGTACGTCGAGCGGTACGCGCTTCCGCCCTCCATCATGGAGCGCATCCGGGCCGAGGTCCAGTGGAACGCGCTGCCGCCCAAGCAGCAGATGGAGCGCCTGCTGGAGACCCGGCACTTTGGACCAGCCGATTTCCGCCACCTGATGGACCTGATCAAAGAGTTCCTCAACCGGTCCTACCCGGCGGAAGCCACCGCACTGGCGTTGCATTACCTGGGCGCGACCGAATTCCCGGCCGGTGAACTCCAGCCGGATACCCTAAGCCGGATTCCAGGGCTGCTTCGAGCCATGGCCGGCGTGCGAACGGAATTTGCGCCGACCGCGGCAGAGAAGCTGGGGAAGGCCCTGATGCGCGACGACCTCTCCCCATTGCTCCATCAGCTGACCCGGAACGCGCTGATCACTCTGGCCAATGCCATCGCCGCCTATGAGGACTACTCCATCATCCAGAGCCTCGGGGGAACCCTGGAGCGCTCGCTGGCCCGGGACAAGGCCCAGCACGCAGAGTGCTGCGGTGGAGGCCTGCAGAAGCTGCTGCCGGCCGCCTCCCTGGAACGGATGGTCGAGATGATGGCGCAGAGGAAGGAAGACGCCGCCTGGATGAAGACGGCGGCGGTGCTCTTCCGCTGGGCCGGGGATGAGGGGATCGAACGACTCTTCCAACGCCTGGAGGAAGAGAAGACCGCCGGCGGTCGCATGGCACTCATGCGCTTCATTGCCCAGACCGGGCACGCGGGCCTGGAGGTGGCCCGCAGGCGCTTGAAAGACGAGCGCTGGTACGTGGTGCGCAATGCCTGCCAGGTGCTGGGGGAACTCAAGGATCCCGAGCTATTGCCGGATCTCGCTCCCGCCCTGCAGCACTCCGACGACCGGGTACAGAAGGCGGCCTCCGACATCATCATCAAGGGCCGGGACCCAGCTCGCGCCAAAGTCTTCGCTGACGCCTTGCCGCACCTGCGCACCCATACCCTGGAGCAAGCCCTGGACGAGCTGTTCTTCCTGAAGAACCCAGCGACGCTTTACGCGCTTCAGGAGTTCATCTTCCACGACCACCGGGCCAAGACCAAGATCCTGGAAAAAGCCGTACACGCGGTTACCGCCATGCCCGGGGATGCTCCGCTCGAAGTTCTCTCCCGCGTCCTCGCCGACGCCACCCTGGAGGCGCCGGTGCGCAAACTGGCGCTGCACGCCCTGGTGCGCAGTCGCAGCGAGGTCAGCCGGCAGTTGCTGGCCAGCTTCGTGGCTCGCTTCCCGAAAGACGCGCTGGCCGCCGAGGCCCAGCGCGCCTTGGGTGCGGCGGGCGCATAGCACCCGCTTGGCTGCAGAGATGCGCCGCTGGTTGCGCGTGGTGGACGTGAGGCGCGGGATGCCCGGCCGCTTCCCAGGCCTTGATACGGGCTAGAATCGGCAGGGACTGAGCCATGTTGGACCCGAAACATCTGAAGGTGCAGGGCCTGCGCTACGGGCGCAGCCTGCAGATGCTGGTGCGCATCTGCTCCGTATTTTCCGTGGACCATCCCAGCGCCATCGTCCCCACCCAGAACAGCTTCGACACCCTCAACGCCCTGTTGAAGCTGACGCGCGACTTCTCTTTCGGCTTTGTGGACAACCGCGTACTGCTCAACAACATCCTCACCGGCGAGCCCGGCCTGCAGCCGTTGGAGGGCGAGTTCCTCAAGCGGGGCATCGGCGCGGTGAAGTTCAAGGCCGGGCTCACCCTGGCTGCGTACAAACAGGTCATTGCGGTTCTCTGCACCTCGCCCAGGATCATCGAGGATGCGGGCGGGACGCGGGCGTTCTTGGACCTGAGCCCGGTGGAGAACGCGCGCATCCTGCCGGCAGGCAAGAACCAGGCGCGCACCGAAAGCGGCGACACCATCCTGGAGAGCGACGCAGAATCCTACATGGCTTCCAAGGAGCTGGCCGAATCAGGGCCGCAGAACTTCGCCCTGGACGGCCTGGAGGCGCTGCTGAAGACGGCGGGGCTGGAGAAGCCGCCGGATTTCGCCGGCGGGCCGGCGGACATCATGCGCCTGGTCGGCCCCACCGTGGACGCCGCGCTGCTGGACCAGCGCGGCGACATCCAGAAGTCCACGCTGGCCCTGGCCACCATCCTGAACAACATGCGCCCCGACCTGATTCTCCCTTCCTTCCCCATGGAGCGGCACGAGGAGCTGCGCCAGATGCCGCCCAACCAGGTGGCCAGCGAGTACATCGAGGAGCGGGCAGCGGAGTTCGTGGCCAAGCGCCTGAAATCCGCGCCCTCGGACGAGGAAGGCCTGGTCATCGAGGAGGACGTGCTGCGGGTCATCGGCCGCAGCCTGCGCGCCACCCAAACGGCGGAGCGGCTGCTGGCCAAGCTGGCCCGCTACGTCCGCGACTACGCGCTTCCTCCCTCCGTGCTGGAGCGCATCAAGCAGGAGATGAAGTGGTCCTCACTCTCCCCGAAGGAGCAGATGGCCACCCTGCTGCAGTTCAAGCTTTTCGGTCCCACGGAATTCCGCCGGCTCATGGAGGTCCTTAAGGAGAGGCTGGAAAAGGCGAAGCTGGAGGAAGCCACCGAGCTGGCGTTGCACTACCTCAAGATCCTGGAACTGCCCATCGCCAAGGTCCGCCCGGAGGACCTGAGCCGGCTGCCGGAGCTGATGCGGGCCATGGGAGGAGTGCGGACGGATTTTGGCCGGAACACCGCCGAGCGGCTGGCCACGGCCCATGCCCGCCGCGACTTCAGCCCCACGCACCATATGCAGATCGCCAATGCCATGGTGGCGCTGGCCAACGCCGTCGCCGCCTTCGAGGACTACGGCGTCATCCAGACCCTGGGTTCGGCGTTCGAGCGCGCCCTGGCCGCGGACGCTCCCCAGCACGCCCACTGTTGCGGCCGGTCCCTCGGCAAGCTGCTGCCGCCCACACCTTTGGACCGCCTGGTCGAGTTGCTCTTTCAGAAGAAAGACGACTCAGCCTGGCTGAAGACCGCGACGGCGCTCTTCCGCTGGAGCGGTCCCGCCGGCATCGAGAAGCTTTTCCTGCGCCTGCAGGACGAAAAGACCGCCGCCACCCGCATGATGCTCATGCGCTTCATCTCGCAGACCGGCCACGTGGGCCTGGAGGCGGCCCGCAGGCGCCTGAGCGACGAGCGCTGGTACGTGGTGCGCAACGCCTGCCAGGTGCTGGGGGAACTCAAAGACCCGGAACTGCTGCAGCAGCTTGCCCCGGTCCTGCGGCACGCCGACGATCGGGTGCAAAAGGCGGCCGCGGACGTCCTCATCAAGAGCCGCATCCCGGCCCGCGCCCAGGTCTTCGCCGAGGCTCTGCCTCACTTCCGGGCCAACAACCTGGAGCACGCCCTCGACGAACTGATGTTCCTAAAAAACCCGGCGGCGGTGCCCGCCCTCGACCGCTTCATCTTCGACCCCGCCCACGCCAAGACCAAGGTTCTGGAGAAGGCCGTGCACGCCGTGACCTGTATCCCCGGCGACGCCTCTCTCGATCTGCTCTCGCGCGTGCTCAGCGACGCCGGCTTCGAAACCACGGCTCGCAAGCTGGCGCTGCATGCTCTGGTCCGCGCCAAATCCGAGCGCAGCCGGCAACTGCTGGAGGCTTTCGTCTCCAGCGCGCCCAATGATTCGCTGGCGGCCGAGGCCCAGCGCGCTTTGGGCGCGGCGGGCGCATAGCGGTAAAAGTGGAAGACATCGCCTTCGTCCTGTAAGCTTTTTCACCGGATCGGTAAACAAGCATGGAAGCGCCTCCCCACACCGCGCCCGGGGCTTCCGCCGGCCCCTGGGCTCGCCGCCTGGTGGTCATTGCGGTAGTCGTCGCCGTGGCTGGACTCGGGCTATGGCGTACCACGCGTCCCCAGCCCGTGTCGGTTGCCCTGCGGGAGGTGGACCGGGGCCGCGTGGAGCGCTCGGTGGCTAACACCCGCGCGGGGACGGTGAAGGCTTGCCGGCGGGCCAAGCTGGCGCCGCTTGCGGGAGGCCAGATTGTGTCGCAACCGGTGCACGAAGGCGACCGCGTGCGCGCCGGCCAGGTGTTGCTGGAGCTGTGGAACGAAGACACCGCCGCCCAGGCGCGGGTGGCGGAAGAGCAGGCGCGCAGCGCCCGCCTGCGAGCGGAGGAGGCCTGCGAGCGCGCCAACGTCGCCGAACGCGATGCGGAGCGCGCCCGCGGACTGCATCGCGATGGCCTCATCCCTGACGAGCAGTTCGACCGCGCGACCTCCCTGGCCAAGACCTTGCGCTCCGCCTGCAACGCCGCCAGCGCCGAGGTGGAGCAGAGCCAGCGCAGCATCGAGCTGGCGCGCGCCAACCTGAAGCGCACCGTGCTGCGCGCGCCCTTCGACGGCGTGGTGGCCAAGGTAACGGGCGAGGTGGGCGAGTTCGCCATGCCCTCGCCTCCCGGCATCCCCACCCCGCCGGCCATCGATCTGATCGACGACAGCTGCCTCTACGTTGCCGCGCCCATTGACGAAGTGGACGCCGCGCGCGTGCGCGTGGGCCAGACCGGCTACATCACCCTCGACGCCTTCGCCGGGCGGCGCTTTCCCGGCCGCGTCCGCCGCGTCGCTCCCTACGTGCTGGAAGTGGAGAAGCAGGCGCGCACCGTGGAGGTGGAGGTCGAGTTCACCAACCCCCAGGACGTGAAGGCGCTGCTGGTGGGCTATAGCGCCGATGTGGAGATCGTGCTCGAAGTCCGTGAGAACGTCCTGCGCGTTCCCACGCAGGCGCTGCTGGAAGGCGGCCGCGTGCTGATCTATGACGCCAACCCGGGCACGCTCGAGGAGCGCCGCGTCGAAGTTGGTCTTTCCAGTTGGGAGTACACGGAAGTGCGCTCCGGCCTGCAGCCCGGCGACCAAGTCGTGGTTTCCCCGGAGCGTCAAGGAGTGGCTGCCGGCGCCAAGGCTATGCCCGAGACCGTTCCCCGCCCATGATCCGGCTGGAGCACATCCACCGCACCTTTCCCGTGGGCGAGGCGGAAGTGCAGGCGCTGCGCGACGTGAACCTCGACCTTGAGGCCGGGGAGTACGTTTCCATCATGGGCCCGTCGGGCTCGGGGAAATCCACCCTGTTGAACATCATCGGGCTGCTGGACCGGCCCACCGCCGGCGTCTATCGCCTGGACGGCCAGGACGTCACCGCCCTCAGCGACCGGCAGCAGTCGCAGGTGCGGCGGGAGAAGGTCGGCTTCGTCTTCCAGTTTTTTCATCTGGTGCCGCGGCTCTCGGCGGCGGAGAACGTGGAGCTGCCGCTGGTGCTGGCGGGGGTGGCGCCCGCGGAGCGCGAGCCGGTGGTCGGCCGCCTACTGCAGGAGTTCGGCATCACCGGGCGCGCGCACCATCGTCCCCGCCCGCTCTCCGGCGGCGGGCGCCAGGGCGTGGCC
>Ga0080064_1001832_pt1 | contig 39818 bp, 33 predicted proteins | sample Subgrocontami54m_FD_69260 | JGI IMG/M metagenome (GOLD analysis project Ga0080064, IMG submission 69260) | Subsurface groundwater microbial communities from S. Glens Falls, New York, USA - GMW46 contaminated, 5.4 m (SPADES assembly) (version 2) ...
AATGTTCGAGTCTGCGCAACACCAGAAGAGGTATATATTCAGATCACTATGGGTGACTCCTCCAGGCAGGTTGGCTCTGAAGCTCTTGCTCAGCGGTTTGAGCGCTTCGCCATTGAGGAATGCCGTGGGCGGTCACCTCTCTACGAGAGACTGTCGTTGGAGGTTTCTCGTGACCGTGAGTTGCTTACCCTGGCCGCGCATGCACCCGCCAGTCAGCCTCCGGCGAATCTGCTATTTGCCGCCGTGCAGTTTCTGCTTCTGAAAGAGGACGGCAATGAACTCGCAAAGTTCTACCCGAGCATGAGCCATTCATTGCCGCCGCCTTCCGCGGCATTTCCTGCTTTCCGTCAGTTTTGCCTTACCCACGCCGTCCAGATCCTGCAACTGCTGGTCAAGAGGCGTGTGCAGACAAATGAGGTCGCACGTTGTTCTTATTTGTTCCCGGCGTTCTCTCTCTCTGCCTCATTTGTGGAGCAGCGTCCCCTCGCACTGATTGAGATCGGCACGAGCGCGGGCCTTCTGCTGAACTGGGACCGCTATGCATACCGCTATGACGGAGGAGAAGTCCATGGCGATCCCAATTCACCCGTGCATATCCGATCGAGCCTGCGCGGAGACAAGCGCCCAACATTGCCAACGAAGATGCCCACGATAGGTTCTCGAGTGGGTGTAGACCTGCACGTAATCGATGTTTGGAACCAAGACGAGACGCTCTGGCTCCAGTCATTGATTTGGCCGGAACACACCGAGCGAATCGCCCTTCTTACCGCCGCATTAGAAGTGGCTAAAGCCCATCCGCCAAAGCTCGTCACTGGAGACGCGCTCGACTTGTTACCAACTCTCCTGGACCAAGTATGTTCCGACGCAGTCCCCTGCGTGTTCCACTGCTACACTCTGAACCAGTTTTCGAAAGAAGCGCGTCTCCGCTTGGCCGGAATGCTGGAGGAATACGGCAGGGACCGGACGCTATTCCGAATCGGTGCGGAGGGCAGAGTAAATGCCCAGCCGGAATTGCGGATGTATTTCTGGAAAAGTGGAGAGGCTCAACAAATGCTTCTCGCGCACTGTGATGGCCACGGACGCTGGATCGAATGGAATGTTTAGGCCGCCCGGAAGGAGCACCCCTCATGCCGCCGGGAACATGCGATGAATCAAATAGAACAGGAGTGCGGCAACGCCGCCCGAGATTGGAATCGTTAAGATCCAGGCCCACACGATCGTCCGCGCCACTCCCCAGCGGACTGCCGAGAAGCGCTGCACGCTCCCGACACCCATGATGCCTCCCGCGATGGTGTGAGTGGTGGAAACAGGAATGCCGGCCAGCGCCGTGCCCAGAATGCTTGCGGCGGCGGCGGTCTCGGCGCAAAAGCCGCCCACCGGCTTCAGCTTGGTGATTTTCATCCCCATCGTCTTGACGATTCGCCAGCCTCCCGCGAGCGTGCCCAAGCCTATCGCGGCATGAGCCATCAGGATCACCCAAAACGGAATATAAAAGTGGTCCAGAATTCCGGCCGTGAAGAGGACGCCGGAGATGATTCCCATGGTTTTTTGGGCGTCGTTGGTGCCATGTCCAAAGCTGTAAGCGGCGGCTGAGACAAGCTGGAGCTTTCGGAAATGCCGGTCGACTCGCTGCGGCGGCCACTTCACATAGAGCCGCGAGACAGTGATCATGAGCACCGCGCCGAGAAGCATTCCAATGGCCGGCGACAGAACGATGAAGATCATCGTAGGAGTCCACCCGCTCATAATGATCGAGCCCCATCCAGCCTTGGCGACGGCCGCGCCCGCGTAGCCTCCGATGAGCGCATGGGAGGAGCTAACGGGCAATCCATACCACCATGTGAAGAGGTTCCATGCGATCGCTCCCAGCAACCCCGCGAGGATTACATAGAGGTTGACGGCTTCGAGCCGGATCATCCCCTTGCCCATGGTCTTGGCAACGGCGGTGCCGAATCCGAAGGCAGCCACAAAATTAAAGAACGCAGCCCATATGACCGCGACGCGAGGCGAGAGCACACGGGTGGAGACGACGGTAGCGATGGAGTTGGCGGCGTCGTGGAAGCCGTTCAGAAAATCGAACGTCAGGGCCACAATGCAGATGCAGACGGCGAACCAGAGCATGTTCCTCGATGGGCAGGAGCCATTGGTCGCGGGTACTCCGCACGAAAGGCCGGATTGCGGAGTGGAGGCGGCGGGCTCCAAGGCGTGAGATTAGGCGGCTTTCAAAACCACGGATTCCAAAACGTTGGCGACGTCCTGCACTTTGTCCGTGGTCGATTCCAGCACTTCGTATATTTCCTTCCACTTGATGACTTCGATCGGATCGACGGCGTTTTCGAACAACCGCGCCACGCACTCACCCTTGATGCGATCCGCGTCTTCTTCCAACTGATTGATCTGCTGGCAATATTCCAGGATATTGGCTGGTTTGCTCAATTCGCACACGGCCCGCAACAGGATCGACGTGGAGTGCACGATTACCTTGCCGAGCTGGCGGGCGCCGGCGGTAACCGCCGTCACCTTGTATGTGATCAGGCGGCTCGCTACGGCATCGACCAGGTCCAATACGTCGTCAAGCGCGCAGCCCAGCGCATGAATGTCCTCGCGGTCAAAGGGGGTAATGAAGGTCTTATTCAGCCGCATGATCAGGTTATGCGTCAGCTCGTCGCCCTTGTGTTCCACGAATTTGATTTCCGTGACCCGTTTTTCCACGTCCACGAAATCATCGAGGAGAGAGGAAAGCTTCTGGGCGGCGTCGTGGATGTTTTCCGCCTGTTCGCGGAAGAGCTCGTAAAACTTCTGATCGCGCGGTATTAACTGCATCGGTTCAACTTCCCAACTCCCGGCTCGCCGCAAGGTTCGATTTTTACCCAGGTCACGATCATAAGCCAGTACTCGCCGCCTTTCAAGTTCCCGTACGGCCGTCGGTCGTTTCTCAGTTTCCGAGCCGTGGCCTTCGCTCAAACTGAGACACGACCCGCCCGTCCCTTGACTTCTCCCGCCGGGCCGATTTAATGTTGAATGTTCCGATATCGTACGGAAAGACAATCTAGCAAGCTGGAATTGCGTGGTGGGAGGAAATTGATTCTTCCTCGCACTAACATCATCAGGAAAATACCGAGGAGGAGTTTGAAATTATGGCCACTGCTAAAGTAGCAGCCCCCGCCAAGATAGACATCCGGAGCCTGCGCAGCACTCTGGAATCCCTGCGAGGGACCGACGATCTGCTGGTAACAAATAAGGAAGTGAATCCGGCGCTTGAATTGGCCGGCCTCGCGAAGCACTTCGACGGCGGATCGGCGATGCTGTTCGATAACGTGAAAGGCTACCCCAACGCCCGCCTGACGACCAATCTCTTCGCCACCGAGGAGCGCATTACGCGCCTGTTTGGCGTGGACGATCCCAAAAAATTCAAGTTCAAATGCGTGGATGCCATTCACACTCCCATCCCGCCCAAGGTCGTAAAGGACGCTCCGTGCCAGGAAGTCGTCATCGACAAGAACATCAACGTCTGGGACATCGTCCCCATGATCCAGCACACCGTGAAGGACCCTGGACGCACGCTCGGCGGCGGCAACACGCTGGTCACGGGAAAATATTTCTGGGGTGGCGATCATATCAGCTATAACCGCATGAATTTCCGCGGTCCCGATTTTTCAAGCTTCCAAATTTCTCCCGGCTCCCACACCGACATGATCGCGACCGAGTGGTACCGCAAAGGTCCCATTCCGATGACCATCAACATGGGCGTTCCGCCCGCGTGTACGCTGATGGCCGGCGGCGGCTTCATGTACATGATTCTGCCGAAGGGCTGCAGCGAGCTGGGCGTCGCCGGCGCGATTCAGGGATCTCCGATCGAATTCGTCAAGGCGCGCACGGTGGACGCGATGTCCATTGCCGAGGCTGAATTCGTCATCGAAGGCTACCTCGACACCACGCAGAAAGTCTGGGAGAGCGAGATCGCCGAGAAGGACCAGAAGCAGGGAGTATATCCCTTCCACCCCGAGTGGGCCGGCTACATGGGCAAAGCGTACCGCACCTATAAATTCCAGGTGACGGCCATCACGCATCGCAAAGACAAGCCCATCTACTATCCTTCCATCGTCCACAGCTACGACGACAAACACATCGACACGATGATGCGCGAAGCCATGTTCTACGAGTTGGCCGACCGCATCTGCCCCGGTCTTTGCATTGACACGCGCATTCCCATGCCGATGACCGATTGGGGCGGGGTAATCTTCCAGGTCCGCAAGCGCCGCGCGAGAGACGAAGGCTACCAGAAAAACATTCTGGCCGCCGCCGCTTCCTGCTCCATGGGACTGAAGCTGACGATCGCCGTTGACGAGGACATCAACATCTATTCGCTGGACGAAATCATGTGGGCGCTCACCACCCGCATCGATCCCCGAGCCGGTCTCCAGATCGTCGCGCAAAACGGCGCGGGACAAACCTTCCAGCCGGCGGACCGCAGCTCGGCCGGTGGAAAGGATTGGACCCAAGCGAACATCCGCTTCGGTGGCTGCATCGCTATCGACGCCACGATGCCGTTCCAGTACAAGGACGCCTTCGAACGCCCGCCCTACCCGGTGAACCTGGTCGATCCCACCAAGTTTTTCTCCGCCGCGGAGATCGCCGGGTCCAAAGCCAAGATGACCGAGTGGGGACACTACATGGCCAAAACCGGCTACTAAATAACCGTTCGCTTTTCGGCCGGCTTTTGGTAGCCGGTCGGAGGCCGGGGTCACAAAGAAGCCAAGGTCCGTTCTCCCGCAAGGAATTCGGACCTTGGCTTTTCCTTTTACGGCAGTGGTCGACACGGGCTCGCCCGGCGAGACCGTGGGAACGTTCGAATCGCCGCGAAAGGAGCCGGCGCATGATTCGGAGCCGATTTTCTCCCGTTCGGATCAATGCGCTGGTAACATTCGGCCTTACAAGTCCACGCCGAGAAAAATCGCTCGGCGTGATTTCCGGCTTTCGAGAGAGATTATTATTATGATGAAAAAGAGTAGTTCCCAGAGAGTCGAATCTGCATCTCGACTGATAGACGCGAGAATCCAGGAGCTAGGCGACTGGCGCGGAGAGATGCTTTCCCGCCTCCGCGCTTTGATCCAGCAAGCCGACCCTGAAGTCGTCGAGGAGTGGAAGTGGGAGACACCTGTGTGGTCCCACGACGGGTTGATCTGCACCGGCGAAACCTACAAAAATGTCGTAAAGATGACATTCGCCAAGGGCGCCTCGGTGGATGACCCCTCCGGTCTTTTCAATTCCAGTCTCGAGGGTAGAGTGAGGCGCGCCATCGACTTCCGCGAAGGCGGCAAGGTTAACGAAAAGGCTCTGAAAACTCTGATTCGCGCCGCCGTGGCCCTGAACACGTCCTCGGGGAGAAAGAAGGCATCGAAAGCGCGTTCCGAATAGCCGCAGGGGCACCGGCGCATGATCCTGGAACGACCGAAGAAACCATGACCAACGAAAAATATCCTCGAGGATGGAATGAAGATCGTGTTCGCCGAGTTCTCGAATACTACGATTCTCAAGGCGATGAAGAAGCTGCTGCGGAAATTGAAGCCAGCCTCAAGAGCACTACGATGGAAGTACCCGTTGGTCTCGTTCCCGTGGTGCGACAATTAATCGCAAAGCGGAAATCCGCGCGCCTCCAACGGTCCCGTGCCCGCCGCTCCGCCTAATGCTGGAAGAACAAACCCACGGCACAGAAAACTTGCCGTGGCTACCGGCTGCGCCCATTGCCCCAATGCACTTGCGGTTTGTGCACCAATCATGGTATTCACATTCAATGCCACTTAGTCTAAGCAGACTCTCCACAGAAACGCCGACATTTTCGGACTTGATTTCTGAAATCAAGAAGGGCGCCATCAAGATTCCCCAGTTTCAGCGAAAGTTTGTCTGGAAGGAACCGCAAGCATTCAAGCTGCTAGACAGCATCGCCAATAATTATCCAATTGGAAGCCTCTTGATGTGGAAGACGGTGGTTAAGCTCTCAGCCGAGCGGAACATCGGTAACTTCAAGCTGCCCCAGACGGATGATATGACCCCGACCGACTACGTTCTGGATGGTCAACAGCGCATCACGGTCATCTATTCAAGCCTCGGAGCCCCTGAGAACGACGAAGGCTTCGCGCCGGGATTTGACTTAGAAAAAAGAGCATTCCTCTCGTTAGACGAAGCTGATTCAATGTTTGTCTTCCCTCTTCGGTGGCTGTACAACACAACGAAAGTACTGAATTTCCGAACGGGATTGCAGACGCAGAAGACCTCAGACCTCCTTCAAACGCGACTGGATGAATTGATAGATGCATTCACGAAGTACAAGCTTCCTGTGGTCACGCTGAAGGACCTGACGGTCGAGGAAGTGTGTCCGATTTTCGAGCGAATCAACAGTTCGGGTACGAAACTTTCGACCTATGACCTAATGGTCGCAGCAACATGGTCACAAGAGTTCGACCTAAATGGACAAGTTGAGCAAATTGCGCAGACCTTGAAGCACAAGAACTTCGGCAAGATCGACCCAGACACAATTTTGAAGTGTCTTGCCGCAGTCAAGTTTTCGAGCATACGCCAGGATCAGATCATCAATTTGCGGCAGTTGAGCAAGAACGACATGAACGCTCTCGTCGAAAAGACGAAGGTAGCCTTGCTTCAAGCTGTGGACTCGTTGGTTACAGAATTCGGCATTTATAGTTGGGACTTTCTGCCGTATGAAGCGCTGCTGATAATCCTGTGTTTCACTTTCAGTCGTGCACCCAATCCATCAGCCATCAACATAATGAGGCTTCGTCAGTGGTTCTGGCGTTCCGCATTCAGCCAGCGATATCGTGTTGGTGGAGAAAACTTTGTTTCGAAAGATCTCAGCGACGTATCTTCATTCATTCTTGGAGGGGCAGGCAAGGAGACTGACTTTGGCGGTGCGCCACACGGAGATATTTGGGGAAAGGTACCCTTCAGGGCTGCCAATTCAGTCTCAGTAGCCTTCGTTTTGGCACTCGCGTCGCTCGCTCCACGGAATCTTACGAACGGCGCGCTGATTGATGTACAGGTTGCTTTGTCGCACTACAATAAGAAGGAATTTCACCACGTGTTCCCAAAAGCTTTTCTCAAGAAGGCTAAAACTGCAGGGGAACATAACGCCATCGCTAATATCTGTATGCTGGCAGCATCAGAGAATAAAAAGATCAACGACAACGACCCCGGAACGTATATACCTGAATGCATTGCTGGACTTGGAGACGACGCTGACGCTGTCCTACGCAGCAACTTGCTCCCGACAGGTGCGGAGATTGACTATACAAAGGCAAGTTTTCCCGATTTTGTTTCTAAACGATGCGATTTGATCAAAGGAGCAATCGAACGTCTCTGTGACGGCTACCACATCGGCTAATGCCCCCCTCCCCTTTACTCATTTCACCCGATCAAAGTAAACTAAATATTTGTACTAGCTCTATTGGCCCGTTAAGGAAGACTTCCGTTCATTCTATGCCCAGCACTCCTCAGCCAAATTCCAACTACGCTCTCTCCGGCTGCCGCGTCCTCGATCTCACCACGCCGCTCGGAAATCTCTGCGGCAAGATCCTAGCTGATCTCGGCGCCGACGTGATAAAGATCGAGCCGCCCTCAGGCGACGCTGGCCGATTGCGCTCGCCGTTTTACCCCGACACTTCCGGCGCGCCGCAGAGCCTCTGGTGGCTCGCCTACAACAACAACAAGCGCGGCATCACACTGAACCTGGAATCAAGCGACGGAAAGGCCATTCTGACGAAGCTCGCGAAGAGCGCCGATATCCTGATCGAGTCCGCGCCGCCGGGATATATGGACTCTCTCGGCGTCGGGTTCGAACGGCTCTCCGCCGAGAATCCGAAGCTGGTCTACACGGCCATCACGCCATTCGGACAGAACGGACCCTACCGGGACTTCCTGGCAGACGATCTAGAAATCATGGCTCTTTCCGGAGTGATGTCGCTGACAGGTGACCCTGGCCGGACTCCGCTGCGAATATCGCTGTCGCAGTCGGAGGCGTGGGCTTCGCTTTACGGCGCGATGGGAACGCTGACGGCCTATCACCACCGGCAGGCCCTCCTGAGCCAAGGCGTCGGAGGGCAGGCGGGCGGCGAAGGCCAGTTCGTGGATGTTTCGGCGCAGGCTGCGTGCGTGATCCTGTGTGCTCACGCTCCGTGGTTCTGGGACTACAACCGCGACATCGCGAACCGGGAAGGGAAGTACATGACCGGCCGCACGATCACGGGAGCGAAGTTCCGCACCGTGTGGCCCTGCCGCGACGGCTTTCTGACGTTCATCATCTACGGAGGTCCCGCCGGCCAAAAGACCAACCGCGCGCTGACCGAATGGATGGATTCGCAGAGTTGCGCTCCTCCGATCATGAAGCAGAAGAACTGGGACAAATTCGACGTTGCGACCATCACCCAGCCCGAGGTGGACGAAATGGAAACGGCCATCGGAAAGTTCTTCCTCAATCTGACCAAGCAGGAGTTTCTGAAGGGCGGCGTGCAGCGCGGCATGCTCGGCTATCCCATCTCCTCCGCCGGCGACATCCTGGCAGACGACCAGCTTGTGTCGCGCGATTTTTGGCAGACGTTGCAACAGCCGGGGATGGATCGGCCGCTCCGTTTTCCTGGAGGCTTCGCAAAATTCTCGGAGATGGAGTGCGGCGTCCGTCGCCCCGCGCCAAGCTTAGGAGAGCACAACAGTGAGATCTTGGTAAGTGAGTTGGGATTCTCTCCCGAACAACTCAATCTCATGCGCGAAGCCAGAATAATTTAAGAGAATGAAACCGAGCCGCGACCGAGAGGGAGCGGTGCAGTTTGCTCGTCACTTTGTCAATCGTCACTGAGGAACTATGAGCCAGCCGGCGTTAGATGGAGTTGTGGTAGTTCAATTCGCCGCCTTTGCGGCAGGGCCATGCATTGGCAAGTACATGGCCAACCACGGGGCGTATGTTGTCCGTGTCGAATCGGCCAGCCGCCCGGATGGCTTCCGCGCTCACTATCCACCTTTTAAGGACAACGTCAAAGGACTAAACCGCTCCGGCGTTTTCGCCTTCAACAACGACACCACCTACAGTATTGGCGTGAATCTAAAAGCGCCCGGCGGCATTGAGATCGCCAAGAAGCTCGCGGCCAAGGCCGACGTCATCATTGAAAATTTCACGCCGGGAACCATGCGCAAGCTGGGGCTGGGCTATGATGCGCTCGCCGCGCTGAATCCACGCCTCGTGATGCTCTCCACTTGCAACATGGGACAGACCGGACCGCGCGCGCAGCATCCCGGCTTCGGGTCGCAGTTGACCTCGCTCAGCGGCTTCACCAATCTCGCCGGCGAGCCGGGCGGTGAGCCTGTCATCGTCTACGGCCCTTATATTGATTACGTCGCGGTAGGGTTCGGCTACGTCGCGATCCTGGCTGCGCTGGAGTACCGCCGCCAGTCGGGTCGCGGCCAGTATATTGATCTCGCGCAGTACGAGAACGGCGTCCACTTCCTGGCCCCCGCCATATTGCAGCACCAACTGCTGGGAACATCTCCCGAGCGCCAGGGAAACCGCCATGATTATGCCGCGCCGCACAACGCCTATCCTTGCGCTGAACCAGACACGTGGTGCGCCATCAGCGTATTCGACGACGACGAATGGCAGCGTCTCGTCGGTGTCATGGGCAAGCCGGAATGGGCTGCGAGCCTCCGCTTCGCGACCCAGCTCGCGCGGAAGCAGAACGAGGCGGAACTCGACGCGCTGGTCGCGGAGTGGACCCGCGCTTTCCCGGCAAACGAATTGATGATGCTGCTCCAGAAGGCCGGCGTGCATGCGGCCAAGGTCAACAACATGCCGGACCTCTTCGCCGACCCGCAACTCGTTCACCGGCGCTTCTGGCGGCCGGTTCATCACAAGGAAGTCGGCGTCCATCACGCCGAGATGCCAGCCTACGACCTGAGCCTCACGCCGGCTGTCGAACCCTTTCCTGACCCGTGCATCTGCGAGCACACCGAGGCTATCTTACAAAAGCTCCTGGGACTTTCCGCCGCCGAGATCGAGGCGCTCGCCGCACAGGGAGCGGTGGAACTCGAATCGTCGGTCGCCGCCCATTAGGCAGACACCATGCAACGCTGCGCCTGGGCCCGAACCGAACCTTCCATTTCCTACCATGACAACGAATGGGGCGTCCCGGTCCACGACGACCGCACTCTCTTCGAATTCCTGATCCTGGAAGGCGCCCAAGCCGGACTAAGTTGGGAGACCATCCTAAAGAAGAGGGCGGGCTACCGCGCCGCTTTTGACCAATTCGACCCTCGCCGCGTCGCCCGGTACAGCGATGCGAAGATCGCCAAAATCCTCGACAATCCGCAAGTCGTCCGCAACCGGCTGAAAGTTACGGCCGCCGTCCAAAACGCCAAATCCTTTTTGGCTCTCCAGCGGGAGTTCGGAAGCTTTGACGCATACGCCTGGAACTTTGTCGGCGGCCGGCCCATCCAGCATCGCCTCCGCGGTTGTAGCGAGGTCCCGTGCGTTTCGACTGAGTCCGACGCGTTCAGCAAAGACCTCTCGCGCCGAGGCTTCAAATTCGTCGGCTCCAAGATTTGCTATTCCTTCATGCAGGCGGTAGGGATGTTCAACGACCACACCGTGGGATGTTTCCGGTATTCCGAAATCAGGGAATTGGGGCACCGATAACCCCTTTAAGCCAAGGGGATTCCAAGGAACAGTTCGCAGCTTACTTTCTACTTTACATAATATATATTATCGGACGTAATTAATAACGCCAAGTCTCCGCCAATCAATCCGGGGCTCCGGTACCAATCTCCACGTCTGTCAGGAAATCATAATTCCCCGTCGCCGAGAGCCGCAGGTTCCGCAGCCGGCGGTTGTAGACCGCCACATCGTCCAGGTACCAAAGGCTGATGTACGGCAGATCGTGCACCAGGATATTCTGAACTTCGACGTAGTTCTTCCGCCGCTGGGAGGCATCGGCACTGACGCGCGCCTCGGAGAGCAGCCGGTCCACCTCCGGATTCGAATAATGTCCGCGGTTGGCCCCGGACGGCGGAATTCGCCGCGAGTCGAAACAATAGCTCAGGATGTCGGGATCGTCGTTGCCGCTGATCCATCGCAACGAAAACAGATTGAAGTTGCCGCGCGTAATGTCCCCGTAAAACGTTCCGAACTCGTAGGAGCGGATGTCGAGCGCGATACCGATATTGCGAAGCTGGGCCTGAAGGACGGCTGAAAGCTCCCGAGCCGTCTGGTCGGTCGAAGTCTTCATCACCAGCCGCAGCCGGACGCCGTCCGGGCCGGGCCGCACTCCGGCCTCATCGAGCAATTGCTTCGCCTTGGCTGGGTCGAACTCATAGGACGGAAGCTCCGGAGCATGAGCCCAGTTTTCTGGCGGCAGGACGCTATCGGCTGGCCGCGCCAAGCCTCGCCAGAGATATCCAATCATGGTTTTCCGGTCAATGGCATAGGCCATGGCCTGCCGGACCGCCGTGGTTAGCCTCTTATCTTCCAGATTCAACGCCAGATACTGGTAGCTAGACCCCGGTGCGCGCTCGACCCCAAGGCTTTTCTCCCGCCGCAAAGATTCAACCATATCCGCCGTCAGAGCATTCAGCTCGATGTCGGCGCTCCCCTTGCGCAGTTCCAATGCGCGTGTGACGGCATCCGGCACGATCTTGAACTCGGCCCGAGCAATGTTCGGCGAACGGCCCCAGTAATCCGGATTCCGTTCAAGCCAGACGCCTTCGTCCTGCTTCGCCTCCACAAATCGAAACGGTCCACTGCCGACGGGAGCGTGCGTCAATCCGCGGCCCGACCCCTCTGGAACGATCCCGATGCCCCCCTGTGTCAGGTTCCACAGAAAGGAGGCAAACGGCTCCTTGAGGTGAAATATGACCGTCGAGTCGTCCGGCGCGTCGATTCCATTTATTAAACTAAAAGTTGAAGATTTAAGGCTCCGAATCTCGCCCGAGAGCAGGCTCGTAAACGTGTACCGCACGTCACGCGACGTGAGCGCCTTGCCATTGTGGAAGCGAACATTCGGACGCAAGTGAAAAACATAGGTCAGCGGGTCGCGCATCTCCCACCGCTCCGCCAGCCCCGGTAGGATATTGGCCTGGCGGTCCCGTCGCACCATACTATCGAAGAGCAGTGACCCGATCCGTTCCGACTCCGCATCGGTCCCAATGCGAGGGTCCAGATTCAGCGGCCCGGATTCCGCCACTACAACCACGGTCCGCGGATCATGCTTCGGCGAACAAGCAACTCCTCCCAGCGAAATCACGCCCGCAATCAAAACAATTATTCGGAGATCGCGCAGGGTAAATAACAATCGGTGAAATCTGCGCAATCTGCGGATTTGTGTCGGTACTCCGCCCCCGCTGTTACCCCTTCCCATAAGCGACCTTTCCCAGGATCGCCGCGTGCCGAGCCCCCGTGGCGGACGGCAGGTTCGAAGGCGAGCGGTGGATGGTATGGTAAGCCAGCACAGCGAAGGCAATGGCCTCCTTAGCGTATGATGGAACACCGTTCTCATCGGAAGAGAAAATCTTTATCTCGCGCCGGGAGCCTCGCGCTTCTCCTTTTTTTGAAATTGATTTCCTCTGTGCCTCTGTGCCTCTGTGGTTATTTTTCCTCTGTCGCAACCGGCGCCCCAGCTCTTCCATGAGAAATAGATTCTGGACGCCGCCCCCGGAGACCAGGCACTCGGTAACGGGAAACTTTGTCGAAACAAAATCGGCGATGCCCCTGGCAATCGACTCCGCCGTAAATGCTGTGGCCGTTGCCAGCGCGTCCCGATATGCTTTCGGCTTGTTGCGGGCGTTAGCGATTCCCTTTAGAAAATACCGTTGCAAAAATTCCCTGCCGAACTGTTCGCGCCCGGTCGTCTTGGGCGGCGGCTGATGAAAATATGGCAGCCGCAACAGGCGTTCGAGCAGCGCCTCGGAGGTGGCGCCTGACGCCGCAAACTTACCGTCCTCGTCGTAACAAGACTTGCCGCCGGTCGCAAGCGATGCCAGCGCATCGAGCAGCATATTACCCGGCCCGGTGTCGAATGCAATCACATCTTCTGGCACGCCGCCTGCCGGAATGGCCGTGATATTGGCGATACCTCCGATGTTCAGCACCACCCTGCCGCGCCGGGGATGGCGGTACAGCAGGTAATCGAAGAACGGAACCAGCGGCGCGCCCTGTCCTCCCGCAGCAACATCGGCGGGCCGGAAATCACCAACGGTGGTGACTCCGGTTCTCTCGGCAATGACGGATGGCTCCCCAATCTGATAAGTCGATCGAACCGCCTTTCCGCAGAAAAAGCTTTCGCGACCCTGGTGATAAATCGTTTGGCCGTGCGATCCGATCAGCGAGAGTCGCTTCATGGGAACCCGCGCGCGGCGGCAAGCCGACTGGCAGGCATGCGCAAACAATTCTCCCAGCAGAAAGTTTAGTTGTGAAATTTCTGAGGCCGGAACCCGCTCGCCGCCCGCAATTTCCAGAACCCGTCGCCGAACCGCGGGAGGATAGGGCTCAGCGGCGAAGGCCAGCAAGCGAAACCGCGTCTTCCATCCCATCCCGGTGATCTCGACCACGGCTGCATCAATACCATCCGCCGAGGTCCCACTCATGAGTCCCGCTACCAGCATCACCGCGCTTGCGCCTCCAGCCGCTTGCGGACTTCGGCGCTGAATTGCTGGATCTCTTGCCGCAGGGATTCGAAATCCGGCAATGCTGGAGTAGCTCCTGGTTGAGTAACCGCTCCCTTGCGGTTGCGGCTCTGATCGGAATTGAAACTTCGCGCCACGATTCCGAGTTTTTCTTTGGCGTCGAGCACCTTTTGCGCAGCTTGCTCCACGAGACCCTGCAGAGCCGAATCGGATTCCACTTCGCTAAGTACAGCATCAACGACGATCTGCGTATTGCTCTCCGCGCCGCAAAGCAAAAGCATATCGCAGCCGGCCTTCAGCGCCATGACGGCAGCCTGCGCCATCGTTCGCCCTTGGAGCACTCCGCGCATTTCCAAGTCATCGCAGACGACCAGCCCCTTGTAACCGATACGCTCCTTCAGCAGCCTTGTCACAATTCCCCGCGACAACGTCGATGGAAGTTGTTCGCCAGCCTGGCCGACCGATCCCATTGATCTTTCGAGCAAGGGACAAAACACGTGCGCGGCCATAATCATCGGCAGTTCGGATGCGAGCTCGCGAAATGGTTTCAGGTCCTCCTCCCACATCCGCGCCTCGTCCTTCTCGACGACCGGCAGTTCCTTGTGAGAATCCTCCGTGCCGCCGCCTAAACCGGGAAAGTGCTTGCCGCAGCCGAGGATTCCGGACTCAGTCAGGCCCGTGAGAAAGTTCCGTGCAAAGCCCACCACTTCGTCGGGCGACTCGCCTGCGGTGCGGCTCCCCATCACTTGGCGCGACGAAGCGCTCGTGAGGTCCAGAACGGGTGCAAAGTCCACATTGAGCGAAAATGCCGCCAATTCCCTGCCCGCGATCCTTCCCAGCATTTCGCCCATCCCGGTTTGAGCGACATCCCGCACCGCCGGCAACGGCGCCAGCACATCGCGCAGACGGTCGACCGATCCGCCTTCCAAATCGAGCGCCAAAAACGGCGGCGTCTCGCAACACGCCCGCACCTGCTCCACGAGCCTCCGGAATTTCGGCGCCGTTTTAATATTGCGCTGAAAAAAGATGATCCCGCCGGGACGAACCCGTCCCACGAATTGTTCCGACTCCGCGCCCAGCCGATCCTCGTCCAATCCGACGATCGTGAGCTGTCCCAATTGTTCCACTAGCGTCCGCATGATCGGTTTCGATTATAGCCGACCCGAGCGGCTCCGGCTTGGTCTCGTCCCTTTTCTCTGGACTTCCCGCCCTCTACGTTCCTATCAAACTCCCCAATCCTCTATAATGCAATGGAGTGCTCTTGGCGTTTGCCCGCAGGCGTTCACGGGGTCCCGACTATGAGGAATCCGCTCAAACATCTTCAGCCGCTGTTCCCCTATCTTCGACCTTATCGCTCGAAATATTTTCTCGGCTTTCTGGCATTGCTCGGCGAAGTGATCTTCTGGATCGCCGTTCCGCAGATTATTAAAGTCGCCATTGACGCTCTTCACAGCGGGTTCGAAACTCGCACGCTGTTCTTCTACGCCGGTCTTTTGTTGGGTGCCGCCCTGTGTAAAGCATTCTTTCTTTTCTGGTCGCGAATGATCCTCATCGGCATCTCGCGCGACGCCGAGTACGACCTGCGCAACGCGCTTTACCGTCATCTCAGCAAACTGGAACTCGGCTACTTCCAGCGAATTCGCACTGGCGACCTGATGTCGCGCGCCACAAACGACTTGAACGCCGTCCGGATGATGCTCGGTCCCGGCATCATGTATTCGATGCGGACCCTGGTGATTCTTTCGGGCGCCACGGGAATCATGTTCCGCATCAGCCCCAAGCTGACGGGATATTTCTATATGCTGGTTCCGGTGATTATAGTGGTGGTTTCATTCTTTGGCAGCCGTATCCACAAGAGCTTCGAAACCATCCAGGAGATGCTCTCCAACTTGAGCGCAAAAGTGCAGGAGAGCCTGGCGGGCATCCGCGTCCTGCGAGCCTACGCTCAAGAGGAAGCCGACCTGGCGCAATTCCGCGCATTGAACGAAGAGTTTGTGGAGCGCAATAAATCGCTGATCTGGGTCTGGAGTCTGTTTTATCCCTCGCTCGACGTGCTGCTCGGCCTCACTTATTCCGTGGTGTTGTGGCTGGGCGGGCGCGAGGTCGTCTCCGGCAATATCACCATCGGCTCCTTTGTCGCCTTCAACGTTTATATGGCGCAACTGACCTGGCCCTTGATTGCGCTCGGCTGGGTGGTGAACCTCTATCAGCGCGGCACGGCATCGCTCGGCCGTCTTAATGAGATTTTCACCACCGAGCCGAAAATTGCCGACCGGCCGCAGATCGAACCCCGCAGTTCGATCTCGCCAGCAGCGCCGGAGCTTGCCTCCCAGGTCGCTGCCGGCCGCGACGGAGACGGGGCGAGGAGCCGCCAGGAGCAGCACGCCGGAAACGGCTCACGACATGGCGTCGAGATCGAATTCCGCAATCTCTCTTTTTCCTACGGCGAGCGCCCTGTCCTGCATAATATCAACCTGACCGTTCCGGCCGGGAGCACCTTAGCGATTGTGGGACCGACCGGCAGCGGAAAATCCACGTTGGCGAATTTGATCCCGCGCCTTTTTGATGCGCCCCCAGGCACACTTTACCTCGACGGTACCGACATACGCGACTATCGCCTCCACGATTTGCGCAAGATGATCGGCTTTGTCCCGCAGGAAACCTTTCTGTTCAGCGAAAGCGTCCGCGAAAATATCGCTTTTGGCGTCGGTCAATCCTCGGACGAAGAGGTCCGCAACGCCGCGTCCATCGCCGGGCTTCAAACCGATATTGAGGGATTCCCCATGCAGTTCGATACCCTGGTAGGCGAGCGCGGCATCACGCTTTCCGGCGGCCAGAAGCAGCGCGCCGCCATCGCCCGGGCCGTCATTCGCAATCCCCGTATCCTGGTGCTCGACGACGCCCTCTCGAGCGTCGATACCAACACGGAAGAGATTATCCTCAACCGTCTCAAGGAAGTCATGCGCGGCCGGACCACTATCATGATCTCCCACCGCGTTTCGACAATTCGCGCCGCGGACCAGATCGTGGTCATCGAAAACGGGAGCATTGTCGAGCGCGGAACTCACGACGAATTGATCGAACGCGGCGTGTACTACCCGGAGCTTTACCGGAAGCAGTTGCTGGAGGAAGAACTCGAGCGGGCGTAAGCCACAATCCGAGCCGCGACCGAGAGGGAGCGGTCTTTTTGTGTGAATTGGAACACTGCGCTGGAACCACCGCTTGCTTGCGCACGCGGCTCTGATAAGGAACACCGACTTGACCGAAACCACCCATCACGAAGAAGAGGTCCTAGGCAAAGCCTATGACAGCCGCCTGATGCGGCGCCTCCTCGGCTATCTCATTCCCTACCGCGTGACGGTGTGTCTGGCGGCGCTCGCGCTGATTCTCTATTCCATGCTCCAGGTGGTGGGACCGTTCCTGACCAAGATCGCCGTGGACCGATATATGATCCGCACGGCCGGCGCGCCCACTTTCCTCGATCCATTCTTATCGAGCGACCGCACCGTCGGACTCGCTCAAATTGCGGCGCTCTACCTGATATCGCTCGTCGTCCTGTTTGCGCTCGATTGCGCCCAGACCTACACCATGCAGATGGTCGGGCAGCGCGCCATGTTCGACCTGCGCATGCAGATGTTCCAGCACTTGCACCGCCTTCAGATTCAGTTCTTCGATCGTAACCCGGTGGGCCGTCTCGTCACGCGCGTCACCAGTGACGTGGACGTCCTGAACGAGATGTTCACCTCCGGCGTCGTTGCCATCTTTGGCGACTTCTTTTCGCTTCTCTTCATTCTCGCCGTGATGCTGAATATGAACGCACGCCTCGCGCTGGTGGCGTTTTCCGTCCTGCCGCTGATCTTCATCGCCACCGAGCTTTTCCGTTCCCGCGTCCGCGAGTATTACCGCCGCATTCGCGTCGCGATTGCCAGGATCAACGCGCATCTCCAGGAACACCTCACAGGGATGAGCGTCGTGCAACTCTTCAATCGCGAGGAAAAAAGTTTCGCCGAGTTCGAATCGATCAACCGCGCGCACCAGGAAGCCTTCCTCGATTCCGTCCGCGCCCACTCCTTTTATTATCCGACCATCGAGGTGCTCAGTTCCGCCGCTATAGCACTCATCATCTGGTACGGAGGCCGCCGCGTCCTCGGCGGCAGCCTGACGCTCGGCGTTGTCGCCGCATTCATTCAATACGCCCAGCGATTTTTCCGCCCTATCCAGGATTTGAGCGACAAATACAATATTCTCCAGGGCGCCATGGCTAGTTCCGAGCGCATCTTCAAGTTGCTCGACACCCCGGTCGAAATCGCTTCGCCGCCGCAGCCCGTCGCGCCTCGCCGCTCGCCCTCAGGCGGTCGCATCGAGTTCCGCGACGTCTGGTTCGCCTACCAGAACGATGATTGGGTCTTGCAGGATATTCAATTGTCGATCGAGCCCGGCGAAACCATTGCGCTGGTCGGCCACACCGGCGCCGGAAAAACCACGCTCGCCGGCTTGCTGCTGCGTTTTTACGACGTGCAGCGGGGACAAGTCCTGGTCGACGGCGTGGATGTCCGCCAGCAGAAACTCGCCGATCTGCGCCGCCGTTTCGGTATCGTTCTCCAGGACCCCTTTATTTTTTCGGGCACCATCGAAAGCAACATCCGCCTCGGCGCCGGCACGGTCACGCAGGAAGAGATGGAGCACGCTATCGAGGAGGTGAACCTCGGGGACTTCATCCGCTCCCTGCCGCGGAGTTATCGCCAGGAACTGCTGGAACGCGGCACTTCGCTTTCGGTGGGGCAAAAGCAGTTGATCAATTTCGCCCGCGCCCTGGCTCACAACCCCGCCATTCTCATTCTCGACGAAGCGACTTCGAGCGTCGACACCGAAACGGAATTCCGTGTCCGCGACGCGTTAAGCCGAATGGTCGGCGGCCGCACCTCGATCATCATCGCCCACCGCCTCTCCACCATTCAGCGCGCCGACCGCATCGTCGTGATGCACAAAGGCAGAATCCGCGAGATCGGCCCGCACCAGGAACTGCTCGCGCAGCGCGGCATTTATTGGAAGCTCTACCAATTACAGTTCAAAGACCAGGAAATCCCGGTGGCCGGTAAGATCGCGGGAGAGAATTAAAGCTTCTGGCAAATAATTTTGCATTTGTCATTCTGATGCCCGACGCCTTATGTCGGACTGAAAGCCTGTCCTGATCCCGCTCTGCGGGACGAAGGAAACCTGCTTTCAATACCGAGATAGCAATAAAAGTTTTCTCCTTTCGCCCAAAATCCAAACGATAGTGTCGTTGGTGGTAAACTCTTAAAGTTATAGTTGGAAAAGATACCCGAAGTGACAGAGCAGGACGGCAGTACTATTGACCTCCCGAGCTTAGCGCAGTAGCTTCTGCATGTGTACGATTGAAATCGTGGGGAATGTAATCATGGCAACTCAGACGTCTACAGCCGTTTATAATGAAAAGCGAACGGAGCAGCGGTTATTGCTATCCGTTCCAATTCTGCTCAAATTCAATAATGAATCCGGAAAGCCTCTCATCGAAAAGACCCATACCGTAGTGATCAACCGGGCAGGTGCCAAAGTGCTGACTGGGCAGCCTGTCACTTTGGGCATGCGCCTGGAGGTTGCTATCCCGCACATGAAACGTGGATCTTGGGCGACCGTTGTATGGTTGGGAGATCAGATTGAAGGCAAGCAGGAAGTGGGAATTGCTCTCGATCAAACCGGTGATCTTTGGGGAGTGCAATTCCCGGATGAGATTCAACAATTGACTACCAGCGATCTGGACCCTTCACCAGAACTCGCCGAAATCGGTATTCCCGAACTGGCGGCGTTGCCGGCATCCGGCTCCCAAACGCCGCAGCCCGCTTTGGAAACAGACCTCAGTTCCGCCGACATGCTTTCCGGAATATTGCGGGATCTGGCAAGAAAAGCGATCGAGGAGTGCCTTGGCAACGCTCTTCAAGAGATGAAGCAGCATTCCGACATCATGCGACAAACTCAGGAAGACATCGCAACTCAGGCGGAGGAGCGTCTTCGCCGCGCCGTCGAATCTGCCGTGGAGCAGTTGGAAACGCGATCTGTCGAGCTGACGGAGCGCCATCGGCAGGCATGCGAACAAAGCCTCCGCGCCATTGAAGCGGCAGCCGAGGAGCATCTGAAGGCGCAGGCCACAGAGTACGATGCCCGTTTGGCAACCAGCGCAAAAAAGACCCGTAACGAGCTGGCTCGCGCGTTAGCCGATATTGGCGACGGCCTTGGCAGGGATTGATCCCGATTCAACCGACTGTTAAGCGGGACGAAAATCATTCGGTGGGTCGGTGTGGCCTAGCGGACCGGCAGGCCCCTTCGGAATAATGATCCATCCGACGATATAAGTAATCACCAACGGTACAATCCCCGTTGCAAAGCCCAGGAAGACCATAATCAGCCGCAACAGGCTGGGATCGATATTATACATCTCCGCAATAGCTCCGAAGATGCCGGCGACCTTTTTATCCGTTTGTGAGCGGTAAAGTCTTTTCATAAAATGCCCAGGTAGCCACGGCGAACGCTTATTTCACCGTAGGCGGTCACGTCCATCCGCGGTACAAACTCATTATACAGATATGAATGGGTAAACCGCTTATGTATTGGAAGGACCAAAGCACCGCTTTGTTGAAACTGGAAAGCTGCTCGGCTTCGCGGGGAAGGAGAGCAAGTGGTTGGCCCCGCACAAAAAGAACTCTGAATTACTTAAGGTGAAATATTCTTTGAGCAAAGGAGAGCTTAGCTTAAAAGTTTCTGAAGCATTGCCTTTCCCTTTTCTTCGTTCAACACGCCCTTTCCCATGAGCGCAATAATCAGCTCATTCAGTACATACCGCTCCTTCTCCTTCAACGCCATTTCGTTGGGAGCATGTTCGTGATGCTCCCACCCCTCGCCCTCGGATTCACCCTGCGGCTCTCCGCTGAGTTCACCGATCCACTTCTGAAGGATTTCCTGGTGCTCAGGCTTAAGATCAGTGAACATAAGACCCATGCCACTGCCCTCCAGCGAGTAAACGACCTTCCCGCGGGCCTCAATCGATTTGTTCCCCTTCGTGAGACGCACTCTCATCGCTGTTCCCAAGGGCGAAGGACTGGGCGAGTCCACAAAGCAGCCCCCTGCGCTCAAGTCACTGGAGCGCGTCTTGATCATCGATCCAGACGAAATCTCTATGAGTTCCGCAGTGCAGGTGAACATGAAACGCGGATATTTGCGGCGCTCCCTACCAGAGCGCCTGTCAAATTTGAGCCAATCCTCAATGTACCAAGGTTCCTTATCCAGATCGGAAGTCGCCACCTCGTTCCCTGCCCTACGAAAGAGCGCTGCCAGGGAGTCCGTATGTTCCCGGCCGCAGAGGATCAACAACCTGTTTGCCAGGCCTTTCCGGACTTGAACTGTCCGAACCATATATTGTTCCCGTTCTCGATTCCACTGAGCCCTTTGTTCTGGCTTATACTCGGATTCCAATCCCGAATAGTCCTCTGGAATTTTTAGGCGCTTTCTTTCATCGGGCCGCATTTCGATATTTACGTAAAGACACTTCAGCTCCCGTGCAAGTTGGTCGGCGATCGAAACGACACCATGCTCTGCTTGTTCGCCAATAAACTGCACCCGGCGGCTTTCAATCAAGCCCTTGAGGAAGTTTGTGAACCCGTCCTTCTGTTCACGTTCAAGGCGTGCGATATCATCACCGACACTCCGAATTTCAGTTGGCTGAATTTGGTGATTTAAACCGAGAATCAAAATGTCCATTGCCGACACCTTCCCCGTGAGTGGGTTCGTAATTCACCCCAATACACCGGCATTCCCCGCAGCGACGCCGCCCGCCCTCGGGATAGGCATTTCGGTTGAGTTTACGGACTCAATAGCTGCCGGCGAGCCAGCTTACGCCGGCAAGCGGAGAAGTTTCCTGGCATTGCCGGAAAGTATCTTCGCTCTCTCCTCCGCCGTGATCTTCGCATTCTTCAAGATTTCCAAGGTAATATTGCGGCGATAGGATGGCACCAATGCGTACAAATCGCTTCCAAAGAGCAACCGGTCGGCGCCGAATTCCTTCACAAAGCTTTCCACGCCGGTCTCTCGCAGCAATCCGATACTGGGTCCGGTATCGAACAGGATGTTTTTTCGCCTCTTGGCAATCTCGAACGCCTGCCAAATATGCGTATAGAGGGCCAGGCCATCGAGTGCAACGAAGGTTACATTCGGGAACTCCGTTGCAAGCATTTCCAGCATATGGATCATTTCCGCCGGTGGTTGTGTGACGTGAATGAACGGGATCAGTTGCAGTTCCGACATGGTCCTTATTATCGGCCGCATAAACGGATCGTCCACCGGAACTCCGCAATTGGTGTGGTGCCACACCACTCCGCGGAACTTCAGGTCCTTCGCGATACGCTCCAGTTCTTTCAGGCTGGCGTCTCCATGGGTGGGTTCTACCGTCCCGATTCCAACCGGAAACCGGTCCGAGTGCTTCGCCACGTAAGCGGCCACCAGGTCGTTCAACTTTCTTACGTTCACGATACCTTCGGTTTTTCTGTAACGGCGCGTCCCCGGCATCAATACCGACTGCTCGATTCCGTTGTCGTCCAAAATCCTGGCGCGCACAGAGTAGTCTTTCTCTATCGTCGAATCGGCCGTGCCGATTTCCGCATAATTGTCGTCAATGGCAGCATTCACATGTTGATGAATGTCGAAGGGACTATCGGTCGTCCGCTGTTGAGCCGAGTAGCCGAGCGCTTCCGTTGTTATTAACCCTGTAGCTGCTAAACTTGCATTGGCGACAGATCCCATCCACTGGCGCCGCGAAGTCTTCTCTGCCATGGTAATCTTCTCCTTCCCGGTAGACCTCTTCATAAAACGCAGTGGTAGCCACGGCACGTTTTTTGTGCCGTGGGTCCGTTCCGCGCCGGTTCTGTGCTCGTTCCCGATTCGTTCAAGTCGAAAAGCCCACGGCACAAAAAAACGCGCCGTGGTTACCCGCTACCCGCCTACTCGGGCACAGGATGGATTATTTCCCGCAGCGGCGTCGGCGCCTGCGGATGAAATATTGTGTGTTCAATTTCGCAGAATTGTTTGTACGCTTGCAGCCCGCAGATCTGCTGAATCTCGTTCATCACAACGCCCATGCGGTTGCTGAAAGATGTGTGAATATCGTTCAGATTATCGAACGCCTGTGCCACCAATGACGTTTGCCCCAAAGCCATCTGCAGCTTGCCCAGGGCGCCTCCGGCCGCATAGGCGTCGTACCCCGTCAGAAGCATTTCAACGGTGGCAATCTGATCTGCATCCAGTTCGGGATTCGCGTCGAAAGTAGTATTGCCTGTAAATTTTTGAATTGCATGTCCCAATTCGTGTGCCAGAACCCAAGCCGTCTCACTCGGTGAATCCGCTAGTAACTGGAGAAGCCCCACTTCAATGTTCACGGTGTTGGCCGTTCGGTCATACCAGGCATTGAGAACGGTATCCCCAAAGAAATTAAGCTTTGGCTGACCAAAGCCGGGAACTAACTGGTTGAGAGCCTTGACCAACTGGGAATAGGCTTTTCGAGCCATGGCAAATTGATCCGCGGGAAGCGAATATCCACCTGGCGGCATTGACGATGTGATCCCCTTGGAATTGCCTCCGATTGCCACGGCCGTAAACGCGCCTACGTTACAGCCGATCTGGTAGGATCCGACAACTCCGTCTCCAACACTCACCACGCTGCCCACCGTGAATGAGGCTTGCCCGGAAACGCCGATGGAAAAAGAATTGCGTCCCAGGACGTTTCCCGATGAATCAAAAAACTGGCCGCCGCAATTGATCGGGTTCGGATCGATATTGGCGATTGCTATGCCGGTAAATCTGTCGGCAAATGTTTGGAAAACATAACTTCCCGGCAGCCCATTCACACTCGCCGCGTTTACGATGGCTCCGTTTGACCAGTTCTGGAATTCTTCCACGGCGCTCACCGGATAGTCGAATGACGCCCAAATCGACCCCGTCCGCAGTATTGGGTTCAGGCCGGTGCTCTGGATCTGTACCGAACCATTTGCGGGAATATTCACTTGGCGTGACGTTGAAGGTCCGGAGCCAAAATCCACCCCGAGCGGACTACCTTGTGGATCGAAAAAAAAGAGTGTGCCACTGACCGGAAAATTCGTTTGGCCGAGCGGGTTCGTGATTCGGATTGCGGTTCTCCATTGATTTGCTACTGGCCCACCGTCCGCAAAGTGGGCGAAGTAGAACGAGGATTGAGCATTCGCGGGAAGAAACTGGGCCATTACTGGAACGGGCACCAATACAACTGTAAAAAGAAGAGCAGCGAGTTTATTCATTTTTGCACCCCTTGTACTTTTAGGAAACAACCTTTCGCATGGTGGATTATGCACCAACCGGAATTATTTTTCTTAGCCCTCCGGTTGTTGCGAATATACACCCCTATGCCTCCAGTTGAGCCCGCCGAGCACAAGTGTGCCTCAACTTTGCCCCAACACCCCCGCCATCCCCCGCAGCGACGCCGCCCGCCGCGAGTAAATCGAGTCGCGCTCCATGGCCGTGAATCCGGCCATCGTAATCTGCTTGCGCAACTCGTCTTCTCCCGCCGAGATGCTGTCGGGCGAGCCGGCCACGACGTTTTCTTCCAGGACCACGCTTCCGGCGTCGTTTGCGCCAAAATGCAGCGCCCTCCGTCCCGTCTCGAATCCCACCGTGAGCCACGACGCCTGCAGGTTTTCGAAGTTGTCGAGATAGACGCGCGCTAGCGCCTGCATCCGCAAATATTCCTCGTGTTCGAGCGACTCATGCGGCAGGATCGACGGCTGCTGCCGTCCCATCTGGTAAGCCCAGACAACAATGGCCACGAACCCGCCCGTCTCATCCTGCAGTTCGCGCAAGCGGTCGAGATGATTCAGCCGATGCTCCAGCGTCTCGCCGAACCCGCAAACCATCGTCGCCGTCGTCCGCAGCCCCAGCCGGTGCGCCACGCGATGAACCGCCAGCCATTCCGCCGTCTTGATCTTCATCGGGCTGATGAGGTTCCGTATCTCGTCGTCCAGGATTTCCGCTCCAGCTCCCGGGATGGAATCGAGTCCGGCGTCCTTCAGCCGCGCGATCGTCTCTTCCAGTCCGATACCCGACACCTGCGCCATATTCGTAATCTCGGGTGCGGAAAAGCTGTGGCACTGCACGCGGAAGCGCTTCTTCACCTTGCGAAGCAGCGCTTCGTAATATTCGATCTTCAGTTCCGGATGGTCGCCGCCCTGAATGAAAATGCCAGTTGCGCCGCGCGCGATGGCATCCTCGATCTTCCGCATGATTTCGTCATCGGAGAGGACATATCCTTCCGCGTGCCCCGGCGCGCGATAAAACGAGCAGAAGGAGCAATACGCGTTGCAGATATTCGTGTAGTTGACGGTTCGCTGGATGGCGTAGGTGACAATCCGATCCGGATGCATCTGATAGCGGATCGCGGAGGCGGCTGCCTCCAAAACGGAAAGCGGCCCTCCGTAAAGCTCCCGCGCCTGTTCCCGATTGATTCGATGGGCAGCCATATTGCGGTTACCACGCTCTCTCGTCAGAACCAAAATGCTACATCAATGCTGCCCCGCCAGCAATGTTTTTCCGGGCCGAGACCTGCGGTCCCAAAGCCCGGACCTTCTGGCGTCGGGCCGGACGCCGGTGCGACTGTAAGCGAGCCGCCACCGCAAGGCTTTGTCAAAGCCCCACCAGCAAGCGGGTCGCCAACTCCTCGAATTCCCTGCCAAGCTTGGCAGGATTCCCCTCAGCGACATTCGGAAGAACGAAAAGCGGCGCGGAAATCAGCTTCCGCAGCGCCCCGGCGTTCGTATCAATCGCCGGCGACGTTTTCGATGTGCAATGGTTCAAGACGCACGCCAGGACTTCAAGCCCCAGGCTTTTCAGATACGCCATTGTCAGCAGCGTATGATTTAGCGCTCCCAGCTTCGAGCCGATCACGACCAGCACCGGCAGATGCAGCAGCCGCGCCAGATCCTCGTAAAAAAAGCCATACGCCACGGGCGCCAGGATTCCTCCGGCACTCTCGACAATCACTAAATCGTGTGACGAAGAAAGTGCCGAATAACATTTCATGAGGCGTTCTTGAACGCTCCAGGCATCCAGCGTGATTCCCTCCAAGTCCGCCGCAACGCACGGCGCCACCGGCGTCCGAAAGCGATACGGACAGATCATGTCGAGCGCAGCCATGGTCCCCGACGCCTCGCGAAGCAGCTTCGCATCCGCCGGCACAAGCTCTTTCGCTTCCGGGTCCCACTCGCATCCCGTTTCCGCCGGCTTGAAAGGCCCGACACGCAACCCCCGCCGCCGCAGCGCAGCAGCAATCCCGCAACCGACCAGAGTCTTCCCCACCCCCGTATCAGTCCCCGTAATTAGAATTCCTTTTGCGCCCATGAGTGGTAGCTCTAACCCTCCGTAACCGCCCGGATGCATTCCCCCGTCACGCCCACCAGCCATTCCATTTCCTGCAACGTCGTGGACAACGGCGGCATGAGCACCACAACGTCGCCCAGCGGCCGGATCATGAGGCCGTGTTTGCGCGCCTCCAGAATCACTTGCTTGCCCATCTGTTTCGCCGCCGGATATGCCTTGCGGCTCGCGGCGTCTGCGGCGAGCTCGATTCCGATCATCATCCCCCACTGCCGAACGTCCGAGACATGCCCGAGCTTTTGAACCGATGCAAGCAACTCGCTGAGCCGCGCAATTTTCGTTTGCAGCCGCGCGAGCGTATCGTCGTTCGCAAACACGTCAAGCGAAGCGTTCCCCGCCGCGCAGCCCAGCGGATTCCCCGTGTAGGTATGTCCGTGGAAGAATGTCTTGCGCTCTTCGTAGTCGCCGAGGAAGGCGTTGAAGATCTCCCCTGTCGCAAGCGTTGCCGCCAGCGGCAGCAGCCCGCCGGAAATTCCCTTCCCCAGGCACATCAAGTCCGGCATGATTCCCGCGTGCTCGCAAGCAAACATTTTCCCGGTGCGCCCGAAACCCACGGCAACTTCATCGGCGATGAAAAGTATGTTGTTTTCGCGGCAGAGCCTTTGAAGTCCAAGGGCGTACTCGGCCGGCTGATTCCACATTCCGGCCGCGCCCTGCATCAGCGGCTCGACGATCATTGCGGCAACGCGTCCCCGGTTCTCTCCCAGCGTCCGCTCGGCTTCTTCGAGCGCATGCGCCAGCGCGTCCCCATCGCTCTCGCCCCGATAGTATCGAAACACGTGGGGCGGCGAAATTTTCAAACAAGGAAACAACAGAGGGCGGTACCGCGAATGCAATGTCTCCGAATATCCCACGCTCATCGATCCCACCGTGTCGCCATGGTAGGAATCAGATAGGCTGACGTACAACGTGCGGTCCCGATCTCCTTTCAGTTGCCAATACTCGAACGCCATCTTCAGCGCGATCTCCACCGCCGTCGCGCCCGAGTCCGAATAGAAAACCCGCGTGAGGCTGCGCGGCGCAAGCTCGATCAGCCGCTTCGCCAGCACGATAGCCGGAACGTTTCCGAGCCCCAGCATCGTGGTGTGCGCCACCGCATCGAGCTGTTTCCGTATCGCCTCCACCAGCTCCGGCCGCCCGTGCCCGTGCACGTTGCACCAAAGTGACGACACTCCGTCGAAGTATTTCCTGCCGTCCGTATCAAACAGGTAATTGCCTTCGGCGCGCTCGATGACGACCGGATCCTGCGCCAGCCACTCCCGCATCTGCGTGAACGGATGCCAGAGGTACGCATGATCCCACTGTTTCAAGCAGTCGCGATCCGTTGCTGTCATCGTCTCACAAGTTTCAATGAAGTTTGGCGGGAGGACATTCGCCGCCCGCGCGCCGAATCGGGCTTGCGGGATTCGAGCGCCGCCCAGAGCTTGGCAAACGCCGCTAATGCGAACTCGATGTCCAGCTCGTCGTGCAGCGCCGTAGGAGTGATTCGAAGCCGCGCCGTCCCTGGAGGAACCGTCGGCGGACGAATCCCTTGCACGAAAACTCCGTGCTTCAACAGCAGCCGGCAGGCCGCCATCGTCAGCCGCGACTCTCCCAGCCGCAGCGGCAGGATCTGGCTTTCCTCCGGCCCTAAGGCGAAGCCCAGATTCGCCAGCCCTCGCCGCAATTGCCGCAGGTTGCGCCAGAGAGCTCGCCGTCGCTCCGGCTCCTCGCGGACAATCCGAATCGCCGTAGCCGAAGCGGCGATCACCGCCGGCGGCAGCCCCGTGGTAAAAACAAAACTGCGCGCGTGCTGGATGAGATACGAGACTAGGTCCTTGCTTCCCGCCACGTATCCGCCCAGGCTTCCGAGCGCCTTGCTGAAGGTGCCCATCTGCACGTTCACTTGGCTGCCCAGCCCCAGCGCTTCGGTCATCCCCGCCCCGGTCGGTCCAAAGACGCCCGTCGCGTGTGCTTCATCCACCATCAGGAGCGCTCCGTATTTTTTCGCCAGAAATGCAATCGCATCGAGCGGCGCGAGATCGCCGTCCATCGAAAATACCGACTCCGTGAGGATCAGCTTCCTCCGCGCCGCCGGTCGAGCGGCGAGCTTCGCTTCCAAATCGCCCGCGTCGCAGTGCTTGTAGATATTGATTTCCGCCCGCGAGAGACGCGAGCCATCGATGAGCGAGGCGTGGTTCAGCGCGTCGCTGAAGATGGCATCCCCTTCACCCACCAGCGCCGACACCGTTCCGACGTTGGCATGATACCCCGACGAGAAGACTAGCGCGGCCTCGGTGCCCTTAAACGCGGCCAGCTCCCGCTCGAGTTCTTCATAAGGCTCGATGTTTCCGCTAATCAGCCGCGACCCGGTCGCGCCGCACCCAAAGCGCTCCACCGCCTGTTGCGCGGCCAGTTTGACCCTTTCGTCCCCCGCGATTCCCAGGTAATTATTGGAGCAGAGCAGCAGCACATCGCGTCCGCCAAGCTCCACCGAAAGGCCCGGCGCACCGCGCAGGTCGCGCAACTTGCGCACCAAGCCAGCCCGCTCCAGCGAGTCGAGCGTTTCGCGCAGAAAAGAGTCCGCGCCGCTGCTGGATTTGTCCCGATTGTTGGAAAACATTTCTTCGGAAAGGTCCGCCCGCCTATAGCGTTTTCACATTTGCTGTAGACTGCCGTTCCTTGAGATGAGTACCCTCTAGGGGCTGTCATCCTGAGCGCCCGCGAAGGATCTGCTTTTCATTTGTTGGCCGGCTATCGGTCTACACCAACGCGAACAATATTCCAATCTCAACCGACCTGCGATTCTTGCGAGGCAACGGCCGCTGCGTTTTCGGTCTCGCAGCCGCTTCCACCGTTCGCGCGCCGACCCTCCGGACTGATTCCCGGCGCATAGTCCGCCTCGGGCGCAAGTCCCGGCGGAATGGCGGGAACAAACCCAGCGTCTTCGATCATCTGAAGATCGCGTTCGGGAACCTCGCCGCGCGTTGTCAGATAGTCGCCGATGAAGATGGAGTCGGCCACATAAAGTCCCAACGGTTGCAGCGAGCCCAGATGATACTCGCGCCCGCCCGCGATGCGAATCTCCTTCGACGGATTTACCAGCCGGAACAGACACAGCACCGCCAGGCATTTTTGAGGCGTCAGGTACTCCACGCTCCCCAGCGGCGTCCCCGCGATGGGAATCAGAAAATTCACCGGGATGGAATCCACGTCCAGCTCGCGCAACGCAAATGCCAGGTCCACAATCTGCTGATCGCTCTCTCCCATACCGACGATCGCTCCCGAGCACGACGAAATTCCGCCGCGTTTCACGGCCTCAATCGTCTCGACTCGATCCTTATAAGTGTGCGTCGAGCAGATCTCGTCGTAGTGATCCTCGGAGGTGTTCAAGTTGTGGTTGACGCGGTCAACGCCGGCTTCCTGCAGCCGTTTGACTTCGGCGTCGTCGAGCAGCCCCAGACAGCAGCAGATGCGCAACGGATATTTTTGCTTGATCTCGCGGACCGCATTCGTGATGTGGCCGAGCTCCCGAGGCGTGGGCCTCCGTCCGCTGATCACGATGCAGTAGGTGTGCGACTGGACCGCCATCGCCTGCCGCGCTCCCTCCACCAGAACCGCCGAGGACTGCAACGAATAGCGATCGACGCCCGTTTCTGAAATGATGGACTGCGAGCAGTAACCGCAGTCCTCCGCGCATAGCCCGCTCTTGGCGTTGATCAGCATGTTCAGCTTGATGCGTTTGCCGTGGTAGTGTCGCCGAACCCGGTAACACGCAGCGACCAGGTCCAGCAACTCTTCCTCGGGAACGGCCAGAACCTTCGCCGCCGCCTCGCGCGAAATGGCTTCATCCCTCAACGCGCACTCGGCCAGTTCATTCCAGAGCATCTCGGTCTCCTTCGGGAAAATACCTGCCGGAAGCTCGATTATACAAGCCTCCGGCATTCTAAGCCAGATGCGAGCGCGTTTTCGCCAATGGTTTTGAAGTCGTCTCGCAAATGGTTTGTTGTGGCAATCGTAAGGGCATGGCTTCAGCCACGCCGCTTGAGAGGCCCAAGGACAAGGGCTTCAGCCACTGAGGTATGTCTTTGATGTTCGATCGTGCCCCGTTCCGCCCAATTAGGAGACAGCTTCTCAGCGGAACAATTGCACGGAGGCGGGCAGCGAAACGGTGGCAGGCTTCTTATCGTTGTGTCTCACGACGTAATTCGCATCGGCCAGTTTTCGGAAAAAGCGTCCGGCGATCTGAGCGGCATGAGGGCCGCCTCCCATCGGTTGCGGGGTCCGCTGCAATACGGCGACCGCCAGATTGGAATGTCCTCCGCTATAGCCGGCAAACCATCCCAGCTTCATCCCATTCTGCGAACAGGTCCCGGTTTTGCCCAGGATCGGGAAGTCCGGCTGATGCGCCCGCCGCGCCGTTCCGAACTCTACGGCTCCCAGCATCCCTTCGCGCACCGGCTCCAGCCATGGGCCAAGATCGAGTTGCCGCTTGATGCGCGGCTCGAACTCATCGAGTTCTTCCGGAGTTCTTGGATATTGCAGATAGTAGAGCGTGCCGCCGTTGGAAAGCGCGCTCATGAAGGAAACTTCCTGAAACAGCGTCTGTGAGATGCCTTCGCCGAAACTGGCGACTTTGCCGACTCCGCCCACGCTCGCCGGCGGCGGTTGCTCCGGGAAACTCCCCGGCTGCTCTTTCTCGATTCCCCATCCGGCGTGTTCGGCGAAACCAAACATCCCGGCGTATTTTCGCATCGTCTCCAGCCCCATCAGCGCCCCGAGCTTGGCGAAATAAACATTGTTCGAATGGGCCAGACTCTGTTCCAGCGTCATGAACCACCGCTTGCCGAGTTGCAGCCGCGTCTTGTCATTCGAGATCACGCCTTCTTGCAGCGCCGCCAGCGCTACGGCCGGCTTGAATGTGGAGCACGGCTGATAGCCTCCGGCAAATGCCAGGTTCTGATTGACGATGGTCAGAATCCTGCCGCTCGCCGGATCGACGGCAACCATCGATCCCAGCAGTCCGTCGAGCGATTCGACTGCCGCCTGCCGCACCACCGGGTCCTCTCCGGTGCTGTCGTCGCCGGCGGCAGGATCTCCATACGAAGGTCCTCTCTTCGCGCCCAAGCGCCGATCGAGTCCTGTCTTCCGGGCGAAAGTCTTCTTCCTTGCGACTGTCTTGGTCGCGACTGTCTTGGTACCCGTCTTTGCAATTATCTTGGATTTCACGGCAATGGAATTGGACTTCGCAACGGTGGAGGAAGATGTCTTGGAGGAAGCGGCGGCGCCGGACGCGGCCTGCGAGGTGGTTGCAATCGTCACCGCCTGCCCCGCGCCGTAAGCCGCGGGAACCATCAGCGAGACGGCCAGAGCCGCGCTCAGTGTGATCAGCCGCTCTACCCCGAATCGCTTCGCCATACGGAACCCACCTCGTTCCCATCCGGATTGAAGATGATCGGCATCTTCCAGCCACCCCAACGGCGTGGCACAACCAACCGCTATTCTACTTTGTTCCGAGCCTGGGGCTAAACCACTCCTCGGCGGCCGTCCATCGCACCCAATCCCAATTCTTATTATATTCGCCGAGCGCCTATTTTTGCACCAACAGAATTACTCTCGATAGCATTGTTCCAATCTTGTCACCGATGGATCACGCTCGCCGGTCCGAGTTTTTTCTATTCCGACTCCTGCTTGTCACGGGTCGCTGCTTGTCAGTTGGCGCGGCTTCTCATGGAGGTTGCCGGAATTGGCTCGGCGGCGGGTGCTTCGGCGGAACCGAGCCTTTTCAAGCCCAGCACCGCGCGCAACTCCACGTCGAGTTTATCACGCACGGCGGGATTCTCTTTCAGATAGGTGCGAGCGTTTTCGCGCCCCTGTCCAATCCGCTCGCCTTTATAGGAAAACCACGATCCGCTCTTTTCAACAACCTGATGTTCGGCGCCGAGGTCCAGCAGGTCTCCTTCCTTGGAGATTCCTTCGCCGTAGAGGATGTCGAACTCGGCTTCGCGGAACGGCGCGGCCACTTTGTTCTTCACCACCTTCGCCTTGGTGCGGCTCCCGACCACCTTATCGCCTTCCTTGATAGCGGCAATACGCCGGACGTCGACGCGAACCGAGGAGTAAAACTTCAGTGCCCGTCCCCCGGTGGTCGTCTCCGGGTTCCCAAACATCACACCGATTTTCTCGCGGATTTGATTGATGAAGATCAGGCAGGTATTCGATTTGAAAACGATTCCCGTCAGTTTGCGCAGCGCCTGCGACATCAACCGCGCCTGCAAACCCATGTGCGAGTCGCCCATCTCGCCTTCCAGTTCGGCTTTCGGAACCAGCGCGGCCACCGAGTCTATCACCACCACGTCAATCGAGTTCGAGCGGACCAAAGCTTCCGCGATCTCCAGCGCCTGCTCGCCGTAGTCCGGCTGCGAGAGCAGAAGGTTGTCCACGTCCACGCCCAATTTCTTGGCATAGCCGGGATCGAGCGCGTGCTCCGCGTCGATAAACGCCGCCACCCCTTTCTGTTTTTGCGCCTCGGCGATCACCTGCAACGCTAGCGTCGTTTTCCCGCTCGACTCCGGCCCAAATATTTCGACGACGCGCCCCCGTGGCATGCCGCCCACCCCCAGCGCCACGTCGAACGACAGCGCTCCTGTCGAGATCACCGAAACCGGCACTGTTTCCTTGGTCCCCAACCGAATGATGGACCCCTTCCCAAACTGCTTCTCGATCTGCGTCATCGCCAGATCGATCGCGCGCGTTTTTTCTGAAGTTTTATCTGCCACGGCCGGTTTCTCTGCCATATAAAAGCCTCCTCAGGCTATGATCCTTCATCGCTCAGGCATAAAAGTACAAAGCGGTTAATATTAACTCGGAATGGGCTGAAAGAGGGAAAAACTTTTGACCCAACATTGAACCAGATTCAGTAAGTGCTTAATTTCTTTTTTCTCGCTTTCGACGAGGAACTCGGCGGAACTTCAATTTTCTCAACCAAGTCGAGGAGAAAATGCCGCACATAAAAACTAACAGTATGCGGGTACTCCATTTTCACTATCAGCCTTTCCATACCATTAAACTGAATGATGGAGACCCCTGGATCTCTCGGCGGTTCATTCAAGCGGGACGCTACAGCATGACTACGACGGTCCGGAACAAAGAATCTTTCGTGCATCACCATCTCTCTTAAGTTCACGGAGTCACGTGCCTGAGCAATGAAACCCGCAGTGTGCACGATACAATTACGAATTTGCTGGAGCGCCGCAATCTGTTCCCAGTATTTTAGTTCACTTCTCTTGATCCCACCAACGCGCTCAATGTACAGCGCGTACTTTTCAACACCTCTCCCAGTGATATCCTTCACACTGAAGGACGAGTGCCTCAAATCGCGGAGTAGACCGCATAGCTCCATCAGCTTTGTTTCAAGTTCAATGAAAACCAGAACGACGAACGAGTAATTTAGCGCAAGTGGGAAGTAGAAATCTACCTTGTAGCCTTCTGATTTCCACCGCCATGCTCTCATGGGAGCATCGTTCGGAAAATAATCATCGAGCTTAGCGAGTTCTATTTTTTGAGTTCGCTGATCTGAGAATTAAATTTCCAAACACAATCGGCAAGGTTTCCGAACTCAAATTGTATCTGCTGCGCGACGGAGCGCAATTGGGCATTGGCAACGCTCAAAATAGCCTGCCTCCTTTTGCCGGGAATAGTTTGCGTTAGGTCTTCTCGTCCCTTAGTGGCGTTCGTCGCTCCTGATCGAGTAGCACAACGTTAGTTCCCTCCATGTACTGCCTGTAGTATTTGCCACGGACGCCTCCCCGAAGATCGTACTCGGGCCGCATCGCGTCTTCTTCGATAGGATTATTTTCCGGTTCAATCGGTTCCTTCGGCATGACAACCATAGTACCTCTAATCAATCACCTCCGCTCCCCTCAATCTCCTGCAAATACATCGTCGCATCGGCCTCCGCCACCAGCTCGGCGTCGTCGGAATCCACTCGTATCTCCGCCCGCGCGTCCACCAGCCGACGGCGCTGGTCGACGGTCCAGGCGCGGATCACCAACTTCGTTCCAGCCGGGATAGGCTTGCGAAAGCGGGTTTCGACTTTCGCGGTAACGCCATAGAGTCCATGGAAATAGAGCGCATACGCGAGCGCCTCATCCATCAGCGTGAATGCAATTCCGCCGTGCAGCAGACCGGGCCATCCGCAATGTTCGGCCCGTGCCGTATATTCGCCGCGGCATCCGTGATCGCCGTCGGAAACAAACACCACCTGCATTCCGTTCGCATTATCCGGGCCGCATACGAAACAATCTTTGGTCTTCCAACTGAGCGGAAAATTGAACTCGCCCACTGACGGCATGGATATTCCCTTCTGTAATCCGGACTAGAGGCTGTTGTAAGACCTCCTTAAGAACCCGTAAGGGCACGACTTCAGTCGTGCCGACCACAGGACGGTAAGAATTGGGCTTTAGCCCCTGAGGTGCGTCCTGGACCCTCAGCAGCTGAAGCTGCCCGCTTCACCGCTCGCTTTCGGCACGGTTAAAACCGTGCCCTTACAACGCCTTTAAAGAGGTTTTGCAACAGCCTTCTGAGCTTTCTGCTTGGTAATAAATGCGGAAGGTTATTTTTCCAGATATTGCCGTCGCGCCGCCACCTGCAACCGGACCAGTGCGCGCTCCAGCGCAATCTGCGCCCGGTTCAGATCGAGCTCCTGATGAGCACTTTTCAATCGTTTTTCGGCGCGTTCTTTGGCGGCGCGGGCGCGGTCCAGGTCGATCTCTTCGGGCCGTTCGGCGGTCTCGGCCAGCACGGTCACTTGGTCCGGCAGCACTTCGAGGAAACCCCACGTCACGGCCAAGTGCTCGATCTTCCCTCCCTTGCGGAAGGTGATTTCGCCGATCTTCAGCTCCGAGATCAGAGGTGCGTGTCCGGGCAGAATGCCCAGGTACCCTTCCCGTCCCGGGATCTGTGCCTCTTCGATCTCCTCGCGCACCACTTCCCGGTCCGGCGTAACGATGCGAAGTAGAAACGTGTGGTCCATTGGTTAAAAAGGAAGCTAGGAGTTAGAAGCTAGAAGTTAGAATAAAACCAACCCGCTGTCATCCCGAGCCGTTCGACTCCGCTCACGACCCCGGTCCCGAGCCTGTCGAGGGGCGCAGCGAGGGATCTGCACCGCGTTCCTTCTAACTTTTCAGCTTCTATCTTCTAACTTCTGCTTCACGCTGCCTGCAGCTTCTTCTCTTTCTCCAGCACTTCCTCGATGGAACCGACGAGATAAAACGCCTGCTCGGAGACGCCGTCGTGCTTGCCCTGGACGATTTCGTCGAAGCCCCGAATGGTGTCCGCGAGCTTCACATACTTGCCTTCCAGTCCCGTGAACTGCGCCGCAACGAAGAACGGCTGTGAAAGGAAACGCTGGATTTTGCGCGCTCGTGTAACGGTCAGCTTGTCGTCTTCCGAAAGCTCGTCAATTCCCAGGATCGCGATGATGTCCTGCAAATCCTTGTACCTTTGCAGAATTCCCTTGACGGCCTTTGCCACGCGGTAATGCTCGTCGCCGACAATGTGCGGATCGAGAATGCGCGAGGTCGAAGCCAGCGGATCGACCGCCGGGTAGATGCCCAACTCCGCGATCGAGCGCGAAAGATTCGTCGTAGCGTCCAGGTGCGCGAACGTGGTCGCGGGCGCCGGGTCCGTATAGTCGTCGGCCGGCACGTAGATCGCCTGGACGGATGTGATGGACCCTTTCTTCGTCGAAGTGATGCGCTCCTGCAACTCACCCATCTCGGTCGCGAGGTTCGGCTGGTACCCGACCGCCGAGGGCATGCGTCCCAGCAGTGCCGAAACCTCCGAGCCAGCCTGCGTAAACCGGAAGATGTTATCGATGAAGAGCAGCACGTCCTGCCCTTCGACGTCGCGGAAATACTCGGCGGCCGTCAGACCCGTGAGTCCCACGCGCAGCCGCGCTCCCGGCGGTTCCGTCATCTGCCCATAGATCAAGGCGGCCTTCGATTTCTGCCAGTCCTTCGGGTTGATGACGCCCGACTCCTGCATCTCAAGCCACAGGTCGTTGCCCTCGCGCGTGCGTTCACCGACGCCGGCGAACACCGAGACGCCGCCGTGTTTCAGAGCGATGTTATTAATCAGCTCCATGATGATGACGGTTTTTCCGACGCCCGCGCCGCCGAACAGTCCCGTCTTGCCGCCCTTCAGATACGGCTCCAGAAGATCAATCACCTTGATGCCCGTCTCGAACATTTCCAGGTTCACGTTCTGCTCGTCGAACGTGGGAGCGGGACGGTGAATCGGGGATTTCATCTCGGTCTCGATTGGTCCCATGTTGTCTACGGGACGGCCCACCACATTCATCACGCGCCCCAGCGTCTGCTTTCCGACTGGCACCATGATCGGCTGGCCGGAATCGATCGCCTTCATGCCGCGCACCATGCCCTCGGTTGGCTCCATGGCCACGCATCGGACGCGGCCTTCGCCCAGGTGCTGCTGCACCTCCAGCGTCACATCGATCGGCGATGGCACGTTGAAGCCCTCGCTCGTGACGCGAACCGAGTTATAAATCTGTGGCAGGTGATCTTCCGTGAATTTCACGTCCACGGCCGGACCGGCTATCTGAACCACAACCCCCAGGTTGCCTCCGTCGTTGCTTGGCACTTTCGGTTTCTCCTCCCGCGACGATTCAAAGACGATTCAAAACTCTAAAGGATACATGGAGCCGGACTCGCTTGTCAAAATGATTGCGGCGATGGTGGTGGGCTAAATGTGCGTTGGAGGGAATTGCGGGGAAACTTTAAAACCCCAACATTTCCTTGATACGTTCCCAGCATTCCTCGCAAAGGCCACTGGTCATTTCCGGCCCGACACTGCCTTCTTTACCTATATGCGCAATGCCAAGTACAAACTCGCTGGGCTTTCCGCATCGCTCTCTGTCAGCATGATCGCAGAAATCCGCGGTGCAGGCACAGGTGGAAAGAACAGGATTGATTTCGTTTTCCATGGTGGTGTGCTCTAAAAGGAAAAAGCCCGATTAACGGTCCGGCATTTCCGGAAACTCGTTTGGGCGCAATTCGAAAATAGCACAGGATTGTGCCCATGACAAGCATGCCGATCATCCTGATCCCGCCCTGCGGGAGAAGGACCCTCTTTCTCCTCCTGACTCTTGACACCTTTTTGGATGCGCCACCGCCGTGCTGTGAGATACAATAGCTCCGCCTATGAGCATCGCCTCGAAATCCATATCCATTTCCGGCGCAAGGACCAAACTTACGCCCAACCAAGTCCGCGGCTTCTGGGCCGCCTGGGGTGGTTGGACTCTGGATGGGATGGATTCCTTCATCTATGCGCTGGTCCTGGTGCCTGCGTTGCGCGAACTGCTTCCGCGCTCCGGCATCCCCGCGAACCCCGCCAACGTTGGCTACTATGGCGGAATCCTTTTTGCGGTCTTCCTGATCGGATGGGGTCTGGCTTCGCTCTGGGGGCCCATCGCCGACCGCTTTGGCCGCGTCCGTACGCTGATGCTCACGATTCTCTGCTATTCCGTGTTCACCTTTCTCGGAGCGTTTTCCACCCAAGTCTGGCACCTGGGGCTTTTCCGCTTGCTCTCCGGCATCGGCATTGGAGGCGAGTGGACGCTGGGCGGCACCTTCGTCGCCGAATCCTGGCCCGAGGACCGCCGCAAGCAAGGCTCGGGTTACATGCATACCGGATACTATTTCGGTTTTTTTCTGGCCGCCCTTGCCAACTACACCGTCGGTGCGCGTTACGGCTGGCGATGGATGTTTGCGCTCGGCGGGCTGCCCTCGCTGCTGGTGGCCTTCATCCGCTGGGGCGTCACCGAGCCGGAGCGCTGGAAAAATCGCATGACCGAGCTGGGCAAGCGATGGACGGCGACTCAGGCGTTCTTCGCGCTGTTCTCTCCCGAATATCGGAGGCGCACCATCGTCAACGCAACGCTCTTGATGATCTCGATGGTGGGTCTCTGGGCCGGCTCCGTCTACGTTCCTTCTTCCGTTACGCAGTTGGCCTCGAAAGCCGGATACACCGATCTGCAAGCCGCGCGCATGGCTTCTTACGCAACCATGCTGCTTTCCGTCGGGACCATCCTTGGGTGCCTGGTAACACCGAAGCTCGCCGAAGCGTACGGGCGCAGAGCCACGCTGGGAATGTTCTTCCTGCTCATGTTCGCCTCGATCGCCATCGGCTTCGGCTATCTCTTTTATCTCGCTCAAGGCGCGCTTGTCTGGTTCATGGCCTGCCTCTTCGTGCTGGGCGTCGGCGGAGCGAACTTTGCCATCTATACGCTGTGGCTCCCGGAACAATATCGCACGGAATGCCGCGCCAGCGCCTTTGCCTTCGCCACTTCCGTCGGACGCTTTATCGCAGCGGGTGCAACGTTTCTGGTAGGCGCCGGGGTCTCGCACTATCACACGATCGGCAAGCCCGTAGCGCTAACATCGCTCGCATTCCTCGTCGGTCTAGTGCTGTTGCCTCTGGGAGAGGAAACCAAGGGCAAGACATTGCCATCATAAACGTGTGACCCCGGCGCTGCCATCGAGCGGCGCATGGGCGCTGAGATTTTTTTGAATAAACCTTTGAGGTTGTCATTCTGAAACCCGACGCTTTTGGTCGGGCTGAAGAACCTGCTTTGCGGTCAACGCCGCAATATAAACAGCGGGTTCTTCGCGGAGCCTGTCCTGATCCCGCTCTGCGGGACGAAGGGCTCAGAATGACAGCCCCATACAGTCTTTCAACACTTTTTTGGCGGGATCAATAAATACAGGGGCATCGAAAGACAAATTGAGCGATGCATCACTTCCATCCTCGCTTCCGCCGCGAGCGGTCTCCGCAGCGAAGAAAAACGGGACCGGCGTGACCTTGTGGCCGCTCATCGCCGCCACTTTTTTCATGGTCTCGGGAGGGACCTACGGCACCGAAGAGATCATCCATGGCGCGGGATATGGACGCGCCATTTTGATTCTGCTGCTCGCGCCTCTGCTTTGCAGCCTGCCGACGGCCTTTATGGTCGGCGAACTCGCCAGTGCGCTTCCCGCCGAGGGTGGATTCTACGCCTGGGTCCGGAGGGCTCTCGGCGACTTCTGGGGCTTTCAAGAAGCCTGGCTATCGCTCCTCGCCAGCATTTTCGATATGGCCATCTACCCAACGCTGTTCGTCGCGTACTTGGGACGCCTTGCTCCGGGACTCGTCGCGGGCCGTCGCGGCGTTATCATCGGATTGGCTGTGGTGACAATTTGCGCCGCGTTCAATGCAGCCGGGGTTCGGATTGTCAGCCTCACGTCCGTCTGGCTCTTGTTGCTCCTGTCATCGCCATTCGTGTTGATCGTGCTGATCGCGCCGTTCAAAGCCGGCGCACTGGCGCACGCGCAGTCTGCTCCGGTCACCTCCACGGTGGGGTTGCTCGGCGGGACGCTCATCGCGATGTGGAATTACATGGGCTGGGACAACGCCTCCACCATCGCCCGCGAGGTGGAGCGCCCGCAGCACACCTACCCGAGAGCGATCATTTTTTCCGTAATCATCGTTTCGCTGAGTTACCTCCTCCCCGTGCTCGCGGTTTCGATCACGGGACTGCCCGCCTCCACCTTCGAGAACGGCTCCTGGGCCGATGCGGCAGGGTTGGTCGCCGGGGGCCGGGCCCCCCCTGCCCCCGGGGGGGGGGGCGGGCGGTGGGCGCG
>Ga0080064_1000717_pt2 | contig 39793 bp, 41 predicted proteins | sample Subgrocontami54m_FD_69260 | JGI IMG/M metagenome (GOLD analysis project Ga0080064, IMG submission 69260) | Subsurface groundwater microbial communities from S. Glens Falls, New York, USA - GMW46 contaminated, 5.4 m (SPADES assembly) (version 2) ...
TTCAACTGATGCCGCCCTTGACCATCGAACGGGCGGTCTTGGATGAAGGGCTTGCGCGGTTGACTGAAAGCATCAGGGCCGCCGCTTAAGCTGGAGGTCCGGCGTCGGGCCTCTACTTGAAAATGCACGTCAACCATTCCTTCCGCCCTCTTCCTTCCAACGATTCATCCGACGTAGGGGCGCATGGCCATGCGCCCTCTTTGACTTGGGAGCAACCTCTGATTAGGATAGAAATGTTTCGACCGGTGATATACTGACAGTGTTTCCGAACTATGCCGATCAGTAGATTCAGTAGGCGGGTGGCAAGGCTCACGGCATGACCCCTCACGAAACAAAGACGATCAGTATGGGGTGGGCTATCGTGTTAATGGTGTTTGCGCCGTCAAAACTCATCGCGCACTCCGTAGACCATGTTATTCGATCTCAGCCCGGGGTTCTCGAACCCGATCAGGAAAAGAAGCTAAAGGTGGATTTTGAGGCGCAGTTCCGCAAGTCCGTATCTTTAATTCGTTCGACGCTTTTCGCGTCATTCGTGGTTGTCGCTGGCGCAATCGTTGCCGCATTTGTGTCCGGCACCATGCTAAAGGCGATGGGGATCGCGAAGTCCCCTGCATGGAATGCATGGTTGCAGTACGGAGGTATAGGCGTCTTACTGTGGGCCACTCTCGCAAGAGTTGACCACTCTGCAATTGAAACATGGGACGGAGGTACGCTGCCCGAGCGAGTAGACCTTTGGCTCTATCGCTTGCTGTACATAGCGGGGTCCTATCCGCTTGCATTGTCGGTGGCATGGTGAAGTACTTGCCACTACGAGCGCCAATTCTTTTTCTAATCGCCTTGCTCGCACTTGAGGCAGAAGCTGCCACAGTCAATTTATTGGGCCGCTCAATTGAGGCTGCAATACCCACAGGCTACTGTGAGGTCGGCGCACACCCAGCGGAAGCTGAAATTGGAAGCCGTACCAGGGAAGCAATCGGAAACTCCAATCAAATACTCGCCATGTTCGCTGACTGCAAGGAACTGGAAGAATTCCGAAAGGGCAGAAGGACGATGCTTGACAACTACGGACAGATCCTCGCTCAGACCCCAAAAGGTCAACTCCGTGCGCTGAAAGGCATTTCGCGTTCTGAGTACATTCGGAAAATTAGCGGGAAGGCCAACGATTTCACTGAAGCTATCAAGAAGGGAGAAACTCGCGCCAAGCAATTTGTCACAGGGCTCCAGACCGTAGAGAACCTCGGATTACTGAGCACCGACTCCAACGGGCTATATACAGGTGTGTTAATGACTATGCCTGATGACACAGGGCGGCCCCGGTCAATTATTGGAATAGTCGGAATGACGCTCGTAAAGGAGATGTCCATCAGTATCAATCTTTATCAAGCTTACAGAAACTCGCCGGATTTGCGCGGCCTTCTTGCGCGCCAGCAAGCTGCGACAGCAACCTTTGTTCGTGTGAACAACTGATCCATCAACGTTAGGAGAATCCGCCATGAACGATAAAGACGCATCCGGCGCTATCTCTGCACTCACTATCGCTTACCATGAGCTTGTTGTTGAGCTCGGCAGAACTGCTGCCGTGAATGTCTCAACATTGGCCGCATCTATCGATCAACGAGCCAGGGCGGCACAAACCGACGAACAAACCAAGGAGCATTTGATTTTAATTTACAACAAAATGTTGCACCCATAAATAATTAAGAAACCTTCATCCTGAATCTCTATGTTTATCCATCTCTGCCGCTCATCAAAACGTTAGGCAAGAAACGGGAGGCCGCATGCAGAGGTATAAGTGCCGCTCTTGCGCGTTCACGTTTTCCGAAGCTGACCGTAGTTGGGACTCCGCCATTGATTCTGGACGATGCCCCCAGTGTTCCGAACCGCTCTACGACTTCCCCGTTCCGGTAAGAGGACACAAAGCCAAATCGGCGGAACCGCTGCCGCCACCCGCAACCCACAGACCTACTCCCAGTGCGCAGCCCAGCCCATCCGTTTCGGCAGCCCGTTTCTGTTCAAGCTGTGGAGCTCCGGTCGTTCCCGGCAGCAACTTTTGTGCGCAGTGTGGAGCAACTCTGCCGACGAGCCGTTCAGCAGAACCGGTGTCCTCAAAGGCTGCTGACAACAGCCAAAACAGCAATATAGTTTCGCCAAGCGTAGAAACGAAACCGTATCCATGGGGAAGTGTTTTGAAATGGGTTGGTGTGGGACTCCTCGCTGGATCCGCAGTTGTGCATGCTCCTTACGGCTCTTCTTTCGCCAATGCCATGGGCCTTAAGATTGTTGGGGGAATTGGATTGGGCGTTCTTCTTGGCTTCGTTGTTGGGGTCTACAAATTTCTCAAGCGCAAGACGCGGTGACTCAAGAAGAACGTGAAAATTGGCTTGGGTGGGTGCATCTGACGAGCATACCGCTTCTTCGTTTTGCGCCCGATGAATCCCCCATCGGGATCGCGTCGGGCTGTTTGGTCAACTATCAAAGTCGGCGCTTTATCTTGACCGTTTCTCACGCCGTAAAGTTGGGCTCTTCCGACTGGGCTATCGCGATTGGGATCGACGAAAAAAAGGGGATTGAAATTTATCGTCCGTCTTCCTTTCTGTACGTTGGCGAAATGAGGCGTGGAACAGCGGCGATTACTGAAGTGGACTATTGCTATGCCGAGGTTGCCGTAGATATCGAGCCAACCTTTCAGCGTTTAACGCCACTCGACCCGAAATCAGAAAAAGTATGTTGCCATGTTTTCGATATGTCTGAAGTTGCCGAACCGCAGGCAAACGAGCTGTTTGCCTTTTCTGGCCAAGTTCATCCAGAGTTGCACGGAACTCATGCACTGGTCACGGAACCGACAGTCTATCCGGGACTGCGGTACACGAAGAGTGAAGGCCCATTTCATGAGTTCACGCTTCCCGTGTCGCATCCGGGACACGACTCGTTCCATGGCTGTAGCGGTGCCCCAATCGTGGATACTCAACGCCACCTTGTAGCTTTGGTTTCCAGCGGGGACGATGCAAAAAACGTAATCTATGGGGTCTCTTTAACCCGGTATAGGTTTGCGCTTGATTTCTATTGCAAAGAGATCAGGCCCGCCTAACAACGGAAGAGCTTGAGGGTCAGGTCTTGCAATCACACACCTTCAACTCGCTTGATGGCCGCGTCACTTCATACCCCTCACCCTGCCTCTCCCCCACGCGGGGCGAAGGAATCGAAGAGGGCGGGATAAATCCTGCCCCTACACCGGAACTGAATGGGCGTGGTTCGACGGGCTCACCACGAACGGAACTGAGGGCGCATGACTATGCGCCCCTACGCCACAGACAACAGATAGGCGATCAGCGTGTTTGACAGGAAAGCGCATTGGGAGCGGGTGTACGAGGATGGCTTGCCGGAGGAGGTGAGCTGGTACCAGAAGGAACCGACGCTGTCCTTGCAGTTGATCCGGAACACCCGCATCGCCAACGACGCGCCGATCATTGATGTGGGAGGCGGCGCGTCCCTGTTGGTGGACTGCCTCTGTGAACGAGGGTTTACTCGCCTCGCGGTGCTCGACATCTCGCCCCAGGCGCTCGCGTATGCGCGTGAACGTTTGGGCGATAAGGCGCAGAGGGTGGAGTGGTACGAAGCCGATATTACGACATTTGTTCCTCCTCATCGCTTCGCGCTGTGGCACGATCGCGCGGTGTTTCATTTTCTCACGGACCAGTTGGATCGAACGCGCTACGTCGAGGTCCTGAAGCGCACGTTGGAGCCAGGAGGTCATCTGCTGCTGGCGACGTTCGCCCTGGGCGGACCGACGCGGTGCAGCGGCCTTGAGATCGTCCAATACGATGCCGCAAAACTCGGCAGAGAACTGGGCGGAGAGTTTCGGCTTGTGGAGGAAACGAGCGAGATCCACGTCACGCCAACCGGCAAGCAACAGAAGTTTGCGTACTTCCGGTTTGTCCGGGAAACGAAGCCGTAAGGACTTATTGCGCCGGTTGAGTGATCGGCGGAATCTCGCGTCCGGTGGCGTCGCGGCTTTGCTCCCACGGAACGAGCGGGTAGGCGTACTCGTCGTAGCCGACGTTGATGCCATCCGCGTCGGAGGCCACGACACGTAGGGTCACGTGTTCCTTCCCCTGCAGCGAGCGCGGGATGACGAAGTTGCCCAGGAACAGGCCTTTGGGCCCCTGATGGTAGAGATCGATCTTCGCGACCACCCGGTTGCCGACCCGCATCTCCCCGTAGAGCTGCATCTTGCGGGAGTCCCAGTTGCCGAACGGCTCGACGATGCAGTCGCACAGCATGTTTACCCTGGCGTGGATCGTCCCGGTGTCGCCGATCCCCAGTGGGCGGTCTTTGGGCGGCGCTTCGATCTGGACGAGCAGGCCGTTGAGGTCCAGCACGATCCCGTCTCCCGTCACGTGTCGGCCCGGGTAGAGCAGGACTGTTTTGCTGGTCCGGCGCCTGGCCTGGGGGAACTTCAGCGGACCCTCGCCCGTGATTTCGACCAGCGTGGGATTGATGAGATGGAGCGTCGCAGTGAATGCGGCGGCCCCCTTCACGCTGAATACCTGCTCGATGTGCTCGCGCGGGGTCTGCATGATCGACCGGAGATCGCCTGCCGAGCCGGTCTGCAGGCCGGAAGCCAGCACGGCGCCTGTTTCCGCGTCGCGAATGGTGACTTCCGCTCCTCCGACGGTGTCGCCAAGGGCCAGCGCATGGTTCCCCACGACCCGGACGACGACGTTGGTGGTGACGGGAGGACCGTGCGTCTCGGCGGACTGCCCCAGCGCTGCCGGCCACGCCAGCGCGACGACCGCCCAACACAGCATGCCGTAGCGTTTCATCACAGCGGGAGCTACCGGGTCATCGCCGGCGGGGTAAACAGCTCGTTGGCGTTGCTGAAGGACCCGCCGGGTGTCGGGCCTCCGCTCAGGACGAAGATGCGGCCGTCCACGACGGCCGAGCCCAGTCCGTGACGGGCGGTCGGCATGGGCGTCTGTGTCGTCCATGAGTTCGATGCCGGATGGTAGGCTTCGTTTTCATTGAAGGTCCCGGCCACCGCCTCGCCGCCGAAGACATAAATCCGTTCGCCCACGACTGCCGCCGTGATCCCGCTGCGTGCCGTCGGCAGATCGGCCTTGCGCGTCCAGCGGTCGGTCCCTGGATCGTATTCCTCGGTGATCGAGAGGTTCTGACTGTACTGGCGATTGAGCCGGCCCCCGATTGCGTAGAGCCGGCCCCCGACGGCAGCCGCCGCATGGTGGTCGCGGGCGGTTGGCATCGGAGTCCGGGTGGACCAGGTGTCCGTCGCCGGATCGTAGACCTCGTGCGCGTCGGTATTGCCGTTGCGATTATAGCCTCCGACCGCATGCAGCTTCCCGTCGAGCACCGCCACCGCCAGCGCCCCGCGCGGAGTGGGCATGGGCTTGCGGGCCGTCCACCGATCGGCGGCGGGATCGTACTCGTACACGCTTGTCAGGGGAGACCAGATCGACAGGACCGAGTGCTCAAAGCCGCCGATGACGTAGATCCGGTCATTGACCACGCCGATCCCTGTGTGGTGAAGGCCTCCGGGAAGCGGAGCGCGCTCGCGCCAGGTATCGGTCTTCGGATCGTACTCCTGGACGGCCGGCGTGATGAAGCTCAAGCCCTGCTGGAAGCCGCCGACCACATAGATCCTGCCCTTCACGGCGGCGGCCGCCACCTCGGTCCGCTTGCTCGGCGCCGGCGCCTTCGCGACCCACTCCCCTTTAGATTGGGCGAATGCGAAGGACGCGAGAGCGACGGCGATCACGAGGCTGAAGGAGACTATTCGACGCATGATCGCATTGTAAGCGAAGCCCGGTGAAGGTGTCTACGCGTTGATGCCGTCAACGCGCAAGGGCAGCCGGTGGAAGCGTTGCCGAACCGCGTTGATCGCCTTCAGCACCGCCGGACGGCCGATCAATCGCCGCTCAAGCGTGCGCTTACCGGGGAAATCCGTCATCGAGACGCCGATCAGCAGCGTGAGCAGACCCTGGCCCGGTAACACCAGCATGGCGAGGCCGCCCACGATCAAAATCACTCCCGCCAGATTTTTCAGCCCGAGCAGGAGAATCCGCAGGATAGGGTGCCGGCTGTTCAACCATCCTTTCGAAGACCGCTCGCAAAAATAGTCCGGAGGGAGGCGGACCAAAATGATGGGAATGGCAATCAGGCTGGCGACGAAACTGACGATAGAAAAAATAAACAGGAATTCGAGCGCGGCGGAGGAGAGCAGGTCGTCGAAGAACATCGCCCGCCGCCCTCGAAGCCTGCTCGCTCAGCTCCCGAGAGCCAGATCAAGTTTATAGATGAGGCCCTTCACCGCCTCCTCGAGCGCGACGGCGCGAACCTCCCCCGGCGGGAACGCGGCCTTGTCGGGATAAATGAAGGCGCTGCTGCGTCCGGGCGAGATGCGTGGATACCAGGGCCGCGCGTCTTCGTAGTCGGCCGCCAGCAGTCGGGCCTCTCCGTTGGCGACCGCCGAGAACAGGCTCTTGCCGGTGGCCAGGTCAAGGGCAACGAGGCTGACAGTGAAATAGCTGTCCGTGCGCGTGCCGACGGCGCTCCCGTTTCGGCCGTACTGGAGCCAAACCGGACTTGCGACCTCGACACCTTTGGGCATCACGACTAGGACCTGCTGCACGTTAAGCGGGACGCTGGCCTTGCGGATGCCCGCTAGGGTATCGCCGTCTGCGGCCGAGACCGTCACGGAGCCGACGATTTCGAGGCGCTTACCTGCCGTGAACTGCGATTTGATTTTTTCAGCCAGGGCGCGCTGGGCCGCGTCGGGCGGCGCGTCTGCATTGAGCGGCTTCAACCAGAGGAGCCCGACCTTCGTCGGCTGCAGGCTTTTGGCTCCTTCGAGTGAAGGCGCGCCGGCAAGAAACGGATTCGCGGGCGGCGGGTAGGCCTCCGGAAGAGCGGCGCAGCCCGTCACAAGGAAGAGGAGACCGACCGTCGACAAGATGCTTCGCAACATAGTGGTATTCATGGCATACCCCCTTGTCTTGGAAGAGAGTCTCATCGTAGCACACCTCAGGTCTTCCGTCCGCCTTCCAGGTCCCGCACGCGCCGATCAAGCCCGCGCACGCGCCAGACCACCCAGGCGAGCGCGAGGAGCGCCAGCAGGACGAGGCCGCCGAGCCCGACCAGGCCGATCAGCAGCTCGTGGGGCATCAGGCCGGGGCTTTCCATCTCGCCCGCATGTCCAGCAAGCGCCGGCGCCACGCCTGGAAACAAGACAGCGGCCAGCAGAAAGGGATTAATACGGCATGTCATCATCGGTGAGTCCAAAATGATGGCCAAGCTCATGCACCACGGTGTCTTGGACCTCGCGCACCACGTCCTCCGCCGTCTTGCATACGCGCAGGATCGGCCCCCTGTAGATGTAGACGCGATCCGGCAGGTGCCCTCCGGTATCGAAAAAGGAATCGCCCTGGATGGAGCGGCCCCAGTAGAGCCCGAGCAGCTCGTCCGACTCTTCAGACTCGAGACCGACCGCCTCAAGGGCCTCTTCGCTCGGTTCTTCCTGGACCTCGATCGCCACGTTCTCAAGACGGCGCCGGAATTCCCTGGGCAGACCCTTGACCGCCTCGGCGACGAGCGCTTCGAAGTCCTTGTGTGAGAGCCAACCGCCGGGCATGTGTGAGAAGCATTCTAGCAGGGTGATGATAAAAAAGGGGAGGACCCGCGCGGGATCCTCCCCTCTCATGGAAACCGAACGCGCGTTATTTCTTCCGCACCTGGATCCCGTGCGGATCGGCTTTCTCCTTCTTGACCATGTTCCCGTCCTTGTCCTTCTCCTCGGCCATCCGGCTGATCGGGGCGATGCTCACCAGCTTGCCGCTCCTGCCGCCACCGTCAACCTTGATGACGCCCACGCCCGGCGTGCTGCCGACCGCGTTATGGACTTCTTTGTTATCACCGGTCAGCGGGTTCGGGCCCCGCAGCGCGACAAAGACGTAGCTGCCGTCCGGGGACGCGTCCATCAAATCAGGTGCCGGATCGTTGCTGACGTCCCCGGCAAGAGTGATCGTCCCGACCATGATGTTGCCGTTGCCCGTATCGTACACGTCGATTAGATTGAGGTGTCGGTCGCCCGACCAGAGGTACTTGCCGCCGATCCCGACCATGCCGTGCGAATCGCCTCCGTCGCGTCCGCCGATCCGCGCGGGCACGGTCATTTGCGGCAGCGCGCCGACGCCGAACGCGTACACGTCGTGGTTCAGGGGCGTGTTTGGCCACCCCCCGCCGGAGTTGAGGTACATGGTGGCGCCGATCTGCACGCCGCCGCACCCGGCCGGTCTCACCGCCGCGGGCGGAATCGTTCCGGCGAGGAACATCGGGGTCGCGGTGATGTCATAGACCGCCAGCCCGCCGCCGCGCGGGGTAACAAAGACAAATTGGCTCGTGTTCTCGGTGACCGGGCAAATGGGGGCCGCATCCGGCAGAATCGGCTCCAATGCGCCCAGAGCCACGACGTCTCTTTCAGGAGTAATCGTGAACTTTTTCTCGGCGTAATTCGTCCAGATGCGGACGAGCTTCTTCTCGGCGATGTTCGCGCCGATCGCCATCTTGCCGTTGGCCGTCGGCCAGGCCGCGTGCGCGTTCTTGCCCAGGCTCACGCACCCGATCGGAGAGCGGGAGGCCGCGTCAATGAACGCGACGTGACCGGTGGCCACGTACGAGAGCAGGGCGTACTTCCCGTCCTTGGTGAAGAAGAGCATGTGGGGGCGCTTTGGAAAGCCGCCGGGCACGTCCTTACAGGCCTCGGCGAACTTGCCGCCCAGGTCCACCGCTTCGGCCTTGGCGCTCTTCGCGTCGGCGGCCAGCGCGGCGCCGTCGTAAATGTAGAGCGTGCCGCCACCGTCCTTGGAGCTGTCCGACTGGTCGAGCGCCCAGACTTCATAAGCCGGAGCGGCCGCCTGCTGGGCCAGGGCCGGGCCTGTTCCAATTCCGAGGAGGAGGAACAGAAGAGGAAGAATCCATATCGAGATACGGCGTCTATCTATCGCGATCATTGTGATGACCTCCTTAGTGCTAGTCGTTCGGGTTAACCCGAAAGTGGCAAGGGTATAATCGGGCTCCTGCAGCCCCTGCATGGTAACCGCATGGCCGGAATCTGTCAACGGCGCAGGATGACGCCTATTCGACGATGATCTCGGCACGCATGTTGTGGCCTGGAAGGTCGCAAATATAGAAAAACGTGCCGGAAGTCCTGGGGATGAACTGGAGTTCGGCCTTCCCGCGGGGAGGAATCAGGACGCGGACGAAGCCGGCCTCGTTGAATTCGGGGGCGCCGTTGCCGCTCACCTGGACGTTGGTGCGCTGGAAGAGCAGCAGCGGCACGAAGGCATGCAGGTCCTCGTCCTCGTTCCGGATGATCAGCGTGGCCGGCCGGCCGACCCGCAGTGTCACCACTTCGGGGGTGAACGTCCGCTTGCTGGCGATGATCTCGACGGTGTTCGGCAGGGCGTCCGCCGCGTCGGCGGCCGGGTTGAGCACCCCGACCAACAGCGCGCAGGCCAAGGCGGTTCGCACCGGCATCATTTTTCCTTCGCGAAGATGCGGATCGGCGTGCCGCCGAGGCCGAACTTCTCGCGGAAGTAGTTCTCAAGATAGCGCAGGTAGGGCGCGCCGACGTCGTCCGCGTGCCTGCAAAAGAGAACGAACGTGGGGGGCTTGGCGGCCACCTGGGTGATGTAGGCGGACTTCACCGGCTTGCCCTTGCGGATCTGCAGGGGGTTGGCCTCAATCGCCTGCTGAAAGATGCGGTTGAGCTGCGCCGTGGGCACGCGGTGGGCGAACGACTTCAGGGAATCATTAATGAGCGCGAAGATGCCCGTGACCGTCTTGAACTGGAGGGCCGAACCGAACATGACGGGCGCCCAGGTGAGGAACGAGAAACGCCGGTGCAGCTCAGCCTCGTACTTCGCCCTGGCGTCCGCGTCGTCGGCGCGCAGGTCCCACTTGTTCACGAGGAGCACGCAGGCGCGGCCCCCGCGCAAGGCCAGTCCGGCGATCTTCGTGTCCTGCTCCGTGACCCCCTCGACGCCGTCCAGTATCAGGACGGCCAGGTCGGCCCGGCCGATCGCCCGCATGGCGCGCGCGACGCTGTAGCGCTCCACGCCCGGATCGATCTTGCCGCGCCGGCGGATCCCCGCCGTGTCGATGAAGAGGTACTCGTCCTTTTTGTAGCGGACGAGTGTATCGATGGAATCGCGCGTCGTGCCGGGCACGTCGCTGACGACGAGGCGGGTCTCGCCCAAGAGGGTATTGATGAACGTGGACTTGCCGACGTTGGGCCGTCCCACGACGGCGATCTTGGGAATCTCCGGCGCGGCGGGGCCCTCCGGCGTGGCCGGGATCAGGGGATGGAGCGCGTCCAGCAGTTCCGCGACGCCGGCGCCGTGCTCGGAGGAGAGCGGGAACAGCGGCTCCATCCCCAGCTCGTAGAAGTCCCCGATCAGCGGATCGGATTTGGGGGTGTCGATCTTGTTGATCGCCACGAATACGGGCTTGTTCACGCCGCGCAGCAGATCGGCGATCGCCCGGTCCATAGGCGTCAGGCCCTCGCGCCCGTCCATCAGGAAGATGAGCGCGTCGGCCTCGTCGATCGCGCGGCGCGACTGCTCGCGGATCAGGCCCAGCATCCGGTCCTCGGAGGCCGGCATCAGGCCGCCGGTGTCGATCAACTGGAACCGCCGTCCCCGGTCGTCGCACTCGGCGTAATGCCGGTCGCGTGTCACGCCGGGAAAGTCCTGGACGATGGCCTGCCGCCGGCCCAGGATGCGGTTGAACAGCGTGGACTTGCCGACGTTAGGGCGCCCGATGATGGCTACGGTAAACATGAGTCAGAGTACCATGGGGCCCGGAGCCAGAACAACGGGCGCCGGCCGGGGGACTTGGTTATAATGGGGTCATGAACTGGGCGATAATTGAAACCGTCCTCCTGGACATGGACGGGACGCTGCTCGACCGAGCCTTCGACGATCATTTCTACCTGGAGGCCCTGCCGGAGCGCTATGCCGTCGCCAGAGGGATGCCGGTGGACGAGGCCCGCGAGCGGCTGGTTTCGCTCTACCGCGCCGTCGAGGGGCAGCTACATTGGACCGATCTTGACTATTGGACGCGCCAACTGGATCTCGACGTGCCGGCCATCAAGGATGAGCTCCGATTTCGCATCGCGGCGCATCCTGACAGCCTCGATTTTCTCGGCTTCCTGCGGGAGCGGAAGATTCCGGTGCATCTGGTCACGAACGCGCACCCCAAGACGCTGGCGATCAAAATGGAGAGGACCGGCCTGAACGTGCATCTCGACCGGATGGTCACGGCCTTCGACGTCGGGTGTCTCAAGTGCGAGCTCGACTATTGGGTGAAGTCGGAAGCGATCCTGGGGTTCGATCCCGCCACCACGCTCTTCGTGGACGACGACGAGACCGCCCTGGTCTCGGCCGACGCGCATGGGATCAGGCACCTCGTTCACCGCTCGAAATCCAGCTCCGCCCTGCCGCCCCAGGCGTCCGCGAAGTACCGCTCCATCGAAACCTTCCACGCGCTGATGAAATAAATCAGTCGCCGTAAGGCGGGAGGGTCGTGAGGCGGGGATCGTCCACGGGGCCGCCGACGGTGAAGTGATAGAGCGACTGAAAGGCCAGGTCTTTCAAACCGAAGGCCTGGTGCACCGGGTCGTCGAAAAAGCAACCGATGCCGGTCGCCCGCACACCCGCCGCTTCCGCTTCTAAATACAGCACCTGCCCGATCACGCCGGTCTCCCAGAACAATCGCCGGTAGAACCACGGCCCGTGCGCGAAGAGCGACGCCTGGTACTCGGCGATCATGCCCAGCGAAAAAGCGCTTTCGCCGGCAATCTCCTGAAAGCAGCTCACCTGCGTGGCCAGCCGCTGGGCGCTGCCTTCTTCCAGCAGGTAGAGCGGGAGATCGGCCGGGCAGTCGGGCGGCGCGGTCCACGCAAACTGCTCGTGCATGGCCGTGCGGAGCTTGTCCGCTTTGGCCGGATCGCGGACCAGCACGTACAACCCGGGCGCGAGCCCCTCCACACGATGAATGAACAGGCCCAGATGAATGGTCGGGTCCCAGGGAAGGGCGTCCCAGGGCATGGGACGCCGGAGCACTTCCAGATCAACGCGCGGCATGACCCGCTCGAGCATTCGGTAGAAGCGTTCGGCCGGGATCGAGGTCTTCCCGTCGCAGGCCAGCAGGCTTCGCCGCTGATGGATGATCTTCCCGGCGGAGGGACCCTCGGGTGACAAGCCGCTCGTGTGCGGTGCGTCAGCCGGAGGAGGCAGCTCCAATCCGTGCAAGTCGCTGGTCAGCTTTCGCGACGCGTCCGCCGCGTGATCGATGATGTCCCAGGGCACCGGAGCATCCGGGCTCAACCGGTTCGCCTTGCCATGCCAGCCATGGTGTGATGATTTCGTCAGCGTGCGCGCCAGTTCCGGATCGAGACAGAGCGGCAGCGCGCGTTCGTCGCTGGAGCGCCAGCCCTTTGCGAGATCCGTCGGGAAGACAACCATGACGAGGTCCGGGTGCTCGCGCTCGGCGCCTTCGAAGTCCCCGGCACGGTTCAGCCCCAGCAAGTCCTCGATGGTATCGTCCGACAAGCCGGTGAGCGCCACCGCGCTCCAGCCCAGCGTCGCGGCCGCGATCCGGATCGTGCCGATCGCGTGCCCCACGTCGTGCTGGCAATAGCGAAACGCGCGCTCGCCATATTTCCAGGCCTCCCGCCAATGCACGGAGGACAACCCGACGAGAAAAGACTGCGGGGGGAATGCATGCATCAGCGCCGCGTACAACTCGTCGGGACAGTCCACGCGCCGTTCGAGCCCATGCTCCTTAGGGGCGTAATGGTACAGGCCCGGACCGGCGGCGAGGCCAGGGAGCGCGCCGATCAGCAGGTAGCCTTCGGTTGGATGCAGGTTGCCGCTGGAGGGATTGCTTCGCAGCGCCCAGCGGCTGTCGCCAGCCTGCTTCCAGGCCGAGAGCGCGAGCGCGTACTCGAACAACCGTGAGAGTGTGCGGGCCGTTATGGGAGCGATCGGCACGGCATCCGGGAGATAGAGCTGGTCATAGAGAGGAGAAAGCGGCTCCTCGTCGAGACGCAACACCGGCAGGCGGATGAGTTCCGTGCCTTCGTATCGCCGGAACGGGTTCGGCTGGTTCGCCCAGTCCAGAGAGCCCAGCGCGCGGGCATAGCGGTTGAAGTGATGCTTGGTCTCCTGATGATACCGCATCACCATCTCAAGCTGTTTGGCCGTAGCGTCCACGAGCTTGCATCATACCTGAATCAACTATCCCTTGACTCGCTCCGGCCATGGATGGTACGGACTCGCCAGCCATGGGCAAGTTCGACCTCGCCAGGGCCCTCCTCGAGACCGGCTCCTTCCATTGGAAGGCGGCGCCGCAGTTCACGCTGGCCTCCGGCCGCGTCAGCGAATACTACGTCAACTGCAAGCAGCTCCTGGCGCATCCGCAATATCGGCGGATCCTCGCCGAGCTGATCGCCCAGCACCTCAAGGGCTGGGACGTCCAGGCCGTCGGCGGGATGGAGATCGGGGCGATTCCGATTTCCACCGCGGTCTCTGACTATGTGTATGACCGGACGGGCCGCGAGCTGCGCACCTTCGTCGTGCGCAAGAAGGCCAAGGACCACGGGATGAAGCATGCCGTGGAAGGCGCATTCCAGGCGGGTGACCGCGTGCTGGTCGTGGACGATGTGCTCACGACCGGCCAGGCGACGATCGACGCCATCACCCAGGCGCGCGCGGCCGGCCTCGAGGTGCAGCAGGCGCTCGTCATTGTGGACCGTCAGGAAGACAACGGCCGCCAGCGCGTCGAAGCCCTCGGCGTGCCGCTCACCAGCCTCCTCACCCTCCAGGATTTGAAGGACCTCAAAGGCAAACCCGACGCCTAGCGGCCGGTTCCGTTTCTTGCCCGCTTTTCGCCGGTGTGTTAGATTCGCGGCTATCCATCATGGAACGCGTATACGATCACCAGCAGATCGAGGCCAAGTGGCAGCGGGTCTGGGACGAGCAGGAGACGTTTCGCGTCACCGAGGACCCCGCCCGCCCCAAGTACTACTGCCTCGAAATGTTCCCCTACCCTTCCGGTCGCATCCACATGGGCCATGTCCGGAACTACGCCATCGGCGACGTGATCGCGCGCTATAAAATGATGCGGGGGTTCAATGTCCTGCATCCCATGGGGTGGGACTCCTTCGGCCTGCCGGCCGAAAATGCGGCGATCGAGCGGGGGGTGCATCCGCACATCTGGACCCGGGAGAACATCGCCTACATGCGCGCGCAGCTCAAGCGCATGGGGCTCTCGTACGACTGGTCACGCGAAGTCACCACCTGCGAGCCGGACTATTACAGATGGAACCAGTGGCTGTTCCTGAGGTTCTACGAAAAAGGCCTGGCCTACAAGAAACGCTCGGCCGTGAACTGGTGCCCGAGCTGCGAGACCGTGCTGGCCAACGAGCAGGTCGAGGACGGCCGCTGCTGGCGCTGCGATTCGGCGGTGGTCCAGAAGGAGCTCGAGCAGTGGTTCTTCAAGATCACGCAGTACGCGGAGGAACTGCTGAAGGGCTGTGAGCAGCTCCCCGCCTGGCCCGCCCGCGTGCTGACGATGCAGCGCAACTGGATCGGCAAGAGCGTCGGCGTGGAAGCAGACTTCCCGCTCGCCGAGCCGTTGCCCGACCTCCCTGCCATTCGAATCTTCACCACCCGGCAGGACACGATCTTCGGCGCGACGTTCATGAGCCTGGCGCCGGAGTCGCCGCTGGTGGAACGGCTGATCGCGGGGCGTCCCGAGGCGGCGGCCGTGCGGGAATTCGTGGCGCGGGTGTCCCGGCAGGAGAAAGCAGTCCGCACCGCCGCCGATCGCGAGAAGGAAGGCATCTTCACCGGCGCGTATGCGATCAATCCATTTACACAAGCGAATATCCCGATCTGGGTGGCGAACTTCGTCCTGTACGAATACGGGACCGGCGCGATCATGGCCGTGCCCGCGCACGATCAGCGCGACTTCGAGTTCGCGACCAAGTACAGGATTCCGGTCCGGCTGGTCATTCAGAGCCCCGGCGGCCCGCTGGCCGAGCCGCTGTCGGCCGCCTATGAAGACGCGGTCGGCACGCTGGTGAACAGCGCGCAGTTCTCCGGGCTCGCGGTGGCCGAGGGGAAGGCGAAAATCGCCGACTACGTCGAGGCCGGGGGATTCGGCCAGCGCACCGTCAATTATCGCCTCCGCGACTGGGGCGTCTCGCGCCAGCGCTATTGGGGCACGCCCATCCCGATCATCTACTGCAAGGCCTGCGGAACGGTACCCGTGCCGGACGACAAACTTCCGGTTGAACTGCCGAAAGATGTGCCGTTCACCGGCAAGGGATCGTCGCCGTTGGCCCGGGCGGACAAGTTTCTCAACGTGAAGTGTCCGAAGTGCGGCGGCGCGGGCCGTCGAGAAACCGACACCATGGACACGTTCGTGGACTCCTCCTGGTATTTTCTCCGCTACTGCTCCCCGCGTGAGGGCGCCCGCCCGCTTGACCCGGCCAGGGCCGACCACTGGATGGCGGTGGACCAGTACATCGGCGGCATCGAGCACGCGGTGCTGCATTTGCTGTACGCCCGCTTCTTCACCAAGGCCGTGCGGGATCTGGGACTCATCAAAGTGGGCGAGCCGTTCATGAGCCTCCTGACGCAGGGCATGGTTTGCAAGGAGACGTACCGGTGCGAGGAGCATGGCTGGCTGTTCCCGGCCGATCTGACTGGGAGCGAAAAGGAAGGCTGGCGCTGCGGGAAATGCGGCAAGCCGGCCGAGAAGGGCCGCGTCGAGAAGATGTCCAAGTCCAGGAAGAACGTCGTGGATCCGGAGCACCTGATCGCCACCTACGGCGCGGACACGGCGCGCCTGTTTTCGCTCTTTGCGGCCCCGCCGGAGAAGGACCTGGAGTGGAACGACGCCGGCGTGGAGGGTGCAGCCCGGTTTTTGGGGCGCGTGTGGCGTCTCGTGCACGACATGACTCCGATAATTGCCGGCTCTGCTAGGGAGGCGCCTGCGGCTTCCCACGGGCCAGGGACGCATCCCGGTGCGTCCGGGGCGGGCGGGTGTGACAGCGCGAGCTCTCGGGTGAGCAGCGTTACGATTGCACTGCGACGTCTCACCCACCGCACCATCAGGAAAGTGACGGAGGACATTGAGCGGGAGTTCCAGTTCAACACGGCCATCGCCGCACTGATGGAGTTCGTGAACGGGCTCTACAAGTTCACGGCCGAGACGAAAGAGGCGAACAAGACCGGCGAAGCCCCTGCGCTCCGTGAAGCGATCGAAGCGCTCATCCTGCTGCTCTCGCCGTTCGCCCCGCACATCGCGGAAGAACTCTGGGCCGTGACCGGACACGCGGCTGGTCTGGCGCGGCAACGCTGGCCCGTGTACGATGCGGCGTTCATCCAGGAGGAGGTGCTCACGATCCCTGTGCAGGTGAACGGGAAGGTCCGGAGCAAGCTGTCCGTGCCGGCCGAATGGAGCAGGGAGCAGGTGGTCGCGGCGTCGCAAGCGGATGTCAAAGTCAGGGAATGGACACAGGGCAGGACGGTCAAGAACGTCGTGTACGTGGACAAACGGCTCGTGAACATCGTGGTGGGCGACGCATGAAGAAGTGGGCCTGTGTTCTGGCGCTCTCCCTGGCGGCGGCCGGCTGCGGCTACGAGTTCGGCACGTCGCTCAAGCCGGCCCAGGGCGGATCGCTGCGGGGCGTGCACCTGGCCGTCCCCGTCTTCTTCAACGATACGTTCGAGCCGGTCCTCGACAAGCGGGTCACCGAGTTCATCCGCCGGCAGTTCCTGCAGGCCGACGGCCTGACGCTGGCCAATGATGTCGGCGCCGCTCCGCTGGTGCTCAAGGGCGTCGTCCGGTCCTACGGGATCCAGACGATGTCATTCCGCCAGGGATCGGTCAACGAGCAGCGCGTGAGCCTCTCTGTGGAGGTGACCTTCGAGGATAAGAGCGCCCGCAAAAAGTTCTGGAGCCAGACGTACACCACATCGGCGGAGTTCTTTTTGAGCAGCGATCTCGCCGCAAACCGCGCGCGGCAGGACCGGGCGACCGAAGAAGCCTGCCAGTCGATGGCCGAGAGCATCGTCTCACACGTGATCGAAACCCTTTCCGACGCACGGTCCGCCCGATGAAGGCGAAGCGGGAAGGCATGACCGTCCCCGAGCTGAAACGGCTGGTGGGCGCTGGTGAGCTGGCCCCCCTGTACCTGATCGTCGGCGAGGAAGGACTGCTTCGGGACGAGGCGGTGTCGGCGATCCGGGCGGCGGTCATGGGTTCCGACGAGGCGAATGTGGGGGCCTTCAACTGCGACGTGGTGTACGGGGATGAGACCGACGTGTCGGAGATCCTCACGCTCTGCAGCAACCGCCCCATGTTCGCTACGCGGCGATTGGTAGTGGTGCGCGACGTCGGGGACCTGCGGGCGAAAGACGCGGAGCGGCTGCTGCCCTATCTTGATGCGCCGGTGGAGACCACGTGCCTGGTGCTGACCGGCAAGAAGGTGGACGGGCGCGTGAAGTTTTTCCAGGCGTGTAAGAAGGTCGCCGTGGTGGTGGACTGTGAGCCGCTCGAGGCAAAGGCCCTGCCGGCATGGATTCGCGAACAGGCCGCCGCGCTGGGACTCAGCCTGGACGAACCGGCGCGGGTGCTGCTGCAGGAAGCCAGCAGCGGCGATCTCGGCGTGCTGCGGCGCGAGATGGAGAAGCTCGCGGCGTATGTGGCGCCCGGGACGGCGGTCGCGGCGGCGGATGTGGAGGCCGTCCAGGGGGCGGATACGGGCGGCACGGTGTGGAACCTGCTCGAAGCGTTGCGGCGCAAGGAGCGTGCGGGCTCGTTGCGTTTTCTTGGGAAGGTCCTCGACGCGGGCGAGCCCCCGTTGAAGGTGCTCGGTTTCCTGGCCGCGTGCTGGCGGCAGGAGTGGAAAGCCAGACGGTTCTCGGAGGAGATGCTCCGCGACTTCGAGCAGTTCCGGGAGGCTGATTCGCGCTTGAAAGGCGGAGGCGGCGGACGTGGGAAGGACCGGCTCGTGCTGGAGCGGATGCTCCTGAATCTCTGCCGCGGCGCGGCGAGGGCTATGCCGGGACCACGCCCTTTCGCACCTGCGCGGTGAGGCGGGACAGCTTGCGCGACGCGGTGTTCCGGTGCAGCACGCCCTTGGAGGCCGCGCGTTGCAGGGCGCGCGCGGCTTCACGGAGCAGGGCCGCCTGGTCGTCGGTCTTCTTGTCCTCGACGGCGGTCTGCAGCTTCTTGATGACGTGTTTGACTCCGGATTGCACGGCGCGATTGCGCGCCCGGCGCTTCTCGGACTGGCGGACGGCTTTCAAGGCACTCTTATGAACGACCGGCATAGTCTCAAATCCTCTGGTGAAACAGGCATGATTGCTACCATGGCCCTTACGCCGAAGTCAAGGAAGCCCGATGCCGGGTAGTGGGTCAGTTTGATTCAAGTAAACCTGCAATTTCCTCAACCGACCAGACATGATCTGAAACTCCAGCCGCCATTGCTGGAGTAACCCGTAGCGTCTGGTGAATTTTCCCGAAATTGTACCACATAAAATGCAGGGCGACAGCATGCTCTTGGTTCCTGATCTTCTTCGAGAAGCCATTAGTCAGCCGCGTGTAGCGTCGCATATTCATTCGCATGGTGAGATTTTGTCGTTCTACAATGCTTGTGGATACATGGGCATGATCGGGATTGCCCATGATCGTCAACCGCCGCGCCCCGCAACACTCACCAGGGCTATATCTGGTTGCCGCGTCCGCATTCGGAGGCTTGGTATAGATTTTCTCTAGCATCGCATAATCAATGCCTGACCCGAAGGCTTCATCCACGGCTGTAAAATAGGGCTTGTAGCCGTCCGTCGTGAGCTGTACTCGATGGGCCAACCGTGAGGCCAGGTCCTCCATAAACTTGACTGCCGTAGGGGTATTCCGGCTCCCCAGCAGCCAAGACGGAACGAGCTTGGTATCTGCGTCTATCGCTATCCATGTCCAGACATCCCCGAAGCCGAGCTTGCCTTTGTATTCCTCAGGGACATTCTTTTCCTTTGCGTAGCAGAAGCTCCAGATTTCGTCACACTGGAGCCGTTTGCAGGTCAGGTTGCGGAGCTTTTCATCCTGATACTGAGCGCAGGCTGTGCCGAGATCGGTTATGAGCTTGAGCACGGTTCCCTTGGCTGCGCCCGTCATACGGCAGGTTGCCCGAACCGAGTTTCCTTCGACTAATACGGCGATGACTTGCGCTCGCTTTTTTGTAGTCAATCTATTCATGCCTCCATTATGCTTGAGCGGTCATGCATTGTCAATAGGAAACTCCAAGAATGCAGCAGTAATTTTGAGCGCTGATATATTTACTTGTATTTCAATAACTTAAGACGCTTGAATCCCCTAGGTAACTAGTGTATTCTTGGAGCGTGCTGAAAAATGGAACAAAAACAGCCGCTGCAACTAAAGGGGTTGATAAGGCCCTTCTGGACAAATTTACGCTTACCCTCGCCAAGAAGATTGCGAAAAAGAACGGGGAATCTACAACGCAGGTACTAGAACGGATGCTGCAAGCGGCCACTCAGTCTGCAAGATCTACAAAACGATCAACCTTCAATCCAAGAATTGGTGCCCACACTTCAGCTACTTCTCGCGTCTGATCTTTACCCTTAGCTCCAGTTGTTTCTAGCACCAAATCTACTAAGTCTTTTTCGGATAGTCCTTCGGCCGCCGCGATCGCCCTCAATCCCAAAGCGCGTTTTTGAACTGGCAACTTTTGGAGCTGTTTAAAAGCTTGGTCTGAGCGTCGCGGTGGCGGCTTCATTTCTTTACTCCATATTCCGAGTTAACCTTCCAGTACAGAGTGGGCGACCCTAAGCGCGTGATCGTTTAGGCGATAACCCCTTCCATCGGCCCTCACTACAGCTACAAATGCGAATCCTTCTTCCAGTAACCCTACACGGATACCATAGGCTTCCAATGCTGGGCGGATGCTCTTTCCTTGCTTATTGAGAGCGTCAGCTAACTCCTTATTCGATAACCCACGCTTTCCGCCTTCAACAAATCGTTCTAATAGGGCCCGGTCACTATTACTTAAACTCACATTGGCCTTTTTCTTAATCGGTTCGCCAGGCGGTTTATCACTAGGCGCATGGGAATCACCGTATTGCTGAATTAGGCTATGCAGTTCATCCAGAGAATAGACAGGCACGTCGATGCCCTGGATTCTAATATTTCTAGGCCACATGTTCTCACCTCGCAACGTTAATCACGACGAATTATAACGAATCGCTACAACGTTGTCAAGCAGTATTCGTTGTGTTGCGTTTTAGGGGTCTGGGGGGCTATAGAGGTCTAGATGGTACTTTCTTACGTGCCCACCTCGCCGTCGCCGCCTTCTTTGCAATCTGACTCCGCTTCTTAGAGGTGAGTTTTTTGGCTCTGGCAGGGCCGCCCTTCAATCCGCCAAGTCTGCCGAGGGCAGCAGCGGCCTGATTGATCTGGGAGGGCGTGAGGGCTGCTTGTGGGGGATTGGTGGCCGCTTCGACGATCTGGAAGGCGGTTACGTTTAAATCTGGCTTGCTTGAGCGTTTAGGCATGCGCTATCATGCCATAGCGATTCAGACTGTTCAAGAGCCATTTGATTCAAACTGACCCACTACCCGATGCCGCTTGAGCCCCGCGAGCGATTGATCTTTGCCCTGGACGTGCCGTCGGCCGATGAGGCCAGGCGTCTGCTCGACCGCGTGGGAGACGCCGTGGGCTTCGTCAAGATAGGACTGGAACTCTTCACGGCCGCCGGACCCGACATCGTACGCTGGGCCGTGGCCCGGAACAAGCGAGTATTCCTTGATCTCAAGCTGTTCGACATCGGGGAGACGATGAGACGGGCCACGGCGGCAGCCGCCGAGCTGGGCGCGACGTTCCTCACGGTCCACGCCGCCGGCCAGACCGTGCGGGCCGCCGTCGAGGGCCGCGGGCGGGTTCCGATGAAGATACTGGCTGTGACGGTCCTGACGAGTTTCAGCGAAGCGGACCTCCTGGAGTCGGGCGTCGCCGAGTCGATCCGCGACACGGTCCTGCGGCGCGCCGGGCTGGCGGCGGCGTCCGGCGCCGATGGTATCGTGGCCTCGGGCGGCGAAGCGGCGATGATCCGCAAGGTGCTGGGCAAGGGGCCGCTCATCGTGGTCCCCGGCATCCGCCCCGCCGGGTCCCCGCACGACGATCAGGTCCAGGTGACGACCCCCGCCGGGGCCATCGCCGCCGGCGCGGATTATCTGGTAGTGGGGCGCCCCATCCGGGATGCCGCCGATCCGGCCGCCGCCGCCCGCGCCATCCAGGCCGAGATCGAGGTCGCGCTTACCTACGGTGGTTGACCCGGCGTCGCTCTTGCGGCGCGCCCATCGTGTTTGCTAGGATTCAACTCGCTTCCCGGTTCAGCCGCAACGACTTTCTTCCTGGTGGTGGGTATAGCTCAGTTGGTTAGAGCGCCGGATTGTGGATCCGGAGGTCGGGGGTTCGAAACCCCTTACCCACCCCATACTTTTTCCGGAATCATTTGCCGAATTTCAGTAAGATGGTTATCCGGCAGGTACTGGGTAGGGAGACCACACATGCAGAAAGCGATTCGCTCCAATTCGCGCGCGAAGGGAAAAGCAAGCCAGCCACTGGTCGGCGTCATTATGGGATCCAAGTCCGACTGGGAGACGATGGTCTATACCATCGAAACGCTGGAGAAGCTGAGCGTCCCTTGCGAAGTGCGCGTGGTTTCGGCCCACCGCACGCCAGACCAACTCTTGGCGTACGCCGAATCGGCCGAGCGGCGCGGACTGGAAGTGATCATTGCGGCGGCTGGGGGAGCAGCCCACCTCGCCGGGGTGACGGCGGCGAAGACGGTCCTGCCCGTCCTTGGCGTGCCGATGGAGTCCAAGGCTTTGAAGGGGCTGGACTCCCTGCTCTCGATCGTGCAGATGCCGGCCGGGATTCCCGTGGGGACATTGGCGATCGGCAAGCCCGGCGCGGTGAACGCCGCGCTCTTCGCCGCGGCGATCCTGGCGGGCAAGTATCCGAAGTTCCGCCGGGCGCTGCATCGCTACCGCAAGGCCCAAGCCCGGGCGGTGCGGGCTCATCCCGATCCACGAAAGGGCGTTTGACCGGAGGGGTTCTCTTGGAAGACGGTGCGACCACGCTCCCGCCCGCCCGGGCACCAGGCCCGGTCCGTTCCTCCCAGCTGTTTTCCGGCACCATCAAGCTCGGGACGCTGGGGCTGCTGGCCGTCCTGCTCTTCACCCTCGGCAGCTTCGCCAACCAGTCGTCCCTCACCACCTACCTTTCTTTTTTTGCGATCATCGTCCTCCAGGGGATCGAGATCCTTTTCCCGATCTCGCCGGACACGGGGGCAACCAGGCACCCGTGGCGATTGAGAATCCTCCGCGTCAGCATCCTGCTGCAACTGGCCCTGGCCTCGGTGTTGGTGGCGGCGACGGGCGGGAGCGGGAGCATTTACGAACTGATCTATCTGCTGCCCATCGTCTCGGCGGCGACCATGCTGCCGGGTCGGGAAGTGGCGTTCGCGGTCGGAGGCGCCGTGGCCGCGCTGGTGGGGTTCATCATCACCGGTCACCCGTTCACCGAGTCGGTGGCTCGGGTCCGGGACTTCCAGGATGCCGTGGCCGCGACGGTGTACTTCACGATGGCGGGCATCCTCATCTACTTTGTCATCAAGACCGAGCGGAGCCAGCGCCTCCATTACCAGACCATGGCGGGAGCCCTCGCCGGGGCCAATGCCGAGCTGCGGCTGGTCCAGGATGAGTTGACGGAGCGCCTGGCGCAGCTGTCCCACATGGAAGAGCGGATCCAGCGCATCAGCCAGATGGCCGCGCTCGGAGAGCTGGCGGGGCAGGTCGCGCATGAGGTGCGGAATCCCTTGGGCATCATCAAGGGCGCGACCGAGATGCTGGCGGCCCGGGTCTCCGATCCCGCAACGCAGCGGCACATAGCCGTGCTCCTGGAGGAAGTGGAACGCCTGAACAAGGCGGTGGAGAGCGTGCTGCGCCTCGGGGCGCCCCTGCGCATCCAGAGCGACCGATTGAGCCTGCAGGAGATTCTCCGTGCGGTGGCGCAGGCCGCCATGGCCGGCACGACGTCTGGGAAGCACCAGGTGAGGCTGAACATCCCCCCAGACCCGCTTTGGATCACGGGTGATCGCGAGCTGCTGTACCACGCGCTGGTGAATCTGCTGCGCAACGCATTCCAGGCGATGCCATCAGGGGGTGCAGTGACCGTGGCGGCGCAGCCCGCGTCCGACGACGGTGTCCTCCTGCTGACCGTGTCCGATGCCGGGATCGGGCTTTCTTCCGAGGACCTCAAGCGTTTGGGCGAACCATTTTTCACCCAGCGATCCGGCGGTGTTGGGCTGGGGTTCGCGCTGGCGCGGCGGATCGTGCTCGCGCACGGAGGCGCTCTGGAGGTGAGCAGCGCGCCGGGCCAGGGCACGACGATCACTATCCGGCTGCCGGCGCAGCCCCGCATTCCGACGTTCACCCCGTCCGTCATCGAGTCCACCGCACAGGGGTAGAGAAGGAGAGCCCGTGGCGACGATCCTGATCGTGGACGATGAGAAAAACTATCTCTGGATGCTGGGCGAACTGTTCCAGGGCGAGGGGTATGACGTGCTGACCTGCGAACGGGCGGAGGCCGCGCTGCCGTTGCTCGCGGATGGCCAGGTGGACCTGCTGGTGACGGATCTGCGCATGGCCGAAATGGACGGCATGGCGCTGCTGGGCCGGGCCAAAGACCTCTCGCCCGCCACGTCCACGATCATCATAACGGCGTTCGGCACGGTCGAGCGGGCCGTCGAGGCGATGCGGCTGGGAGCCTACGATTTCATCCTCAAGCCCTTCAATAACGCTGATCTCCTGCGCGCGGCGGCGAAGGCATTGGAGCGGACCGCGCTGCTGCGGGAAAATCTCCGTCTCTCGCAGACGCTCGCGCACCAGTATCGCTTCGACCAGCTCATCGGGAAAAGTCCCGTCATGCAGGAGGTGTTCGAGAAGATCACGCGCGTGACCGGCGCGAAGAGCCCGGTGCTTATCACCGGCGAGAGCGGCAGCGGTAAGGAGCTGGTCGCGCGCGCCATTCATTTCAACGGTCCGCGCGGCGGGCGGCCGTTCCTGCCGGTCAACTGCGGCGCGCTGACCGTCACGCTCGCCGAGAGCGAATTGTTCGGCCATGAACGGGGCGCGTTCACCGGCGCCAGCGCCCGCCACCTCGGCCTGTTCGAGCAGGCGAACGGCGGGACCCTGTTCCTGGACGAGATCGCCGAGCTCCCCCTGGCGCTGCAGGTGAAGCTCTTGCGGGTCCTGGACAGCCAGGAGCTCCGGCGGGTGGGCAGCGAGAAGGCCGTGGCGGTGGACGTGCGGATCCTGACCGCCACCAACCGCGATCTCAAGACCGACGTGCAGGCCGGACGGTTCCGCGAGGACCTGTTCTTCCGGTTGAGTGTGGTGCGGATCGATGTGCCGCCGCTACGCGAGCGGCCGGAGGACATTCCGCTGCTGGCGGAGGCCTGCCTCAAGAGTCTTGTGAAGGAAGGCGGCGTGCGCGGCTCGCGTTTCTCGGCTGCGGCGCTGGATCTTCTGGCGCGTCATGCCTGGCCGGGGAACGTGCGGGAACTTGAAAACGTGGTGGCACACGCCGCGCTGATGTCCAAGGGGGAGGAGATTCAGCCGGAAGACCTGCCGCTTGAGCTCGCAGCCACGGGAGAGTGGCTTTCCGCCCTTGCCCGCCTCTTGCCGCCCAAAGCCTTGCTTGATGACACGCTCACGGCCATCGAGCGGCACCTGATCTCCCGCGCGCTGGCTGAAAGCAACGGTGTCCAGGCGAGGGCGGCTGAACTCCTGGGCATCAGTCGGAGCCTTCTACAGTATAAATTGAAAGCACTCAACGACCCGTCCAATCCCGCAAACAGTTAAGGCCGCTCGCAGTCAAGTTTTTTTGACAACGATTCAAATTTTTTGACAAAACAGGGCAGGTATTCGCCTGATTCAGCTTCACACAAATCATAACTCGCTGAGAAACATAGGTACTCTGACATTCTGATAGATCGGCACAAACCCTGCTTCACTTGTTCTGTCTTTTGTCTTTCTAGGGGGTCTGTTTGTTGATTGCAACGTATGGGAAAAAGCACTGGGTGAGCGTGGCGGCCGGCATCGTGTGTTGTCTGGCCATGCTCACTTGGGCCGGCGTTGCGGCGGCCGACACCCAGCCGAATGAGTCTCATGGCACTCAGGATCATGGAGCGATGATCCACGGCGAGCACGGCGCATCGCAGGCCGTGGGTACCGATCATGGCGGTACGACCGACGAAGAAACGGCGTATGCACTGTTCATGCATCGTTCCTCCGGCATGGCGTTGATCCTGCTGGGCGCGCTGGTGCTGGCGGATCGCCTGACGCGGCGCCGCTACGGGGCATTCCAGATCGGGATCGGCGTTGTCTGGTTGGTATGCGGATTGCACCTGTTCATCAAGGCCGACCTAGAAGGCTGGCCCATTGGGCCGGCGAGCTTCCTGGAAAGTTTCTCGATGCCGACCGCGAGTGAGTGGATGCAGCATAAAGTCTTGTCCTTGATTCCGCTTGCCCTTGGTATCTGGACGTTCGTGTCACGCCGGGCGCCGATGAGCGCGCCGGTAAGCTATGCCGTGGGCGCAGTGCTGGCGCTGGGCGGCGCCGGGCTGCTGGTCCACCAGCACGCCGATCATCCGGGGATGGACATCGTGAATCTCCAGCACCGGCTCATGGCTATGACGGCGTTGTTCATTGCGGGCAGCTCGGTGGCTGACGGACTCAGCCACCTCGCCTGGAAGCTGAAGCCGTATCTCGTGCCTTCCGGGCTGATCATGCTCGGCCTTCAACTGGTGGTGTACGTCGAATGATGTTGTCTGCTTTTCAGTGGATCCTGTTGCTCCCCGTGGTCGGCGGCTCGGTCTTCGCGGTCCTCTGCCTGTTCGCGTCCCTGTGGCTCTGCGCGCGGCCCGCGCGTCCGTCCCGGCACACGTTCGCCGAGTGGCCGCCCGTCACGATTCTCAAGCCTGTCTGCGGTCTCGAAAAGAACCTGAAAGACAACCTGCGCAGCGCCTGTTTGCAAGAGTACCCGGAGTTCCAGGTCGTGTTCTCGGTCCAGGACACGCAGGACCCGGCCATTCCGCTGCTGCGGGATATTCAGCGGGAGTTCGGGCCGGACCGGGTGTCCGTGGCCGTCGAGAATCGCCATGCTGGTTGTAACGGCAAGATCAACAACCTGTTGGGCGGCCTCCCCTATGCCCGGTATGAGATCCTCGTGATCAGCGACAGCGACATCCGCCTGCAACCGGATTACCTGAAGGCGATCGTCGCCCCGCTCGCCGACCCCGAGGTCGGAGGCGTGTGCACGCTCTACAAGGCGGCCTGTGCGGGCACTTGGTTCGAGAAACTGGAACTTCTCACGCTCAATGCCGAATTCATGGCCAACGTGGTCTTCGCCCACGTTACCGGCGCCGCCAAGTTCTGCCTCGGCGCTTCGACCGCTCTGCGCCGCTCCACCCTGAAGGAGATCGGCGGGCTGGAGGCGCTTGCGGATTACCTGGTGGAAGACTACGAAATGGGCCGCCGCATCTGGACGTCCGGCAAGCGGATCGCCATCGTGCCGTATTTCGTCGACACGATGGTCGATCTCAAGACGCCCGGCCAGTGGTGGGGGCATCAGACCTACTGGGACCAGAACACGCGCGCGGCCCGGCCCGGCGGGTTCTTCGCCACGGTGCTGGTCCGGTCCGTCCCCTTCGCGCTGCTGTTCGCGGTGGCGAGGTTGGGCGATCCCGTGGGGCTGGCGGTCCTGGGCGCGGCCATTGCGCTGCGGCTGGCCACCGTGGCTGCGATGCTCGGGTGGGGGTTCCGCGACCGCGAAGGACTCAACAGCCTGGCGCTCCTGCCCCTCCGTGACGTGACGGCGCTTTTGTCCTGGCTGCTGGCCTTTACAAAGCGGACTGTCGTGTGGCGCGGCGCGGAATTCATCCTGACCTGCGATGGGCGCCTGGTTCCCAAGGAGGAAGCGGACGCGTGCGAAGGCTTATCGTCACCGGCGACGACTTCGGTCTCGCCGTCCCCGTGAACGAAGCGATCGAAGAAGCCCACCAGCGAGGCATCCTCACAACCGCAAGTCTGATGGTCGGGGCCGGCGCCGCGTCGGATGCGGTGGAGCGGGCGCGGCGGCTTCCGACGCTCCACGTGGGGCTTCATCTGGTGCTGGTCGAGGGACGCCCGGTTCTGCCCCCGAGCGAGATTCCCGATCTGGTGGACGGTCACGGCGAGTTTCCCGCCCATCTCGTCGGCGCCGGTTTTAAGTTTTTCTTTCGTCCGGGGGTGCGACGCCAGTTGGAGGCGGAGATCCGCGCCCAGTTTCAGGCGTTTCAGAACACCGGACTGTCGTTGGACCATGTCAACGCGCACAACCACATGCACCTGCATCCAACGGTGCTGGGGCTTGTCCTGAAAGTGGGGCGGGCGTTCGGGCTCAAGGCCGTCCGCGTTCCGTACGAGCCGCTCCTGCCGTCGTGGCGGGCGTCCGGAGGGGCCTTGCTCCCACGCGTGGCGGCCTGGCTGCTGACGGCGCCCTGGAACGGGCTGTTGCGGGCGCGCCTCCGGCGTGCCGGCGTGCGCTCGAACGCATTCGTCTTCGGCCTGCACGACAGCGGAAAGATGGATGCCGATCTCGTGTGTAGATTTCTGCGGCATCTGCCGCAGGGCGTGACGGAGATGTACTTCCATCCGGCCACGCGCCGATGCCCGGAGACCGATCGGACCATGAGCGACTACCACCATCAGCGCGAGTTCGAGGCCTTGACCAGTCCCGCGGTTCGCGAAGCGGTGCTGGCGTCCGGCGCGCAGCGGGTCGCCTTCAGCGAACTGTAGGCATCTCAGAGAAAACCGTGAGGAGACGATGATGCTCAGAGCCCTGATCGCCATGACGATCGCCGCCGCCGCCGCCGCGTTCGGCCAGATTCTGCTCCGCCAGGGGATGCAGCAGGTGGGGTCCTTGGAGCGATTCGCGCCCGGGGCGCTCGTGAGCTATTTCTGGGCGGCCCTGTGCAATCCATACGTCATCGGAGGCACCGTCCTGAACGCGGTCTTTTATTTTCTGTTTCTTGCCTCCCTGTCCTGGGTGGGCGTCACCGTTGTCTTGCCCCTGACCGCCATCGAGTTCGCCTTTGCGGCGGCTCTGGCCGTCGTGATTCTCAACGAGACGGTCCCGGCGCTTCGCTGGGCCGGCATCGCATTGGTGATCCTGGGCGTCATTTTAATCAGCATAGCGGGAGGAGATGCATGAGAAGGAGTGGAACATGACAAGCAACAAACCCGACACGACCGCAACCGCGCCGTCGCGCAAGGTCCCGGCCGCCAAAATCCAGTTTCTGCCGGAGGACCGGGCGTGGATCGCCGAACGGATCCAGGAAGTGCTGGCGACGGGCCAGCTCACCCTCGGGAAATACGGGACGGAGTTCGAGCAGAAGTTCGCCCAGTTCTGCGGCGTCCGCCACGCTGTGGCGGTCAACAGCGGCACCAGCTCGCTGGAGATCATCCTGCGCGCCCTCGGCGTCGAGGGGAAGGACGTTCTGGTCCCGACCAATACGTTTTTTGCGACCGCGGCGGCCGTCGTGCATGCCGGGGCGCGGCCCGTCCTTGTGGACATGGATCCGGAGTCCTTTGCCGTCCGGCCGGAGGACGTGGAAGCGGCCCTCACGCCGAAGACCGCCGGGATCGTGGTGGTGCACATCGGCGGGATCGTGTCGCGGCGCATCGGGGCGCTTCAAGAATTGGCCCGGAAGAAGGGGCTCTGGCTGGTCGAGGACGCCGCTCACGCCCATGGCTCGTCCTACAACGGCGTGCGGGCCGGCTCGTTCGGGGTCGCCGGCTCCTTCAGCTTCTATCCCACCAAGGTCATGACCTCCGGAGAAGGCGGCATGATCGTCACCAACGACGACCGCATCGCCGAGGAGGCACGGATCTATCGCGACCAGGGCAAGGCCAGTTTCACGCAGAACGCCCACACGCGCATGGGCTACAACTGGCGGATGTCCGAGCCCCACGCGATCATCGGCCTGAAGCACCTGGAGCGCCTGCCGGCGATGATCGCCGACCGGCAGAGGATCGCCGCGATCTACGACCAGGGCCTCAAGGCGTTCCGCAACCTTGACCGGCTGCAGGTCCCGGCCGGCGGCATCTGCAACTACTACAAGTACATCGTCGTGCTGAAGGAAAAACGGGACCGCAAGGCGCTCAAGGCCACGCTGCGCGAGCAGTATGGTGTGTCGTTGGCGGGGGAGGTCTACGAAGACCCGTTGCACAAGCAGCCAATCTTCGAACAATACCTCACGCGTGCGTTGCCGGTCTCGGAAGATTACTGCGCGCGGCACCTGTGCCTGCCCGTCTTTTCGGGCATGGAGGAGGCGGACGCCCGCCAGGTGCTGGGCGCGTTGAAGGACGTCATCGGTTAGGAAAGGAGTCGGCGCCATGGCCAAAGTCGCAGTGACAGGAGGAAGCGGATTCATCGGTTCGCACGTCGTGGATGCGTTGATCGATGCGGGGCATCAGGTGACCGTGATCGACCACCGCGTCCGGCCGCACCGGGCGGATGTGGGATACGAAGATGTGGACCTCATGGACCTCTCATCGGTCCTGGCCGCCACCAGGGGCATGGAGCACGTGTTCCACCTCGCGGCGGTCTCCAACGTCAACTACGCCTACAAGTATCCGGTCTATACCACGGCGCTCAACGTGATGGGCACCGCCCACGTCATGGAAGCCGCCCGGATCAACGGCGCGAAGCGGGTCTACCTGGCCTCGACGGTGTGGGTCTATAACGGCGCCCCGAGCGGCAAGCCGGCTGATGAGACCGTCCCGTTCTACCTGGAGGGCGCCGGCCACATCTACACCTCGACCAAGATGGCCGCCGAGATGATCTGCCACAACTACCATCAGCTCTATCAGGTGCCGTTCACCGTCCTGCGCTACGGCATTCCGTACGGCCCGCGCATGCGCGAGGAGTTGCTGATTCCGATTTTTCTGAAGAAAGCCCTGAACGGGCAGGCGCTCACGGTGTCCGGAAAAGGTGATCAGTACCGCAATTTCGTGTATGTGCGCGACATGGCCGAGGCGCACGTCCTGGCGATGAAGGACGCCGCGGCGAACCAAACCTACAACCTGGAAGGCCGCCGCAAGGTCACGGTCCTGGAAGTCGCCGAGGGCCTCAAGAAGCTCGTCGGCGATCAGGTCAAAATCGAATTCACTCCGGAGCGGCCGGGGGACTTCGGCGGCAAGGAAATCTCGGCGGAGAAGGCGCGCCGGGACCTCGGCTGGCAGCCGTCGGTGGAATTCGAGGACGGGCTGAAGCGGACCGTGGAATGGTTTCGCCAGAAGTGGGGCAAGTGACCTCCGGCCTCAAGTCGGTCTAAAAGCAACCAGCGTCTCCCGCCTTGACTGCAAGCCCGTCTTGTGGTCTGCTCTCACCTTCGCTTGCTCGAAGTCGTTAACTTTGTAGGAAATTTGCCGAGATAGTTGTCGGCTCGGCAGGTAGAGGGCATTGCTGGGCGTGGATTCATCAAAGCTGTCATGCTGAGGCGTGCGCACTGCCTGCTGGGGGCGCTCGCCTGCCTGCTGGTGCTTGGAGCCCCGGCCGCCCAGGGGCAGACTCTCAACAAGCAAAGCGACGATGTGGCTAAGAAGGGCGCCACCAGGTACAAAAAATGCGTCGCCGGCCCTCCGTCCGCGCCCGGCAGGACGTGCACGGTCACGCAGCGGCGCCCCATGCCGCCGCCTGTTCAACCGGCACAAGTCGTCCAGCGTTCGCTGTCTCCTCTGCCGGCGCAGGCTCCCGAGCCTGGACTTCCTTCCGGCAAATCCGCGACCGAGAAAGTCGATGTGGTCGTTCCGCCCAAGACGGCGGTGGTGGCCGAGGCACAGAGTAAGCCCGCCGCCGCCGAGCCTGCGAAGCAACCTGAGACGTCTGCCCATGAGGAGGAAACCGTCCCGGGGGAGTTGACGGAGCAGGTTTCCGAGGATGTGCATCCCAGGCACGAGCATGTGCTGAAATCCTTGCCGGCGAAGGGCGACTGGACGGTGATTCCGCTGCCGGCGTTCTCCTACGCCCGCAACGAAGGTTCTTGGGCCGGCGCGCTGGTTCCGATCTTGAGAGCGAACGAGAAGGAGGAACTCGAAGACATCTTTGCGCCCCTCTATCTCCACAACAATATGATCAAGGAGACTTTCTCGCTCAACTATTATGGCTATCGCAACGAAACCATCCAGTATCGCGCGATTGCCGCCTACGCCTCGAAAGTCGAGCGGCATGTCGAACTCAGCTTCAAAGACACGGGCGCCGCCGCCGGCCGCTATATCCTGGCGGCCGAAGGCAACTGGTTCAAGAACGCCTTCACCCGGTTTTTCGGCGTCGGGAACAACGCGGCCGAAGAGAAGGAATCAACCTACACCTCACGGGAAGCCAACATCCGGCTCAGCGCCGGCATCAACCTGAACGAGGATTTCTCTCTGCTCTGGACCGAGCGGTACCGTGATGTGCGGGTCGAAACCGGGATCGTTCCCACGCTGCCTCAAACCAAACCGCTGTTCCCAGGGATCGAAGGAATCGCAGGCGCGCAGATCTTCGCGCATCGCCTGACAGCTCTCTACGACACTCGTGACCATCTGCTGACACCTGTGAAGGGCACGTACGTCTCGCTTTACGGAGAAATGGCGCACAACCTCATGCACGACGAGGCAGACCGCTGGCTCCGGCTCTCGCTGGACGCCCGCCATCTCATGCCGCACGCGTCCGGACGCATGGTCTTCGTGGCCCGCTTTCTGGTGGACAAGCTCTTCAGCCAGGGGGTGCCCTTCTATGAGCGGCCGACGCTGGGGGGAGAGAACACGCTGCGGGGATTCGGCCTCAACCGGTTCACCAACGATAATCTGCTTCTGATCAATCTGGAGGAACGCATCCGGATCCTGTCGAAGCGCGTGTTCGACAATCCCATCGAACTGGAGTTGGCGCCGTTTCTGGACGTGGGGCGCGTGAACCGCGACTTTGCCGCTCGCTTCACGAACACGCAAGTCAATCCCGGCGTGGGCATCCGCGTGATTTCCAGACCCAACGTCGTGGGGCGGCTGGACGTGGCCAACGGGAAAGACGGTAGCACCGTCTTCGTCGGCCTTGACTACCCGTTTTAAGATGGGCGTGGCGTCCTGGCGACACGGCGTCACGCCCTATCAATGGCGGGTCCTGCTCGTGGCCTGGCTCGGGTGGGTCTTCGATTCCATGGACGCGACGATCTATGCGATCGTCCTCCATCCCGCCCTGCATGAGCTGCTCCACGCCGGATCGAGCGGGCCTCCCGTCAGCGACGGTGACATCGGCTGGTACGGCGGCATCATCTTCTCGATTTTCCTGATCGGCTGGGCGGTCGGCGGGGTGCTGTTCGGCGTGGCCGCCGACTATTTTGGCCGGACCAAGACACTGATCGCCACGATCCTCATCTACGCGGTGTTCACCGGCCTGGCGGCGCTCTCGGAAACCTGGTGGCACCTGGCGATTTACCGGTTTCTGACGGCACTCGGGGTCGGCGGCGAATGGGCCGCGGGCGCGGCTATTGTGGCGGAGGTCTGGCCTGAGGAGAAGCGCGCCAGGGCGGCCGGCATACTCCAGTCGGCCTGGGCGGTCGGTTTTTTCCTTGCCGCCGCGTTCAACCTGCTGTTGCGTGGATACGGCTGGCGGGTCCTGTTTGTCGTCGGCGTGGCGCCGGCTCTGGTGGCCCTCTTGGTCCGGCTGTGGGTGAAAGAGCCGGAGCGCTGGGTGAAGGCTCACGCGCAGGAAGTGCAGTCCGGCGAGATCCGGCGCGTCAAGCTCCTGGAGCTCTTCCGGGGCGATCTGCTCCGGCCCACGCTCGTGGGGTCCGGGCTTGCGTTCGTGGCGGTGTTCGGATTGTGGGGCGCGACGAATTGGACCGCGACGCTGGTCCGGCGGCTGCCCGACATGAAGGGATTGGACGCCGCGACGGTTGCCACCAACATCAGCTACGCCATCATGTGGCTGAACGTCGGTGCGCTGGCAGGGTATCTCTCCTTCGGCCCGCTCGCGGATCGCTTCGGGCGCCGACCCGTCTTCGCGCTGATGTGCGCAGGCAGCTTTGTGATGCTGCCGGTCATCTTTCTGGTCCCGCGCCCCTACGAACACGTGCTGCTGCTGCTCCCCCTGCTGGGGTTTTTCAACAACGGGATATTCAGCGGGTTTCCCATTTATCTCCCGGAGCTGTATCCCACCCGCATTCGCGCGACGGGTGCGGGCGTCTGCTTCAACGCCGGCCGCGTGCTGGCCTCGGTCGGGCCGTTTCTCACCGGATTCCTGGAGCAATCACTGGGGAGTCTGGGGCGGGCGGCAAGCGCGATCGCGCTCATCTATCTGGTGGGCCTCGCGATCCTGCCGTTCGCGCCGGAGACGCGCGGCAAGCCCTTGCCGGAGTGAGACGACGCCTAGCTCCTGGCCGTGCGCTCGAACACCTTGGCGTCGATGAACAGCTCGAGCAGGCTCTTGTCCACCTTGCCCTCCTTCGCCTCGTAGCCGAGAATGTCGAGGGCCTTGGCGGCCGGCATGGCCTTCTTATACGGGCGGTCGGAGGCGGTCAGCGCGTCGTAGATGTCGCTGATGGTCATCATGCGGGTCTGCACCGGAATCTCCGGCGCCGAGATCGAGCGCGGGTAGCCCTTGCCGTTCAGCTTCTCATGGTGGCCGTAAGCGATCTCCGGGATCCGCCGCAGCTTGCTGGTCCACGGGATCGTGGCCAGGAAGCGGTAGGTGTGCGTGACGTGACTCTCGATCTCCAGGCGGTCCTCGTTGGTGAGGCTGCCCTGGGGGATGGACAGGCTGACCAGTTCGGACATGGTGAGAAAGGACTTGGAGCCCTCGTAGGAGCTGAATTTCTTCGCGGCGATCTCGTTGAGCCGCTCGCCCCCCCCTTTTTCCAGCACGGTTGGAACATTGCAGCTCAACAGGAATTCCAGGATCTCTTCGGTCTCCGCCAGCTTAAGGGCCAGGTCCACATCGACCTTGGCGAGCAGTTCGGCGGTTTCTGTGGGGTTCGAGAACTGGTAGATGGAGATCTTGCGTTCCAAGGCCTCCTTCTCCAGCGTCCGCTTGATGAAGTCGAAGCGCGCCTTGAGGACCGCGACCTCGGCGGGATAGAGTTTTTCGGCCTTGACCAGCACGTTCTCCCGCACGCCGACTTTGCCGAAGTCGTGCAGGAGGGAGGCGTAGCGAATCTCCTTCATCTGATCGTAGTCGAAGGTGACGGGGGCGAACGGGCCGGTCTCGACCCGGTCCACGATCTCTGCGAGGCCGCAGGTCAGGGTCGCGACCCGGCCGGAATGCCCGGAGGTGGTGGGGTCGCGGGCTTCGATCGCCACGACGCTGGCCGCGATGAAGCCCTCGAAGAGTTTGTTGATCTCGTCATAGAGGATCGCGTTCTCGATGGCGGAGGCGGCCTGCCCGCCCAAGGCCATCAAGAGCTCTTCATCTTCGGCGTCGAAGGGAGGGCCGGGCGAGCCCTTTTCGATCTCGGCCTCGTGCCCCGCGGCATTTTTATTCAGGACCTGGAGCACCCCGACCACGTCCTCCTTGGTCGAGAGCATCGGGACGGTGAGCATATTCCGGGTATGGAAGCCGGTCCCCTTGTCGACGGCGGGATTGAAGCGGGGGTCCGCATAGGCATCGAGGATGTTTAGCGGCTTTTGGGTCTGGGCGACGTGGCCCGCGATGCCCTTGTCGGCGGGGAACCGGATCTCCCGCGCGCCCTGGGCCACCTTGCTCCACAACTCGTTCTTGTCCTTGTCCAACAGGAAGATGCTGCCGCGGGTGGCATCGACCACCGAGCGGGCGTGCTCCACGACTTCCTCGAGCAGGACGCCGAGGTCCCGTTCCGTAGCCATGGCCTTGGCCACGTCCAGGATCGTCTCGAGCTTTTGGATGCGCCGCTCTTTCGGGTCCAGGTTCGGCACGCGCGCCTTCCTCCAGGAGGGAGCCATTCAGAGTACGCTTTCCGTGCGAGACGTTCAACGAAGTAGGCTATACTACAGGCTGGTATGCGAATCTGCCCCCAGTGCCGCCTCATCGCCTCGGACGACCCGCGGTGCCCTGAATGCGGGTGGAACACCGCTACCGCGGTTGGCGGCGCTCCGCCGCCGCTCGCCGCGCGTCACGCCGACAATCTGAAGTACATGTCCATCTTCACCGCGCTGATGTTCGGGGCGTCCCTGATCGGGGCCTTTACGACGACGCGAGGCGATCATTTCATGCCCGCCGTCTCGATCGCGCTGTTCGTCACCGGGCTCATCGCCGATATCTTTTTGCTCCTGCTCATCAACCGGACGGCGTCCTTGTTCGCCGAGGCCGGCCGCTGGACCGTGGGCGCCGCGCTCACATTTCCGTTCGGCACGCTGATTTTCGCCTGGCTGCTCGCCCGGCGGGTCCGGCTGAGCGGCGCCGGGGCCCGTCCTTCCGCCGGGACCGAGAACTGACCTCACCGCCTACATGCTGAGCTTGAAGAAGAGGGCGTGACGTACCGAATTCCGGCGCTTGCGCCGCTCTTGCCAATCGGCTAAGCTGAATTTTCATGTTGAGCGCCTTTTTGTTAAACTTAGTAGAGAGGAGGATGAGACCGTGAAAGAACGAATGTTAGCAGTGGCGGCGGTGCTGGTTCTGGCGCTTGTGGGATGCGCGGGTCCCGGCGAGGTCCTCAAGTTCTCGGCTTCGGCGGATGCGGTCCCGGCGCCGGAGAAGGCGCAGCATGCGCTGCGGGTGGCGGTCGTTCCGTTCGAGGATCTGCGGGCCGACAAGGGCACGATCGGGCGGTACCAGCATTATGTGGAGACGCGGGTGGACCAGCTCGTCCCCGAGCCGGGCTCGGCGGCGGAGCAGGTCACGGCGTTTGTCGCGGACTACTTGAAGCGTGCAGGCTTCCAGGTGACCCGCGTGCCATCGGGCGCGGCGGCGGGCTCGGCCGACGTCGTGCTCACGGGCCAGATCGAGTCGTACTGGAACGAGGCCCAGGGACGGTTCTTCCGCACCGAGCTGACGTCCGGGAACCGGCTGGTGATCCGGGCGTCCAACGCGAGCGACAGCAGCACGGTCCGCACCTCGGTGGCGGGCGACGCGACCACGAAGGTGGTCTGTTTCTGTCTCACCGATCTGGAGAAGCTGAACAGCGAGGCCCTGGCGCAGAGCCTGAGCCGGTTCCTCGGGGACGTGACCGTGTCGGATCGAGGGCTCAAGCCCAAGCGGTAAACACCGTATTATAGAGTAGCGCCATGGCCAAACCGCCCGTTCCGGACGATCAGCTCCGACGGCAATTCGAGGATCTGCTGGCGCTGCCCGACACGGACTCGCAGGCCGCGCTGCTCAAGGACCTGCTGGGGTCGGTCCTTCGGCTGAACGAGTCCCGGCTGGACATGCTCGATCTCAAGATCGTGCACCGCAGTCTGCGGGAGATGCGCTACGCGTTCCGGGCCTTCAAGCCCTACCGGGACCGGCGCAAGGTCAGCATCTTCGGCTCGGCCCGCATCCCGCAAGATAATCCCCTGTGCGACCTCGCGCGCCGCTTCGCCCGACTCCTCGCCGGGCGCGGCTACATGGTCATCACGGGCGCCGGCGAGGGCATCATGCGGGCGTCGAACGAGGGCGCCGGGCGGGAGAACAGCTTCGGCGTCAACATCCTGCTGCCGTTCGAGAACGAGCCCAACCCGACGCTCATGGATGACCCCAAGCTCATCCACTTCAAGTATTTCTTCACGCGCAAGCTGTTCTTCGCCCGCGAGTCACACGCCAGCGTCATGTTTCCCGGCGGCTTCGGGACGCACGATGAGACGTTCGAGATCCTCACGCTGCTCCAGACGGGCAAGAACAATCCCCATCCCGTCATCATGATGGACCTGCCGGGCGGCACCTACTGGAAGGAATGGGAGCGCTTCGTCCGGGAGAACCTGCTGGCCGCGAGCCTGATCGCGCCGGCGGACCTGGGGCTTTTCCGGATCGTGGATTCGGCCGAGGCCGCCGTGGACGAGATCGACGGGTTCTACCGGAACTATCATTCCAGCCGGTTCGTGAAGGACCGGCTGGTGCTCCGCCTGCGGCAGCCGCTGACGGCCGCGCAGGTGGACGACCTCAACGTCCGGTTCGCGCATCTCTGCCCGGACGGCAAGATCGAGCAGTGCCCAGCCCTCCCGGAGGAAGCGGACGAACCCGAGCTCCTCGCGCTTCCCCGGCTGGTCGTACCGTATCACAGGAGGAGCGCCGGAGGTCTCCGGCAGCTCATTGATGTCGTGAATGCCCTGGCGGTCTAGCGAAGAAACCGAGCCGGCCCCGGCCCGGTCCTCTTAGTGCCGTAGGGTCATGGAAATGGTGCTGCTGCGCGCTCCGAAAAACTTCCTGGAGAACTCCTCCACCACCACCGCGTCGTAGCCCTTGCAACTGAAGATGTCGAGGTAGGCCCGGTTCGTGTCGTTGGCGAAGTGTCCGCTGATCAGGGAGGTCTCGATGAGCTGGATCATCGAGTAGCCCGCCACCCGCCCGTCTCCGAAATGGACGATCTGGCAGTCGCCGTACCGTTTCATCCCGATCAATTTGCAGAGGGCGATGACATAGGCCTCGATATGGTTGCGGTCCCGAATGGTTTCGGGCTGACAGTCCTGGAGATCAACTGAAGTGGAGAGGCCCCAAGCTTTCCCTTCGCCGATCAGCTCGTCCGTCGAGCCCACCGGCGCGGGAGTTGGGGCCGTGGTTGGCAAGATCGCACCTTCGGCATTTGCTAATGGACTCATTGTTGTCGCGCACCTCCTTGTTGAGAAACGATTGTTGCTCTCGTCACCACCTGCCTCAGGCGAAATATAACACAGTTTTTTCCCGTCGCAACTTTTTTCGGAAAAAAATCCGTCAGTGATCTTTCGACGGCACGTAATCCCGGATGCGCGTATGCGCTTCCTCGACCGCCATCTTTCCCAATTCCACCTGCCGCCGCACCCACAGTTCGTGCTGCTCGCGCAGATGGTGCTCCTGGCGACGCTGAAACGCGCCGCCGCCCAGCGTCCAGATCGACGTGTAGAGCGTGTCTTTCTGCGACGAGAGCAGGCCCGCCTGGCCGAGCGCCGCTTCCTCGTCAAAGACCGGCGAGTCCCACGTCCAGGTCTCATCGTATTGGGGCGCGGTGGCGCAGGCGGCGATGAAGAGACAGCAAAGAAGCAGGGCCACAGACTTCATGGCGGGAGCATAGCGGGGCGGAGACTGCGAATCAAGAATTGTCGGGGGAGAATCCTCGTCGCAACTGGTTCTCCGAGATCACGGTGGCGGTGACGAACTGAAGCAGGTAGTCGGGGCCGCCTGCCTTGGCGCCGATCCCCGAGAGCCGGCCGCCGCCGAACGGCTGTCGGCCCACGAGCGCGCCGGTGATCCCCCGGTTGATGTATAGGTTGCCGACCAGGAACTCCTCGCGGGCGCGGACGATGTGGCGGGGACTGCGGGAGTACAGGCCGCCGGTCAGCGCGTAGTCCGACGCGTTGGCCATCGCCAGGGCCTCGTCGAAGTCGTGCGCTCGGAGCACGGCCAGCACCGGCCCGAAGATTTCTTCACATGCCAGGCGATGTGTGGGGCGGATGCCGGTGAAGATCGCCGGCCCGACGAAATTGGCCCCCGGCCGCTTGTCGAGATCAGGCAACAGGACAGGCGTTCCCTCCTGTCCGGCGATGCCGAGGTACTCCATGACCTTCCGCACCGCCCGTTCGTCGATCAGCGGCCCGAGCCCCGTGCCCGGCTCCTCAGGAGGGCCCACCCGCACGCTCCGGGCCGCCTCCACGAGCCGCTCGACAAAGACGTCGTGGATCGAATCCATTACGATGACACGCGAGCAGGCGGAGCACTTCTGGCCCTGATAGCCGAGAAAGGAGGCCGTCACGCCCGCGACCGCCTCGTCGAGGTCGGCCGTGTCGTCCACGATGATCGCGTTCTTGCCGCCCATCTCCGCGATGACCTTCTTCACCGCTCGCTGCCCCGGCCGGACGTACGCGGCCTCGGCGATGATCTGCAGGCCGACGGCCTTCGAGCCGGTGAAGGCGATGACGGGAACATCGGGATGGGCGACGAGGCAGCGCCCGACGTCCGGCCAGCCGGGCAGGAATTGCAGGACGCCGTCAGGGAGCCCGGCTTCGCGGAAGGCTTCCACCAGCGCGTGGCCGGTGACCGGCGAGCGCTCCGAGGGCTTGAACACCACGGCGTTGCCGGTAACCAGCGCCGCCGCCACCATGCCGGTCGGGATGGCGAGCGGAAAATTCCAGGGCGAGAGGACCGCCGCGACGCCGCGGGGACGATACACCAGATGATTGAGCTCACCCGGCTCGTGCCCCAGGCGCAGAGGGTGCATGAGCCGGCGCATGTGCCGGCTGTAGTATTCCAGGAAGTCGATGGCTTCGGCCACGTCGGCGTCGGCCTCGCGCCAGCCCTTGCCCGCTTCGAAGACTTCCAATGCTGCCAGCTCGAACCGCCGCCGGCGCAGCACGCCCGCGCAGGCGGAGAGCACGGCCATACGGTCCCGCGGCGGAATGTCGGCCCACGTCCGGCCTGCGGCCCTGGCGCGGGCGACCGCCTGGGCCCCCGCCCCGGGCGCGGC
>Ga0080064_1001834_pt1 | contig 39789 bp, 35 predicted proteins | sample Subgrocontami54m_FD_69260 | JGI IMG/M metagenome (GOLD analysis project Ga0080064, IMG submission 69260) | Subsurface groundwater microbial communities from S. Glens Falls, New York, USA - GMW46 contaminated, 5.4 m (SPADES assembly) (version 2) ...
GCCAGATCTGCGAACGCGAGATCTCGGCGGTCGCCGCGTCTTCCATCAGGTTGAAGACCGGCACGCAGCCGTTGCCCGCGAGCCAGGCCCCCAGGTACTGGATGCCGACCGAGATGTTGTTCCGCACGCCGGCCTCGGTGATCGGTCCTTCCGGGCGGAAGTCTAGCAATTCCCTCGCCGCGACCTTCACGTCGGGGCGTTGCCGGTCGTATTGGTTGGGCTGCGGCATGTGCTGGTCGAACACGGCCTTCGCAACCGGCACCAGACCCGGGTGCGCGACCCAGGTGCCGTCGCAACCGTCGGTGACCTCGCGCAGCTTGTCCTGCCGCACCTTCTCGATCGCGGCGTCGTTGGCCGCCGGATCATTCTTGATCGGGATCTGCGCCGCCATGCCCCCCATCGCCGGCGCGCCGCGCTGATGGCAGGTCTTCACGAGCAGCAGGGCATAGGCGCGCATGAACGGCGCGGTCATCGTCACCTGCGCGCGATCGGCGAGGCAGAAATCGCGGTTCGAGCGGAATTTCTTGATGCAGGAAAAGATGTAATCCCAGCGGCCGATGTTGAGGCCGGCGGTGTGATCCTTCAGCTCCCACAGGAATTCGTGCATCTCGAACGCTGCCAGCACCGTTTCGATCAGGCAGGTCGCCTTGATCGTGCCTTGCGGCACGCCGAGTTCCTTCTGCGCCAGGGTGAAAATCTCGTTCCACAGCCGGGCTTCGAGATGCGACTCCATCTTCGGCAGGTAGAAGTACGGCGCGCTGCCGCGAGCGACGAGTTCCTTCGCGTTGTGAAAGAAGTACAGGGCGAAATCGAAGATCCCCCCGGCCACCGGCTGGCTGTCGACGGTCACATGTTTCTCGTCGAGGTGCCAGCCGCGCGGACGCACCATCAGCACCGCGGTCTTCTCCTCCAGTCTGTAGCGCTTGTCCCCCTGCTCGAAGGTGATCGAGCAGCGCACGGCATCGCGCAGGTTGATCTGGCCGTCCACCAGGTTGAACCAGGTCGGGCAGTTGGAGTCTTCGAAATCGGCCATGAAGGTCGACGCGCCGGAATTGAGCGCGTTGATCACCATCTTGCGATCGGTGGGCCCGGTGATCTCGACGCGCCGGTCGAGCAGGTCTCGCGGCTGCGGCGCGACGCGCCACTCGGAATCGCGAATTTCCTTGGTCTCGTCGAGAAAATCGGGCAGCCGACCCGAGTTGAACTGCTCCTGCCGCGCCGCCCGCGCGGCAAGAAGCGTCCTGCGTCGCGGCTCGAATTCGCGGTGCAGCCGCGCCACGAAGGCAAGCGCGGCGGGCGAGAGGATCTGGTCGAAACCCGGTGCAATGGCGCCGGTGGTCTGCATGCCAGCGGGAAGCGAAAGACCCATCGGAGAATCCCGGTCAGACGAAGAAAAGGCGGATCTTAGTCGAATTCCTCCGTCGTCTCGCCCGCACAGATCAAGAAAATCTTCCTATGCGCGGATCAGGGTGACCATCGCGCCTCGGCCATCCGGTCAGCGCGGAGTCAGGCGCCTTCCTCGTCCCGGGCGTCGATTCCAAGCTCCTGGATCTTGCGCGCAATCGTGTTTCGCCCCATACCGAGGAGGCTCGCGGCCTCGACCCTGCGCCCGCCGGCATGCGCAAGCGCTTTGCGGATCAGCGCGCGCTCGAACTGCTTCGTCAGCTCCTGCATCATTCCACTCGCGCCCTGCGCGAGGCGCCGCTCGACTTCATGCTCGAGGGAACCGATCCAGCCCGCCGGTGCCGGCGCAGCCTCGCCACGGATTTCCGGAGGCAAATCGGCCAGCCCGACGATCTGCCCCGGCGCCATCACGGTGAGCCAGTGGCAGAGGTTTTCGAGTTGCCGCACGTTGCCGGGAAACGGGAACTGCGCCAGATGCGCGAGCACCTCGCCCGAGAGCCGCTTCGGTTCGACGCCGAGATCCTTGGCGCTGCGCGCGAGAAAATGCCGGGTGAGAAGCGCGATGTCCTCGGGGCGCTCGCGCAGGGGCGGCAGACGCAGGCGGATGACGTTCAGGCGGTGAAACAGGTCTTCACGGAAACTGCCCTCGCGAACACGCTGTTCGAGATCCTGGTGCGTGGCGGCAATGACGCGAACGTCGGCGCGCAGCGGCTGGTGGCCGCCGACGCGGTAATAGGTGCCGTCGGAGAGAACGCGCAGCAGCCGGGTCTGCAATTCGGCGGGCATGTCTCCGATCTCGTCGAGAAACAGCGTTCCGCCCTCGGCCTGCTCGAAGCGCCCGCGGCGCAACTGCTGCGCGCCGGTGAACGCGCCCCGCTCATGCCCGAACAGCTCCGACTCCAGCAGTTCGCGGGGCATGGCCGCCGTGTTGATCGCCACGAAGGGCTTTGCGGCCCGCGGTCCATGCCGGTGCAGCGCGCGCGCAACCAGTTCCTTTCCGGTGCCCGATTCGGCGGTCACCAGGACCGTGGCGCTCGACTGCGAAAGCCGTCCGATCGCGCGAAACACGTCCTGCATCGCGGGGGCCTGGCCGAGGATTTCCGGCGTGGCGCCTGCCGGCTCGTGGGCCGCCGCTTCGCGCTGCCCCTCCTCGAGCGCCCGACGGATCAGTTCCACCGCGCGATCGACGTCGAAAGGTTTCGGCAGATACTCGTAGGCGCCGCCGTGGAACGCGCTCACGGCGGAATCGAGATCCGAGTATGCAGTCATGATGATCACCGGGATCGCGGGAAACTGCTGTTTCACCAGGCGCAGCAGTTCGATGCCCGAATCGCCCGGCATCCGGATGTCGGAGACGAGCACCTGCGGGGCGCCTTCGCGAAGCGCGCCGAGCGCTTCCTGCGCCGAGGCGAACGATTCGAACGCGATCCCCTCGCGGCCGAGCGCCTTCTCCAGCACCCAGCGAATCGATCGGTCGTCGTCTACGATCCAGACCGGCTTCATGTCAGCGGCAGCAAGATCCTGAAAACGGTACGCCCGGGGCGGCTTTCGCAGTCGATCATGCCGCCGTGATAGTGAACGAAGGTCTGCGCCAGCGACAGGCCCAGGCCGCTGCCGCCCTCGCGCCCGGACATGAGGGGGTGAAAGATCCGCTCCTGGATTTCCACCGGCACGCCCGGCCCATCGTCGATCACCTGCAATTCTAGTGCCAGCTTATGACGCTGCCGCGCGATGGTGATCTGGCGCGCGATTCGGGTGCGCAGGATGATGCTGCCGCGGCGCCAGGGCCGGTTTGTTTCCGAAGTCAGGGCCTGCGCCGCGTTGCGCACCACGTTGAGAAGCGCCTGGATCAGCTGCTCGCGGTCGCCTTCCAGGTCCGGAACGCTCGGGTCGTAATTGCAGATGATCGTCACGCCCTGCGAAAACTCGGCGAGCACGAGGGCGCGCACGCGCTCCAGCACTTCGTGGATGTTCAAGGGCGCCGGCCGCGGCATCTGCTGCGGCGTAAGCAGGCGGTCCATGAGGGATTGCAGGCGATCGGCCTCCCCGATGATGACCTGCGTGTACTCGCGCAGCTCGGCGCGCCCGAGTTCGCGTTCGAGAAGCTGTGCCGAGCCGCGCACGCCCCCGAGCGGATTGCGGATCTCGTGCGCCAGATTGCGGATCAGCTCGCGGCTCGCGGCCTGTTGATCGATCAGGCGCTCCTCGCGTTCGATGCGAAGCTGCTCGCCGATCGGCCGCAATTCCACGACGAGCGGTGCGTCGGCGGCGTCGGTTCTCGCGACCACGCAGGCGAGCGCCAGCGGCTCGCCGCCGGGCCGTTCGAAGTGCAGGCTCTGGCTGGCGAAATCCCAGCGCGCCTGCAACGCGTCGTCGAGCAGCTTTTCGAGTTCGGCGCGCTCGGCGAAAAGCGCCGGCAACTCCTGCCCGCGCAGGTTGCGCGCCGCGATCGCCAGCAGGTTCTCCGCAGCGGGATTGCCGTACTGCACGCGGAACCGCTCATCAAGGACGAGCACCGCGGTGGCAAGAAGCTCAAGCCCGGCGAATCGGCCGGTCATGGCGCCCCTTCAGCGATACAGGTTGGCGAGTTCCCGCTTCAGCGCTTCGATGTTCTTGCTGTGCACTTCGACCGTATCGCGGAAAGGCCGCAGCCGCTCCAGCACCCTGGCGTAATTCTTCTCGTCCCCGGTGCGGGTCGCCTCCTGCTCCGCGAGTTTTCGCTGAGCTTCCGCGAGCAGGCTCTGCTCCTGCGCCAGTTCGCGCTCCAGGGTCTCGCGCTGGCGTTCGCGCGCCGTCGCGCGGTCGTTGGACGATTCCTTGGGAAAGTTCGGCGGCGAAGCGGACTTCGCCGGCGGCTTCTGCACTCCGGGCACCACGGTGAGGCGTTGCTGGTGCACCACGCGACAGTCCTTTCCAACCGTGTCCGATTTCTGGTTGGTGAGGATCGTCTTGCCGTCCTTGTCCTTGCAATTCCACAGGGTTTCGAGCTGCTCGCCCTTCGCCTGCGCGAGCGCGAGCGCCGGCACGGCGAGTACCGCGGCAACCAGAGTCAAGCCGGCGAAACGGTGCATCGGTCAGCAGTTCGATCGAGGTGAACAATTCAAGTCTATGCCACGGCTTGCAGGTTGGGCAAACTTCGTCCCAAAAGACGAAGGGCGGGTCGCCCCGCCCTTATCCTGACGCAAATCCGCGCTTGACCGTCTACGAACTGTAGTACATGTCGAATTCGAGCGGGTGCGTCGTCATGCGGAAGCGGGTGAGTTCCTCTTCCTTGAGCGCGATGTACGCTTCGAGCAAATCCTCGTCGAACACGCCGCCCTTGGTGAGGAAGGCGTGATCCTTCTTCAGGCACTCGAGCGCCTCTTCGAGCGAGGCGCACACGTGCGGCACCTTGGCTTTTTCCTCCGGCGGCAGGTCGTACATGTTCTTGTCGATCGGATCGCCCGGATGGATCTTGTTCTGCACCCCATCCAGTCCCGCCATCAGCATCGCCGCAAACGTGAGATAGGAATTGGCGGTCGGATCCGGGAAGCGCACTTCGACGCGGCGCGCCTTGGGGCTCGAGACGTACGGAATGCGGCAGGCGGCCGAGCGGTTGCGCGCCGAGTACGCCAGGTTGATCGGCGCCTCGAACCCCGGAACCAGACGCTTGTAGGAGTTGGTCCCGGGATTGGTGATCGCGTTGAGCGCCTTGGCGTGCTTGATGATGCCGCCGATGTAATACAGCGCGAAGTCCGAAAGCCCGGCGTAACCGTTGCCGGCGAACAGGTTTTGGCCGCCCTTCCATACCGACTGGTGCACGTGCATCCCGGAGCCGTTGTCGCCCACCACCGGCTTGGGCATGAACGTCGCCGTCTTGCCGTACGAATTCGCCACGTTCCAGACCGAGTACTTGAGGATCTGCATCCAGTCGGCGCGCTGCACCAGCGGCGCGAAACGCGTGCCGATCTCGCACTGGCCCGGGGCCGCCACTTCGTGATGGTGCACCTCGACCTCGACGCCCTGCTGTTCCATCGCGAGGCACATCGCATTGCGGATGTCCTGCAGCGTGTCGGCGGGCGGCACCGGAAAGTAGCCGCCCTTCACCGGCGCGCGGTGCGCCATGTTGCCCGACTCGTAATCGATTCCCGAGGACCAGGGTGCCTCCTCGGACTTGATCTTGACGAAGCACCCGGACATGTCGACGCTCCAGGTCACGCCGTCGAAGATGAAGAACTCGGGCTCCGGGCCGAAGTACGCGGTGTCTCCGATTCCCGTGGACTTGAGATAGGCCTCGGCGCGCTTCGCGACGCCGCGCGGGCAGCGCGAGTACGGCTTGCCGTCGGCCGGCTCGATCACGTCGCAGGTAATGTTCAGCACCGCTTCGTCGGAGAACGGATCCATGCGGGCGGTATCCGCCTCCGGCATGAGCAGCATATCGGAGGCCTGAATGCCCTTCCAGCCCGCGATCGACGAGCCGTCGAACGCATGCCCGTGCTCGAATTTTTCCTTGTCGAACTGCTTCGCCGGAACGGTCACGTGCTGCTCCTTGCCGCGCGTGTCGGTGAATCGCAGATCAACGAATTTGGCTTCCTTTTCCTTGATCAGCTTAAAGACGTCATCGGGCGTCATCGCCATCGTCGGGTCTCCTGAGTGAATGAATTCGAATGCGGGCCGGTTGCCTCGGCCGGACCCGGTAAATGCAGCAGAATCCGTGCCAAGCGCCGCAACTCCGTCCGATCCCTGTACGGCCGGAGTGGGCGCCATTCTAGCCCAGCGCAACGCACAATGACGGTGCGTCAGGCGAACCACGCGCACCGGTATCGTGCATGGGCGAACCCCAGTCTGCGCCTATAATTTCCGCTCGATGAGGGCGCCATGACCGAAGCGGAATCGTCCTTGAAAGCCGGCCAGGACCGCGGCCGGCAGCTCGGCCTGCCGTACGCCGGGGCGCTGCGCCCGCAGGAAGCCTACCTCCTGATGCAAGCCGGGGCGAAATTGATCGACGTTCGCACGCAGGCCGAGCTGTACTGGGTCGGGCAGGTGCCCGGCGCGGCCTGGGTGGAGTGGAATGGCTACCCGGGCGGCACGCTCAACCAGGACTTCGTCGCGCAGCTCGCGCGAGCGGCCGGCAAGGACGAGACGATCATGTTCCTGTGCCGCTCCGGGGGGCGCTCGCACATGGCGGCGGCGGTCGCAACGCAGGCGGGTTGGAAGAATTGCTACAACGTCCTCGAGGGTTTCGAGGGCGACCGCGACCCGAGCCAGCATCGCGGCGGAATGAACGGGTGGAAGGTCGCCGGCCTGCCCTGGGTTCAGGGTTAGCGAAGTAATCGGCCCGATCAACAGCTTGATTGCTGTTTCTTAAGAGCCGCCGAGGTCAGGGACTCCAGTCGACCCAGCCGAAGTGCGCGGTGAGCAGCACCGCCGCGCCGAAGGCGATCCGGTACCAGGCGAAGGGCCGGAAATCGTGCGTCGCGACGTAGCGGATCAGCCAGCGCACGCACAGGAACGCCGAGGCGAAGGCGGCCGCGAAACCGACCGAAAACAGGGGCACGTCTGCGGCCGAGAACAGTTCGCGGTGCTTCCAGAAATCGTAGGCGCCGGCAGCCATCAGCGTCGGCACGGCGAGAAAGAACGAAAATTCAGTCGCCGCGCGCCGCGACAACCCGAACAGCATCCCGCCGATGATGGTGGCGCCGGAGCGCGAGGTGCCCGGGATCAATGCGAAGGCCTGCGCAAATCCGACTTTCAGCGCATCGAGCCATGTCATGTCGTCGACGCGATCGACCCTCGATTTGCGCTCGCGGCGATCCACCACGAGGATGATCAGGCCGCCGACGATGAACGCCACGGCGACCGGCACGGCCTTGAACAGCTGTCCCTTGATCGCAGACCCGAACGCCAGGCCGAGCACCGCCGCGGGCACGAACGCGACTCCCAGATTCAGCCAGAAGCGCTGCGCGGCGCGCTCGCTCAGCACACCCGCCAGCGCGCGGCCGAAACGCTTGCGGTACTCCCACAGCACGGCGAACATCGCGCCGGTCTGGATGACCAGTTCGAACACTTTGCCGCGCGCGTCGTTGAATCCGAGCAGGTCGCCCGCCAGAATCAGGTGCCCGGTACTCGAAATCGGCAGGAATTCGGTCAGTCCCTCGACGATGCCGAGGACGAGCGCGTGCGCGAGCGAGGCCTCGGTCACCGCGCAGTTTCCAGAAACGCGCGGACCGAGGGCCAGTACGCGGGTGCGCCGTCGGTGCTGTTGTGGTTCGCTGCCGTAAGCAAAACGCGCGTTTTCGGACCACCCCATGCGGCGTACAGGCGCTCGGCGTGCACCACCGGGATCACGTCGTCGCGTTCGGCGATGAGGCAGAGCAGCCGCGTTCTCATCGCGGGCGCGCGCCCGACTGAGTCGAAGCGGTGCTTGAGGAGCCAATCCACCGGGAGGTAAGGGTAATAGTGCTTCGCCACTGCGGCGAGGCTGTCGAAGGGGCTCACGAGAACGACGCCCCGCAGCGCGCGTTCGGCGGCGAGCGCCACCGCCACGCCGCTGCCCAAGCTGCGGCCGAAGGCGAAGATGCGTTCGGCATCGATGCCGGCGAGGCGCTGGGCGTGATCATATAGCGCGAGTGCATCGGCGACGAGCGCGCGTTCCGACGGCGAGCCTTCGCTCGCGCCGTAGCCGCGGTAATTGACCAGCAGCCACGCGATACCGGGCGTTTCGCCGCGCGCCGTGTCCCCCACGGCCTCGAGCATCCATGACACCTCCTCGGCGTTGCCGCCGAAATACAGTACGAGCGGCGCTGGTGTCGCGTCGTGCGGCCTGACCAGCCAGCCGTGCAATCGAGTGCCATCGGGCACCGCAAGCGCGAACTCCTGCGCCACGGGAAACTGGCGCGCGATCTGCGCGCGCCGCGACTCGGGGAGCGGTTGGCGGTAGAAGATCAGGCTGTCCTGCGCGAGGTAGACGACGAGAGGCAGGCCGACCGCAACTGCCGCAGCGATCTTGAGTATGGAGGCGACCAGACTTTCCACAGATCCATTCTAATGGCGGTGGAAGCGGAGGATCCGGAGAAGACGGTCAGCGTTTAGCGCGACGCTCGCTCCAACGCCTTCGCCAGTCGCGTCTGCTCGGCGGCCGAGAGCGTCGGCGCGCGCTTCACCGCAGCCACGATCTCGATGAGCACGTCCTGGTGAATACGGCCCCTCAGCCGGCTCATATCTGCGACGAGTTCGGATACGACCGCCTCCGTGCGTAGTGTCAGAACTTGGTGGCAGTCGATCCAGGAGTCGCGGCGCAGGAACTCGTGGCGTGGCGCATCCAGCCGGACCTGGCAAACGGCCAGTTCTGGCCGGGTCTCGATGAACGGATGGACTCGGGAGTTGACCACGAAGGTGCAGCACTCAGCATCTACGCTCGCGACGACGAGGTACTTGCTCTTGCGGCCCTCGGGGAACGCGACTTCAAGGTATACAACGACAACTCGGAACGAGTTGCCGCAATGCCGCTTTCCGGCGATCGGGCTCGGAGAAGGCGTCGCCGAGCTTCGCCATCTCCGCTGCCGCCCCTACCCGTTCAAATAGGCGAGTACATCCTTGGCATTGCGCAGCGTCTTGGCAATCGTCCGGACGTCGATGATCTCGTTCTCGTCGGTGGACTTCCAGGCGGCGTCATGACTCTTCGCCGTGAGCCGGATAAAGCTGAGACGACCGTTTTCGCGCAATGACACGTCAAGACACTCGCGTTGCGACGCGCTGAGCAGTTCGGTCTTGGGCGCGCGAAGCGCGCGCAACCGAAAGTTGCTCTCGACGATGATCGCTTTCTCGGCTACCTCGAAGTAGCGCGGAGATATCCAGGATTCGCGACGTCCTGCCGCAGCCTTCAGAAGGTTGTAGATCACGCTTGGCACGGGACCGTGCTTCATCGCGACATAGCTGTCGCCCGAAAGCAGGCTTCCGTAGCGCGAAAGGTGCTCTCGATCCGCGAAATAAAGAATCTTCGATACGGAATGAAAGGTTGGGTAGCGCAATTTGGCCGCGACGTACAGAACCAACTCGATCGCGCACTCGGGGTCGAAGCGGATGGGGGCCACTGCCATGCAGCAGACATTCTGGGGCTTGGTAGTGCGGCTAACAAGCGATGGGACTCCGCCGGTCGCGCCTACGTTTGAAATATCGACGACCACCGCCTTGGGTCACCGAAAGCGTAGGAATGCCTTCTGTTGCCCAATATGCTTACCGCCGGCCAAGCGCTCAGGCCTTGCGGTAGAGCTCGGCGCCCTGCTTCACGAACTCGACCGCCTTCTCCTGCATGCCCTGCGCCAGCGCGTCGCGCGCGGAAACGCCGTGCTGCCGGGCGTACTCGCGCACGTCCTGCGTGATTTTCATGGAGCAGAAATGCGGCCCGCACATCGAGCAGAAGTGCGCCAGCTTCGCGCCTTCCTGCGGCAGGGTTTCGTCGTGGAATTCCTTCGCCGTGTCCGGATCGAGCCCGAGGCTGAACTGGTCTCCCCAGCGGAATTCGAAACGCGCCTTCGACAGCGCGTTGTCGCGAATCTGCGCGCCCGGATGGCCCTTCGCCAGATCGGCGGCGTGGGCGGCGATCTTGTAGGCGATGATGCCGTCCTTCACGTCTTTCTTGTTCGGCAGGCCGAGGTGCTCCTTCGGGGTCACGTAGCACAGCATCGCCGTGCCGTACCAGCCGATGATCGCCGCGCCGATCGCGCTCGTGATGTGATCGTACCCGGGCGCGATGTCGGTGGTGAGCGGCCCGAGCGTATAGAACGGCGCCTCGTGGCACTGCGCGAGCTGCAGATCCATGTTTTCCTTGATCAGCTGCATCGGCACGTGGCCCGGTCCCTCGATCATCACCTGGCAATCGTGCCGCCACGCGACCCCGGTCAGCTCGCCCAGCGTCTTCAGCTCGGCGAGCTGCGCCTCGTCGTTGGCGTCGTAGATCGAGCCCGGGCGCAGGCCGTCGCCGAGCGAGTACGCGACGTCATACGCCTTCATGATCTCGCAGATGTCCTCGAAGTGCGTGTACAGGAAGCTCTCGCGGTGGTGCGCGAGGCACCACTTCGCCATGATCGAGCCGCCGCGGCTGACGATGCCGGTCATGCGCGTCGCCGTCATCGGGATGAACGCGAGCCGCACCCCGGCATGGATCGTGAAGTAATCCACGCCCTGTTCCGCCTGCTCGACGAGCGTGTCGCGGAAGATCTCCCAGGTGAGTTCCTCGGCCCTGCCGTCGACCTTTTCGAGCGCCTGGTAGATGGGCACCGTGCCGATCGGCACCGGACTGTTGCGGATGATCCATTCGCGCGTTTCGTGAATGTTCCTGCCGGTCGACAGGTCCATCACGGTGTCTCCGCCCCAGCGGATCGACCAGGTCATCTTTTCGACTTCCTCGCCGATCGAGGAACTGACCGCCGAGTTGCCGATGTTGGCGTTGATCTTCACCAGGAAGTTGCGGCCGATGATCATCGGCTCGCTTTCCGGATGATTGATGTTCGCCGGAATGATCGCGCGTCCGCGCGCCACTTCGTCGCGCACGAACTCCGCGGTGATGGTCGAGGGGATCGCGGCGCCGAACCCCTGGCCCGGGTGCTGGCGGCCGAGTGAGTCGCGCTGCGCTGCGGGCAGGTCCGCGAGGTAGCGCTCGCGCTGCAGGTTTTCGCGGATCGCGATGAACTCCATCTCCGGGGTGACCAGTCCGCGCCGGGCGTAGTGCATCTGGGTGACGCACTTCCCGGACCGGGCGCGCCGCGGTTTGCGCTTCAGATCAAAGCGCAGTTCGGCAAGTTTTGGGTCGTCGAGACGCTCGCGGCCGAACCGCGAACTCGGGCCCGGCAGGAGTTCCGTGTCGGCGCGCTCCTCGATCCACGCCTCGCGCGTCGCTGCAAGGCCTCGGCGGATGTCGATCTTTGCCGCGGGGTCGGTGTAGGCGCCGGAAGTGTCGTAAACGTAGATCGGGGGGTTTGACTCTGCACCGAAGGCCGACGCGGTGTCAGCCTGCGTCACTTCGCGCATCGGAACGCGGATGTCCTCGCGCGAGCCGGTCACGTAGACCTTGCGCGAAGCCGGCAGAGGATGCACGACTGCATCGTCGACCTGCGCGGTCGCGGCGAGAAACTTGGGATTGGCGTTCATGGCGCGCTCCTTGAGATCAGGCAGGGGCCGTGAGTCATGGAGGCGGGAAGAAGGCTTCACGCGTCCCTACGGCGGAATGACCCGCATCAGGTTCCATGGGTATTTCTCACCCGGAGGCCGCGGCCGCCGGGACCCCTGCGCTGTCCGGCCAACATACTCCAGGAGCCCCCGTCTGACAACCCGGAGCCTTGCGAACCAGTTCGGGCCGGGCTGCACGTCGCTTGCCCAGGATCAACCTCGTATAATCCGATTTTCAGCAGCATCTCGCGCATGAACCTCGAACAAGCCCGTCACAACATGGTCGAGCAGCAGATCCGGCCATGGGAAGTCCTCGACCAGGATGTGCTCGACCTGCTTTACGCGGTGCCTCGGGAGGAGTTCGTTCCTGCGGTCTACCGGAACCTCGCCTTCAGCGACCTCGAGGTCCCGATCGGCGAAGGCGAGCGGATGTGGGCGCCGAAAATCGAGGCGCGCGCGCTTCAGGCGCTCGCCATCCGGCGCACCGACCGCGTGCTGGAAATCGGCACCGGCAGCGGATACCTGACCGCCCTGCTTGCGCGGCGTGCCGCGCAGGTCTGCTCGGTCGAACTCCGGCCGGCGCTCGCCGCATTCGGCCGGGCCAATCTCGAACGGCACGGGGTGGACAACGTCACCCTCGCGACCGGCGATGCCGCTCGCGGCTACGCGAAGGGCGCGCCTTTTGACCTGATCGTGCTGACCGGTTCCACGCCCGTGCTCCCCCAGGCCTTTCTCGACAGCCTCGCGCCGGGCGGACGGCTTTTCGCAGTCGTGGGCGAGGCTCCGGTCATGACCGCGAAAGTCATCACCTGCGCCGCACCGGGGTCTTACCGGATCGCCGAGCTATTCGAAACCGTGCTCGCGCCACTCGCCAATTGCGTTCAACCCGCGCGCTTCACGTTCTGAGCAGAGGTCGCCCCATGCACCGACTCCTCGCCTGCGCGCTGGCGGCGCTGCCCCTGTCCGCGGCGGCGCAAGGGCTGATGCAGGTATATCAGGACGCAAAGGCCTACGACGCGCAGTTCGCCGCGGCGCGGTTTGCGCTGCAGGCCGGCCTGGAGAAGCTTCCGCAGGGCCGCGCGCTGACGCTGCCGAGCGCGAGCCTTTCTGCCAACACGACCCATTCACGAATTGATTTCAAGTCGGACAACGCCTCGATCGTTCCGGGATCCACTCGCGACCTGCGCTCGTACGGCTACACGCTTTCGTTCTCGCAGCCGATCTACCGCAGGCAGAACCTCATCCAGTACGATCAGGCGGGCTACCAGGTCAGGCAGGCCGAAGCGGTGTTCGGGCAGGCCGGACAGGACCTCATCCTCAGGGTCTCGCAGGCGTATTTCGACGTGCTCGCGGCCGAGGATACCCTCGGCCTGGTGCGCGCGCAGAAGACCGCGATTTCCGAGCAGCTCGCGCAGGCCAAGCGCAATTTCGAGGTCGGGACGGCGACGATCACCGACACCCACGAGGCGCAGGCGAGGTTCGATCTCGCGGCGGCGCAGGAGATCGCTGCGCAAAATGATCTCGACGCCAAGAAGCGCGCCCTGCAGCAGTTGACCGGCAAGGAATACGGCTCGCTCAAACCGCTTCGCTCGGACGTCAAACTCTCGGGACCCGAGCCCAGCCGGATGGACGATTGGGTCGGGCTCGCGGAAAAGCAGAGCTACCCGGTGCAGGTCCAGGAGGCCGTCGCGGAAATCTCGCAGCTCGAGGTCAAGCGCAACGCCGCCGCGCATCAGCCTACGGTCGACCTTGTGGCGAGCTATGGATGGGTCGCGCAGAACGCCTCGCAGTTCTCCGTGGTCGGGGGAAACACCACCACCGGAACGGTCGGAGTGCAGCTCGCGGTGCCGCTTTTCGCCGGCGGAGCGCTCCAGTCGCGCGACCGCGAGGCGGCGGCGAATTTCGACAAAGCGCGTCAGGACCTGGAATTTTCGCGCCGCGCCTCGGCGCTGGCGACGCGGCAGTCTTACCTCGCGGTGATCAACGGCATCGCGCAGGTCGGCGCGCTCGAACAGGCCCTGGTGTCCAGCCAGAGCGCGCTCGCTTCGAACAAGCTCGGCTACGAAGTCGGCGTGCGGATCAACATCGACGTCCTCAACGCGCAGCAACAGCTGTTTTCGACGCAGCGCGATCTGGCGCTCGCGCGCTACAACACGATCCTGAACCACCTGCGCCTGAAGTCCGCAGCCGGCGCGTTGCGCGAAGAAGACGTCGAAATCGTCAATCGCGCGCTGCAGCCCTGAGCCACTGCCGGCACAGCTCGAGGTGACGATCGGTCGCGCCGCGATGGGCGAGGCAGAGCGCGCGTCCTGCGCCGCCCATCTTCTCCCGCCGGGCAGGGTCGGCGCATAGGCCGAGCGCCACGCGCATCGCTTCCGAGGCGTTCCCCACCTGCACCGCGGCACCTGCTTCGAGCGCCAGGCGGGTCGCCTCGGCGAAGTTGAACATCGATGGCCCCAGCACAACCGGCACACCCGCCGCGCAGGCCTCGATCAGATTCTGCCCGCCGTGCGGCGCAAACGAGCCGCCGATCACCGCGACGTCGCAGGCGGCGTAGTAGAACGCCATCTCCCCCAGAGAATCGCCGAGAAAAAAACGTTCGGTCGGTCGCGGCATGGCACCCTGGCTCCGGCGCGCGGGCGCTTCGGACTCGCGCCCGATGAGCAGCGCGACCTCGTCGAACCGCTGAGGATGGCGCGGCACCACCACCACCAGCGCGTCCGTGCCGTTCGCGGGGAGCGCATCGAGCAGCATGCGCTCCTCGCCGGAGCGCGTACTCGCGATCAGAAGCACCGGTCGGCCCAGCGCCGAGCGCCATTCGAGTCCCGCCGCCGCCTGATCGGGATCGGGCGCGATATCGAACTTGAGATTTCCGGTGACTTTGGGGGCCGGCGCACCGAGGGCAGCAAGGCGCGCCGCATCGGCTTCGCTCTGCGCGCACACGGCCGCCAGCCCGGCGAACGCGGGACGCGTGAGAAACCGCCAGCGCAAATAGCCGCGCCCGGAGCGTTCCGACATCCGGCCGTTCGCGAGAATCACCGGGACGGCAAATTCGCGGCAGGAGGCGAGGAGATTCGGCCAGATCTCGGTTTCCATGACGAGCCCGAGGCGCGGCCGGAAATGCGCGAGGAATCGCCGCGTCGCGCCCGGGGTGTCGTACGGCAGCCAGGCGACGAGCACCGACTCGCCGTAGGTCTGCTTCACCGTTTCGCGGCCCGCCGCCGTGGTGCAGGTGATCAGAATCCCGTGCTCGCCGAACTCGCTCTGCAGCGCGCGCACCAGCGGCGCCGCGGCCCTCGCTTCTCCCACCGATACCGCATGCAGCCAGATCACGGGCCGCTCCGATCCGAACCGGTAATCGCCGAAGCGTTCGGCGACCTGCCTTCGGTATCCGGGCTCGCGCCGGCCGCGCCACCAGAGCTTCAGCACGACGAACGGCAGGGCCGCGCGTATCGCGAGCGTGTAGAAGAAGCGCCAGATCACAGCCATTCCTCGAGCGCCGCGAGCACCCTCGCGGTCGCAGGTGCCATGCCGGCGCCGCCGAGGTTTCGCAGGCGCGGACTGCCGTAGAGCCCGGTGAGCGCCGGGTCCGTCGCGCAGTAAATGCCCACCGCCGGGACGCCCAGTGCGACCGCGAGATGCGAAAGACCGGTGTCGACGCCGGCAACCGCGCGCGCTCCGCGAAGCGTCTGCGCGAGTTCGCCAAGCGTCATCGCCGGGAGCACGCGCGCCCCGGGGATTTTCGCGGCGAGCCGCTCGCATCGCGCGCGCTCGATCGCGCTGCCCCAGGGAAGCGCACAGTCCAGCCCGCGCTCGGCGAGCGCGCGCCCAAGCGCGCTCCACCGCTCCTCGGGCCAAAGCTTGTCGTTGCGGCTGCTCATCGTGAGGAGCACGACGCGCCTGGCGTCCTGCGTGTCCGCGCTGCCGTGAAGGCCATAGTCGCACTCCGGGGGAAGCGCATAGCCGAGCGCCGCGGAGGTGAGCTGGCGGTTGCGCTCGACCGCGTGCTGGCCGCGGGCGATCGCGTGGCGAACGTCGTAGGCGCGCGCGGCCAGCGGCTCGCGCGCGCTGGCGCGATCCATGCCGTGCTTCGCGCCGGAGGCGAGCGCGCAGAACAGCGCGCTCTTCACGAGCCCCTGCGTGTCGATCACGGCGTCGTAGGCCTGCGCGCGAAGCGTCCGGCGTAGCGCCACGACCTCGAGCCAGGCCGTGGGCTTCCACCATGCGCGACGCCAGCGGCGCAGCGCCACCGGAATCACGCGCCGCACCGCCGGATGGAGCGCCACGACGTCGGCGAAGCTTTCCTCGACCAGCCAGTCGATCTCGGTCTGCGGCAGGCAACGTGCGACATCGGTCACCGCGGGACAGTTGTGAACGACGTCGCCGAGCGAGGAGGTCTTGACGAAAAGGATGCGCGGCATCGAAGCGGATTGCCCCGGAGGGGTGGGCTAAAATACCGCGTTGTGATGCGACGATTCTAACCGGAAACGCCCTTGGCCCAGCCGCTCTCGGTCGTCGTCATCGCGCAGGAGGCCGCGGCCCAACTCACCGACTGCCTGGCGAGCGTGGCGTTTGCCGACGAAATCGTGCTGGTCGATTCCGGAAGCCGCGACGCGACCCGCGACATCGCGCAACGTCTCGGCGCGCGCGTGATCGAAAAGGAGTGGCTCGGTTTCGGACCCCAGAAGCAGTTTGCCGTGGACCAGGCGCGACACGACTGGGTCCTGTGCCTGGACGCCGACGAGCGCGTCTCCCCCGAACTGGCGGCGAGCCTGCGGCGGGCGCTGGAGGCGCCCGCGGCGCCGGTGTACCGGATGGCGCGTCGCAATCGTTTTCTCGGCCGCTGGCTGCGCCACGGCGAAGGTTACCCGGATTGGTGCACGAGGCTATTCGACCGGCGCCAGGCCCGCTGGAGCGACGCTGCGGTCCACGAAAAAGTTCTCTTCGCAGTGACCCCGGGGACCCTCGAGGGGGACCTGCTGCACGAATCGGCAGAGGACCTCGGCCGCTATTTCGAGAAGCAGAACCGTTATAGCGCGCTTGCCGCGCGGCAGCTTTTCGAGCACGGCCGGACCGCCGGCCCGGCGGAGCTGCTGCTCTCGCCGCTGGTTCGCTTCGCCAAGTTCTATCTCCTGCGCCTCGGGTTTCTCGACGGCGTGCCGGGACTGGTTCACATCGCGATCGGCTGCGCGGCGAGTTTCATGAAGTACGCGAAGCTGATCGAGCTGCAGCGCGCGGGGCGGGCGGCATGAAGGTGCTCGTCACCGGCGCCGCCGGGTTCATCGGCATGCATTGCGCAGAACGGCTCGCCGCTCGCGGCGACCAGGTGACCGGCCTGGACAATCTCTCGCCCTACTATTCGGTGGAACTGAAGCAGGCGCGGCTTGCGCGTCTCGAGGCACTCCCGGGATTCCGGTTCGCGCGGCTCGATCTCGTCGACGCGGCTTCGCTCCAGGCGCTGTTCGACGCCGAGCGCCCGGACCTCGTGCTGCACCTCGCGGCGCAGCCGGGCGTTCGCCATTCGCTCGACAATCCCGCGAGCTACGTCCAGGCGAACCTCGTCGGTTTCGCGAACCTGCTCGAGTGCTGCCGCCGCCGTCCGCCACGGCATCTGGTGTACGCCTCGAGTTCCAGCGTCTATGGCGGCAACGCGAAGCTTCCCTGGTCCGAAGGCGACAACGTCGACCACCCGGTAAGCCTGTACGCGGCGACCAAGAAGTCGAACGAACTGATGGCGCACGTCTACAGCCACCTGTACGCGTTGCCCGTGACGGGGCTGCGGTATTTCACCGTCTACGGTCCCTGGGGGCGGCCGGACATGTCGCCGATGCTGTTCGCGCGCGCGATTCTGGAGGGCGAACCGATCGACGTCTTCAACCACGGCGACATGCAGCGCGACTTCACCTACGTCGACGACGTCGTCGAGGGCACGCTGCGCGCGCTCGACGAACCCGCGGTCTCCGGACCCGGGTTCGACCGCGCCTCACCCGACCCGTCGACGAGCTGGGCGCCCTGGCGCGTGTACAACATCGGGAACCATGAACCGGTGCCACTGCTCGACTACATCGCGGCGCTCGAGCGCGCGCTTGGAAAGAGCGCCCTCAAGCGCATGAAACCGATCCAGCCCGGCGACGTGAAGGCGACTTACGCGGACACCGCGCGCCTGGCGGAGGCCGTGGGTTTCGCGCCGGCGACCCCGCTCGAGGCCGGGCTCGCCAAGTTCGCGCAGTGGTTCAAGAGCTACTACGGTTACGCGTGAAGCGTTGCGCTCAACGCGCGGAGCGTGCTCCGTGCGAGGTGCGAAACCACGCCGCGGTCTCGCGCAATCCGGCCTCGAAGGAATGCGGCGGCGTCCACGCCAACTCGCGCCGGATCGCGCCATCGTCGACTTCCAGGGATTGGGTGAGCTTGCCAAGCGATTCGGCAAGATCGAGCCAGTGCGCGGGAAACGGAAACAGGCGCGCCGGCCGCCCGAGCGCAACGCCGATCGCGCCGCATAGCTCGGGGGTCGACCGCGCGCGCCCGTCGCACACGAGGTACGATCGACCCGCGGCTTGCGGCGATTCCACGCAGCGCGCGACCGCGTCAGCCAGATTTCCCGAGTAGACGAAGCTGCGCCGGTTTTCGAGTGCCGCGAGCGGCAACGGCCAACCGCTCGCCACGGCACGAAGGAGGAGCAGGAAATTCCCCTTCACCCCCGGGCCGTAAACGAGCGGCGGGCGAATCACGCTGAGCTTCAGTCCGGGAATCGCGCGCAGCCCCATCTCGGCTTCCGCCTTCGCCCGCGCGTAGGAATCCTCGGGCAAATACGCGCTTGCTTCGTCGAACGCGCCGACGTGGGTCTGCTCGCCGTGCACCTTCACGCTGCTCATGAACAAAAGCCGCGCACCGGCCGCCGCCGCCGCCCGGCCGAGCGCGAGCGGCACGCCCCGGTTGACTTCGCTCAGGCGCGCCGCGGTCACGTTCGAGCGATGCGCGATCGCGGCCAGGTGCACGACGGCATCCGCGCCCGCGATCAGCGGGCGCCAGTCGGGGACGGCGGTGAAATCGCCGATTTGGCCGCGATCGAGCGCAACCACCTCGTGCCCGCGCGCCTGGAGCACCGGGCACAGCGAGCGGCCGAGGAATCCGGAGGCGCCGGTGACGGCGATACGCATGCGCATCGGGTTCGCCAAGGTCAGCCTTTCGACCATCCAGGCTCGGAATACTCCTCGAGGCAATCGCCCAGCGCGTCGCGCCAGTGCATCAGCGTGATCCGGAAATCGCGCGCCAGTCGGGAGCAATCGAGCACGCTGAATTGCGGCCGCGCCGCCGCCGCAGGATATCCTGAAGTCACGATCGCTTCGACTTCGGCGGGACGACTCGCCAATTCAACGATCGCCCGGGCAAATCCATACCAGGTCGTTTCGCCGCCGGCGCTCAAGTTGCAAAGTCCGCCGGCGCCATTCGCTCTGTCGGCAAGGATTCGGATCGTGGCTTGCGCGATCTGCCGGCACCAGGTGGGCGCACCACGCTGATCGTTCACCACGCGAAGCGGCGCGCCGTCTTTCGCGCGCTTCAGGATTGCGAGCAGAAAATTCCGGCCGCGCAGTCCATACACCCAACTTGTCCGCAGAACGAGCCACCGCCCACCGGCCGCAGCGACCGCCCGTTCGCCTTCGAGCTTGGTCCGACCATAGACGTTGATCGGGTTCGGCGGGTCGTCCTCGGTGTACGGACTGCCTTTCGTTCCGTCGAACACGTAATCGGTCGAGTAGTGCACCATCAACGCGCCGATGCGCTTCGCCTCCTCGGCGAGGATTCCAGGCGCAACGCCGTTGACCTTCATCGCCAGCTCGGGCTCGGACTCCGCGCGGTCGACGGCGGTATATGCCGCGGCGTTGACGATGACCTCCGGCTTCGCCTCGCGCACCACTCGGCGGATCGCATCGGGATCAGTCAGGTCGAGCGTCGCGCGGTCGGTGGCGATGATTTCGCCAAGCGGCGCGAGCGAGCGCTCGAGTTCCCAGCCGACCTGCCCGTTGCGCCCCGTGAGCAGGATCCTCACGCGAAAATCTCGGCCTCGGCGAGCGTCTTCGCAGCGCGGTCCTTCGCGGCGAGGATCGGCTCGCCCGCGAGCGGCCAGTCGATCGCGAGCGCCGCGTCGTTCCAGGCGAGCGTGCGTTCGTGCTCGGGCGCGTAATAGTCGGTCGTCTTGTACTGCACTTCGGCCGCCTCCGAGGTGACGAGGAAGCCGTGCGCGAATCCGGGCGGGATCCAGGCCATGCGCCTCGATTCCGCGGAAAGCTCGACCGCGACCCAGCGGCCGAAGGTGGGCGAAGCGCGCCGCAGGTCCACCGCCACGTCCCAGACGCTGCCGAGCGTGACGCGCACCAGTTTTCCCTGCGGTTGCCGGATCTGGTAGTGCAGCCCGCGCAGCACGTTCTTCACCGAGCGCGAGTGATTGTCCTGGACGAATTCTGCGTCGACGCCGGTCGCCCGGGCGAACGCGCGGCGATTGTAGGATTCGAAGAAGAACCCCCGCGCGTCGCCGAACACCCTGGGTTCGAGCAGCAGGACTTCGGCGATCGCGGCAGGCGTCGCCCGCATCAGAAGAACCGCTCGCTGAGCACGCGCAGCAGGTACTCGCCGTAGCCGCTCTTCGCGAGCGGCTGCGCGAGCGCCTCGAGTTGCGCCGCGTCGATGTAGCCGAGGCGATAGGCGATTTCCTCCGGGCAGGCCACCTTGAGCCCCTGGCGCTTGTCGATCGTCTCGATGAACTGCGCGGCCTCGAGCAGCGATTCGTGCGTCCCGGTATCGAGCCAGGCGAAGCCGCGGCCCATCGGCAGCACGTCGAGCTCTTTCCACGCAAGGTACTGGCGGTTGACGTCGGTGATTTCGAGCTCGCCGCGCGGCGACGGCTTCAGCGTTGCAGCCACCTCGAGCACGCGATTGTCGTAAAAGTACAATCCCGCGACGGCGTAGCGCGACTTCGGCGCCTTCGGCTTTTCCTCCAGGCTCACCGCGCGGCCCCCGGCGTCGAATTCCACCACGCCGTAGCGTTCCGGGTCCTTCACCGGATAGGCGAACACCGTGGCGCCCGTCTCGCGCGCCGCGGCGCGCGCCAGAATCGCGGTGAGTTCGGCCCCGTAGAAGATGTTGTCGCCCAGCACCAGCGCGACCCTTTCTCGCCCGACGAACCCGCGCCCGAGGATGAACGCCTGCGCGAGCCCGCCGGGTTCGGGCTGCACCGCATACGAAAGGTCCAGGCCCCAACGGCGGCCGTCGCCGAGCAACTCCGCGAATCGAGGCGTGTCCTGCGGCGTCGAGATGACGAGGATGTCGCGAATGCCCGCGAGCATCAGCGTGCTGAGCGGGTAATACACCATCGGCTTGTCGTAGACGGGCAGGAGCTGCTTCGAAACCACCTGCGTCACCGGATGCAGCCGCGTTCCCGCCCCGCCCGCAAGCACGATCCCCTTCACGCCGCGCCCCGCACCGCGTAATTCGTTTCGACCCAGTTGCGGTACGCCCCGCTCGTCACCTCGCTCACCCATTCGCGGTGCTCGAGGTACCAGTGGACGGTCTTGCGCAACCCGGTCTCGAAACTCTCCGCGGGTTGCCAGCCCAGTTCGCCGCGGATCTTGGCCGTGTCCACCGCGTAGCGCCGATCGTGCCCGGGGCGATCGGCGACGAACGCGATCAACTCCTCGTAGCGGCCGGAGGGCCGCGGGCGCGCCTCGTCGAGCAGCGCGCAAACCAGTTTCACGACGTCGATGTTCCGCATCTCGCAGTTGCCGCCGACGTTGTAGGTCTCGCCGACCCGCCCCCGCGCGAGCACCTCGCGGATCGCCGTGCAGTGATCGAGCACGTAGAGCCAGTCGCGCACGTTCCGGCCGTCCCCGTACACCGGGAGCGGCTCGCCCGCGAGCGCGCGCTCGATCATGAGCGGGAGCAGCTTCTCCGGAAACTGGTAGGGGCCGTAGTTGTTCGAGCAGTGGGTCGTCAGCGTCGGCAACCCGTAGGTATGGTGATAGGCGCGAACCAGGTGGTCCGATCCCGCCTTGGACGCGCTGTACGGGCTGTTGGGTGCGTACGGCGTCGATTCCGTGAACGCCGCCTCGTGCGCGCCGAGCGAGCCGTACACTTCGTCGGTCGACACCTGGAGAAACCTGAACCCGGCGCGCTCCGCACCAGCGAGCGCCGACCAATGGGCGCGCGCCTCCTCGAGCAGCGAAAACGTTCCGACCACGTTGGTCTGGATGAATTCCGCCGGACCGTGGATCGAGCGATCGACGTGGCTCTCGGCGGCGAAATGCACGATCGCGCGCGGCCGGTGACGCGCCAGCAGCGAGCGCACGAGCGGGCGGTCGCCGATGTCGCCGCGCACGAACAGGTGCCGGGCGTCGCCGCGCAGCGATTCGAGATTCCGCAGGTTGCCTGCGTAGCCGAGCTTGTCCAGATTGACCACGGGCTCGCCGGTCTGCGCGATCGCTGAGAGCACGAAATTGGCGCCGATGAATCCGGCACCACCCGTGACGAGCAACATGGCTAGCCTTTCGAAGTGCGCGGATCGGAGGCGCGCGTCGCCGCTTCGATGATCCGGTCCTGATCCTCGAGCTTGAGGTAGGGGTGCATCGGCAGGCTGATCACCTCGCGCGCGAGCTGCTCGGCGACGGGGCACAGCGCTCCGGCGGACATCGCCGCATACGCGGGCTGCTTGTGCAGCGCCATCGGATAGTGCACCGCAGTCGGCACGCCCATCTCCTTCAGGCGCGCCTCGAACGCCGCGCGGTCGCGCGCTCGCACCGTGTACTGCGCGTAAGCGCTGGTGCGGTCGGGCTTGACCGGCATGGTGATCATGTGGCGCGAGAGCATCGCGGAGTAGTGTGCGCCGATTTCGCCGCGGCGCCCGAGCTCCCAGTCGAAGCGCTTGAGCTTCGCCAGCACCACCGCGCACTGGATCGAGTCCATGCGGCCGGCGACGCCGATCCGCGTGTGCACGTAGCGCCGTTCCTGGCCGTGGATGCGGATCTCGCGCATCGCCTTGGCGAGCGCGTCGTCCTGCGTGAAGAGCGCGCCGCCGTCGCCGTAGCAGCCGAGCGGCTTCGACGGGAAGAAGCTGGTGCAGCCGATGGTGGAGAGGTTGCCGCTCTTTTTCCCCTTGTAGGTCGCGCCGAAGCTCTGCGCCGCGTCCTCGATGACCGGCAGCCGGTTGCGCGCGCCGATCGCGTTGATTTCGTCCATGTCCGCGGGCTGGCCGTACAGCGACACCGGCAGGATGGCCCGAGTGCGCGCGGAGATCGCCGCCTCGATGCGCGCGGCCGAGATGTTTCCGGTGTCCGCGTCGACGTCGACGAACACGGGCTTGGCGCCGAGGAGCACCACCATCTCCGCCGTCGCGACGAAGGTGAACGGCGTCGTGATGACCTCGTCGCCCGCCTTCACGCCGAGCGCCATGAGCGCGACCAGCAGCGCGTCGGTGCCGCTCGCCACCGTGATGCAGTGCTTCGCTCCGGTGTACGCGGCGAGCCGGTCCTCGAGTTCCCGCACCTCCGGACCCAGGATGTACTGCCCGTGATCGAGCACCATCTGGATGCGCGCATTGATGATCTCGCGCATCTCGGCGTACTGGCTCTTCAGGTCGATGAATTCCATGTTCGTTTCGCTTCCCCGGACGTTGCGCTGGCAGGACGGCGATTATCTCACCGCGAGAGGAACAGCACGTGCTTGCGCATCAGCGTGAAATCGAGCGCGAACCCCTGCCCGATCAGCCGGCCGAGCATGCGCGAAAGCACTGCGCTGGAGTGGATCGCGGGATGCGTCTCGACGCAGATCTTTCGCACGCTGGCGAGATTCGCGACCTCGAAAAATTCGACTTCCCCGCCCTCGATATCGACGATCAGAAAGCTCGGCCGCACCCGCGCAAGTTCGGCGTTGAGGTCCGCCTGCGGCACCCGGATCGTGGTGGCGGCGCCCGATGCCTGCACCGAGGACGAAGCCCAGAATTCCGGTTCGACATGGAACTCGCGGCTGCCTTCGCCCTGCGCGAGCAGCGCGTTGCGAACCGAAGGCGCGACCCCGTTCGCCCGGTAGGTTGCGGCAATCACTTCCATCAGCGCCGGATTCGCCTCGTAGGCGAACACCCGGTCGCTGCCGATGCGCTTCGCGCAGTAAGCCGAGAGAAAACCGATGCCCGCGCCGACCTCCATCACCACGTCGTCGGAGGCGAGGCGCCTGGAGACGATCTCGATTTCCTTGTCCTCGTACTCACTGAAGAAGATCTGCTTGCGGATGCCGGCCGAGATGCCCGGCCCCTCGGTCGGCAGCAGCACGCCGTGATTGTCCACCCAGCCCGGGACATGCACCCGCCAGAGCAGCTTCTTGATTCGCCGCGCGGTGCGGCTGCGTCTTCGCATGATGGGGCCCCGGAACCGGTCGTCGCGCTCAGGGCTCGATCGCGTGCGTTTCGAGCCACAGCAGCAGCACGACGAAAGTGTACGCGAGCCGGCGCGAGCCGCGCCCGCCGCAGGCCGCCTCCCAAAGCCTGCGGACCGCGCCCGCGTCGAGGTACGGTGCGCGCTCGGCGCAACCGGCCAGCGCGCGATCGGCCGCCTCGCGCCACGGCCCGCTGAACAGCTCCCGAAGCGGCACCGAGAACCCGTGCTTCGGCCGGTCCCAGGCCTCGCGCGGCAGGCTGCGGCGTGCCAGCGCCCGCAGCAGTGCCTTGCCGCCGCCGGCGTCGTAATGCATGCTCGAGGGAAGTTCGAGCACCGCCTCGAGCACCGGATTCCCGAGCATCGGAACGCGCACCTCCAGCCCGTGGCCCATGCTCGCGCGGTCGGCCTTGGCGAGGCAGTTCTCCGAGAGGTAGGTCCACAGGTCCGCGCGCATCAGGCTCGCGGTGTCCATCGTCCCCGCGAGGCCGCGCCATCGCTCGAGCGTCGCCTCGGGCCGGCACGCGGCGAGCGCCGCCGGCGCGAGGTACCGCGCGAGGCTCTTGCGTCCGGCGCCCCAGGGACCGAGTTCGACCCGCCGGTAATGAATCAACTCCCGGCCGTACAGCGTGCGGCGCAGGAGTGCGCCCGGCAGGATCCCGGCGTCTACGAGCGCGCGGGCACTCGCCTGCCCCAAACGCGCGGGATGCAACGCAGCCTCGTCGGCGAAACGGGAATACCCGGCGAACAGTTCGTCGCCGCCATCGCCGCTGATCGCCACGGTGACCTGCCGCCGGGTGAGTTCCGAGAGTGCGCGCGTCATGACGTAGGCCGGATCGGCGAGCGGCTGGTCGAGCGCGCGCACGGCGTTCGCGAACGCCGCGCCGTCGATCGTAGGCGCCTCCAACACGTGATGCCGGCAGCCGAACGCCGCGGCGACGGCGCGCGCAGGCCCCGTTTCGTCGAATTCCGCCTGTGCGAAGGCGAGCGTGAAGGTCTCCAGCGGGCGTGCGCCGGCCTCGGCCATGTAGCGCACCATGAGGCTCGAATCGATGCCGCCGGAGAGAAACGCCCCGAGCGGCACGTCGGCGACGAGTTGCCGGCGAACGCTTTCACCCAAAGCCCGGTCGACGCGCTCGAGCGCTTCGTCGAGCGGCGGCGCCTTCGCCGCGGCTCGCGGTATGTCCCAGTAGCGCTCGATCTGCGGCTTCGAATCGCGCGGGCGCCAGAGCAGCCACGAGGCGGGAGGCAGCTGGCGCACGTCGCGCAGGAACGACTGCGGTGCGAGGCAGACCTGGAACGCAAGGTAGTCGCGCAGCGCCTCGTAATCGATCCGCCGGGGAAAATCCTGCAGCGCGAAAAACGCTTCCAGCGTCGAAGCGAAAGCAAAGCCGCTGCGCGACGAGTAGAAGAGCGGCTTCACGCCCACGCGGTCGCGGGCGAGAAACAGCGTGCGTTCGCGGCAATCCCAGATCGCGAACGCGAACATGCCGTCCAGACGCGCCGGCAGTTGCGGGCCCCAGGCGGCGTAGCCGTGCAGGAGCACTTCCGTGTCCGAGCGCGTCGCGAACGAATGGCCGAGCGCTTCCAGCTCGGCGCGCAACTCCCGGAAGTTGTAGATCTCGCCGTTGTGGACCAGCACGTAGCGACCGCCGGCGGACGGCATCGGCTGTTGGCCACCGGCGGGATCGATCACCGCGAGGCGCGTATTGCCGAGAATTGCCTCGCCTGCGTTCCAGAGCCGCTGCTCGTCCGGACCGCGCGAGCGGATCGTGGCGAGGGCTGCTGCGGCGCTTTGCTGCCAGGGCGTCGCGATCAATCCGACGATGCCGCACATGGCTAGCGCGGCTCCCCGGCGAGGCGCTCGTACTCGGTAACGACGCGCGGCGATTCGTAGCGCCGCAGGTCAACGCGCGAGACCTCCGGAGGCTTGGCGAGCGCGCGCGACATGGCCGCCTGGAGCGCGGCGGCGTCCCCTGGCGGGACGAGGCACTCCGGAAGTGCCGCACCCAGAATTTCCCGCGGTCCGGACGGGCAGTCGGTGCTCACCACGGGTACCCCGACGAGAAGCGCCTCGATGATCGCGTTGGGCAAGCCCTCGTGATCCGAACTCAGCACGAGCAGCTCGGCACCCGCGATCCACGGGTAGGGATTGGCCTGGAATCCGGCGATCTGCACGCGTTCCGTCAGACCGCGCGCGGCGATCAGGGAAATCAGTGCCGGCGTGACGTCGGCAAGCAATACCAGCCGGTAGCGCTCGTCGACCCCGGCGAACGCATCGAGCAGTACGTCGTGGCGTTTCTGGGCGGAAAAACGGCCTACGTGAACGACATACGGCCGCGGCGGCAACGCGGCGGGCTCGGCGGCAAGCGCTCGCAGCGCATCGCGGTCGAACGGATTCGGAATCGCCTCGATTCGCGCGCGCTGCAACCCGATCGCGCCCCGCAAGTCCGCCGCCACGCCCTGGGACACGGCAATCAGGGTACGCCCTTCGTACAGGCGGCGATAGCGCGCCAGGCGGCGCGCGGACTTCCTCGGCCGCGTCTCGCCCAGGCGCGCGACCTCCGCCGAGAGCGTGTTCGCAATCCGGCACCAGTGCCGCGGCAGGCGCGCACGCAGTGCGACCTCGTCGGCGAACGGCAGCGTCGAGACCAGCAGATCGAAGGGGGCCTCGCGAGCCAGTTCCGAATGGCGTTGCGCAAGGCGATGCACGGCGATCCGCTTGCCGAGCCATCCCTTGCTCGCCGCGCGCCCGGGCGGGCCCAGCGCGTGCAATCGCAATTCCGCCGGCGGCGCGTACACGACGACATTTTCGAGCAGGATCACCTCGCAGCGATGGCCGCGCGCAGCGAGCCCGGCAGCGATATTGAGCACGGCCTTCTCGGCGCCGCCGCCGGCGAGATTCGTGATCACGAATCCCACTCTCATGCGCCGGGCGGATGCTCGAGCAGCGCGCGCTCCACCACGGCGAACACTGCGTCGACGCCGATCGCGGACATCGGCGTTTCTTCCGGACAGGGGTGGGGGTGCGGATGGTCCACGGGATAAAAGCACGGATGCTCGAGCGCACCGAGCAGGCGGCTCGGCGAGTGGCAGTGGTACATCGCCACCAGCGGGATGTCGAAACAGCCCATGATGTGCGTGGGGCCCGTGTCGACGCCAACGAATAAGCGCACCTGGCTCATCAGCGCCGCGCTCTCGCGCAGACTCAATCGGCCGGCGAAGGACGTTGCCGCGCTCCCCAGTTGCTGCGCCAGCAACGCGGTACGCGCCTTTTCCTCGCCGCCGCCGAAAATGAGGAAATGCACCCCCGGCCAGCGGCTGCGCATGCGCGCCGCGAGCGCGCCGAAGTGCTCGATCGGCCAGTCGCGGAAGCGCTTGGTGGGAAAGCTCGCGACCTGCAGGCCGACGAGCGGGGTCGCGCTCCCGCGCAGTGCGCCTAGCGCCTGCCGCGCGCGGTCGCGTTCGGCGTCGGTGACCTGGTACGCAAGACGCAGCCCCGCCGGCGCGATCCCGAGCGGCTCGAGCAAAGCCAGGCGCATGAACACGGCGTGGCGGCTGAACGCGGCGGGTTCGGCGACCGCCGGCGCAAGGCGCGCATCGAGCGCGGCATCGCCCTGGCCGAATGCGACCACGCGGTTCGAAACCCGCAGCGCGTACTCGACGAGCGCGCGGTCGAAACCATAGACGAGCGCGAGATCGTGGCGCCGCCGAGCAAGGCGCCCGCGAAGCATCGCCGCCCGCTTGTCGATGCCCGCGACGCCCGAAAGAAACGGCAGGTGCTCGAGCACTTCCACGCGCTTGGGGTGCGCGAGGCAGGTCAGCTCGGCGCGCGGGAAGGCGCGCGCGAGGGCCCTCAGCGCGGGCGTCGCGAGCAGCGTGTCGCCGATGCGCGAGACGTTGATCACCAGCACCGAGCCGATGTCCCGGGGCGCGCCGGCGGGTTCAGTCACGGAGCGAGAATTCGTACACGAAATCGGGGAAGGAATACTCCAGCGGCGCGAACCGCCAGGCGATGCGCTTCAACCACAGCCGCGCCGGCGAGAACCGTTTGGCGAGGTGGTACGCCGAGAGGCCGAGTCCCGCGCGGCGCGCGATTTCCATCGCCTGGGTGGGTGTGATCCAGCACAGGTGATCCAGATTCACGATCGCGGTGCCATCGCGACGGAAGCGCCGGAAGAACTTGCGGCTGAACGGGTTCGGGGTCGCAGCGAGAATTCGCCCGCCCGGCGCGAGATGGCGTGCCGCGAAGCGCGCGAGCGCAACGCTGTTTTCGACGTGTTCCAGCACGTCGCCGATGAACACGCGCTCGAAGCGCTCGCCGAGGTCGGCTCCGGAGGTCGCGTCGACGCAACGCACGTCGAAGCCCCGTTGCCAGAGTTCCTCGACCAGCGGCGCCAGGATGTCGACGCCGACGCAACGGCTCGCGCGTCGCGCGATCCGCCCGTGTCGCCAGTCGGGCTGGTCGAAATAACGCGCGCTGTGGGACACCACGCCGATGTCGAGCACCGACCGGCCCTCGAGTTCGCGCTCGATGAATTCCAGCAGCCCGCAATCGGTATGCACGCGGCGGACCTGGTCCAGGTAGCGCTGCACCGCGCGCTTCGCCTCGCGATCGTTCGGGTCGTCGCTCAACCGGGTCCAATCCGGTGCCGCTGCCCCACCCGGCTCGAAACTCACCTCGCGGCCGTTTCCCGCGGAGCAGGCGTGAGCAGCACGTTGCGAATGCCGCCGGCCTCGAACGCACCGCGCAGCCCGAGGTAATCGTCCCAGTCCGCGTCGCAGATGCCTCCGGGAAGCACGACGCCCAGGAGGCGGTAGGCGAGTTCGTCGCGCAGCAGCGCCGCGAGCAGCGGGCGCTTCGCGGCGTCTTCGGCGCCGATTTCGAGATACATCGGCGGTCGATGCCGCTCGAGCGTGGCGCGCGCGCCGAGCAGCACCTCGAGTTCGAACCCCTCGACATCCACCTTGATGAAATCGACGCGCCCGATGCCGGCTTCGGCGATCAGCGCATCGAGCGTGGCGACACGCACGGTGATGTGATCGACCGCCTCGCCGCCTCCGGGATGCGGCCCCAGGCGCGAGCCGCCGGTGTTCCCGCGCTCCACGGCAAACTCGGCCTGGCGCTCGGACTCGGCGAGCGCCGCCGAGACGACCTCGACCTGCGGCATGTGATTGGCGAGCGCCGACTTGCGCACCGCCTCGGCGAGGCGCGGAATCGGCTCGATCGCGATCACGCGGCCCGACGGGCCCACCGCGTCGGCCATCTGCAGCGTCCATTCGCCGATGTTCGCGCCGACGTCGACCACGGTATCGCCCGGACGGCAGAAGCGCCGAATGCAGGGTTCCGGCTTGAACGGTTTGAGCAGCTTGTAAGCGCCCATCAGATCGAGTTGTTCGGGCACGTAAAAGTACAGCCCGCCGGTCTGCAGCACGTAGCCGCCCGGCCATTCGCGGTGGGTGCGCTTGCGCAGCCAGTCGCGCCATGCCGGGATGCGCACCCTGAAGCTGTCCGCGATTTCGCGGCGCGAGCGATAGCGGCGCAGAACCGCCAGGTCCTTGAGCAGGCGCACGAATGCGCCTAGCGATTTTTCTGCCTTCAATGGCGTGGGCCCGCGACGCAGTCGGATCGTCGAAGTTTACCGCGGTGCGCCGCGGCAGCGAGGCCCGGGGAAACCGTTATGATCGGCGTCGGTCATGTGGCACGCAGAATTCCCGTCGATCCGTCGCGCATCGCCCATCGTGTCCGGAGGCGGCCGGGCGGGCGCGGCACGGCGATGAATCCGGCTCCGGAATCTCCGCTGCTGAGCTTCGTCGTGCCGGTGTACAACGTGGCGCCCTATCTGCCGCGTTGCCTCGAAAGTCTCGCGCAGGTGGACGCAGCGAACGCCGAGGTGATCCTGGTGGACGACGGCTCGACCGACGATTGCCCGGCGATTCTCGCCGAGTGGTCGCGGGCGCATCCGAACGCGGTGACCCTACGTCAGCCGAACGGCGGCCTGTCGGCTGCGCGCAATACGGGACTGGCGCGCGCTCGCGGCCGCTATCTCGCGTTCGTCGATTCGGACGACTACTTCGAACCCGGCTACTACGAACGCCTGGCCGCGCTGTGCGAGGCGGAGGCGCTGGAGGTGGCGTTCGGCAACGGGAGCTATCACTTCGAGGGCCGGCGCGAGGACCTCCCGATCTACACCGACGCGGTTCCGCCGGGCGTGCTGAGAGGCGCGGATCTGCTTCGCCTGCGACTTCGCAACCGCAGCCTGCTGCACATGGTGTGGATGCACCTGTACCGGCGCGTCTGGCTCGAAGCACAGGCCCTGCGCTTCGTACCCGGCCTGATTCACGAAGACGTGCCGTGGACCACGCGCGTGCTGCTGCTCGCCGAGCGGGTCGCCTACCATCCCGCGCCCGGCTACCACTACCGCCAGCGAGTGCGGCGCTTCGCGCCGCAGGACAACGACCGACGGCTGGCGACGATCATCGACAGTTCGGTCCACAACGCGCGCGCGCTCGAAGCGCTCGCACGCGCCACCGCGGACGACCCGGAGCTCGGGCGCCTGCTGCGCTGGCAGCTGGTCGACGGCGGCCTGTCGATCTTCCACAAGATTCGCCAGTTGAGCCGTTCGGAGCTGCGCCGCGCGCAGCTCGCCCGATTGCGGCGCGACGGCGTGTTCGCGCTGCTGTGGCGCAATGCGACCGGGTTCGCGCAGCGCCGCCGCATCGCGCGCAACTACCTCAAGTCGCTCGTGGCCGCGGCATGAGCCGGGTCTGCTACCAGGTCAACCTGCAGCGCGGCTTCGGCGGCGGCGAGATGTACACGGCGTCCTTCACCCGGGCGCTCGAAGCGCTCGGCCTGCGCAGCGTGCTCTTTGCGCATCCGGCGGCAAGCCACTGGCTGCCGGTCCTGCCTGCGAGTACCCAGGTCGTGCCTCTCGCCGACGAAGCGCTGGTACGGCGGTTCGCTTCGCTGCACAAGGCGCCGGTCGTATTTCACACGCCGATGCCGCCGCCCGCGGTCGAAGCGCTGCACGCGGCGGGCTCGCAAGCGGTCGCGTTCGCGCACATGCCCTGGTACGACCGCAACCCCGAGGCGTTGCGGCCCTATGACCTGATCGTCCCGGTCTCGCAGCACGTCGCCGACAGCCTGCGCAGCCGGGGACTTTCTCGGGTCTACGTCGAGCCGCTTTACGGCATCGCCGACCTCCGGGGGCGGGAGGGCGAGGCAGCTTCCGCGATCGTCGCCTCGCCCGTGTACGACTGGGATTTGCGCAAGCTCCGCGAGCGGCTGCTCAGAATCGTGCATCCGTTCTGGTGGCGGCTGCAGCCGCAGCGCGAATTCACCCGCGGCACGGAGCTCACGCTGGGGATCGTGTCGCGCCTGACGACCATCAAGCAATTCCCTGCACTGTTCGAAGTGCTCGCCGCGGTGATCGCGCGGCACCCCCGGGTTCGGCTCGAGATTTTCGGCAGCGGGGGCTATGCCTCGGTGCGCGATCTGCGGCGAGCGCTCGACCCGATCCGGCGCCAGGTCAGGTGGTGGGGCCACCAGAGGCAGGTCGGCCGGGTGTATGCGCAACTCGATTACCTGATGGCCGGATTGCCGGAAAAGGAAGCGCTCGGGCTGAACGTCATCGAGGCGCAGGCCTGCGGCCTTCCCGTCCTTGCGGTCAAAGCGCCGCCCTTCGTGGAGACCGTCGCCGATGGCGCAACCGGGCTTTTCTATACGGATCCGCGGACCGACCGTGGGGAGAGCTTCGACCGGCTGCTCGAGCGCCTCGGGCGCGCGCCGCTGAAAATCGATGCGGCCGCTGCGCGCGCGCACCTGGAGCGGTTTTCCGAGGCTGCGTTCGCGCTGAGACTCGAGCGTCTGGCGCGGCATCTGTCGCTGCTCGATGCCTGAAGACATGAGCGCCGTCAACGAATCCATTCTGCTCAATTTCCGAAAAGGGTTCGCGCCGCTCGCCGACGCGTTCGAGACGCTCGGGTTCGAAGTGATCGAGAACCAGTGGCTGCCTTCGGCCGAGACGCTCGGGCGGACGCGACTGTGCATCGTCAATCTGTACGAGGCGGCGCGACGGCCGCTCGCCGCGCTGCGGCTGAAGCACCGCGCCTCGCGCCACGGCGTTCCGGTGATTGCGCTCGATCGCGATGCGCCGTGGCACATGGGCCTGCGCAAGCGCCGGCTGTTGCTGCTCGAGTGGCTGAAACCCTTCGACGTTTACGCCAGCCACACGCTGCAGCCGACCTACGAGTTCGCGCCGGTGACGATCTACAATCCCAACGCGGTGTGGACGCGTCATTTCAACCTGCACGGACAGACGCTCGAGGCGATGCGTGATCCCGCGTATTACGAACTCGACGCCTCGTTCCTCGGCAATCTGAATGGCAGCCGCTACAAGGAACACGCCGAACGCGAGCGGTTTTTCGCCGAACTCGGGCGACGCCTCGAACCCCTGGGCCTGCGGGTTCGGTTTTCCGATTCGACCGGAATGCAGGACGCCGAGCAGATCCGGGTGATCCAGCGCAGCCGCATCAACTTGAGCTATCGCTCGTCCTGCGATCACGCGAGCGAGGGAAGCTGGGGACTGCCCGAACGCTGCTACGGGGTTCCGGCGCGAGGCGGATTTCTCCTCTCGGACGCGCGCCGCCACGCGGCGGACGATTTCGATCCCGAGCGCGAATGGGCGGCCTACGAGGGCATCGACGATTGCGTCGCGAAAATCCGGCATTTCCTCGCGCATTTCGGGCAGGCGCGGAGCATCGCGGAGGCCGCGCACGCGCGCGTTTTCGCGCAGCACACTTACGCGCATCGCGCGCGCAGGCTGATCGCCGCCGCCGACGCCGTGCGGCGCGAACGATCGCCGGGCGCGGCGCAAGATGACTGAGGCCGCAATGCCCGCGGCGTCCGGATCGTATCGCTCGCAAAACGGCGAGGACCGCTGGCTCGAGGCACGCTTCGGCGGCAGGAAAACCGGGTTTTACGCCGAAGTCGGCGCCTACGACGGCGAGAACCTCAGCAACACCTACCATTTCGAACAACTCGGCTGGACCGGCGTGTTGATCGAACCGGACCCGGAGATGGCCGATCGCTGCCGGCGCAACCGCCCGCGGTCGCGCACCCTGCAATGCGCCGCGATCGGACCCGGCGGCGGCGGCGAAATCGTGTTCCACCAGGTGGCCGGCGGCGAAGTCTACTCGAGCACGCAACTCGCCGACGCGCACCGGGCGCGCCTTCGCAATCTCGGACTGCAATGGCGCGAAGTGCGGGTTCCGGCGCGCACCCTCGATTCGATTCTGGAGGAGGTTGCGCCCGCGGCGGTCGATTTCGTCAGCATCGACGTCGAGGGCGGCGAACTCGAGGTTCTGCGCGGCTTCGACATCGGCCGCTGGAAGCCCGCCTATGTCGTCGTAGAGACCAACGCCCGAACGCGCAATGCCGCGATCCGCGAATATTTCGTCGCCCACGGCTATGCCTATCTTCACAGCATCGACGTGAACGACTTCTACGCACCGGTCGCGGCCGGCCTGCTCGCTGCGCGCCTCGCAGACGGCGCACGCTACGCCCGCCACCGCGTCGCGCGGCGTTTCCGTCGCTGGAGTCAGCTTGGCCGGCGCGCCTGGCGCAAGCACGTTCTCGGCGTTCGCAATCCCTAGCGCATGCCGCCGGTTTTCCCCGGAGCGGACGTCGAAGACCCGGGATCGCGCGCGCGCGGCGACGCGACCGGGCGACCGCGAATCCTCGTCATCCGGCGCGACAACATCGGCGACCTCGTCTGCACGACGCCCCTGCTTCGCGCGCTACGCGCGCAGCTGCCCGGAAGCTTCGTCGTCGCGCTGCTGAATCGCTACAACGAGCCGGTCCTCGCGCGGCACCCGGATCTCGATGCGCTGGTCTCCTACCAGAAGGCGAAGCACCGCGAACCCGGGGAAACCGTCGCGGGCCTGTACTGGCAGCGCCTGCGCACCGTGATCGCTTTGCGACGACAGCGCTTCGACTGGCTGCTCCTGCCCGGGGGCGCGCAAGCGAGCGTGCTGCGAACGGCGAGACTGGTGGCGCCGCGCCGCCTGCTCATCCGCGGTGACGAGGACGCGGTCGCGGGTACCCACGAAGTCGAGCAGGTGTGCCATCTGCTGCCGCGCATGGGGCTCGACTTCGCGACCCCCGCGCCGATGGTCGCCTGCGACCCGCAGGTCCGCGAAACCTTGGAGGCGGACATCGCCGGGCGCCTCGGATTCGTTCCCCGGACGCTCATCGGCGTGCACTTGAGCGCGCGCAAACCCTCGCAACGCTGGTCAGCCGACCGGTTCGCCGCCCTCATCCGGCAACTGCACGCGCCCGCAGGCACCGCGTTCGTCTTGCTCTGGGCGCCCGGCGCGGAGAGCGACCGGCTGCATCCCGGCGACGACGGCAAGGCGGCGCAGGTGATCGAGCGGCTGCGCGATGCACCCATCGTGCCGGTCGCCACGCATCGGCTCGAGCATCTCATCGCCGCACTCGCGCTCTGCGACCGGATCGTCTGCGCGGACGGCGGTGCGATGCACCTCGCCGCGGCGCTCGGCAAGCCGATCGTGTGCCTGTTCGGGGACTCCGATCCGAGCCGGTGGCGCCCCTGGGGCGTGCCGCACGAATTGCTCCAACCCGCGTCGCGCGACGTGGCCGACATCATGGTAGAAGACGTCGTGCAGGCCCATCGGCGACTATGCGCGAGACTCCCGGCGAATCCCGTGAAATGAACCTGCTGCCCGACGCCGTGCCGCTCGGCGAGGTCCGCCGCGCGCTCGTGATCAAGCTTCGACATCACGGCGACGTGCTGCTCGCGAGCCCGGTAATCTCGGTGCTCAAGCGCCACGCACCGGGAGTCGCCATTGACGCCCTCGTCTATGCCGACACCGCGCAGATGCTCTCGCTGCATCCGGGATTGGACCAGCTGCACCTCGTCGGGCGCGACTGGAAGGCCGCGGGTGGGTTCACGCGCCTGGCTGCGGAATGGGCGCTTTACCGGCGACTCGCCGCGCGCCGCTACGATCTGCTGATCCATCTGAGCGAAAGCTGGCGGGGCGCATGGCTCGCGCGCCTGCTGGGCGCGCGCTGGACGGTCGCTCCCGAGCGCAAGGGCGCAAGCCGTCGCTGGCGCGCGAGTTTCACGCACCTGGTTCGCTCGCCGCTCATCGGCGGGCGCCACGTGGTCGAGTCCAACCTCGACGCGCTGCGCCGCATCGGCCTGCAACCCGCGCCGCAGGAGCGCGAACTGGTGCTCGAGCCGGGCGACGAGGCGCGCCTTGCGGTGCAGGCGCTCATCGACGCCAACGGACTTCAGGACAGGCGCTTCGTGCACATTCATCCGACTTCGCGCTGGCGGTTCAAGGGCTGGAACTCCGCCGGCTGGGCGGAGATCGTCCGGCGCCTGCAGTCCGACGGTTGGCCGGTCGTGATGACTGCTGCGCCGGAGTCTGCCGAAACCTCGATGACCGCGGCACTGCAGCGGCAGCTCGAACGGCCGGTGATCGACTTCAGCGGCCGCCTGAGCTTGAAGGAACTCGCCGCGCTCACGGCGAGGGCGCGGCTCTTCGTAGGCGTCGATTCCGCCCCGATGCACATCGCGGCGGCGATGCGAACGCCGGCGGTCGCGCTATTCGGCCCTTCGGGGTTCGACCTCTGGGGCCCCTGGGGAACTCCGCGCGAGGGCCGGCACCGTGTCGTCGCGAGCACGCGCCACGGCTGCCGGCCTTGCGGACTCGACGGCTGCGGCGGCGGCAAGGTGAGCGACTGCCTGGAAACCCTGGAAACCGATCGCGTCTGGGAGGCGGTGCGCGCCGAACTCGGCGCGCCGTGAACCCGCGCTCAGGCGCGCGCCACCTGCCGATAGATGGACTCCATGCGATCGAGCATCCGCTCGTAGGAGAAGTTTTCCACGCAGTGCTTGCGGGCCGCTTCGCCGAGTTCCAGGCGCAGGCCTTCGGTCTCCGCGAGGCGCCGAATCGCCGCAGCCAGAGCGCGCGCGTCCTGCGGCGGCACCACGAGCGCGGTCGAATCGTGCGTGGCGAGTTCCGCGATGCTTCCCACGTTCGTCGTCACGCAGGGCAGCGCGCAAAGCATCGCCTGCACCAGCGCCTGCGGCACTCCCTCGTTGGCGAACGACGGCAGCGCGAAGACATCGAGCGCGTGCAGCCAGGGCAGGACGTCGGCCTGGTTGCCCGGCAGACGCACGCGCTCCTCGAGCCCGAGCGCCTCGATTCGCGCGCGCAGGACCTCTCGCATCGGGCCGTCGCCGACGATCACGAGTTCGATCGTCTCGGGCAGTTGCGCGAGCGCCTCGATGAGCGTGAGATGCCCCTTCCAGCTGCGAAGCGTCGCCACGATGCCGACGAGAATCGGCGCGGGAGAGAGCCCCAGCGCGGCGCGCGCCGCGGCGCGCGAACCGGGCCGAAAGTGTCCGGCGTCGATTCCGGTGGGCACCGAAACGATCCGTCGCGCATCGAACCCATTCGCCTCGATGAGCTGCCGTCGCAGCGCCTCCCCAGTCGTGACGATCATCGTGGTCGCGCTCTGGTAGAGCCAGCGCGAAAGCGCATTGCGCGGGACCGCGGCGGAAATGTGGCGCGTGCGCACCACCGGCACCGCCCCGCTGCCGAACCGCCGCGCGAGCGCCACCAGCCACGAATCGGTCGAGCTGTGCGTGTTCACGAGGTCGCAGCGATGCTCGCGAAGCCAGCCCGAGATGGCACGCAGCCCGGCGAGATTCTTGCGCGCGATCGGCAGCGTCTCTACCGGGACATCCCACGCGGCCGCCTCGACGGCGAGGCGGGCGCCATGCGCGCAGAGCACGCGAACCCGATGGCCGCGCCGCGCCAGGCCCTGCGATTCCGACAGGATCCGGATCTCCTGCCCACCCCAACCGAGCGAGGACTCGGTATGAACGATCGAAAGCGGGGTCACGCCTCGGTGGCGAACTGGATGCGGTAGAGCCGTGCGTAGAGGCCCTCCCGCGCGAGCAGCTCGGCGTGGGTCCCCGATTCGACGATGCGCCCGCTTGCGAGCACGGCGATGCGGTCGGCGCGCTCGATGGTGGAGAGCCGGTGCGCGATCACGATCGTGGTGCGCCCGCGCATCAGCACTTCGAGCGCCGCCTGCACCAGGCGCTCGGATTCGGAATCGAGCGACGAGGTCGCCTCGTCGAGGATCAGCACCGGCGCATTCTTCAGCAGCGCGCGTGCGATCGCCAGACGCTGGCGCTGCCCGCCCGAGAGCCGCAGTCCGTTCTCGCCGATGAGCGTGCCCAGACCCTCCGGCGTCTGGCGAATGTATTCCATCGCGTGGGCGGCTTCGGCGGCCGCGATCACCTCCGCTTCGGAGGCGCCGCTCATGCGCCCGTAAGCGATGTTGGCGCGGATCGAGTCGTTGAACAGCACCACGTCCTGCGACACCAGCGCGATGTTGGCGCGCAGGCTTTCCAGCGCCAGATCCTGGAGGTCGTGGCCGTCGAGCAGGATGCGGCCCCCCGAAGGCGCGTAGAACCGCGGCAGCAGGTTGACGAGCGTGGTCTTTCCGCCGCCCGAGGGACCGACCAGCGCCACGGTCTCGCCGGGATGCACTTCGAGGCTGACCCCGGCAAGCGCCGCCGCGGTGCGCGTCGGGTAGGTGAAGCTCACGTCGTCGTAGACGATTCCGCCGCGCGCGCGCTCGATGCGCCGGGTGCCGCGATCTTCCTCGACCGGCGAGTCGATCATGCCGAACACGCTTTCGGCGGCTGCGAGGCCGCGCTGCAGCGGTGCGTTGACGTCGGTGAGGCGCTTCAGCGGGGCGAGCAGCATCAGCGTCGCGGTGATGAAGGAGGCGAATTCGCCGACCGTGGTGCGGTTGGAAATCGACTCCTCGAGCGCGATGTAGACGATGATCGCAAGCGCCACCGCCGCCAGCATCTGCGTGATCGGCACGGTGGCCGCGGCTGGAACGGTCTGGCGCATGTTGAAGCCGCGCAGCTTCTGGTTGGCGCGCTCGAAGCGCCGCGCCTCGTACTCCTGGCCGCCGAAGACCTTGACCACGCGCTGGCACTCGATGGTTTCCTCGAGAACGTGAACCAGGTCTCCCATGGCGTGCTGCGACTCGCGCGCCATGCGCCGCAGCCGCTTCGAGAACAGCCGAACCACGAGCGCGATCGCCGGCCCGACCAACAACGCGATCAGGGTCAGTTTCCAGTTGAGGTAGAACAGCCATCCGAGCAGCCCGAGCACCGCGATCGAATCCCGCACCGCTACGGTGAGCACCGTGGTCGCCGCGGCGGTCACGCCGCCGACGTCGTAGGCGATGCGCGACAGCAGCACCCCGGAGCTGTGATCGTCGAAGAAACGCGTCGGCATGCGTATCAGGCGAGCGAACATCGCCGCGCGCAGATCGAGCACGACGCGATTGCCGACCCAGGACACGAGGTACGAGGACGCGAAGCTCAGCAGGCCGCGGGCGAGAAAGATCGCCACCAGCGCACCGGCAAAGAACTGCGGCGAAAGCTCGGGAGACCGGCCCTGGCCGAATCCGCCGTCGAGCAGCGGCTTCATGAGCGCCGGAAACAGGGGCTCGGTCGCCGCCGCGGCGACCATGCACAGGATCGAAAGCGCGAACGCCCGCGCATGCGGGCGCACGTACGACAGCAACCGCAGGTAGAGTTCTCGGGTCGAGCCGGGCGCACTCATGCCCGCTCCGGGAGCATCAGGCGCGCGTAGAGACCCGCGAGTCGCTCCGCCATCGGCCCGAGACCATAGGGTTCGGCGCTGGCGCGGGCCGCTGCCACCATGTCCCCGGCGCGCGCGCGCTCGGCAGCGACTCGCATCAGCGCCGCCAGGCCGGCCACGTCGTCCGGATCGCAGACCCAGCCATTCTCGCCCTCGCGCACCAGTTCCGCCGCGCCGCTGCGGCGGCTGACGATGACCGGCACACCCATGGCGAGCGCCTCGAGCGCGGCGTTGGGAAACGGGTCATAGAGGGTCGGAAGGATAAAGCAATCGGCCGCGGCGTAGAGCGGCCTCACGTCCTCGACGCCGTCGAGCAGGCGCACGCGCGCGCCGATTCCCAGCCGTCCGGCGAGCGCGCCGTAGGCACGCGCATCCCGGTCATGGCCAGCCACCACGAGTTTTCCCTTCGGCAACCCTGCAAGGGCCCGAATCGCGGTCGCCAGACCCTTGCGCGCGAAACCGGAGCCGACGAACAGGAAGCTCGTTCCCGGTTCGCGCGACGGACTTCGCGCCAGCGGTCGAAAAAGCTCGAGATCGACGCCGTTGTAGATCACCGGGAGTTTTTCCGGCGGCAGGCCGAAATGGCGCTCGATTTCCGCGCGCACCATGCGGGAGTTGCACACCACTGCGCGCAACGCCGGGTGCGCAAAGAGCCGGCGTTCGGCCTCGCAGACGTAGCGGTGGTAGGGGCTTGCACGCAGCGCGAACCGCTCGAGCGGCGGGGCTGCTGCGGTGCGGTACTCGAGCCACTGGCGGTGCACGCCATCGCCGGCGCGGTAGATGTCGCACCCCGGGATGCGCTCGTGCGATTGCACCAGGTCGAAACGCCCGCGTTCCCAGGCCGCACGCGCGGCGCGAGCAAATCCGGCGTCGCGCCAGAGGCTACCCAGATACGGTGGATCGACGCTCAGCACGCGCCGCCCCGGCGAATCTTTCCAGCGTCGCGTGATAAGCGTGACCTCGGCGCCGGCGCGCTCGAGCGCGTCGAGCGCGCGCTCGACGAAGCGCTCCGCCCCGCCGTACGCGTTGTAGCGCTGCCGGACCAGCGCTATGCGCACGCTAATTGGCGTCGCCGAGAACCTGTTGCCTCGCCGCC